>Ga0209056_10002160_pt1 | contig 21378 bp, 18 predicted proteins | sample GraSoiAngelo_114_FD_185876 | JGI IMG/M metagenome (GOLD analysis project Ga0209056, IMG submission 185876) | Grasslands soil microbial communities from the Angelo Coastal Reserve, California, USA - 14_0903_13_40cm (SPAdes) (version 2) | ecosystem: Environmental > Terrestrial > Soil > Grasslands...
AGGCAAGGTCCGCATCTTCGGGAGACTGAGTGTACTTCTGTCCTACGGCCGGGACCTGCGGACGGCGCAGAACGTCTTCTACGCGACCGCGAGCCGTTAACGTACTGCCAGAAGGGCGGATTTTGCGGGAGCGTTTGGGTCTAGGAAAGGCAAGGCGATCGTGCGGGAGCAAACTCGCAGGTTCTGGTAATAAAGCACACCAAAAAGCACCCGGGGGCAAGACGGGAGGCCCCGCCCCCTTGCAGAAAGAATGTTGCCGGTTAGAAGGACACGCGGATGCCGAACTGGAACGCACGCTGCACACCGGGAGCAAACGAACCCGATCCAGCGCCGATACGGTTTGGTACGGCGCCTTTTGGTGTCCCGTTCGGGTCGCCGAAACTGCCGTCCAGCGTGCTGCTCAACGGATCGAAGTTTGATATGTTGAACAGATTGAAAACCTCCACCATCGGCTCGATGCGCAAGCGCTCCTTGAACTTGAATACTTTTGAGAATCGTACGTCTGTATCGATCAAGGAGTCGTTGTTCACCTGTCGCGGAGGTGCCGGCGCCACCGAAGTCAAAGTGGCGCCAAGTGCTACCAGTTGTGCCTGGGTGAATAATCCCGCCTGCACCAGCACCTGAGCGGCCGGGCCGAGCGTTCCCGCAAAGGTCGAATTGTAGTTGTTAATGAATCTGTTGATGTTGCTGGCGGTGACTGTCCGGCTGAAGGAACCTCGATTCGTGCCTGGGAGCGGGTCCTGGGTTACTCCGTCGCCGTCCAGATCCGAGAAGAAGATTTCAGCGGCATCACCCGTGGTGAGAGGCAAGAATATCGAGCCCGCCAGAGCGGTCTTGAACTTGGTCGTACTGTTCAATGCAAAGCCCCAAGGCAGGTCCACCAGGAAACTAAGGCCTATCTGATGCGTGCGGTCCTGACCGGCGGGTCCAAAGAACTTCGTGGGTCTATCGTTGAAGGCCGATCCCGAGAGAAAGTCCTGGTCTACGCCTGTGGAGTCAAATCGGCCGAGAGCATACGTAATGTTCGTGATAACGTGCTTGAAGGGACCCCAACGGGGTAGGTCACCACGCAGTCGGACTTGCAACGCCTGGTAGAGTGAGAGTCCGAGCGGCGAGATAATGCCCATCCCGCGGAAGTTCCGGTTCTTTCCGCTAAAGGCGAATCCGTCTACGCCGCTGCCCGCGCCAAGCCCATTGCCTGCGAAATCATCAATCGAGCCACCGTTGCTGATGACACAGTCGACATCGGTAGAGGTTGTTCCCGTGTTGCAGCCGAAGGAGGCGAAAGTGGCTTGCATCGCGGAAATTGCCGCCGGAACAAAAAGGGTATCGGCAGCCCCAATCCGATTGCGGTCTATGGTTTGGTTGAAGTGAACGCCGCGGTTGCGGACGTAATCCGCCGTGAGTACAAGGCCGGGACGGATTTCGTACTGGACGCCAATATTCATCTGGATGCCGTACGGGGTCTTGTAGTTTGGGTCGAGCACGCTTCCTTCTGTATCTAGGATTTGGTTGAAGAGCGGGGGAACGCCCGGTGCGGGCCAGTTTGCAGCCAGAGCCGCACTCGCCTGCTGGATCAGTTGCTGTCCCTGCAGGACGAAGGGAATTACCCTCCCTATCGGCGCGCCGATGCAGCTATTTCCGGGGAGACCCGTGCACTGCGTGCTGAAATCGAACAGCGTGTTGCCTGTGGCCGGGTCGATCAGCAGCGGACTTCCCCCCGTTATGACGGGCGTATCGTTGCCGAGACCAGGAGGGATGTTCAGGACGCGATCAAAAAGAAGGTTGTTAAAGATGTTCGTCTCATAGTAGATGCCTGCGCCGCCGCGGATGACCAATTTATTGTTGTTGCGCACGTTCCAGGCAAATCCGGCCGTCGGGCCAAAGTTGTTTGCGTCGCGATTCGGCCGACCGGCCAATTCTTGGTCAAACAGACCCAGTAACGGCGTGCGCTCGAGATCATGGTTGGAGAGCGAACTGTTCCAGCTATAGCGCAGACCATAGTTCAGGGTGAGGCGAGGAGTCCATTTGAGCGAGTCGTGCGCGTAGAAGGCCAGACGGTGATTGATGGTGCCCCCGTGGGAGAAGCCGAGTGCCGGCTTCTCGCTGAAAAAACCCAAGCCGTTGCCGAGCACGATCTGGTTCTGCGGGTAATTAAGCGGGTTCGTGTCGCCGCCGGGTCCGAAAGGATTCGTGTTGGCAAACGCCCGGGTTGTACTGTTGCGGCTAGCGGAGATACGCGGTGCCAGACCGAAGAAAGAAGCGAATACAAACTGTTCGATGTGGTTGTACTCGATGCCGAAGCTGAATGTGTGGCGTCCGAAGACGGCTGTGCCGTCATATTTGGTTTGTTTGTTGTCCTGGAAGGTCCGCTGGGGCGCGAGGAGGTTCGGACCAACGATCACGTTGTTGCGGATGCGAATGAGGACTGGCTTACCGCCGGGATCAATAGTAGTGGGAGTGCCGGCGGCGGCGTTCGCGTCCACAATGAAGTTGTTGAAGTTCACATAGGAGAAGCGTATGGCATGCGCCCACCGGCCGGTGCGGCAATCGGCGCCGACAACATGAAGATTGGTGTTGTTCAGGTTCGAGAACGCGTCCAGAGCAATTCCACCAAAGCCGGTCACAGCGACGTTATCATCGTGCTGAAAGCGATAGAAGAGACTCAGCTTCTGATTCACGTTCCAGTCCAAGCGCCCGCTGCCGATATTTTCGGTTAGGGGCACTCCGAAGTTGCCGGTAAACTGGGGGAAGTTGGGAGTGTTGACGAAGCGCTGCGCAGCCTGCCGGTTACCTTCGTAATCTAAATGCCAAAAGAGGTGATCCTTAAGGAATGGCCCCCCTAGCCAGCCTCCGAAGTTTCGGCGCGACAAAGGAGGTTTTTCAGCGGTCGGGACGGTCTTGTCGAGACGCTGGTCAGCAGCGTACTGCTGATCGCGAAAGAACCCGAAGCCGCTGCCATGAATGGTGTTGGTGCCACTCTTGGTGATGATGTTCACGGCACCGGACGAAGTCAGGTCCGTACTGGGATCGAGGTTTGACTGCTGGATGCCAAACTCTTGAATGGACTCGTTGGAGATGTTGGCGACGGTCGTGCCGACAGTTTCATCTGTGATGTCCACGCCGTCGACCTGGATTCGCGTGGAACGTCCCGAACGTCCGCCCACCGAGACGCCAACCATCTGATTCTTGGTCGGATCGAACGTGCCACCATCTACGGTCTGAACGCCCGGCTCCTGCGTGGCTAGGTCCAGAAAGTTGCGGCCGTTCAAGGGCAATTGGTCGATCTGAGCGCTGGTAATGAGCCCCTGCACGGTAGCTCTTGTCGTATCCACGGTAACGGCATTGCCCTCAACCATAACAACATTCTTGACGGACCCAAGTTCCAGCTTGGGCGCAAGGTATGTAGAAACGCCCACAACGACCGTGACCACTGACTCGAAAGTCTTGAAACCTTCTCTTTGAATGCTGATCCCGTAGTTGCCTGGAACAAGATCGGGCACGGTGAAAGTGCCGTCCGATCCCGTTGTCAGTTCGAGCTTGAACCCCCGATCCTTCGCGGAGATTGTGACCTTGGCACTCGTCACTGCGGCTCCCGCCGGATCCAGAACTTGGCCGTTTAGCGCGCCAGTCGTTTTTTGAGCGAGGGCGTCACATGCACAGGCGGCCGTCAATCCCAGCAGCGTTGCGAAAGCAAGAATGGTCCTTCGCATATACACTCCTCATCAAGTCTTTGAGCTAGCGACCCACGTCACATCCAGAGGATCGACATTCAAGGGTCGCAACCCACCACAGGGTTAGCGCCAGATAACATTTGTTGGACAGATCTGTCAATGAAAAATCGTTGAAACCACACAAAGTCGAGCTTTCCGTGGGTCACCTTCCTATCTGACTCAGTCTAAGCCGAATAGCGGCTGCCTTCGAGCAGGGCGAAAATTGCCAAGGGGTTCAGCGGCGAGAGGGTCACACGAGGGCGCGAGAGCTGGCTGGCAAGATTTGGTAGTATCCGGGCGATGCCTACCGTGCCGCGAATCGCAATCTTCCTCGTTTTGTTTGGAGCATTGGGCTATTTCATCTGGGACCAACTGCAGGGGCAGCCGTGGACATGGATGCAAACGGTAGGAATTTGCCTGATGATTCCGGGGTTCCTCCTCTGGCTGACGGCGCACATCCAGCTCGGTACGTCGTTTTCGCTCACGCCGCAGGCGAGAAAGCTGGTTACGCGCGGGGTCTACTCCAAGATCCGCAACCCGATTTACATCTTCAGTTTGGCGTTCCTGACCGGTCTGGCACTCCTCGTGCGAAGACCTTTGCTGCTGGCGCTGGGCGTCGTGATCGTGCCGATGCAGATCGTGCGGGCGCGACGCGAGGCGGCAGTTTTGGAGGAAAAATTTGGCGAAGAATACCGTCAGTATCGCGCGCGGACGTGGTTTTGAATTGCCGCCAAGAAAGTGGGATGCTTCGCCTTCGTCGAACGCCCGGCAGGCAGTGTCTGAAACCTGCGTTACGGTGCGGCGCACGGACCACCGGCACGACCACCGGCGTGGCCTCCGCCGGGATGCAGCTCGCGTTGGCAGGCCTTCAATGCTTCAAACTGCTCCGGCGTCATGAGCGATTGCACCTGCTCGTGCAGGTTCTGGTGAATCTGTTTGATCCTCTCGCGCCTTTGCTTGTCGCTGAGAGAAGAATCCGCACAGACGCTGCGGATCTGGGAATGGGCTTCCTGCTCGAGGGTCTTTCGCTTATGGACGACTTCTCGCGAAATGCCTGCTTTCTCCGCGCAGGACTGATGACGTCCTGAGCGGCGCCCTTGCGCCGGAGGGAGATTCTGCGCCCTCACCAAAACAGGGCAGAGAGCCACGAAGAGGCTCACGGCAGAGACTAAGCGGCTGTTGCGCGACATGGGGACACCTCCACTTCGTCACTATAACCCGGATGCACTGCCGAAGTTGCGGAGCTAAGATAGTGAGCTTGAAGAAACGGCTTCGAAGCATGGAGAAAACCATGGCGACTCGGCCGCAGATTCTTCGCCCGATTTCGCCCGCGCAAACCGATCCGATCCGAATCGTGCCCCTGCATTTTCCTTCGCCGGGGATCACGGCGGCGCCGGCGGCAGCGCCGCAGCTCACCTATCGGAACGGGCCGCTGCTGACTGCAGTGGAAGTCTTCACCGTGTTCTGGGGAACCGGCTGGGACGCGGCTCCCATGAACGCGTTGATGCGCGACCTGAACGTGTTTTTCGACGAAATCCTGGACGGCGTGTTGATGGACCAGTTGGCGGAGTACAGCGTGCCGGGTCAAACGATTGGTCATGGGCGGCACACGGGCAGCACCGTACTCGTGGCCCCGGCGCTCGGGGCCTCGGTGACTGACCGGACCATTCAGCACGTGCTGGAGCAGGAGATTTCGACGAACAGCGCCTTCCCGCAGCCGAACGCGAATAGGCTGTACTTCCTGTACGTGCCGCCGAACGTGCGCGTGGTGCAGGGCGGCTCCGCATCGTGCCAGGCCTTCTGCGGCTATCACAACGACATCAATGGACAGATTTTTTATGCGGTGATGCCGTATCCGGGTTGCAGCGGCTGCATGGGCGGCCTGCAGCAATTCGAAGCGCTAACATCAACCAGTTCGCATGAACTTTGCGAGGCCATCACCGACCCCATCCCGGGAAAGGGATGGTATGACGATGTGCACGGCGAGATCGGCGACATCTGCGCGTGGAAGACAAAGAAGATCAACAACTACGTCGTGCAGTTGGAGTGGTCGAACGCGGAAAACAAGTGCCTCTGATCGCCGGTAAAGCGCCGTCCTCCGGAAGCCGCTTCAGTTCGCCGGGCGCGGGGCAAACTTTGCAAGTAAGGCCGCGCGGTTGCGGCGAAGATTGCGGCCGCTTCGTTCTTCCGGATAGGGGACATCCGAGCCCTTCAATCCTTCCCAAAGTGCGCGATTAAAAAGCGGTGTGTCGAGCTTGTCTTCCACGTGGAAGTCGAGGCCACGCATTTTTTCTTCCCAATACGCGGCGTCGTGGCGCGGCGCGGTGTACGCCGAAGCCGCAGACTTCGGCGCCTCGCCAGCAGCGCGCGGCGGCAGTGGCAATCGCGTGGTGCGCAAAACCTCCGGCACTCGCGCGGCAAACGCCCAGTCCGAGGGCGAGGTCTCGAAGACATCGGTCATGGGCTCGACGGCGGCGTCGAACAGGCTCAGCGGCTCGATGCCGAGGAGCTCTTCCATCGTGCGGAGGAAATGCACCGTGGTATAGCGCGTGGCGACGACCGCGCCGCGTCGCACATAGGCTCCCGCGACAAACGCAATCGTGCGCTGCGCGTCCACGTGGTCGGGGCCATCCTGGGCGTCGTCTTCGGTGATGAAAATGATCGTGTCGTCCTTGTAGCGGCTCCGCGACACCTTCTCCGCGACAAGGCCGACAGCGTAGTCGTTGTCAGCGATTTCGGCTTCGACCGTGTTGATGCCGCAAAGCCCCTGGGCAAACGAGCCGAAATGGTCGTGCGGCAGGCGAAGGAGGGTCAGCGCTGGCAAATTTCCGCTGCGCTCGAATTCGTCGAATTCGCGGGCCCACCCCTGATAGAGAAAGAAATCGGACTGCCGTTGGTCGAAACCATGGAAATAGGGGTCGGTGACGTCGCCGAGCGAGGCCTTTGTGGGATGCGCGACGACGGTTTTTGTTTTCCAGGGCATTTGCACTTCGGCTTCGTCCGGCGAACCGGGAGCAGGGAGTTGAGGGTTGGTGAGATTGAGGAAGAAGCCGTAATTGCGAAGGGAAATGCCGGCGCGGCGGGCGGCGTCCCATAAATAGCCCGCGCCGCCTTGCTCTCCAGCGCTCTCCGGCTCCGAAATGTCGGCGGTTCCCGGAAGAAGATCCGGATCATCGGGGACTCGTGGATCTTCCGCGCGGCGCTCCTCGAGGCTCCCAACTCCAACATTGATCCCGCGGTTTGTGCCTTCAAAATCATAGTCCAGGCCGCGGTCGGCGTAATTGATGGAGACATTCTCCTGCACGGGTTCCGTGACGCGCGCAGCCGTGGACCAGTTCCAGCCGTCGCCGCTCACGCCGCCGCTGGCGTAGAAATTGTCGAGCGTGACGAATTGGCGGGCGAGCTGGTGATGATTCGGCGTCAGCCCCTCCGGAAAAAGAGTCAAGCGGGGGTCGCCATTGCCTTTTTCGAGATCGCCGAGCACCTGATCGTACGTACGATTCTCTTTGAGGATGAAGATCACATGATGCACGCGAGAGCGCAGCAGAGCCATCTTTTCGCGCTTGGCTCGATGATCCGGGGACTCAATCCAATGATTATTCCGGGCCACTTGGCGAGTAAGCGCATCGAGCTCCGCCGGCGCAGGCAACACCAGCGTGAGAAGACCAGCCTGGCGGCGCTGCAGGACATATTGGTTTGCGGCACTGCACGCCTGATCGGAGCGGAGTTTCAAGGATGTGGAGTTGCGGCAGTTCACAGGAGAAGGCCCTGCGGGGCTGATGCTGTTGGAAACGTAGAGAGTTTGCCCGTCGCGGCTCACGCTGACAGAAGTCGGGTACCAGCCGGTGGGGATCAGGCCGAGGAGGTGGCTGCTGGAAGACCGCTCGTCGTCCTCTTTCGCGGACGCTTTTTGTGCTGCCGCAACGCCGGAGCCGAGCGCGATGACCGCCACGTCGTTGGCGCCGCCGTTCGTGACAAACAGCAGCCGCTCGTCTGGAGAAAGCGCGGGGCTGTTCGGATTGCTGCCCTTCCGGCCTTTCGGATTGGCGAAAATAGCGGCGGGAGCGGTCACCGGAATTGTTTCGAGGATGCGGGCAGAATTCGTGTCCACGACAGCGACGCGGTCGTTGCTGTGAAGCGCGATGAAGAGGCGCGTGGCGGCGCGATTGAGAATGATCCCCGCTGGCTGGCCGGGGAGCGCGATGCGTCGCGCGATCCTCAGGCCCTCACGCAGGCTGAGCTCGACAAGTTCGCGGTCGCGCTCGCTTGAAACGTAAGCCGTCTGGTCATCTTTCCAGACGACGCAGAATGGGAATTCGCCGCCAGGAACGCCGTGCCTCGCGGAATCATTTTTTCCGGGGCGCAAATCCAGCTCCGCGGTTTTTTGGCGCGTTCCGAGATCTACGAGGCTGACCGAATCGTTTTCAAAATTTGCGGCGAGAAGCTTTGTGCCCGAAGAATTCACGGCAATCCCCGCAACCATCGGCTTGATGTTGATGCCGAGACCCTTTGTGTGTCCCAGGCTGATCGTCGGAGAAGTTTCCTTCCATGCTCCAGCGTCGCGCTCGAATACGTGGATCGAGTCGTCCATGCCCCCGGAAACGTAGAACGCACGGCTATCCGGCCGCCATGCCACGCCGAAGTAGGTGTTCGGCACGCGGAGAACTTGCGTCTTGCGCGGCGTGCGCTGCGAGATGTCGTAGACGAAGACGTATTCATCGGACGCGGCGCGATCCCGCTTCCCGGATTGGTCATTCAAGCGGTTATAGCCGCTGGTAAGAACAAGCAGCGTGCGCCTATCCGGACTCGTTAGCGTGGCGACGGCGTTCGCCGCACGAAAGTCGGGATAGGAGGCAAGCCCGGGATCGAGCGCCGCAAATTGTGCGCCGGGCGCGGCCGTTGGAGTGATCTCCATTCCCGTCGGAAGTGGCAGGGGCTGTTGCTTCGGCGGGCGCTCTTCAGAAAAGACCGCGGTGGGTTTGACGGATAGAGAAAAAAGCGCAATAAGCAAAAGGAAAACGCGAAACGAAGGTCGGGAAATGCGTTGGATAGCCACGAAATATTTTCCCCCGTCGGAAGTTATACCTCGGCACGCGACCGGCCGGGCCGCAAGGCATTGTACGTGAATTCGAACAGCCGGCTCGTCAATAGATATTCACAAAACGCTAAAGTCAGTTGGGGTGACTCACGTCCGCCCCGACACTACGCGCGTCAAGAAGCGGCGACGTGCAGCCATAATCGCCGCAAACTTCTCAGCGGCCGTGGCGGAGATAAGCGTCGGTGCCGGCGAGCCAGTCCTCGCGCGGTGGAATGAAGATGTCGAGGTCCACTGTATCTTCGACCGCCCACGCCTCGTGCGGCATGTGGGGCGGGATGCAGAGGACCTCGCCGGCGTGGACGACAAGCTCCTTGCCGTCAATCGCGAACTTCAGCGCGCCCTCCAAAATGTAGGTAACCTGCTCGTTGTGGTGGTGGTGTAAAGGGACGTGCGCGCCTTTCTTCAAGAGCACGCGCGCGAGCATGACTTTGTCGCCGACGAGCATTTGGCGATCAATGAGCGGGTTCAGGAATTCTTTCTCGACCTCGCCCCATTTGAAAACTTTGAGTTGCGCCGTGTCGCTCATTTGGAAGTTCCCCGCTGGGGTATCTTGTTATTCCATAACCGCGCAGTTCTGTCGAGTGGGCAAAGAAAAATAGGGGTTCTTCGAGCAAGAGACCAAAAAAAGAAAATACACTTGCGCTTCGCTTGGAATGAAGGCAGCCGAGAAGGAAAACTCTAACGCGGAATAGCGGCGCGCCAGCGCAGGGAGACGCGCTCCATGCGCTCGAGAGCGTCTTCGAGGACATGGCGCGAGCTGACGAGCGAGAAGCGCAGAAAATTCTTCCCGGAGGGACCGAAGGCCGCTCCAGCGATGCCCGCAACGCCGGCTTCCTCGAGAAGACAGGTCTGCACTTCTTCGGCGGGAAGGCCGGTTTCCTCGATATTCACCCAGGCATAGAAGGCGCCGTCGGGTGGCACGCAGCGGAACCCCGGGATACGGTTGAGTCCAGCGACGAAGTGGTCGCGGCGCTTGCGATATTCCGAGACCATCGCTTCTACCGCATTCGTCGAATCCTGAAGCGCCTCGATTGCGGCGACTTGGGTGAATTCCGCCGCGCAGGTGAATGTGTTCAGGACAAGCATATCCATCGCGTCCACCACTTCCAGCGGGGCCACGGCATAGCCTAGCCGCCAGCCCGTCATGGCGAAACTCTTCGAGAATCCGTCAATAATGACAGTGCGCTCGGCCATGCCCGGAAGCGCGTGAATCGAATGGTATTCGCCGGTGAAAAGAATTCGCGCGTAGATTTCGTCTGCCAGCACCCAAAGATCGTGTTTGGCAGCCAATTCGGCGACGCGGGCGAGCGCTCGATCGCTGAAGACCGTGCCGGTGGGATTGTTTGGCGAATTGAAAATGAGGACGCGGGTCTTCGGAGTGATTTTGGAGGCGATTTCGTCGAGGTTGGGCTGAAACCGATTCTTCTCGAGCAGGCGAAAGGCAATGGGAACAGCGCCGAGGCCGCGCGTGAATGACGGATAGATCGGGAAGCCGGGCTCGGGGTAGAGAACTTCGTCCCCGGGCTCGATGAGCGCCATCATCGCGAGGGCGAGGGCCATTTTGCAGCCGGGCGCGACGAGGACTTGCTCCGGACGAACGGTGAGGCGGCGCGTCCGCGCGAGATAGCTGGCGATGGCCTGGCGAAGCGGCGCGATGCCGCGCGTCGAGACATAGCGGTCGCGGCCGGCGGCGAGCGCGTCGCGCGCCGCGTCTACCACGGGCGCCGCGGCATGAAAATCCGGCTCACCGAGCTCGAGATGGATAATCGAGCGGCCCTGGCGCTCGAGTTCTTTGGCGCGAGAAAAGACGGCGAGGGCGCCCTCGCCGGTCATCACCGAGATGCGGGAGGCAATGCGGCGCATGGTCAAGCGAGGCATTCTAACATTTCGCACACCTGCTAAGCGTGGCCCCATAGAAGCAGGGGAATACTGGGCAGCTTCCCGACAAGAGCTTGTCGTCTAGTGCCGTTCCAACTTTTTCAGGCCCCGTACGAAGGTTTTGTTGCGCCGTTTCCTATGACTTCCCTCGGACTTCGTACGGAGCAGGCTAAAGCGGCGCCACAAAATTCCCTCTCAGCCCGGACCGAATGCAGAGCTCAGGTTGTTTAAATAGTTGGAACGGCACTAGGGACTGCGCAAGTGTGGGTGGGCTGCCCCAGCGGCAAGGCCGGACTTGACGCAGTTGCCCCCGGAGAGCACCATGAGAATGATGACTTGTGCATCGACGCGCAACGCACCGGACGCGGTTAACGTCTAATGAAATAGAGGGAACTCCCCGCTTGGGGGTGAAGTCATGAAATCCCGCACCGTGTTTCCTTCTTGCCTTTTCGCCGTCTGTGTCGCTCTGAGCGCCGGCGTCCGCCCTGCCGCGGCCGATTTGAGTCACGCCCGAATCGTGCGGCTGAGCCTGACGGAAGGGGACGTGCGCTTCACCCGCTCGGCCGGAAACGATCCCCTGACCGATGCAAATGCCCATTGGGAGACGGCCGTCGTCAATCTGCCCATCCAGCAGGGTTACGTGCTGTCAACGGGCAACGGCCGCGCCGCCGTGGAATTTGAGAATGGCGCAGCGGCCTATCTCGATAACGATTCGATGCTGGAATTCTACGAGCTGTCCCTCAGCGACGGCGCGCGCATCACGCAGCTCGTCTTGCGCCAGGGCTCGGCAGCATTTTATGTGAACCCTGCGCGCGGCGACGTCTTTTCCGTGACCGGCGGCGACTTCACCGCGATTGCCGATGGCCGCACCAATTTTCGCGTGAACAACTACGATGACGGCAGCACCGTGGTGGTGAACAAGGGCCGCGTCTCCGTTCAGACCAAAGAGAAGACAGTGCAGGTGGCGAAGGGCCAGTCGGCGACTGTCCGCGCGGGCGACGCGGCGTCGATCGTGATCGGACAGGCAGCCGCAAGCGACGACTTCGACGCGTGGGTGGCGGGCCGCGAGGAAAGTTTCAGCGCCGCTACGAATAATGCGCAGCAGTACGTCAGTTCCCCCTACTATGACGCGGGTGTGGGGGATCTGTACACCTACGGAAGTTGGTTCGACTATCCGGGATTCGGCTATTGCTGGCGGCCGATTGGAGCAGGTTTTGGCTGGTCGCCCTTCACGCTCGGCCAATGGGCGTTCGTCCCGGGCATCGGATGGACGTGGGTGAGCCTTGAGCCGTGGGGCTGGATGCCATACCACTTCGGGGGCTGGTTTTTCTCTCCGATGTACGGGTGGGTGTGGGTGCCGAGCGGTATCGGACTCGGGACAGGACGCTACTGGCGGCCGGTGACGGCCGTTTGGGTGCGTTCGGGCACGACGACCGGCCTTGTGCCGGTGCATCCGCTCGATGTGAAAGGGAAAACGCCAATCAATCTCGCCCACGGCGTAATTCGGACTCCGGGAATGGGCGGGACGGTTGGCTTGCCAACCTCAGCCGATTCGGGCGCAAAGTGGAAGGTGTTGAGCAGGCCACCTCGAGGTGTGGTTTCTGAAGGGTTGAGTGTCGCTGCTGCTCCCGGGCATATTTCGCGAACCGTGCTTTCGGGAAGCGCGGGCAACCGCGCGGTCACCGTCGGGCGCGATTCGTCCATCGTGTACGACGGGCGTGAACACAAATTCGTGAATGCCAACGCGGCACCCCCGATTTCGTCCGAAGGCCTGCGGAAATTGTCCGGAGACGCCGCGCGGGCGATGCAGAGTAAAGATGCTCAGGGCCAGCCGAGCGTCACGCGGCCCGGAACGGTGTCTGGCCCGGCTCCTGCGGGCGTGGGAGCGCCAGCGCTGCGCTCAATGCCGGCTCCTCCGCGTGTGATGACGCCACCTCCGGCACCGGCGATGCGCGCTTCACCGCCTCCGCGTGTCTCGGGTGGCGGCTCTTCGGGCTCAGCGGGAGGCGGGCGCTGGTCGAGTGGAGGCGGCGCGAGCAGCGGCGGCGGAAGTGGCGGTGGCGCTCGCGTTGGCGGCTCATCTTCTTCTTCGTCCGGCGGAGGAGCTTCCTCCAGTGGCAGCTCGCATCCTTCCTCCGGTGGCGGCGGACGGCCGCACTAACCGGCGTCAAATCTATCCGCGAAAAAGAGGGCAGCGGCCCCGGCACGATCCGGGCGCATCTCGCTTTTCTGGATGCGTGATTCGCACGTTCCCTACGGGAAGACCATTCCAGCGTAGCCGACAACCGCGTCGCGATCACCGGAAACATCCGCTGACGTGGCATAGCGGACGAGCTCGGCGCTGGCGCCGCCGAGGGCGTTAAGCGCCGTCAACATAGCTACGGCCGGGCCGAGTCCGCACATGGAGATTTCTTCATCGCGGCAGACTTCGAACAGTTTGCGTGGATCGAGAGCCAGGAGCTGATCGAGCGCCTTGCGATCTTTGCGCCGCGTCGTTTCCTCGTCTTCGTAATGATTCAGGTCGGACGTGGTGAGAAGGAGAATCTCCTCGGAGGAACCTGCCAGCACGCGGGCGATACCTTCGCCGACGGCGACGAGATCCTCGAAGCGCAGGGTGCCGAGTGCCAGCGGAACAAACGTGAAGCCCGGCGCAAGAACCTGGAGAAACGGGAGCTGGACTTCGAGCGAATGCTCCGTGCGATGCGCTTCCATATCCTCCTGGAGAAGCGGGCAGGCCGCGCGGAGCGACCCGGCAAGAGCCGCCTCAATCGGCGCGTCGCCGAGCGGCGTGCGCCATGCCCCGCTCGATAGAATCGCGACCGGCTCTCCACGCGGATAGTGCCGCACGCCGAGAATCAGGATTTTCGCCGGCAATTCGATGAGCGAATAGACCGCGCCCGCGACCTGGCCCGAATAGATATAGCCTGCGTGAGGGACGAGGCACGCGCGCACGCGCCGCTTCTGCTTGCCCGGCTCAGCGGACGCAAAGCGGCGAACCAGTTCTCTTAATTCGTCGGGATCCGACGGATAAAAGCGCCCGGAAACGGCCGGAAGACGGAGCACGGATCAGCTCCGCGCGTCAGATGGGACGCGAAGGTTTGCCCTTGAACTTGACGGCCTGCTCGGTGGCAGGAACGTACCAGACTTTCACCTTGTCCCCGTACTGATACCCGCCGCGGTCGATGATCTTCTGCATCTTGTCCGCGGCCTCGCGGGAGAGGGAAAACGTGCGGATGGCGAGTTCGTTGTCTTTACTGCGCACGGTGATTTGCGCGTTGTTCGCGTGCATCACTGTTCCTTTGAAAACGGCATATTGCGTTTTGGGCTTCTTTTCCTTGACGACAATGGGCTGACTCGTGTCGACCGGCTTTTGTGCGGAGGCTCCAGCCGCACCGGCGAGCGCAAGAATCACGAGCGTTGACGCAGCGAAGGTCGAGGATCTGATGAAACGTCTCACTCGAGATCGTCCACGGCGATGCGCAGCGACTTGAGGAAGCGGACGTCCTGCGGGGTCATGGTCAGCCTCGACGCAATTCTCCTGTCCCTCTCTTCTTCCATCGAATCCTGATCCACCTGAATGCGCAGCGATTCAAGGAAGCGGCGGTCCTGCGTGGTCAGCCGGGGCTGCGGGCCGCTGGCCTCGCGCTTGGCGAGGCCGATCGTCGCGTCGAGCTTGAGAACAATGTCGTAACCGTGAGCGCGCACGCCGGCAATCGCGCCAGTGATGCGCTCCGATTCGGAGACCGTATCGTTGATCGCGTGTCCCAGCTCCCGCAGCAGGTTTTTGAGGTGATCGTCGAGTTGCAAGGCGGCCTCTCCTGGAAGATACAGTTTCATTCTAGGACTCCGCCGCGCGCGATACAAGTGGGCCTCGCGCAACTTGTCTCCAATAGGTTTACACCGCGCCGGGACCCATTTCAGCGCCGTGATGGGCGCGCTCCCGATACGAGCCGCGTTTTGCGCTAATATGCTTCCGTGGCCACTGCGGAGCAATCCTCGACGAACGGGACCGGCGGGTTTCGCCGGCTGTGGCGCGTTCTGAAGCAGCTTTTCCATGAGATGACGGGGGCAGTGTTTGCGGTGCTGGCGCTGGGCTGGGCGAACGCCGCGTTGCGGGCGTACGCGCGCGACGTGACGCACTGGCTCATCGCGACCGCGCTCGGCGTGGCGGCGCTAATGGCGTTTTTTGCCTGGACGTCGTTTCGCCGCGCGCGGCGCGTGCAGTAGAGAGCTTTCCGATGCCAGTTGTCGATTTTTAATTTGCGATCGCACGTTATCCGCGCATCGATTTTGACTTTCATTTCGGAATGACGAAAAACAATCCATCCAGCGCCGAACTGGCCGAGCGAAAGCGGCGCTTCACGACGATTTCCGGCTTACCGGTGGAGCGGCTCTATACCGCAGAGAGCCTGCCAGGCTGGGACGCCGAAGAAGCGCTGGGCTATCCCGGCGAATTCCCCTACACGCGCGGCATCTATCCGACGATGTATCGCGGGCGCTTGTGGACCACGCGGCAATATGCCGGGTTCGGCGCCGCGGCGGAATCGAACCGCCGCTATCGCTACCTCCTGAGCCAGGGGCAAATAGGGCTCTCGGTGGCGTTCGACCTGCCCACGCAGATCGGATTGGATTCCGACGCGCCCCTCGCGCACGGCGAAGTCGGCAAAGTCGGTGTAGCCATCGACTCGCTCGAGGACATGGAAACTCTCTTTGAGGGGATTCCTCTGGAGAAAGTCTCCACCTCCATGACCATCAACGCGACGGCGGCGATCCTGTTGTGCCTCTATGCGGCAGTGGCAAAAAAGCAGGGCGCGGACCTGCGGAAGCTGAGCGGCACGGTCCAAAACGACATCCTGAAGGAATATATCGCGCGGGGCACGTACATTTATCCGCTCCGACCGGCAATGCGCATTGTGACGGACATTTTTGCCTGGTGCCACAGCGAATTGCCCAAGTGGAACACGATTTCGATTTCCGGCTACCACATTCGCGAGGCCGGCTCGACGGCGGTGCAGGAAGTGGCGTTCACGCTGGGGAACGCCATCGCCTACGTGCAGGCCGCGCTGGAGGCGGGCCTGAACGTGGATGAGTTCGCGCCACAGCTTTCGTTTTTCTTCAACGCGCACAACGACCTGCTCGAAGAGATCGCCAAGTACCGCGCCGCGCGGCGCCTCTGGGCGCACATCATGCGCGAGCGGTTTGGAGCGCGCGACCCGCGCTCGCTGCTGCTGCGCTTTCACGCGCAGACGGCCGGCTCGTCGCTCACGGCACAGCAGCCCGAAAACAACATCGTGCGCGTGGCCATTCAGGCGCTCGCGGCCGTGCTCGGCGGGTGCCAGTCGCTGCACACAAATTCGCTCGACGAAGCTCTGGCGCTGCCGACCGAAGATTCCGCGCTGATCGCTCTGCGCACGCAGCAGATCATCGCGCACGAAACGGGAGTCGCGAACACGATCGATCCCGTGGCCGGCTCCTACGCCATCGAGCGCCTGACGAATGAAATCGAATTCCGCGCGCGGACCTATCTCGAGAAAATCGACGCCATGGGCGGCCCTTTTGGCGGGATGTTGCGCGCCATTGAATCCAGCTTCGTCCAGGGCGAAATTCAGAAGGCGGCGTATGAGTATCAACAAGCCGTGGAACGCGGCGAGCAGATCGTCGTCGGCGTGAATGAATTCGTCGCGGAGGAAGAGAAGGCCATTCCGACTTTGCGGATTGATCCGGAATTGGAACGCACCCAGGTCGAGCGGCTGCGGGCGCTGCGCGCGCGTCGCGACTCCAGCCAAGTCAAAGCGGCGCTTGCGGAACTCGAGCGCCGAGCCGCCACTTCGGAGAATCTCGTGCCCGCAATTCTCGCAGCGGTCGAAGCTTACACGACGGTCGGCGAAATCTCGGACGCTCTCCGCCGCGTCTTCGGCGAATACCAGGAATCCGTCGTCATCTAGACTTTTGAGCCTGTCACCCTGAACGCATCCAGTGAGCATGCGTGAAGGGTCTCAGCCGACCTCATGGCACACGCTTCAATCAAAGTCAGCGAACACTCCTGGTCCACTCGCGTCAAAACCGCCGACGACGCCGTGCGCTTCATAAATCACATGGGCTTTTGCCTGCTCTTTCCCGTGAAAAATGTGCCGTTGCCGTCGCTCTACTATGCCATGGCACGGCGTGTTCCTATCACCTGGGACAAATACACCGCGAAACTCTGGGAATGGAAGGACGAGCTGCCACGGAAGCGGCGAGCGTTCTACGCCAAGTACTTCAAGACGCGCGGAACATTTATCTCTCTAAAGCTTCTTCCCCATTTCCTCGCCATGCGCGAATCCTCCGCCGCGCCGGAAGCCGCGGAGCGCTTCTATTCGGCTGGCCGGATCTCGCACGACGCGCGAGCGATTTGGCAGGCGCTGGCGGAACATGGCGCGATGGCAACGCTCGAGCTGCGCCACGCCAGCAAGATGGAGACGAAAGCGGGCAACGAGCGCTTCAAGAAAGCCATGCTCGAGCTGCAATGCCTGCTCATCGTCACGCATTTCGGCGCGGAGCAGGAAACCGATGCGTGGGCGTCGAACCGGCTGGAACTCGTGGCGCGAGCGTTTCCCGCGCACGTTGCAGCGGCGCGAGATATCACTCCGGAGGCCGCCCGCGCCGTTCTGGCTCAAAAGTATCGCTCGCTTTATCCAGAAGCTCCCGCCATGCAGGTTGCGCGCCTTTTCGGCTGGTCTAAAGCCGAGGCGGAAGCGGCGCTCGCATAGCTTGGCCTGTAGTATTCTGGCGGCGGTCCTCCCCGCATGCGGCTGATTCTCGCGTCCGCGTCCATTCGTCGCGCCGAAGTCCTGCGCAACGCAGGGCTGCACTTCCAGGTGCTGTCTTCGGCCGTGGACGAAACACCGCTGCCCGGAGAAGCGGCCACCGCTCTCGTGCGGCGGCTGGCGGAAGCCAAGGCGGAGCTCGTCGCGGCGCGCGCCATTGGCCCGGCGATCATCGTTGCCGCGGACACGACCATTGCGCTCGATGGCCGAATCCTGGGGAAGCCACGGTCATCCGAAGAGGTGCGCTCGATGCTGCGCCAGCTCTCCGGCCGGACGCACGCTGTGCATACGGGACTTGCGCTCGTCCAACTGCCGGACATGGAGCGGCGCAGCGCCGTGGAAACGACGCTGGTCACGTTTTCTCCGCTGACCGACGCGGAAATCACTCAGTATCTCGCAAGCGGCGAGCCCTTCGACAAGGCCGGAGCATACGCCATTCAAGGACATGCGGGACGCTTCATTCCGCGGATCGAGGGAGACTACTTCAACGTGGTGGGGCTGCCGCTGGCGCGGTTGTATCATCTTCTGCGCGAGCTGGGCTGGGGCGAAGAGTAAGGCTCTCTGTAGCGGCGGCCTTTAGGCCGCCATGTTCGCCTGCGCGCGAAAGCGGCAGGTTGAAGCTCGCCCCCACACTCAAACCAAAAAACACAAAGGGCGGCCGCATGGGCCGCCCGAACTCGTCCGGCGCAGAACAAATCGTCGCGGTCCTGCGCCCTCTACTTCTTTTCTTCCGCAGCCTTATCGGCGGGCGGCTGATTCGAGGGCTGCGAGGGCTGTTGATGCGAACCCGACATGCCTTCTTTGAAGCTGCGAATGCCCTCGCCGAGGCCGCGCATCACTTCGGGGATGCGCCGGCCGCCAAAGAAAATCAACACAATGGCCAACACGATCAGCCAGTGGAAAATACTAAACTCACCCATAGAAAGCCTCCGCTTCTGCTGACGGCAGACGCGCTCGGTTCCACCCTAGCGCAACCCGCCCCGTGCGGCAAGTCCGCAGCGCGCCCCTGCCTACAGGATAACACGCTCGTCGCCCGCACGGCGCGTCACGCGTTCCCGGTCCAGGAATTCGAGCAGCGGGATCGCATATTTCCGTGTGATGCCCGTCAGCTCCTTGAACTGAGGCACGGACAGGCGATCCCCGCGGGTCTGCTTGTACCCGCGAAGCATGTCGCGAAGCCGCTCGAGCGCGTCGCGATGAAAAACCAGGTCGGGCGTCACGCGCACGAGCCGCTGGTCGCGCACCAGGAGCTGCAGGAGCCGCTCCGCGCGCTTGGCGTCCACGGGAAGCTTGGCGAGAACCTCCTTCATTGCGGGAACCGCAAGGCCCGCTTCGGCGAAGGCCGCTTCGATCTGTTCCTTTGCCCGGGCTTCCTCGGGTTGCAGCACAACCTGCGCGCCCGCGCGCTTCACGAGTTCGCCGGTCAACTGGATTTGGCGTCCCCCGGCAAGCTCTTCGAGCGCGGCGCGAAACGTCTCCGGCCGCAGGCCGCGTCTCAGCCGCGCGCGCAAGTCTTCCCGCGGCATGCCGGGCAGAAGCGGATTGGCTTTGTGGAACCGATCCAGTTCCGCAAGCGCTTTTGCGCAGAGTAAGCCAAACGCCGCTTCGGGCACGAGCAGCGTGGCTTCGTTACTGGAGCCGATGGTTCGGACGCGCCCGGCCGTTCCGAGCTTCGAGGCTTCCTCGCGGACTTCGCTGGGCAGCAAGCCCGTGCGCGCGATCACCTCCGACAGAGGAAGGCCTGCCGGCGCGCGGTCCACCATCGCGGCGAGGAGCGCATCGCGTGTTTCCCCGCTGGCGATCTCGAGAAATGCCGAGCGGCCAGAATCACGCCGGGAGGGGCGCATGGACAGCGGATCGAGCACCACGCCGCCACCGATGGTGATGACCGGAGAAAACTGGCGCAGGATGAAGCGGTCCCCGCGCAACAAGAGCACGTCCTTCTGAAGACGCAATTGCGCCAGCGCGCCTTGCCCCGGCGCGAGTTCGGCCCGATCATAAAGATGAATCTCCGCGATGGTCTCCGCGGTGCCGGCATGAAAGTGGACCCGCGCGCGCTCTTTCAGCTTCGTTGCCGAAGCGAGCAATTCAATGCGCGCGTCGATCCGGCGCGTGGCGCGGAAATGCCCCGCCGCGGCTAGAACCATCCCGCGTTCGACAGCCGTGTGCTCGATCTGCGCAAGATTGACCGCCGTGCGCTGCCCCGCCAGCGCGAAGTCGACCGCCTTGCCACCGGATTGCACTCCACGCACGCGCAGGCGGCGTCCTTCGGGGAACAGCTCCACTTCGTCTCCCGCGGCCACCCTGCCCGAAATCAGCGTGCCCGTGACGACCGTGCCGAAACCCTTCACGGCAAAAGCGCGATCGATGGGAAGCCGGAAATAACGGGAAGCGTCTTTCCCCGGCACATTCCTGGCCTCGGCAAGGAGGGCGCTGCGCAAGGCGTCGAGACCCGCGCCGGTTTTGGCGCTCACGGGGACGATCGGAGCGTTCCCCAGAAATGAGCCACGAAGGAACTCCTGCACATCGAGCCTTACGAGCTCTAGCCTCTCAGGCTCCACTAGATCGCTCTTCGTCAGCCCAACGACGCCGTGCGCCACACCCAACAGACGGCAAATATCGAAATGCTCGCGCGTCTGCGGCTTGATGGATTCATCGGCAGCCACTACCAGCATTACAAGGTCAATCCCCGCCGCGCCGGCCAGCATATTGCGGACAAATCGTTCGTGGCCCGGGACATCCACAAAGCCGAATCGCACTCCACCTTCTTCGAGAAACGCAAAGCCGAGATCGATCGTGATCCCGCGGCGCTTTTCTTCTTCGAGTCGGTCCGGGTGCGTGCCGGTGAGGGCCTCGACGAGTGCCGATTTGCCATGATCGATGTGACCTGCCGTGCCGACGATGACGCCTTTCAGAGTTGAAGCCATAGAAGGTCCCGGGCGCGTCCTCGCGCCGCACAAACAGGGATGCTACTGGAGCGTCAAGGGAGGGTCAAACCAGCGAGACGGGGGTCGTTATTCCGCGGCGGCAAGTTCGTCGAGGATGGCTTGCGTTGCGGCCCGGGGATCGCCCGCCGCAAGAATCGGGCGGCCTACGACGATGAAATCAGCCCCGGCGCGAACCGCCTGGGACGGAGTCGCCGTGCGCGCCTGGTCATCATCCGTTTTGGAGCTGCGCCCCTTTGCCGAGCCCGGGTTCAGAGCCGGACGAACGCCAGGCGTTACGATCAGGAAATCTCGTCCACAGGCTTTCCGGATGGCTTTCGTCTCTTGTGCGGAGGCGACGACGCCATCCACGCCCGCGCGCTTTGCCATTTCCGCCAGCTTGACCGCGCGAGCGCGCGGTTGGCCGGAGATACCCGCTTCCCGCATGGCCTTCCCGTCCATACTTGTGAGGACCGTCACGGCCAAAAGTTGGGGCCGATCGGCGTCGAGCGGGGCGCTGGCCTTCACTGCTTTTACCGCGGCTTCTAGCATACGCCGTCCGCCGAGGGCGTGAATATTCATGAGCTGCACGCCCGGCAGCCCTGTGGCGGTCAAAACCGCGCTGGCTACTGTATTGGGGATGTCGTGGAATTTGAGATCGAGAAAGATTCCCGGACCCAAGGGGGAGAGCTTGGACAGGATTCCCGGGCCCTCTGCCGTGAATAACTGGCAGCCAATCTTAAACATGCCAACGAGATCGGCTATCTGTTCAGCAAAGCGAAGTGCGGGGGCAAGGGAATCAAAGTCGAGGGCGACGATTAGGCGGCTGCGCGGATGGGCGTCAATGTTCAACGGTGCGGCGGCAGTTGTAGCAACTCCAATCTTACTTGGCAAACCCCCGACTTGACTAGGCCAATCTTGCGCGCCACGCGGTGAGAAACGTCGATCTCACGTCCTTC
>Ga0209056_10002162_pt1 | contig 21366 bp, 27 predicted proteins | sample GraSoiAngelo_114_FD_185876 | JGI IMG/M metagenome (GOLD analysis project Ga0209056, IMG submission 185876) | Grasslands soil microbial communities from the Angelo Coastal Reserve, California, USA - 14_0903_13_40cm (SPAdes) (version 2) | ecosystem: Environmental > Terrestrial > Soil > Grasslands...
CACCGAACCGTCATCCGACAGTTCTGTGCTGATCTAGCCGCGCTCCTCCGCTCCGTAGGATTTCGCGAACAGGAGGGAACTCTCTCATGTGTCGTGGGGTTTGGGTCCGATGCCTGGGACCGGCTATTTGGGAAGCCACGGCCAAGGGAGTTACACAAGTTTCGCGCTATCCGGGCGGGAGAGCGCCATGCCGTCTCAACACCGGGCGACATACTCTTCCACATCCGGGCGCAACGCATGGACTTGTGTTTCGAACTAGCGACACAGATCACTACTCGGCTTGGAACTGCAATCTCTCCGGTTGACGAGGTTCACGGGTTCCGCTTCTTCGACAGCCGCGACCTGATCGGTTTTGTCGACGGGACAGAGAATCCTAAGGGAAATGATGCAATCGACGCCACGCTGATAACAGACGAGGACCGAAATTTCGCCGCCGGAAGCTACGTGATCATTCAGAAGTATCTCCATGATCTGGCCGCCTGGAATGCCTTACCAACTGAAAAACAGGAAAAGATTGTCGGTCGCACGAAGCTGAATGATGTGGAGCTGGACGATAAGGTCAAGCCCTCGTACGCGCATAACGCGCTGACCAGGATAGTGGAGAATGGGAAGGAAGTCAGGATTCTCCGGGACAACATGCCCTTCGGTCAGGCCGGTCAGAAAGAGTTCGGGACGTACTTCATCGGCTATTGCCGCTCACCAAAGACGATCGAAGAGATGCTTCAGAACATGTTCGTCGGCAAGCCGCCAGGCAACTATGATCGACTGCTGGATTTCAGCCGGGCGGTCACAGGCAACCTCTTCTTCGTCCCATCCGCGACATTTCTAGAGAATGTTGGGGCCGGCTAAGCGGACGCTAGCAGTAAACCTGGCTGCAGAGCGAACTTTCGCCTTTGCAATCTCTTGTTCCCGTGTCCTCGGTTGCGCGTTCGTCTCAAGCGATCGGAGAAGGCCAGTTGAGACATGGGCGATCTCATCGACCGCTGATAAGAACGAGCGTTCATTTGCTTTCGACGGTTGACGAAATCCGCTGATCTTTCGGACGAACTGTAGGGAAGCGTCCCGTATCTCTGCGTCTGTGGCTGGCGGGTCGAAGTTAAAGAGGGGTCTGATATTCCTGCACATTCTCAAAGCCTCAAGGTATCAGTGCTTCTAGGCGCGTTTTAGTCTAGCACCCCGTCTCGACCTCAGTTTCCATACAAGACCTGAGCTTAACAAAATGGTTATATAGCTATATGGTTATGCATAGGAGCTATGAAATCCTCACAGGCTACGGCAAAACGCGCCTTAATCACAACACCAGACGATACGGAAATCCGAATAGAACGCACTTTCGACGCGCCCCGCGACGCCGTGTTCAAGTCATATACAGATCCGAAGCTCCTCGCTCAATGGATGGGGCCACGAAAATACAAGATGACCATCGAACAGATGGACGTCCGCCCCGGTGGACGATGGCACTTCACCCACATCGACACGGACGGGACCAAATATGGTTTCCACGGTGAATTCCGCGAGGTCGTGCGCCCTGAGCGCATCGTGCAGACCTGGAACTTCGAAGGGATGCTAGGTGAGTCCCTTCAGACAGCCCTCTTCCAAGAACACAATGGCCGAACCACAGTCACGTCCATCGTCAAGTTCGAACGCAAGGAGCATCGCGACGGCATGCTAGCCAGCGGTATGGAAAGCGGAATGAACGAGGGCTACGACCGCCTCGACGAGCTCCTGCGGACCACGCATTGAACGACGACGCACTCTCCGCGACCCTCCAGGCCGTAGCCGACCCGACTCGCCGCACTATCCTCGCCCGGCTCGCGCAGGGCGAGGCCACTGTCCAAGAACTGGCCGAGCCTCTACCGATCAGCCAGCCAGCGGTCTCCAAACACCTCAAGGTTCTAGAGAGGGCGGGCCTCATCGAGCGCCGACGGGAAGCACAGCGACGCTGGTGCCGACTCCAGGCCAGACCTTTGCGGGAGGTTGCTGTTTGGGCTACCGAGTTCCAGCAATACTGGGACGAGAGTTTTGACCGATTGGACCAGTTGCTGAAAAAGGAAAAAGGCAATCGGCAGTAATGATAGGGGCCCTAAGTGCTCGTTGCTGACCCGGCTGGGTCGAAGAACTCACACAGTCTCTCGCTACCACATCCGCTGATGATGAGACGCTCCTTTGCATTGTTGAGGAGCTTCTGGGTCCAATTGACATCGCCACCGTCAACGAGCTCCTGTTCACGACCGTTGGAGGGGGTTGCGAAGATCTTGAAACACAACTCGCCATAGTATCCCCTGCCTTGCTTCCGATCTTGGTCGATTCCGATTCTGACCTTCTTATGCACGGACTGAAGCTTCTCAACCACTCCCGATTGAACTGCCGCCCGTGCGGCTTTTGACCCGAAGTCAGAAACGGTAACCCGGAGAGATACTTTGGTGCCTAGAAACTTCATGAGTGCCAATAGATAGAATCCGATGTGGAGACCGACTGTTTCGCTCTCGAACAGGAGATTCCCTGGGTCTCGGCCTGCGCTACACAGAGTGAAGGTTCTGAAGTGTTGTCTTGTACCCGGACCGACCCCGAATTTCTGGCCTCTTAAGAGGCGGTGACTCGCCGCAAGGTGGATAGCAGCGGCTTTACCTGAAGAGATGTTCCTCTGCTCCAGGCGTCGAACTGCGCACTCAATCGCGAGCACATTCGTCGAATCGGCCACAACCTCCGTATTCCGAATCGTCGAAACGGTCCAATCCTGGCTGATCGGGGATAGCACAGAGCCTGTTCCTAGCGGGCAAACCGGTGAGAGTTCGACAGACTGGAAGACTTTCGGTAGTCCCGAGAACGCGATGTGATCCCATTCAAGAAGGCGAGTTGGACTTGCAGTAGAAGGCCGGGCGAACCGGTTTGAGATATGATCCTTAATCAATTCCTTTGGGTCGCGCTTCTTTGCCCTGCGGCCATACACCTCCAAGAGTAACGATTGCAGATCGGTAGGGGCGAGACGATCAACGAGAACATCAGTTAGGTTCGGGACCCCCGCATCCCTCTCAATTCTCTCTATGATTCGGCTTCTCCCAGCGATATCGGGGGACGATGAACCGGCAGACGAGTCTGTCATAGCTCAGATTGGAATGTGCCTGGTCATTAATTGTTGATATCTCGATCTTGATACGAGAGGAGGTAGCGGTGGGAGCTTCCGCGGAAAATGTGGAGTTTGGTCTGCCGTCGTTCGTACTGTGAGCTTGTACGATTGGATTCAGTTTGTTGAGTGAGAGCGGGTCGCGGGTTTCCTGAGGAAATGCAGTGCAGCGACAGCGAATGCTCCCAAGCTTCCCAGGATTATGCCGGTGACGATCCACCCATTCGTTGTTGTGATTAGTGAAGGAGGTGCCGCGACGTCGTAGCCGAAGTAGCTTCCCGAGTTATTGTTGACACTCTTAATGCCGTTGCCGTTAAAGGCCACAACATAGAATGCGACGTGGCCTCCGCTCGCCAGTGCCGGTATCTGAGCGGTGGCAGTGGTGGTTGTGGCATTGTATGAGGCGAGAAGAGTCGTGTTGACCATTTTCCAGTTGTCAGTCGTGTAAATGATGGTCACGTTTTGCACATTTGAGTGCTGGTCAGTAACGTTCACGTAGACTGTTGCCGGGGCAGTGTAGGTTGGTGAAGATGGTTGGATAACAGGGGTTCCGATGACGGGTGGAGTATTTGGGGGTGCGTGCGCGAGAAGGGCGACGTTGAGAGCCATTAAGGACGCTATTACAAGGCACAGAGAGAACGCGATTTTCTTCATGCTTCGTCCTGCATAGTATGTGCAGACGGGAACTTACCGTGAGTGTAACTTGTTCCACTGTTTCAAAAGTTCTCGCGAACTCCTGTAAATCAGCCGCACAGAACCTGCACTGCGGATTCTATGTGCTGGCTTAGCCATGTGTTTTGAAGATGAGGATGAGACATCGATTTTATCTCCCGTCTGATAGAACCGGTGGGATTCCTCCGCTCCGCCTCTTCGAGATTCGAGGAGTGATGATGAAAGGGCCTGCCTTCAGAATTCCTCCGTTCTTCAGCGATTCTTCCTTAGCTACCTCCATCTCGGCATTCCACTGGAACCACTTTCGCATCTGATCTTCACGAGCGAGAACGCATGCGTCGATAGTTTTCTCGAGGAGTTTAGCCAGCGTTTCATTATAGGAGGGGCCAACGCGATCGATTCCTTCACCGGCCCTTGCGTCCCATGTCTGCCAGATGTTAGCGTGCAGATGCCTCTCTGGATGAGGATCTTCAACACCAACTATCAGCGCGTAGCTTTCCAGGTTGCCCAATGAGCGGTGAAACTTGGAATTGTTCTCTTTCCCTTCTAGCCTCAACTTTTTTCTCAATCGGTCCGTCCGGATTGAACCCTCGGCCTCGATAGTTTCCAACAACTTCTGTTCCAGATCCGAAAAGGTCTTCCGTCTTACTATGGGGTCCTGATGATGTTTCACTATGGTGCCAAGGATAGGCCAGAGCTCATCTGATACGAAGGTCTTGGTTCGTCTGAATATTCTAGTAGCAAGAATGTCTTCTCTTCCCTCAACCTCCCGAGAAATGCGAGGCACAGATTGACCGGATATCTTGATCGACCACCACTCATTCCATCCAGTGAACCCTTTCGCAGACGGCTTCCAGGGTCTGCCCAGTATGGCGCTGATGAAGCTTGGAAGCTCGTTTCCTCCTAGCGCCGAGACGAGACCCTTATCATGGATGAACATGTAGATCTCTTCTTGAGTTTTCAATCGGAGAGATTGCTTTAGCCGGTGTTCTCGATCCCGGATCTTTTCCGCTCTCTCAATCAATTGTCTAGCGTTCGACCGAGAAACACCCTAGAACGAATTTCTTCGAGTCTCTCTATTTCTTGGGTCCTCTGAGCCATCCTCTGACGCCTAATTCCTTCTCTTTCGAAGACAGCTCGGGCCCCGTCTCTGTCACGCCTAGAAAACGTCGAGTCTCGACTAGAAAGTCCTTCCAAGCTGGCTCTTCCTCCAACAGAATGTGATTCTTGCTCTCTAGTGGAATGAAATGGGCTCTTGAGATCAATGTTGCCAGATCTCTTCCATCCTCGAACCGGTTCACTAGATCGCCTCGGGTGTGAATGACGAGTGTTGGCGCTGATACCTTTGCGAGCTGGTCAAGGACGTCGATTTGAGCGAACTCCATCAGGAAGCGCACCGCGTTTTCTGGCGACGTGGATTTTCGCTGCAACTCGTTAAACCAGCTGGCTTGCTCGGCCGTCCCACCTGGGACGAATAGAGATGTGAAGAGTTGACGGTAAGCGGGGTTGTCTTTTCCCCATCCCGCTCTTGTCAGCGTCAGCATCGCATTTCCCTCTTCCTGTTCTGCAGGCGATGAGTGGATCTTGGACCAGCCTAGAGCGCTAGCTCCGTATAGAATCAGGTGGCTCACCCTATGAGGATGCCGGGCCGCGTACGCGATGCTGACCGCGCCTCCCTGAGAAATTCCTAGTAGTGCAAACTTGTCAAGACCATCAGAATCGACAACTGTTTCTAGATCGTGCACCCAGTCCTGGAACGTAGAACTCTTGACAACACGGTCGGATAGCCCGCATCCCCTATCATCATAACGGACGTATGCATTGTACCTTGACAGTTCCCTAGTCCAATGACGAAAAATCGGGCTGTCTAGATCGAACTGTAAGTGTCCTAGCCAGTTCGCGGCCTTAACCAGAGGAGGCCCATGGCCGAGCATGGAGTACGCAAGTCTGACTCCATCCTTTGTGGTGCAGAATCTGATTCTCTGTTCCACAGGAAGTATCTCACGCTATTTCTACTTGCCCATATGGTTTAAGATTGCTAATCGGACATGTTCCACGCTACTTCTTGTGAGAGTGAAGCTCTAGACTCATGTCAATTGCTTTGGCGGAGTGAGTTATCGATCCGATGGAGATCACGTCCACGCCAGTCTTGACATAGCTCGAAAGATTTTCTCTTGTTATACCACCCGACACTTCTATCAAAAGACGACCTCGAAGCTTCTTAGCTTCCAAGAGGGTCAACGACTTTTTCACCTCTGGTGGTGTCATATTGTCCAGCAGAACTATGTCAGCTCCAGCCAACCCAGCCTCCACCGCCTGACCTGGACTAGTCGCTTCGACTTCTATCTTCTTGGTGAAGCTCACCCTGGCCTTCGCTTTCCTGACAGACTCTGTTATGGAACCGGCCAGTTCCAAGTGATTGTCCTTGATCAGGACAGCATCGTCAAGCCTAAGACGGTGGGTATCGCCGCCACCCAGTTCGACTGCTCGCTTTTCGAAATTCCTGAGACCTGGAAGAGTCTTTCTAGTGCAGGCGATTCTGGCCGAGCTCCCATTCTTCTTTACGATGCTCACAAGTTCGGCTGTCGCGGTGGCCACCCCCGACATGTGAGATAAAAGGTTCAACAGCACACGTTCCACTTTCAAAAGAGAACTCGCATAACCTTGTACTTCTAGAATGATGGTTCCTGCCGGGACCTCTTGTCCGTCTCGGATTTTCACTTTTCCCTCGCAGCCTAGGAGCTTGAGGAGGATGATGGATTCTGACAAGCCTGCAATTACGGCTCGTTCTTTACAGACCACCTGTCCAGTAGCCTTTGTCCTGGAATCAACAAGAGCGTCAGTAGTGATGTCTCCGTGGCCAATGTCCTCGTCTAGAAACTTTTCTAGCGCTTCCTCAATCAACATCCTACACGTCACCTCGTTCTAGCTGAGATGTTGAATATTCTTCCGATCACGTGACGGAGCGATTTGGACTTGTCCGTTTGGAAACGTCTTGTCGAAGGCGCCGTGTTGGAGGTGCCAGTCGAGGAAGACTGCGAGAGCAGCGACTTCGCTCATCGGCTGGTTCGTCACCGAGACGTTCCAGTCTGCGAATTTGAAGACTTCACCTGGCATTTTCTCTGACCCAACCACCACGAGTATGTCTTTGTCAGCCTTGCCAATCTCGTGGATTACATGAGGCAGCTTCAGGCCATACGCGGTCAGATGCACCACCTTCCCACCCTGATCCTTCCAGTCTCGAATGGTTTTCCTCCATGGTTTGCCGGACTCGATGGAGAAGTTTCCGCCGAACCTCTTTCCAACTTCCCTGATAGTAGCTTCAACCGTCTTATCCTCCCTATCGGCTATGATTACCCCGTCAGCGCCGAGCGCTCGAGCTGTGAGACAGACGTGAGTCGTAACCCTCGAATCCCTGAAGAACCTGTGCCCGATGCGGAGCACAACTATCCTTGCCATGATTAAGAACCGGGCTTTAGAGCCTAATACATTAAATTGGAGAAGCGCACAATATAGGGTGTCAACGAGGGATTTTTGCGAGTATGGGGTCTAATCATGATGATCTTGCACGACTGGCAAGCTTCTTCGGTGGACAGGAAGCTCTCAGCGTCGTCCAGGCACTATCCGACGCTGGAACGACGACTGATGATATTATCGCGGTAAATGCGAATGTCAAGCTGAACGCCGCCCGCAGGGTCCTCTACAAGCTCTACAACCACGCTCTCGTCACCGTCATCCGGAGCAGGGATGAGAAGACAGGCTGGTTCATCTATCACTGGAAGCTGCAGCCAGACCAGCTTGACGCGTTCGTCCGAAGCAGGAAGAAGAAGGCTCTGGAGAAGATGCGATCCCGCCTCGAGTACGAGAAGGGACACAGCTTCTTCATGTGCAAAGGATGCCTCACCGTCAGAGTGACCTTCGAGGAAGCCATGGAGTCCGCGTTCCGGTGCAGCAGCTGCAACGGCCAACTCATCAGCGAAGACAACAGCAGGACAGTTCAGGTGCTAGAGGATCTATCGAAGAAGATAGAGTCCGAACTCCAAGAACGGCCAGCAGCGTTCCACGCTGATAAGATCTGATTCTTTCCGGAGCAACAGCAAGTGGTAGAGGAGTGGCAGATCGCCACCCTCGCCGAGAAAATTCCCCCGCAAATACTCAAACAAGGCTCACAGTTCATCGCTAGGGCCCTCACCGAGAAAGCAAACGGCCTCGAATTGGAATCGGATTTTGGTCAACAAGGCCAATGGCTCCAGGTTAGGGCTAGGGGTGAAGATGCGGACGCGTTTCTTAACCTCCTCAAGAAAGAGTATGGTGAAGCCTCGGTCTCACGATCAAGTCTTGAAAAATGGGACATCGTAAGAGGCTTCGTTGCAGGGGCGGGTCGAATAGGTTACGGGGTCTATGTCGACATTGGAATCCAAAACCCCAAACCGAAAGACGCGCTTTATCCACTGCACAGAATGCGAGCGCAACTAGCCGATGGAGAGCCGAGGTCGGCTAGAGAGATTCTTGACGCGAATGCCCTGGTCGACTTTGTCCCACTGATGATGATCGTGACCGAGCTTGAAGGCGAGAACATCTCTGTTGAACTAGATGATCAGGCGAGGGACAATCTTGTTTCGTGGAGAAAATATCCCTTTGACAGAGTAATAGCTGTAGGAGCCGACAGAGCCTTCGTGGAGAGTGCCGTGAGGGCGTCAGGATTGCAAAGCGACATTGTGAAAGTGGAGAGTCTCTCTCTCTTCGTCCAATCAGTCCTATGCAAGATCGGCACCGAAGCGCCAGGAGTGATCGCGAAGATCGGCAACCGCCTTAGAGGGGTAGGCTTGAAGTCCTATAGAACCCCTGTCAAACTGTAAATTTCGTCACAGCGTGTTGTCGTCCATGGGGTTGCCGAGCATTGAGTTTTCCATAGAATCATGGGCAACTTCGATGACCTCGACATGACTGCGACTCTTCTTGTCTCGTCGCCTTGCCGGCTTAGCCTTCACGATACAACACTCCGATTACGGCGAAGGTGTGAGAGGATAATAAGCTGATTTTCTCTTCTGTACAACCGGGCCTGGAACGCGGAAGACTCTGGTAGAGATCTATATCCGATCCGGAATGATTCTGTTGGCGTTCGTAGTTTCGACCGTGGTTCCAATGTAGCGATCACTGTATTTTTGCCGGCCGTCCCCATGTGTCCCGAGACCTACTGCCACGTCAAGGAGGAGAAGTATGAAGGCGATCTTGGAGACATTTCTGACAAGTGAGGACCAGAGGTCGACCCCATTGCCGTCCAGTCGTGCGACTCTCAAGCCCACGAGCTCCTTCCCAATTGTCCGCTCGAACAATGTTTCAGCTAGGACAAAGTAGGCTAGAACGATCAACGCTGCAATTCCGCCCAGCCAGAACCCCCAGAACCATGTGAAAGGGAACGTCTGACCGAAAAAGAACCCTGGGAGGGCAGGAAGGGCTACCACGAGTAGGAGAAAATACACTGCAACCGACACTATGGCCACGTCAACAATGTAGGCAATAATCCGTTTCGCCCAATGGTCCTGGAATACTCTGTCGTCTCTCAGCTGTTCGAAACCTGTCTGCCCACTAGAGGTCATCGTTGGAGAGGGCTTGGCTGGTGCACCGCAGCTGTGACAGAAGGAAGAGTTGTCGTATAGCTGAGCGCCGCATTTCCAGCAGTAAGCCATTGGTCGCAGTCACAGACATAGTGCATGGTCTTCTATATCACTGTGAGGGTGTATTACTGGCAACTTCAGACTGTCTGTGGAAGTGCGTGTGTTTCGATGAGGGTTCGGAACTTCTTGTTCTTGGTCATCTCGTCCGCAATCGTATCATCTTCTCTGCCTTCGCGGTTCCAGACAATATAGCGTGCCTCTCCTCCACGCGAGAGTTTTGCGATAAAATAGGGCAAGTAGAACAGTGTCCCGTCGAGGAGTTCTAGCTTGTCGAGATCGAGTCTTGTCGGGAGTTGCAGCCCATCGGCGAACATCTTCCATCGCAACAACTTCGTCTTTCTCAAGAACTCAATATTCTCTTTCAGGTTTTCTCTCGTAGGATTTCCCTTCGGGAGAGCCTCGTACTGTTTCGACCTCTCTTCTGACTGTACCTCATAATCTCTAAGGAGATTCTTGAGTTCGGCCAACCGCTCGCTAACCAAAACCGTAGAGTCAACTCCGTTAATGACTGATGCAGAGTCCAGTTCCATATCAGCAAGAATCGAAGCCAGCTCCACCAGCTTGGGGTCGAAGCCGAAGTTGGCCTCCCGCAAAGCCAAGACCGTTGACCGGCCCTCGCTCATCACCATCTGCTTTGACAGGAGGCCCTTTTCCGCTGGAAACCGGTAGGTGAAATCGAGGTAGGGCAGAAAGATCTTCTTGGCGAACACAACCTTCTCTTCCGTTCCGCCTAGGATTCCTTTCTTGGCTCGTTTTCTGTCCGTGTCACGTAGGAAAACCTCTTCCGGCACCGCCAGTGGGACTGCTCTGACCGTCATCTCTTCTGGAGCCACTCCCTCCTTCAACCGCCTTATCTCTAAAGGTTCCAGCGGCCCGCGATGGTAGCTGATCAGCCATCTGGAGCTGAGAATTCTGGATTCTCCTTGATCGAAGAGCTGGTAATAGAACTGGCGCGTCTTCAACCCTGATATGACATGGAATGCGTCTGCGCCAAGCGAGAGACCTGTCCGGACCCTCTCAATATCCTGCTTGGTTGATAGGTTCCCGATAAACCGGAAATTCGCGTTCGATATGACCTTGTAATCCGCTAGATAATGCTTTATCGACGGTGCCGGGGGGCTCACCGCTCCCGGCTCTCTTGCTACTTGTTTTCTGGTTCTCTATGCTTCACTAGCGCGATGTCGCCGAGGGTTAGCTCTCTCGGCCCGGCTTGCCTGACTGGAACGGTGGAGATCTCAAGCTCTGCTCTCGGCGCGAGCAGTTTCACCCGTAAAATATGTTCTAGCTCCTTTGTCAACCTCATCGTAGGCAGTATCTTGCCTAGCTCGATCTTCTGGATCACCGTCAGCTTCTCTTTCGCTTTGAAGGCGAGATCCGTCTGGGACAAGCCTATCTTCTCACGACCCTCCTTCACAATCATGGGATAATCCTCGACAAGATCTGAGTCCTCAACCGCTTTTGGCAGGCTCTCTATTGGGGTTCGAGTGTGGGAGGGCACTGGTCCAGGCCGGGCTGTTCTCTGTCTTCTTTCAGGAAAACCCGGAAGCTCCTTTCCCAGGCTGGAGCACTTCTGGCAGACGATCAGGGTTGCGCCTTCAACAAGGGACCGGGCGGGCTTGCCGACTATCTCGCTCCCGCAAACCTCACAGTACAATGGCTGCTACAAGACCTCGTGGCGGAGAAACAGTAGAAATAGGCTCCGACCCAGCTTAATTAGCTATCGGAAGGTTCTGCTAACTTATCGGTGGATAGGTTAGCTTCGGGGCATCGACTCCAGGGATTACCGTAGGCGTCGGGTTCCCCTTCACAGCTTCAACTGCTCCGCCTTGCGCCTCATTGATTGGAGGCCGGGAACGTGCGAACCTCACCCGTCCCCGCCGAGCCAGGTTTATCGCTGCTACCCTGTCCCGGTCCATCACCATTCTGCACTTTTCACACCAGAGCTTGCGTTCCAGTCTCTTATCCCCTTGGAGTCTCTCCCCGCATCTCGGACAAGACACACTGGAACCTCTGGTCTCACGCCTAGACAAACGGATTACCGGAAGGCCTGTCCATCGGGCCTTGTACTCTATCTGCTTCTGAGCTTGACTGAAAGACCATGCGTTCATCCTATGCCTGTATTTTCTGCCCTGCCAGTTGCCTCTACGGTAGAGACTTCGTATTCCTCGAATATCTTCGAGGACGATTGCTTCTCTACGCTCAACAGCCTTTGCGACTATTGTCTTCGTGGTGTTATGGAGTATCTGGCTAGTTCTGTCCCTCCTCCGCTCTCCATACTTGGAGGAGACCAGACGCCGAAGACGAGCATCATCCCGTATGAAAGAGGCCACAATGCGCCCTGTGGTTTTGACAATTCTCACCGTTTCTGAAAGGTCGTAGCGGGATACCCACTCGTCGTTGCCCGCCGTGAGATTACGAAGATTACGGTCCACTCCCACCGTATGGACGCATTCTATCTCCGGAGGTTCACGAGCGATACAGAGACTCAGGCTGTGAGGGGTAAGCGTGAAGGAACGGACTGTGACGCCCGTTTAGGAGATAACCGCCAGGGTATGGTTGGTCAAGGGTATTCTGAAACGTTTCCTTCTCGATACTGGAATACGCAAAGACCTGTTCTCTATTTTGAAACCGTAGCAGGAGATGAGCTATGGTTTGACGGAGTACGGGGTCTTGGACGCGTAGCCTCTACGGATAGACTTTTTCCTAGCCGCAAGTATTCCTGCTGCTCTGCTTATAGCGCAGAGCTTGTAGTAGCTGGGTGAATCGTAACGAGCTAATTGGTTGTAGGCGAGCAGCGAGAGTCCTCTGAGAGAGCTAGTATCGTTTGTGAGACCTATCCGTATCGAGTCGTTCACCATGCTCCGGAAAACATCCAGCAACCCTAGAAGACATTCCGGTGGAGCAAAGTTCTGGCGGACAGATCTTACAGCGAACACGGAGGCGAGACATAGAAACCAAAAACCTACTTAAGCCATAGAGGCAACCGACGATAAGTTTAGCGGAGCTATCGGAACAAGGATGCCCCTCGTACCTGTCAAGCCCCAACTTCACGAGCTGCGACGCATTCGCGCTGTAGCGGCCTACCAGTTCGGTAAAGGAGCCGAGAAAGCCTTTCCACCCTCAATACTAATCGTGCGATCCCCTAACACCCATAGAATACGCCACGTCTACAACGACGGGAAGTTACTGGCCACATACCGTCCCAAGGACGGACTCCTGGCTCTAACCGTAAATGGAGGCCTCGCCCTCAAACGTGTGTTCAAGGCTCCGAAGCTACGGGTCAAAGTCACTCCGGGGGTAGAACCGTTCATCCGGAAGGGTGGAAACGTGTTCGCCAAACATGTGATCGGCGTGGACCCTGAGCTACGGCCGGAAGAAGAGGTTCTCGTGGTGGACAAAAAGGACCGGTTGCTCGCTGTAGGAAGATCCTTCTTCAACGCGATAGAGATGCAGAGCTTCAAAATTGGAGTAGCAGTAAAAGTTCGGCATGGAGCTGCCGATTCTGAATAGGCTGGTTCCGTTAAGTCCTTGTTGGATTGATTCTCTTAGTCGAGAGTTGTTGACTTAACTTGCCTCCATCGACTCCGAGGATTACCGTCGTCGTCGGGTTCCCCTTCACTGCTTCATCTGGAGGCCCGTTGGGGATGAACCTCAGCCCTCCCGCAGTATGTTCCTAGCCGCGTTCTCGTCCCTGTCTAGTATGGTTCCACAGTGTGGACACCATAGTCTTCGTTGGGTGCTCTCTAGGGTCTTGTACCCGCATATTGAGCACCGTTTTGATGTATCTCTAGCAGGGACGTAGATTACCTTCACGCCTTCCCATCGCGCTTTGTAGTCTATCTGTCGTTGAAGCAGTCCGAAGCTCCAGCTATTCATTCTGGCTCGATAGTTTCTTGATTGTCCGTTACCCCTCCGATAGAGCCTTCTTATCCCAGTAAGTCTTTCCATGGCTATCCCATACCGCCTGGTCTTCGCTTCCTCGACTATTCTCTTGGACGCACCGTGGAGCAGTGGCAGGACACGATTCCTTTGTTTCTCCCCGTATTTGCCGAAAAGCCATCTTGCGATTCTAGCATCGTTCCTCTTGAACCGGCTCTTGACAAGACGATAGGCAGACTTGATCTCGGTCGCTTTTGACAGATCGAATCTTCGAACAGTTCCGTCCAGTGACGCAATTGTCACATTGTCTAGGTTCCGATCTACGCCCACATATCCTTCCGGTTCCATCTCGACTCTCTCTTTTGAGAAGCTAATGCTGACCGAGACTGGGGTCAGCGTGACTGAGCGAGCGTCAAACCCCGAGAGAGCCCTGAGTGTGTGACTGTTCAGCTTAACATGCACGTAGTGTCTTGGTTTGACAGGCAGTCTGAGAAGATTGTTCTGTATCTTGAACCCGTAACATGTGGTCAGCATTAGCTTCCTAGCATATGGAAACCTTGTCCGGGGATTCTTCCTTCGAACGCTTCTATGGTTGCGAAGTATTCTGGTGGCCGTGCTTATGGCTCCGAGTCTGTAATATCCGAGAATGTCACGGCTGAGATGTCGATACGATCTCAAGGAGAGAGTCTTGAGACTGGAAACGTTCTCTTGCATTCCAACGGCCACGCAGATGTTCACCATTCGTTTGAACTCATCCAAGAGTCTTAGAAGATCTGCTGGAGCCTGATACCTTTGTCTAACTACCTTCACCGCGAACATCGGCGACTCCAAAGTATCGGGGGGCTCTCTCAGCTAAATAGCCGTAGAGGACAGCAAACATAACCGCCATCCAAGCCTAGACCATCCCCATGAGAATAGCCAATCCAGCCAATCCGACAAAGGGTTAACCGTGCCTAACCTTAACAATCACCGGACAGGTGGAAGAGAGTGATTTCTTGATGATGCGTCGTGGAAAGATCAATCCCCGCGAAGCAAATAGAATGATGCAGCGGATGGGCATGCAAGTCCAACAACTAGACGAGGTCACGAAGGTGATAATGGAAACCCCGACCAAACGAATTATCATCGACAGCCCTGAAGTCGCCACTGTAACAGTCCAAGGACAGACAGTCTACCAGGTTGGAGGAGGAACTATGAGGGAGGAGGGAGTTGGCGGAGGATCAGATGAGGACGTGAAACTTGTCGCCTCACAAGCAGGTGTCTCCGCGGAAGAGGCGGCGAACGCACTGCGACAATCAAACGGCGACCTAGCGCAGGCGATCATCCTGCTGAAACAGAAACGCAACCCCTGAAAGTCCAATTGACTATTCACGCGACCCTATGCTTCATCATTCACAACAACCAAGTCCTGTTGCTGAAAAAGAACCCTGGGCTCTTCGGTGCAGGCAAATGGAACGCGCTCGGGGGAAAACTACAACCGAAAGAGACCGCTGAACACTGCGCTAGGCGAGAGGTCTACGAAGAGACGGGACTAAAGGTCCAAAGGCTCAGAAAGGTTGGAACACTGGTTTTCTTCAAGTATAACAAGCGAGAAGACCCGGACTGGATAGCACACGTATTCCTCACGAACAAGTTCTACGGGACCATAAAGGAGAGCAGAGAAGGCATTCTCCGCTGGTATCCGATCGAGCAGCCTCCATTTGATGAAATGTGGGAGGACGACAAGTACTGGTACAGACACGCAGTCGAAGGGAGAAGCTTTCGTGGAGACTTCTATTTCCGAGGAGATTTCGAGAAACTAGTCGATCACAAGATCGAGATTCTCCAGCCCGCTTGACTATTAAAGAGACGAGTTGACACGGAGGCGGTTGAGAGGCGTCCCAGATTGCGGCTAGTCGAGTGTGTTCCCAACTTCAGCGAGGGCCGGAGAAAAGAGATCATAGAATCCGTTGCTGATGCGATAAGAAAGACGCCCGGCGTTACGCTTCTCGATGTGGAATCCAACCCGGACCACAACCGGTCCGTGATAAGCTTCGTAGGCGAACCTGGACCAGTGAAGGACGCTGCTCTAGCTGCTAGCCAGAAAGCGATTGAGCTCATCGACTTGAGGCATCACAAGGGCGAGCATCCACGGATGGGTGCTGTTGATGTTGTCCCCTTCGTGCCAATATCCGGGGTAACGATGGAGGATTGTATTTCTCTAGCCCGTGCTTTCGGGCAAGAGTTTGCCGAGAAATTTCGCGTGCCCGTTTTCCTTTACGAGGAAGCGGCCACGACTCCCGAAAGACGGAACCTCGCGGATGTACGGGAGGGAGAATTTGAAGGCCTCCGAGATAAGATTGGCAAGGACCCCGTGAAGAAGCCGGACTTTGGTCCAGAGAAGATCCATCCTTCTGCAGGCGCGACGGCTGTTGGAGCCCGAGAGATACTGATAGCCTACAATGTCAATCTTGGAACGAAGGACCTAGATATCGCAAAGAAGATCGCGCATCAACTACGAGCGAAAGATGGCGGGCTTACATTTGTGAAGGCTCTCGGGTTTGAGCTGAAGGAGCCCGGAATAGTTCAGGTGTCGATGAACCTGACGAATTATCGCAAGAGCCAGTTGTTCAAAGCCTACGAGCTCGTCAAGCTCTTCGCGGATCGCTACGGGGTGCCGGTTGTCGGAAGCGAGATCGTTGGACTCGCACCGATGGATTCTCTTGTTGACTCGGCAGAGTTCTATCTCCGACTTGAGAATTTCAGCCGAGACCAAGTCTTAGAAAGGAAACTCTTCGCGCCCAGGCCTTCAACACTGACCGACCAGAGTTTAGCATTATTCAGTGAGGAAGTCGCGTCCAAGAAAGCAACCCCGGGAGGCGGAAGCGTCTCCGCATATATGGCAGCACTTGCAGCGGGGCTTGTCTGCATGGTTGCCCGGATAACGTTGGGAAAGAAAGAGGTGCCGCCCGGTGCAGAGAAGCTCAACGAGGTGGTGAAGGAGGGCGAAGCTCTTCGCCAGAAACTTCTACGCCTAGTCGTCGAAGACACTGAAGCCTTCGACATGGTAATGAAAGCGTTCAAGCTGCCGAAGGAAGAACCTGATGCTCGAAAGAAGGCGATAGTAGAGGCAACTGTCAAAGCGTCTGAGATTCCGTTGTCAACGCTTGACTGTTCAGTTGGAGTTCTGCGGCTGGCTCGTGAGGTTGCGGAGAAAGGGTCTACGAATGCGTTGTCCGACGTAGTGACTGCGGTCTCGGCGGCGCGTGCGGCTGTTGAAGGTGCCGCAAGCAACGTCCTGATCAATCTAGCAAGTCTCGATGATCAAAAGTATGTGGAGAAGATCGCGAGACAAGTCTCCGACCTTCGGAAAGAAGCAGCCCAGCTGGAAGAACGAGCCGGAAGACTCGTCGAGTCTAGGATCAAGCATCCTAAGATTCCAGCCTGACAAGCCCAGTCCTGTTATCAGCCCAAACCATCAACGGCGCTACAAGCATTGTAAGCTCTCTACCCTCACGCGTTAGATGATACTCGACGCGAGGCGGTATTTCGCGGAACGCTTCCCGCTCGATGAGGCCGGTTCGCCGAAGGTCTTTGAGAACCTCGGCAAGGGTCTTGGCGCTTATTCCTTTGAGCTGCCCTTGTAATTGATTGAACCTCATGGTTCCATTGTTGCCAAGTTGGGCAAGCAAGCAAAGTGTCCACTTCTTACCTATGATATCGATGAGCCCTTCGCAGGGACAGGGACAAACACAGCACGGTTCTCCTTCTACTAGCCTAACCATAGGGTTACCAAGTTACGTAACAGAAACTTGATTACTTAAATACTTTGCAATAGTAACTAACGTTACTTACAGAGGTGAAGTATTTGGACGATTGCTGCCCGTGTTGTTGCGGATGTTGCGGGCCAACTGCTAAGGGAACGCCTTAGCCAAAGCCCTGCGGATTATCGAATTATCGTCCCCTTTTCTTCTGAAACTGGCTCTCAACAGTGGCTACGCCGAGAAAGACCAAAACCGCAGCCTCCTTTGAGAGAACGGATTCGGGAATTCTACCTTCTCTCTGAGATATAGCAGGTGAAAAACGACCTCAACAATCTAAGACTCGGCCGACACCCACTTGATGTGTGTTGCTCGCCTTCTTCGAAAATTGAACCTTCGACCACGAACAAGATCAGGAAATGGAGGGTCATTTGGGTTCTGTGGTTCTGCTTTGTCTTCGATTTGTTCGAGGACTTGGCTTGCTCTCATCGACTCCGGGGATTACCGTCGTCGGCGGGTTCCCCTTCATTGCTTCACCTGAGAGCCCTTGCGCCTCAGAGACGAGCAGTCTCTTTTTGGCAGGGAACGGTCGAACTTCAACCGCCCCCTCACGCCTGTAGCGTGGTAGCTTGGCCCATTGCCAGGCAGGGATTTTACGGTGGCCAACCAACCAGATATCCTGATCCGCGCCTCTCACCTGGTCGGAGTCACTCCCCTCATCCCAGTGTGACAGGCTCATACGACGACCGCCTAATGTGATAAACAGTCATTCCTTGAACATTACAGTTAGAGGTGGCCGAAGCTATCACCAAACAACAACCGAAGAATTGACAGTGCCGTCATTTGCATACTGTGATGCTCAATCGGGGTCACATCTTCTGTTCTGATGGGATGGGTCTGGATTGATGAAGTCAGGTGAGATTGTGCTTTTCGAAGAAGAAGGACCTGGGTTTCAGCCGCTTCACATTCAAGGTCACCTAACGCGGGTTTTATTCATGATTCGGTCGGGCGATGTGATCGCAAAACTCGTTTGGGTGGTTCCTGAAGCTCGATGTAGCGATCTTGACAAGATCGTCTTTTCGTGGGTTCGAATGTGGGAAGTGGGGTTCGGTGGCAGATCGCTGGCCAACGGAGATATTTGTTACACCAGCTAAGAAAATTCAATCCTTGCTCGGGCCGGTTGGGTCGGTGAACTCTACCGCCAAAAGAGCAAGCGATGCGGACCCATATTTCAAAACGTCCTCGTCAACTTTGAACCTTGAACTATGATTTGGATAGATGCATCCCTTCGCAGTATTCCTTGTACCGAGGAAGTAGAATGTGCCGGGGGCCTCGTGTAGGAATCTGGAAAAGTCCTCGCCTCCCAGCATTGGCTCTATCACCTTGACCTTTGTCCCGCCACGAATCTCTCTCACGATCTTCATCGCCTGTTCTGTCACCTTGTCATCGTTGACTGTGACTGGGTACGCGTCCTTTTCGAACTCGACGATCGCTTTGGCACCGAACGCCTTGCAGACGCCTTTGACGACTTCTTCCACTTTCGCCTTCGCTCTCTTCCTAGTGACCTCGTCGAGAGTCCGTATCGTGCCCTGCAGCACGGCTTCGTCAGGTATGATGTTCTCCTTGGTCCCTGAGTGTACCGCCCCGACCGAGATTACGATAGGTTGCATGGGATCTATCATTCGCCCGGACACACCTTGAAGAGCGATAATCACCTGAGCGGCCACGTAGACTGGATCTATCGTTTCATGAGGCGAGGCTCCGTGGCCTCCTCTCCCGATTATTCTGATCCCGAAAGTGTCCGGTGATGCAGCGAAGGGGCCGGCTCTGAAGCCGAGGATGCCGGAATTATGATCTCCGGCGATGTGGAGTCCAAATACATAGTCGACCTTGGGATCTTTCATGACTCCGTCTTCGATCATTGGTTTTGCTCCACCTCTTCCGCCATGCTCTTCGGCAGGTTGGAAGAGAAATTTCACAGTGCCCTGGAGCTCGTTCTTATGGTTGGCTAGAAGCCGGGCCGCTCCGAGGAGCATGGCCACGTGCGTATCATGCCCACACGCATGCATTACTCCCTTGACTTTGGACTTAAACTCGACATCAGCCATCTCATCCAAGGGAAGAGCATCCATGTCCGCCCTGAGACCGACCACTTTCCCCGGTCTTGGACCCTTGAGAACCCCTAGAACTCCCGTTCCGCCAACTCCTCGCTTGACTTGTATTCCGAGAGCTTCGAGTCTCTCCGCGACCAGCTTGGACGTGACTTCTTCGCGGTAGGCCAATTCGGGCTTCTGATGAATCTCTCGTCGGATCTTGATAATCTCGGGTTCGATCTCCGCCGCTTCTTTTAGTAAGTCCAACCGATCACGGCCGTACCAGCTTTCCGGTTTTGTATTTCTATTTAATCTGTTTAGCACTTCTGAATGTCGTTCCCCCACAACACCCTAATGGAGGCAATCCCATGGATAATCTAGGGGGCGAATAATCAAGATGGGGTTGTACTCTGAAGAGGGTTCGCTCAGGCCAACCCCTCCATTTGATTTTGCGAAGTCGCTAGACTTTCTGGGAATGTTTCCTCCGATGCGAGAAGACCAGACTGTAAGCGAGCTATCAATGACCAAAGCGGTTCGAGTCGGCGGCCGAGCCATCGTGTTCCAGCTAAAACCGACTGGAACAATCAAGATGCCCGGACTCAAGTATACGCTCTTTGCTGATCATCCCTTCTCTCGCGGATTGACAGAGGTTGTGATAGACCGGATCTCCTTCTTCCTAAGCCTCTCTGACGATCTAGATCAGTTCTACCGCATAGCAATCAACGATTCCAACTTCGCACCAGTCCTTCAGAAGCTCTACGGGCTACACCAAGTGAAGTTTCTCACTCCGTTCGAGTGTGCCTGCTGGGCCGTGCTGTCGCAGCGAAACCAGCTAAGCGCGGCACGACGAGCGAAGCAAGCTTTGCTGGAACGCTTCGGGACAAGTCTCGGAGTGAAGGGCCATGTCTATCGTGCTTTTCCGGAGCCGGGCCAGCTTGCCGATGCATCGAAGGAAGAGTTGAAGTCGCTGATCAAGCATGAGCGTCGAGAAGAGTATCTGGGAAATGTGATCAGAGCGTTCAATGAGGTTGATGAGAGATTTCTCAGAACTACCGAGTATGACAAAGTGGAGGAATGGCTGAAGAATATCAAAGGGATCGGCGAATGGTCCGCGAGACTAATCCTCATGAGAGGTCTTGGGAGAATGGAGAAGGTTGCTGTAGAGAAACGTCTGATCGCTGCTGCAGTTAGAGTCTACGGAAAACCGATGACAGAACAGAGGCTTCACGTTATCGTCGAGAAGTACGGCCGCTGGAAAGGCTATTGGGCCTACTACCTAAGAACCGCGGGAGCTTAGAATAGACAGTGTGTGTACAAGCAAGTTTATGGAGTGTTTGAAATCGTAACACTCGTCAGGAAAGGCAGAGGAGGGCTTGGTTGACAGCATACGCCACTGGGTGGTGCAGGGTAAACTGGAACGCCCCCTATCATTTTGACCACGTCCATGCCGCTAATTACATGGCCGAACACGGTGTACTTCCCGTCAAGATTAGTGCTACTGTCAACAAGATTGATGAAAAATTGGGTGCTACCGCTGTTCGCGGCTCCTGTGTTCGCCATCGCCATATATCCTTCGTAGTTGTGGAGTGAACTCACTATTTCGTCAGGTATTATTGTCCCTTGGTATTGTCCCCAAGTGTTGTTGCTGCCTCCACCATTTTTTGTATTTCCATCTCCGGTCTGGATTACGAATCCAGGCTGGATTCTGTGCCAGACAAGATTGTTGTAAAAGCCGGATTTCGCGAGGTTAACAAAGTTGTTCACGGTAATTGGAGTCTGGCTGCGATAGAGCTCAACCTCGAAAGTACCCTTCGATGTATTGAGTGTAGCGTAGATGATGTCCGGAGGTAGCGACGAGACGTATGCGTACACTCCGACCCCCACAATAACGATGAGGACAATCGCTAGGATAAGATAGAGTAAGCCACGACTTTTCCTTTTACGCCTCCTCTCTAGGACCTTGCGTTTCTGAGCAGAAGGCAAAGGGAACTCGCAGAACTCGTAGTTAATCTACCTGTTGAAATATGATTCGCTTCCATTCCCCTCAAGGACATTCCTCACAGCGTGATAGGCTGATACTCGGTTGAGCAGGGCGAGCCGATAGTCGCCCAGAGTCTCTTGCTGTAAAGATCCATTACTACAGAGACTGCTGTCTCGTACCTCTGATACTCGGGCAGATT
>Ga0209056_10002166_pt1 | contig 21333 bp, 23 predicted proteins | sample GraSoiAngelo_114_FD_185876 | JGI IMG/M metagenome (GOLD analysis project Ga0209056, IMG submission 185876) | Grasslands soil microbial communities from the Angelo Coastal Reserve, California, USA - 14_0903_13_40cm (SPAdes) (version 2) | ecosystem: Environmental > Terrestrial > Soil > Grasslands...
CCATGTGCATCAGCTCCAGGCGGAGCATGCGAAGCAGAGCCGCGAGGGATTGAGGAACACGATCGAGCGCCTGATCGAGGCGGCCCTCCACGAAGAGCCGCCGCTGGTCGTGGCCGAGGTCACGGCGCACCGTGTCGAGGAGCTGCGCGAAGCGGGGGATCTGATCCGGAGAAAACTCCCGAACGGAGGCGGGCTCCTTGCCGCGGCCATCGAGGGCAAGCTCTCGGTGGTGGCCTCCGTCGGGACCGGGCTCCAGGGCGCGCTCTCGGCCACGGATTGGGCCAAGGACGCGGTCTCGGTCGCCGAAGGCAAAGGGGGCGGCAAGCCCGAGCAGGCGGTGGCCGGAGCGAAGGACGCCACCCGCATCCAGGAGGTGCTGGAACGGGGGCGCGCGTTCGCGCGCGAGCGGCTCAAGGGCGCTGCGTCGGAGAAGCGCTCGCGGTGAGCGTGGCCCGCGGCGGGTCGCCGGAGGGCGGCGCATGAAGGCCCTCATCCTGAGCGGCGGCAAGGGAACGCGGCTTCGCCCCATCACCCACACGGGCGCCAAGCAGCTGGTCCCGGTCGCGAACAAGCCCATTCTCTTCTACGGCGTCGAGGCCATCCGCGACGCGGGCATCACCGACGTCGGGATCATCGTCGGAGACACCGAGCACGAGATCCGCGCCGCGCTCGGGGACGGATCCGCTTTCGGCGTCAAGACGACCTACATCCGCCAGGAGGCGCCGCTGGGTCTGGCGCACGCGGTCAAGATCGCGCGCGACTTCATGCGCGACGACTCCTTCGTGATGTACCTCGGGGACAACCTGATCCTGGACGGAATCACGCCGCTGGTCCGGGAATTCGAGCGCGACCGCCCGAACAGCCAGATCCTCCTCGCGCACGTTCCCAATCCCCAGGAATTCGGCGTGGCCGAGCTGGACGGGACGAAGGTGAAGCGGCTGACCGAGAAACCCAAGGAGCCGCGCTCGGATCTGGCGCTCGTGGGCGTCTACATGTTCGATTCGAGCATCTTCGACGCGGTGAACGCGATCCAGCCCTCTTTCCGGAACGAGCTCGAGATCACCGATGCCATCCAGCGCCTCATCGACACGGGGAAGGTGGTGCATTGCCACGTCATCTCCGGATGGTGGAAGGACACGGGGAAGCTCGAGGACATGCTGGAGGCCAACCGCATGGTGCTCTCGCGCGCGAAGCGGCGCCTGTCCGGGAAGATGGACGGGGCGTCCCGCACCGAAGGGGAAGTGATCGTGGGGGCCGGGACGGTCGTGGAGCACTCCATCCTGCGCGGCCCGCTCATCATCGGCGAGAACTGCGTCATCAAGAATTCCTACATCGGCCCCTTCACCTCGATTTACGACGGCGTGACGATCCGGAACAGCGAGATCGAGCATTCCATCGTCCTGGAGCGCTGCACCATCGAGGACATCCCGGTGCGGATCGAGGCCTCGCTCATCGGCAAGGAAGTGCGGATCCAGCGTTCCCAGGCCAAGCCCACCGCCTACCGCTTCATGGTGGGCGACTCCAGCCTGGTGGACGTGCTATAGGGAACGGGATCGGATACGTTGCGCATCCTCGTGACCGGCGCGCAGGGCATCCTCGGACAGGCGATCCGGGAATCGCTCGCCTCGAGGAACACGCTCTATCTCTGGGGGCGGGACGAGGGGGACGTGCGCGACCTGGAGCGGATCCGGACCGCCGCGAAGGGAATCGAATTCGACGCGGTGATCCATGCGGCCGCCATGACCGCCGTGGACCGCTGCGAGACGGAGCTCGACCTGGCGATGGCCACGAACCGGGACGGCACGCGAAACGTCGCGGCGCTCGCCAGGGAGCGCGGGGCGACCCTGGTCTACGTGAGCACCGACTACGTCTTCGACGGATCGAAGCAGGGCCCCTACGTGGAGGACGACCCGCCGCGGCCCATCAACGCGTATGGGCGCTCGAAGCTCGCGGGCGAGGAGGCCACGCGCGAGGCCGGCGGGAAGTTCCTCATCGCCCGCACGTCGTGGGTGTTCGGGGAGGGGGGGAAGAACTTCGTGGACGCGATTGCGGAGAAGCTCCAGCGGAGAGAGGCGCCCGAAGTGGTGACCGACCAGCAGGGCTCACCCACCTACGCGCGCGACCTCGCGCGCGGGATCGAGAAGCTTCTCCGGATCGGCGCCACCGGGACGGTCCACGTGACGAACTCGGGTGTCACCAGCTGGCATGGGTTCGCCGTGGAGATCGCGCGATATCTCGGCTCTCCCCTGACCGTGCGCGAGACCACCTCGGACCGCTTCCCGCGTCCCGCCCCAAGGCCCAAGAACTCCGTCCTCTCCGGGGAGCGCTACCGCGCGCTCACGGGAGAGTCGCTGCCCTCCTGGCAGGAGGCGCTGCACGATTACCTGGGCCGGCGTTCCGTGCGGAAGGGCGCGGCCGCGTGAGCGGATCCAGACGAGGGCGTACCGCGTGAGCCCGCGCCGCGCGCGCGCCGTGCGTATCTCGCCCGCCACGAGGAGCATCCGCCGCGTCTTCGCCGAGAGCGCCGCCACGCTCCTCGCGGTCTTCGCGCGCGAGATCGATTCCCTCGAGCGCATGTCCCGCCTTCTCGTCTCCACGCTCGCACGAGGGCGCACCGTGTTCTTCTGCGGCAACGGCGGAAGCGCGGCCGAGGCGCAGCATCTTGCCACGGAGCTCGTCGTGCGGTTCGTCCGGAACCGGGGCGCGCTCCCCGCGATGGCGCTGGGCGCGGACGGATCCATGCTCACCGCGGCGGGAAACGATCTTGGATTCGATCGCGTGTTCGCCCGGCAGATCGAGGCGCTGGGGCGTCCCGGAGATCTTCTCGTCGCGATGACCACGAGCGGCCGCTCCCCGAACATGATCCAGGCGGTGCGGGCCGCCCGCGCGCGCGGCGTGCAGGTGATCGGAATGACCGGCGAGGCGGGGAAGGCGTTCGCGCGGCGTTGCGACGCGGCGCTCGTGGTTCCCTCGCTCAAGACCGCCCGCATCCAGGAAATGCATCTCCTCGTCGGTCACATCCTCTGCGAGCGCGCCGAGGAGATCGCGGGGCGCCGGCGTCCCAAGCAAGCCCGCCGGCGTCCCAAGCGAGGCCGCCGGTGATCCGCTACGTATTCGAGTCGATGCGTGTCTACCAGTGGACGAAGAATCTGATTCTCTTCGCCGGGGTGATCTTCACCTTGAAGTTCCTCGATCCTCCCTACGTGCGCGACGCGGTGCTGGGATTTCTCCTCTTCTCGCTCGCGGTCTCGGGCATGTACATCCTGAACGACATCCTGGACGTGGAGCGCGACCGTCATCACGCGGTGAAACGCGACCGTCCGATCGCGGCGGGGAAGCTCCCGGTCGGAGCGGCGGCGGTCTGGAGCGCGATCTTCCTCGCGATCGGAGCCGGGGGAGCGTTCCTCCTGGGAACACGGTTCGGCTGGACGGTGGCCGCGTACGTGGCGCTGACGCTGCTCTACTCGATCGCCTTGAAGAAGGTCGTGCTCCTCGACGTGGGAATGATCGCGCTGGGATTCGTGCTTCGCGCCACGGCGGGCGTGGAGCTGATCCGCGACCGCGCGGTCCGGATCGGCGAGGAGGTGGTCCTCTCCCCCTGGCTCCTCGTGTGCGCCTTCTTCCTCGCGCTCTTCCTGGCGATCGGAAAGCGCCGGCACGAGCTCGCCCTGCTCGAAGGGGACGCGGCGCGCCACCGAGCGGCGCTGGGGGCCTACACGCCGCGTCTGCTCGACCAGCTGGTGGCCGTGGTGACCAGCGCGACCGTGCTGGCGTACTCCGTCTACACGATCTCCCCCGAGACGCTCGAGAAATTCGGCGGCCGGCCCCTCTACCTCACGATCCCCTTCGTCCTCTACGGAATCTTCCGGTACCTCTACCTCATGTATGCCGAGGAAAAGGGCGGGAATCCCTCGGAGCACTTCTACCGCGACCGGCCGACGCTCGTGAACGTGATCCTCTGGGGCTTGGCCTTGCTCGCGATCCTCTACTGGCCCGCGGGCTGATCCGTGGCGCTTTCGCGCGCGCTCCGGGTCCGCTGCCCCGCGAAGATCAATCTCGGGCTCTGGATCCTGGGCCGCCGGCCGGACGGCTATCACGAGATCGACACCATCATGCAATCCGTGGCCCTGGAGGATGAGCTCTTGCTCACGGAATCCTCCGGAGGGCTGACGCTCACCACGCGCGGCCTTCCCATTCCGAAAGACGCTCCCAACATTCTCGAGCGCGCCTGGGCGCTCCTCGCCCAGGAGGGAAAGACCTCGCGCGGCGTGCGCGTTCTTCTCACGAAGCGGATCCCGATCGGCGGAGGTCTCGGCGGAGGAAGCAGCGACGCCGCCGGATTCCTTCTCGGCGTGAATCGGCTCCTCGGCCTGGGGCTCGAGGACCGGGCCATCCACTCCATCGCGGCCCGCATCGGATCGGACGTTCCTTTCTTCTTGAACGGAGGTACGGCGCGCGCAACGGGGCGTGGAGAGCAGGTGAGACATCTTTGTCCCGCGCCTCCGGCCTGGGTTGTGCTCGCGACGCCACCTCTTGCAATTTCAACGACTTGGGCCTATGGGCGGACCAAAATTCGGTTGACACCCGGAAGAGGCGGCGCTAGTATCCTGGCCGCAGCGATCGGGCGTCGCGACATGCACGCGATCGCGTCGCATCTTCACAACGATTTCGAGGACGTGGTTCTTCCTGAGTTCGGTGTCGTTGCAAGACTCAGGCGTGCGCTCGAAGAGAGCGACGTTCTGGGTTCGCTTCTGTCCGGTAGTGGTTCCACGGTTTTCGGGCTCGCACGGACGCAGGAGGAAGCGCAAGCAGCTGCTCGCACAGCAGCCACGCTCGGCGCGACCCTCCACGTCGTGCGTACCACCGAACGAGGCGTTGCGCTGGCAGGGCTCAAATAGCAGGGATGGTTGCAAGCGCCGGGGTCGACGTTCGGGGGGTGCATGGGCCGGGTCCAGCGATGGATCCGAAGGACTTCGAAGGAACGGGGTCCGGAACTCGAGGCGGTGAGGGTATGACGCTCGAAATCACCGAGGTGCGTATTTCGCTGCGGGACGACGACAAGCTGAAGGCCTTCGCGAGCATGACCTTCAACGATTCCTTCGTCATCCGAGGGCTGAAGATCATCGAAGGGACGAACGGCATGTTCGTGGCGATGCCCAGTCGAAAGCGTCCCGACGGGACCTACCAGGACGTGGCTCATCCGATCAACAACGAGACGCGCAAGTTCATCGAAGATCGGATTCTCGCGGAGTACGAAAAGGAACGGCTCAAACAACCGTCCCTCGCCGTCACCGGCACGTAGGGAGGTTTTGGGGCGTCGGCAAGTGGTAAGCCAGGAGACTTTGGATCTCCCATCCGGAGGTTCGAATCCTCCCGCCCCAACCACCTTTTTGGACCCGCTCCGCGTCCGGATGCAGTAGCATCGGTTCCCGCCGCGAAGCAGGCGGCGCGATCGCCGCGAATCTGTGGCGCTGATGTTCGCAGGACCCAAGACAATTGACCTCGATCGCCGGGCCCCGGAGGCATTCGACCTCCGGCCCATCGAGCGCCTCCGGGCGCATCGGGCCCGATTGACGAAGTCGTCAATCGGCCTTGGGTTTTTCGTTTTTGTGGGGATTCCCGGGAGGAAACGATGACGGTGAAACTTGCAACGGATCGGCGGCTCGCCGCGGCCCCGGGACACGAATCGGAGTCGATACGGAAGCGCGACTCGCAGACGAGGCTCCGGCTCTTCACGGGGAACGCCAACCGGCCGCTCGCCGAGAAGATCTGCGAGTACCTCGGGACCGAGCTCGGGGACGCGACGGTGAGTCAGTTCGCGGACGGCGAGACGTTCGTGAAGATCAACGAGAACGTCCGCGGCGCGGACCTCTTCGTGTTCCAGCCGACGTTCGCCCCGGCGACGAATCTCATGGAGCTTCTCGTGATGGTCGATGCCGCGCGGAGGGCCTCGGCCGGAAGGGTGACGGCGGTCGTTCCGTACTTCGGCTATCAGCGGCAGGACCGGAAGGACCAGCCGCGCGTGCCGATCACGGCGAAGCTGGTGGCGAACATGATCACCACCGCGGGCACCGACCGGGTGATGACGATGGATCTGCATTCGGCGCAGATCCAGGGGTTCTTCGACATCCCCTTCGACCATCTGTACGCGGCGCCGGTGCTCGTCGATTACTGGATGCATCTCAAGATTCCGAATCTGATCGCGGTGGCGCCCGACATCGGGAGCGTGAAGATGGCGCGCGCCTACGCGAAGCGGCTCAGTGTCGGGCTGGCGATCGTGGACAAGCGCCGCCCGCGCCCCGACGCCGTGGAGATGATGAACGTGATCGGCGAGGTGGATGGAAAGAACGTGGTGATCTTCGACGACGTCGTGAGCACGGGATCCACCCTGGTCGAGGCGGCCGAGGCCCTGAAGCGGGCCGGCGCGCGCGACATCTACGCGGCCTGCACGCACGCCGTGCTGTGCGGGGACGCGGTCGAGCGCATCGGCCGCTCCGCGGTGCGCGAGCTGATCGTGACGGACAGCATCCCGCACGATCCCAAGAGGCTGGGTCCCAGCATCAAAGTGCTCTCTGTCGCGGGGCTTCTGGGTGAAGCGATCCGCCGCATCCACGACGAGGAGTCACTCAGCTCGCTGTTCATTTAACGGGAATCCTCGAGAGAAGGAAGGAGTCGCACGATGGCCATCGTTTCCCTGGAAGCCGCCGCCCGCCAGGACGCAGGTAAAGGGGTAGCCCGAAGACTGCGCGCCCAGGGGCGCGTCCCCGGCGTCTATTACGGACGCGGCGAGGACTCGATCCCGCTCACGGTGGGGCTGAAGGACTTGATGTCGGTGCTGGAGAGCGCCGACGGAAGCAACGTGATCGTGGATCTGAAGCTGGGAGGGGAGGCGGCCAAGGACCGGAAGGCCCTCATCCGCGAGATCCAGCGCGATCCGGTGGCGGGCTCGATCCTGCATCTCGATCTCCAGCACATCTCCCTGACCGAGCGGATCACCGTCGAGGTCCCGATCGTCCTGATCGGCGTCCCGCTCGGCGTGAAGGACGCGGGGGGAATTCTCGAGCATCTGCTGCGCGAGGTGGAGGTGGAGTGCCTTCCGACCGACATCCCTTCCAAGCTCGAGGTGGACGTGAGCGCCCTCCAGATCGGCGATTCGCTCCACGTGAGCGACATCAAGGCGGAGCGGGCGACGATCCTGACCGAAGCCGACCGCGCCATCGCGGCGGTCGTCCCGCCGACGATCCTCGAGGAAGTGAAGCCGGCAGAGGAAGCGGTCGCGGCGGAGCCCGAGGTGATCGGCGCGAAGAAGGAGGAAGGCGAGACGGAGGAGGGAGGCAAGGAAGGAAAGGAAGGCGGCAAGCCGTCTGCCAAGGAAGGCGGCAAGCCCAAAGGCTCGGAGGGAGGCAAGCAAGGTTAACGAGCCCAAGGTCGTCGTGGGTCTCGGCAATCCGGGCCAGGAATACGAGGGGACGCGTCACAACGCCGGGTTCATGGCGGTGGAGCTTCTCTCGACAAAGCTCCGGCGCTTCACCGGATGGCGGCGCGAGGGCGCCCTGCTCCGCGGGGAAGGACGCGCCGGCAGGCACGGGATCACGGTGGCGAAGCCGCAGACCTACATGAATCGCAGCGGGCAGGCGCTGCGCGACCTGATCCGGGAAGGATGGACGCCTTCGGAGATCCTGGTCGTGCTCGACGACGTGTACCTGCCGCTCGGCACCCTCCGCCTTCGCGCGGCGGGAGGCACGGGGGGGCATCAAGGGCTGGAGTCGATCCTCGCGGAAGTGGGGACCGCCGAGTTTCCGAGACTTCGGATCGGTGTCGGACCCGCTCCGCGCTCGTCGGACCTTCCCGAGTACGTGCTGGAACGCTTTCTGGAGGAGGAGCGCGCGAAGCTCCCGGAGGCGCTCGAGGGGGCCGCGAGCGCGGCCTTCGACGCGGCTGCGTCCGGCCTTACGCAGGCGATGAACCGTTGGAACCGATTCGGACTCGACCCGGTTGAGGAGTGAGACCTTCATGAAGACTTACGAGACGACGATCATTTTCGACCCCGGCCTCGAGGAGGCCCGCATCAACGAAGAGGTGGACCGCGTGTCCCAGAGCATCTCGCAGGCGGGCGGCGAGGTGGTGGAAGTGCAGCGCTGGGGCAAGCGCAAGCTCGCGTACAACATCCGGAAGCGCCGGGACGGCACGTACATCCACATCAAGCACAAGAGCCCGCCCGAGCTCATCGGGGAGATGGACCGGCGATTCCGGCTGAACGAGGGCGTCCTACGGCACCTGACCGTGCTCGCGGTGAAAGAGTCCCCGCGCGCCGAGGAGCCGGGGCGCGCCGCGGAACCTGCCGCGGCCGCCGCGGCCGGCGCGGCACACGCAACGCAATCCGAGGAGAAGGTTTGATGGCCCGCGAAGGCGAATCGAGATCGTTTCGCAGAAAGTTCTGCAAGCTCTGCTTCGACAAGGTGGAGCGGATCGACTACAAGGACGACCGGAGACTCACGCGGTTCATCACGGACCGCGGCAAGATCGTGCCGCGGCGGATCTCCGGCACGTGCGCGCGTCACCAGTCCCAGATCACCGAAGCCGTGAAGCGCGCGCGCATCCTGGCCCTACTGCCGTTCACCAGTGAGCAGTATCGCTGAGCCCGGCCGGACGCTCTCGCTCGGGAATTCCGTCCGGGCGCTCGGAGCGATCCTGGTCGGGGCGCTGCTGATCGCGGCGGCCAATACCGACATTCCCTCGCCGCTGCCCTGGGCGTTCGGGCTTCTGCCCGTCGCGCTCCTCTGGCTGGCCCGCAAGGTGGGGCTGCTCCTCGGAGCGCTCGCGGCCGCCTCGACGCTGGGCGCCCTGTACGCGTCCGGGATCCACGAGCCGCATCAGCTCGTATTCATCGGCGTGCTCGCCGCCGCGGGGCTGCTTCTCGCGGCCTGCGCGCGCCGGGGGCTGCCCGCCTCCGTGACCGCGAGCCTCGCGGCCGCGCTGGTCCTGGCGGTCGCGGGCGGATACCTGCTCGCCGGCGGGATGGACGAGCTGACGCGCATGCTGGCGGCGCGGATCGACGAGCTGAAGCGGCTGGAGACCGAGCACCGTCTGTCGCAATCGCTGGGTCTCTCCTCGACCGAGTTCAACCACGCGCTCGAGCAGACGGGACGCCTCTGGGCGCTTCTCCTTCCCTCGCTCTTCGCGCTCAAGTGGATCGTCGTGATCGCGACGAACTGCTGGCTGGCGTCGGTCCTCTTCCAGGAGGAGGAGGGAGGGTTCCCCGCGTTCTCGGAGTTTTCGGTCTGGCGCGTGCATCCCGTGGGGGCCTGGGTGCTGGCGCTGGCGCTCGTGCTCATGGTCACGCGCTGGAAACCCGCCTTCGACGCGGGAGTCAATCTCGCGTTCCCGCTCGCGCTCGCCTACACGGTGCAGGGCTTCGCGGTCGCGCGCTACGTGGCGCAGGCATTCCACATTCGCGGCCTCGTTCAGGCCGCGGTGCTCGTGCTGCTCATCCTCATGCCGATCCTCGTCACCACGGTGATGGCGGTCGGATTGCTGGATGTCTGGTACGACTTTCGGCTCCGGGCGACGCCCGATCCGCGCTCGCCGCAGGGCGGGCGCGGCCACGACGACTAGGAGGTTCCATGGAGATCATTCTTCTGGAGGACATCGGCGGGCTGGGGAAACGAGGAACGGCCGTTCGCGTCGCCGACGGCTACGCCCGCAACTTTCTGATCCCGCGCAAGAAAGCGATCGAGGCCGTGGGGAACGCGCGCGCCGTGTTCAAGGACCGGGAGCGGGCCCGCGTGGCCCTGGAGGCAAAGCAGCGTCAGGCGGCGGAGCGGCTTCGCGAGGATCTGGGCAAGCTCTCGCTTCAGTTCAGCGTGGAGGCCGGGGAGGAGGATCAGCTCTACGGTTCCGTCAGCTCCCACGAAATCCAGGACGCCCTCGCCGCCAAGGGGTATACCGTGGAGCGGAAGAGCGTGCGTCTCGCGGAACCGATCAAGTCGCTCGGTGTGTTCGAAGTGCCCATCCATCTGTACGAGGAGATCGAAGCCCCCGTGAAGGTGTGGGTCGTTCGTAAATGAGAGGAAGGTCCAGGGTTCCATGATTCGAATTCGCTCGTTCCTGCTTGGGTTTGCATCGCTCCTCATCGTCTCGGGCCTCATGAGCTGCGCCGGCTCCTCCGGGGGCAGGCGGCCCTCGTCCTCCGAAGCGCCTGCCGGGGGACCTCAGGAGTGGCGGCCCGCACCGCCGGGTCCCCATAACCCCGCGGTCGGGATCGTGAACGGACGTTACATCACGCGGCACGACGTGGACTCGGTGCTGGCGACCGCCCCTCCGTCGATCCGCGAGGACTACCAGAAGGATCCCGAGCAGTACAAACAGCTCGTGGAGCGGATCGCGAACCAGGAAGCGATGTACCAGGCCGCGATGAAAGCGGGCACCGACCGGAGCCCCGGCTACGTCTCGGACGTCCGTGCGCAAGAGCGCCAGCTCCTCCTGCGGCATTACTACCAGAATGCCATGAGCGCGCTCCCCGCGATTCCCGACTCGGCGGTCCGGACCTACTACGACCGGCATCCCGCCGAATTCAACCTGCCGGGACGCGCGCGCGTCCGCCACATCCAGGTCGCCACGCAGGCCCGCGCGAAGGAAGTCCTCCGGAAGCTCGGCACGTCGACGTGGGAAGAGGTCGCCGCGCGCTATTCCACGGACAAGCTCACGGCGAAGAACGGGGGCGTCCTGGGATACGTGACCAACGACACGCCCGTCGTGCCCGGGATCGGGTCCGCCCCCGCCCTCGTGGCGGCGGCGTTCAAGCTGAAGGAAGGGGAGACGAGCGAGCCTCTGAAGAGCCCCAAGGGATGGCACGTGATCCGGGCGGACGAGAGAACCGAAACCGGCCCGCAGAAGTTCGAGGTCGTGGCGAAGCAGATCCGGACCAATCTGGAGAACCAGCGGACGGAGCACTTCCAGGAAGATCTCGTGAATTCGCTCAAGAAAGAGTACGGAGTGACCGTCTTCGAGGATTCGCTGCAGAAAGCGATGGCCCCGGTGCTCAAGCCCGCGGACCTGTTCGCGCGCGCGCAGGCCACGGACAATCCGCGCGAGCGAGTCGCCCTCTTCCAGAAGGTGGTCCGCGATTATCCCGAGGACAAATCCGCGGTGCAGGCGGCGTTCATGATCGGATTCACGTACGCCGAGGAGCTGAAGGATTATCCGGCGGCGCGCGCCGCGTTCCAGAGCTTCATCGCGAAGCATCCCCAGTCCGACCTGGTCGCGTCGGCGAAATGGATGATGGAGAACATGGAGCACGGCGTCCCGCCGCCCTCCGTCGGCATTCCGGATACGCTCCTTCTCAAGCAATCCGGCTCCCCGCCCGGAGGGTCGGATTCACGGCCATGAGCATGATCCCCGTCCGCGTGGGCGGCCTTGCCATCGATGAGCGCACCAAGAGCCCCGTGGTCCTCCTGCACGAGATCGAAGGAAACCGCGTGCTTCCCATCTGGATCGGACCGATGGAAGCGAGCGCCATCCACATGGAGATCCTGGGCAAGAAATACCCGCGGCCCCTCACGCACGATCTCATGATCCACATGCTCGAGAGCTTGAACGCGAAGGTCTCCCGGGTGGTCATCACGGACCTCAAGGACAGCACCTTCTTCGCGAACATCTACGTGGACGGGGGATCCGGTGCGGTTCCCGTGGACGCGCGGCCCAGCGATTCCATCGCCATCGCGCTGCGCGCGCGTGCCCCGATTTTCATCATGGACAAGCTCTTCGAGAAGTCCGCCGCCGAGAACATCACCCCTCCCAAGCTGGAGCGCACCGCCGAGGAGAAGGCGGAGGAGCTGAGACGGTACCTCGAGGGGCTCAACCCGGAAGACTTCGGCAAGTTCAACCCCGAGGAGCTCTAGCCCGCGCGCGGCCCATGACCCGAGCGCTCCTCCTGCCGTTTCAGGGCCGGGCTCCCCGGATCCCCGCATCCGCCTTCGTCGCGCCCACCGCCACCGTGGTGGGCGACGTCCAGCTGGGCGAAGAGGCGAGTGTGTGGTACGGCACCGTGCTCCGCGGGGACGTCGGATCGATCCGGATCGGGAACAGGACCAACATACAGGACCTGTGCGTCCTCCATCTGACGGCGGGCGGACCGCCGATCGTGGTGGGAGACGAGGTCACCGTGGGGCACCGCGCGATCCTCCACGGAGCGACGGTCGAGGACCGCTGTCTCATCGGAATGGGCTCCATCCTCCTCGACGGCTGCGTGATCGGCGAAGAGTCGCTCGTGGGCGCGGGAAGCGTCGTGCTGGAAGGCACGCGTGTGCCGCCGCGCTCCTTCCTGGCGGGCATCCCCGCGAAGGTGAAGGGGCCCATCCCCGCCGCGGTGCACGCGCGGCTCAAGGAGTCTGCGGACGGCTACGTCCGCCTCGCGCTCTCGCACGCGGCCGGACGCGATGCGGACTGAGCCGGCCGCCTCCCGCCGCCGCGACGCGCGGGCGCGCGTCCGCGCCGGAACCCTGGTCCTGGCGCTCCTTGGCGCGGGGGCCCTGAATGCCGGCGAAGCGCCCGGCGCGGATCTCTCCGCGAAACGGTATCCGCCGGGCAAGGCCGCCGAGCTCAAGGCGCGCCTCCTGGACCGGCCCTCGGCGCCCGAAGCGCCCTCCTGGGCGGTGCAGTACGTGACCCAGCCGGAGCTGGACCGCCTCGAGCCGCCCGCGCGCGTCGCGGAGCGGATCTGGGCCGCGCGCCTCGGGCTCGCCGCGAGAGCAGGCGGCGACGAACAGAAGAAGCTCCGGCAGATCCTCGCCTCCTACGAATCCTGCGCCCTGGATTCGCTCGCGCTCCGGCGCGCCGCCACGGGACTGGTCCGCATCGGGGTCGTCATCCCGCTCACGGGGCGGTTCGACCGGTACGGAAAGACCTTCGTCCAGGGGCTTCGCCTTTCGGTGGAGGACCACAACCGCGACTGGGCGCCGAACGTCACGCTGGTCCTCTACGACTCCGAGGGGGACCCGCTCGTGGGAGCGAGGAAGGCGCGCTGGCTCCTCCGCGATCACGGCGTCTCCATCCTCATCGGCGAGCTCTTCAGCGCGAACACGGCGCCGCTCGCCGCGGCCAGCCAGGTCGTGGGAGCGGTGCTGATCTCCCCGTCGGCGACGAACGAGCGCCTCGCGATCCTGGGGGACGGGGTCTTCCAGCTCCACCTCGGCAACTCCATTCTCGCGGAGTCGCTCCTGCGTGGCTTTGCGTCCCAGAGCCCCAAGGGTTCCGTGGGGCTCCTCGTCGCGACCACGCCCGAGGATTCCGCGCGGGCGGAAGCCGTGGTGGGCGCGTGCAAGGCGCTGGAGATCGGCGTGGCGGGAAAAGAGGTCGTGCCTCCCGACGCGGTGGATCTCACGCGCGCCCTGACGTCGCTTCGTGAGAAGCGTCCCCAGGCCCTCGTGCTGGCAGCGCCGGCACGGCTTTCGGGGATCGCCGCGGCACAGCTCGCGGGTGTCTGGCCGAAGGCGCGCGTCTACGGATTCGAGTCGCTCGATCCCTCGGGGATGAACGCGGAGGTCAGGGCCGCCCTCGAGGGGGCCACCTACGTGACCTCGGACTATGTGCTCGCCGGGGCCGTGCGCGATTCCTTCGAGACCCGCTATCAGCGCGCGTACCGGGAGCCGCCCACGCGGATGTCGGTGCGCGGCTACCTCGTCGGGCTCGCGGTGGCCCAGGGCATCGAGCGCGGCAGCCTGAACGCCTCCATGCTCCGGGAGGCGTTGCGCGCTCAGGTGTACGACTCGGAGGACGGGCGGAAGCTCCGGGCGCTGCGTCCCGTCGTGACCGCGGAGCCGGAGCGGTTCGTGATCCGGTCCGGAAAGGCGTCCCCGGCGGATCCGGTCCCGGTATCCCCTTGAAAGCCAGGGACGGCTGGGCTAGGGTGGCCCGCGGTCCCGGCATGGAACTCTCTTTCAATTCAGACACTTACGCCACGGAGGCTCGCCCCATGGTCCGGATCGGCAGGATCCTCAGCCCGGCCGTCTTCACCCTCGCGGTGTTTCTCCTCTTCACGGGCTGCGCGAAGCGCGAAGCGGAGATCAAAGTCGGGGAATACGGCTCGCTCACCGGAAGCACCGCCACCTTCGGCATCTCGTCCAAGAACGGGATCGAGCTCTTCGTGGACAATCTGAACGCCTCGGGAGGCATCGGGGGGAAGAAGGTCCACGTCCTCGTGGAGGACGACCAGAGCCGGCCCGAGGAGGCGGCCACTGCGGTGAACAAGCTGATCGCGCAGGACGGAGTCGTCGCGGTCCTCGGCGAGGTGGCCAGCAGCCGCAGCCTCGCCGCGGCGCCCATCTGCCAGAACGCCGGCGTCCCGATGATCAGCCCCTCCTCCACGAACCCGAAAGTGACCGAGATCGGGGACCATATCTTCCGCGTCTGCTACATCGATCCCTTCCAGGGCATGGTCATCGCGAAGTTCGCCCGGAACACCCTCCACTTCTCGAAGGGCGCCGTCTTCCGCGACAACAAGAACGACTACAGCGTCGGGCTGGCGAACTACTTCACGGAATCCTTCAAGGGCATGGGCGGGACGATCGTGGCGGACGAGTCCTACAGCGAGGGGGACCAGGACTTCAAGGCCCAGTTGACCAACATCAAGGGCAAGAAGCCGGAGTTCATCTTCGTGCCGGGCTACTACACGGAGGTCGGGCTCATCGCGCGTCAGGCGCGTGAGCTCGGGCTCACGGTGCCGATGCTCGGAGGGGACGGGTGGGTGTCCGACCGCCTGCTCGAGATCGCGCAGGACGCCTTGAACGGCTCCTACTTCGTGAACCACTATTACGAGGGCGATCCCAATCCCATCGTGCAGAGCTTCGTCCAGAGCTATCGCAAGCGCTACAACGCCACGCCCGACGGACTGGCCGCACTGGCCTACGATGCCGCCGGCGTGCTCACGAACGCGATGCGGCAGCTGTCCACACAGGATGCCAACGCCTTCGAGGCGCTTTCCGGACCTCCCAACGCGGACCAGAAGGCCGCGCGCGCCAGGCTCACCACGTTGATCGCGGCGACGAAGGACTTTCCCGGCGTGACCGGCAGGATCTCGCTCGACGAGCACCGGAACGCGGTCAAGCCCGCCGTGTTCCTCGGAATCGAGAACCGAAGCTACAAGTTCGTCGCGACGGTCGAGCCGTAAGCGCGGGGCAGAGACCTCCGGCCGCCCGTGCAGGAGTTCTTTCAGCAGCTCGCGAACGGCGTCGCCTGGGGCAGCATCTATGCCCTGATCGCGCTGGGGTACACCATGGTGTACGGCACCCTGCGCCTCATCAACTTCGCGCACGGTGACGTGTACATGGTGGGGGCCTTCGCGGCGTACTTCCTGGCGCGGGCCCTGGGCGTCGGCACGGTCACGGAAGCCTCGCCGCTCTTGGCGGCCGTGGTGCTGCTGGGCTCCATGGCGATCTGCGCCCTCCTCGGCATCCTCATCGAGCTCCTCGCGTACCGCCCCGTGCGCCGCTCCTCGCGACTCACCGCCCTCATCACCGCGATCGGGGTATCCCTCTTTCTCGAGAACTTTGGAATCCGGGTCTTCGGGGCGGACCCCAAATTCTTTCCGCAAGTCATCGCGCCGCGCACGATCACCCTCGCCGAAGGCGTGCTGGTCACGAACCACCAGATCACCGTGGTGGTGGTCTCCATCGTGCTCATGGTGGCCCTCACCCTCTTCATCAAGCGAACGCGCACCGGGAAAGCGATGCGTGCGGTCGCCTTTCACCGGGACGCGGCCAGCCTCATGGGGATCCCGGTGGATCGCATCATCACCATCACGTTCGCCATCGGGTCGGCGCTCGCCGCGGCGGCGGGATTTCTCGTGGGGCTCACGAATCCCAAGATCGAGCCTCTGATGGGGATCATGCCCGGCATCAAGGCGTTCGTCGCCGCGGTGCTGGGCGGGATCGGGAGCGTTCCGGGAGCCATGATCGGCGGGCTCCTCATGGGCATCTCCGAGTATCTCGTGGTCGGATACATCTCCTCCACCTACCGCGACGCGATCGCGTTCGTGATCCTGATCGCGGTGCTCCTGATCCGGCCCGCGGGGCTCCTGGGCCGGAACGTGGCCGAGAAGGTCTGATGCTCTGGCGGAGAGTCGCCGGCGGCGTGATCGCGATCGCCATCGTCTGGGCGGTGGAGTGGGCGGCGTCCAGCGTCCTGAACCCCTACATCTACCGCGTCCTCGTGCTGTGCTCGATCAACGTGATCCTGGCCCTGAGCCTGAACCTCGTGAACGGCATCACGGGTCAGTTCTCGATCGGACACGCGGGATTCATGGCGGTCGGCGCCTACGCTTCGGCCGCGTACACCGTCTACGCGGTCCCGGTCTGGTTCGGGGCCTCGGCGGGAGCGGGGTGGCTCGCGGCGGGCGCGTTCCTGATCGCGATCCTGGTCGGAGGTCTGGTCTCAGCGCTGGCGGGATTCCTGGTCGGGCTCCCCTCGATGCGCCTCCGCGGCGACTATCTCGCCATCGTCACGCTGGGGTTCGGCGAGATCATCCGCGTGATCATCCTGAACATCGACGCGGTCGGAGGCGCCCGCGGCTTCGCGGGCGTGCCGACGCGGACCAATCTGGCGTGGGTCCTGGGAGGGGCCTGGCTCACGTTCGCGGTGATCCGGAATCTCATGAAGTCCTACCACGGGCGGGCACTCCTCGCGATCCGCGAGGACGAGATCGCGGCGGAAGCGCTGGGGGTCCCGACCACGCGCTACAAGGTCACCGCGTTCGTGATCGGGGCCTTCTTCGCCGGCGTCGCGGGAGCGCTCTTCTCCCACTACACCTACCTCCACACGAACAGCTTCACCTTCATGAAATCGATCGAGGTCGTCATCATGGTGGTCCTGGGCGGGATGGGAAGCCTGACCGGGTCGATCCTGGGGGCGACGCTCCTGACGGCCCTGCCCGAGCTCCTCCGCTTCGCGAGCTCCGAGCGGCTCATCATCTATTCCCTGCTCCTGATCGCGCTGATGATCGCCCGCCCTCAAGGCATCCTCGGCCAGCGCGAGCTCACGCTGCCCTTCCGGCGCCGGCGAAGCGAATCGCGACCCACCCTGGCCGCATGAACGAGCCGCTCCTCGAGCTGCGCGGGCTCTCCATTACATTTGGAGGCCTCAAAGCCGTTTCGGGACTCGACTACGAGCTGCCGCGCGGGATGCTCGGCGGCCTCATCGGCCCGAACGGAGCGGGGAAGACCACCGTCTTCAACGCGATCACCGGCGTGTACCGCCCCTCGAGCTGCGCGGGCTCTCCATTACATTTGGGGGCCTCAAAGCCGTTTCGGGACTCGACTACGAGCTGCCGCGCGGGATGCTCGGCGGCCTCATCGGCCCGAACGGAGCGGGGAAGACCACCGTCTTCAACGCGATCACCGGCGTGTACCGCCCCTCGAGCGGGTCCATCCTCCTGGAGGGGAGGCCCATCCAGGGGCGGCCCACGAACGTGATCGCGGCCCGGGGGGTCGCGCGCACGTTTCAGAATCCGCGGCTCTTCGCCACGTTGAGCTGTCTCGACAACGTGCGCATCGCCTGCCATCTGCACGGCGGGGTCGGCCTGGCCGACAGCATCTTCGCCACGCCCCGCTCCTTGTCCGAGGAGCGGCACATCCTCGAGCGCTCGGAGGCGCTCCTCGAGGCCTTCGGCCTGGTGAAATACCGTGCGAGCGAAGCACGCGCGCTGCCTTACGGGGAGCAGCGCCGCCTCGAGATCGCGCGCACGCTCGCCACGGAGCCCAAGCTCCTCCTTCTCGACGAGCCCGCCGCCGGCATGAACGCTTCGGAGTCCGAAGCGCTCATGAAGCTGATCCAGCAGATCCGCGAGCGTCACAAGCTCACGGTCCTCCTGATCGAGCACGATATGAAGGTCGTCATGGGCATCTGCGAGAAAGTCGCGGTGCTGGACTACGGGGTGAAGATCGCCGAGGGCACGCCCGAGGAGATCCGGCGCGATCCCAAGGTGATCGAAGCCTACCTGGGGGAGGAGCCTTGAGCCTTCTCTCGCTCGCGGACCTCCACGTCCACTACGGAGCGATCCACGCCTTGAAGGGGGTCTCGATCGCGGTGGACGAGGGCACGATCGTGACGCTGGTGGGGGCCAACGGCGCGGGGAAGAGCACCACGCTTCGCGCCATCTCGGGTCTGATCCCGGCGAGCGGCGGGGACATCCGCTTTCGCGGGAAGTCGCTCCTGGGCATGAAGGCGCACGAGATCGTCCGCGCCGGCATCTCGCACGTCCCCGAGGGGAGGATCGTGTTCGCGAACCTCACCGTGCTCGAGAATCTGGACCTGGGGGCCTATCTGAGGCGCGACCGGGCGGGGATCGCCGAGGACATGAAGAAGATCTTCCGTCTCTTCCCGAGGCTCGAGGAGCGCCGCCGCCAGGCCGCGGGCACCCTGAGCGGAGGGGAGCAGCAAATGCTCGCCATCGGCCGCGCGCTCATGGCGCGGCCCACGGTGCTTCTCATGGACGAGCCATCGCTCGGGCTCGCGCCCATCCTCGTGCGCGAGATCTTCTCGGTGATCCGGGAGATCCGCGCGGCGGGCACGACGATCGTCCTGGTGGAGCAGAACGCCCGCATGGCGCTCGCCACGGCGGACCAGGGCTACGTGCTCGAGACGGGATCGGTCCGTATGTCCGACCGCGCGAGCGTGCTGCTGGAGAGCCCGTTCGTGCAGGCGGCGTATCTGGGAGGCGCGGGATGAGCCCGGCGAAGCGACTCAAGAGGCTCCCCCCATGGCGGGATCTACCCTCGGTTGGCTCCTTGCTCGAATCGGCGGAGCTCTCCTCTTATAGGGAGCGCGCGCCCCACGAGGTCCTCGCGGAGGCGGCACGGCAGGCCATCGCCGCCGCGCGCGTTTCGCTCCGCGCGCGGGGCGGATCGCGGAAGGAGGCCCCCTCGCGCGAGGCGATCGTGCGGGACGCGGCCCGGCGGGTGGAATCGGAGCTCCTTCCTTCTCCCCGGCCCGTGATCAACGCCACCGGCATCGTGATCCACACCAACCTGGGGCGGTCCGTGCTCTCGGAGGAGGCGATCGCCGCGGTCGTCGAGACCGCGCGCCGCTACACGAATCTGGAGCTGGACCTGGAGCGGGGAGCGCGCGGGTCGAGGATGACGCACGTGGAGCCGATCCTGACCGGGCTCCTGGGCGCCGAGGCGGCGCTGGTCGTGAACAACAACGCGGCCGCGATGCTCCTCGCCCTGAACACCTTCGCCCTCGGGAAGGAGGCGGTCGTCTCGAGGGGGCAGCTGGTGGAGATCGGGGGGAGCTTCCGTATCCCTGAGATCCTGGAACGCGCGGGCGCGGTGCTGCGCGAGGTCGGGACCACGAACAAGACGCGCCTGCGCGACTACGAGCGCGCGATCGGGCCCAGGACGGGGCTCCTCCTCCGCGTGCACCCCAGCAATTTCGCGATGGTGGGTTTCACCGAGGAGGTGACCCGCGAAGCGCTCGTATCGCTCGCGCGGAAGAAGAGGGTTCCCCTTCTCGAGGACATCGGAAGCGGCGCCTTGATCGATTTCTCGCGCTGGGGGCTGCCGGCCGAGCCGGTGGCGCGCGAGGCGATCGAGCAGGGGGTCTCGGTGGTCTGCTTCAGCGGGGACAAGCTGCTCGGAGGGCCCCAGGCGGGGATCCTCGCCGGGAAGCGGGGCCTCATCGCCTCCCTCAGGCAGAATCCCATGGCGCGCGCCCTGCGTGCCGACAAGCTCACCCTGGCCGCGCTCGTCGCGACGCTCCGCCTCTACCGCGATCCCGCGAAGCTTTCGGCCGCCGTTCCGACGCTGCGCATGCTCGGCGAGCCCCAGGCGGCAGTCCGCGAGCGCGCGAACCGTCTGCTTCACTCCCTTCCCGCGGATCGCGCTTCTCAGAGCCGCGCGGAGGTGGTAGCCTGCACCACGGAGGTGGGTGGAGGGGCGATGCCGCTGGCCCGTGTTCCCTCGTATGCCCTCGCGTTACGACCCGCGCGGGGGAAACTCGAAGATCTCGCCCGCTCGCTTCGTACCGGTCCCGATCCGGTGATCGGCAGGATCGAGTCGGGCCGGCTCCTTTTGGATCTCCGTACTGTGGACCGTGACGAGCTCGAGAAGCTCGCCCGGGCGATCGTGCGCGCGCTCGAGGAGGAACCCTGACGCCGTCCAGCGATCTGGAAGTCGAGCGATATTCCGATCCTCAGAGCTTTGCGCGAGAGGTGAATCTCCCGCTCGTCGGCGTCGTCAACGTCACGCCCATTCCGGCAGCCGCTCCTTCCGCCACCCTCCTGGCCGCGGACCATCCGGACGAGATGAAGCCGGTCGTCGATCTCCTGACGCAGACCCGAAAATCCCTCACCCTGCGCTCCCTGTTCGTGACCGGCTTTCCCTACGATCCCGAATTCTTCGCCGCGGGCGTCGCCCTCGCGCGCGAGTGGAGCCGCCAGGGTCTCAAGATCGCCCTCGTGGATCTCGATTTCCGGAACCCCACGATCCTTCGCCCGAAGCCCGATCCGAACGAGGGGTACGTGGATGCTCTCGAGTACGGGTCCTCGTTCCAGCGGATCGCGTGGGAGCTGGTGAATGACGCGCTCTGGCTGGTCGGTCCCGGGAGCCACCCGCCGGACGAGCGCCGGTTCGCGGAGCACCCCGATTGGCCCCGCGTGATGCGGATCTTCTCCTCCCGCGTGGACGTCGTCCTGTACCTCGCTCCGTTCCTCGATCGCAAGGGATTCTCGGGGGCGCTTTCGAAGCGGATGGACGGCGTTCTCATCGCGACCTCGGTGCGCCGCTCCAGCCGCGCGGCGCTCCGGGACGCATTTCTCGAATTGTGGGGATCCGACGCGCCCATGATCGGATACCTCGGACTCGACGTGCCCTACGTCCTCGCTCCTCGCGGTGAGGTGGAGCTTTCCCCTGCGGACGCGTGGTCCTCGGCCACCCCCGGCTCGGCATCCTCGTGGCCCGCTCCCGCGCCCCCGTCGATGCCGCCGCCCGCGGCCTCCCACGAGGGCTGGGAGGCGCCGCGGACCGGGCAGGGAGGCGCGGGCCACCCAGGAGGCAGGAGGATCACCGATCCCAAGCTCGAGCCCCCTCCAGGCATCACGCGCGCGGACAGCACGGCCCCATCGCAACGGCCGCCCCAGGCGCTGGTCGAGAGACTTTCCGACGAGGTGCGCCGTGGGTACGTGCCGCGCTCGGCCCAACCGCGCTCCGCTCAGGGGGGCTCGTACGGGCTCCTCTGGGTGGCGCTACTCTTGATCTCCCTCGCCGGGGCGGGGGCCTGGTTCGCCCATCGCGCGGCGCACCGCGACGCCCATCGCGCCGCTGCGCCCGAAACGCTCCCCGC
>Ga0209056_10002167_pt1 | contig 21332 bp, 20 predicted proteins | sample GraSoiAngelo_114_FD_185876 | JGI IMG/M metagenome (GOLD analysis project Ga0209056, IMG submission 185876) | Grasslands soil microbial communities from the Angelo Coastal Reserve, California, USA - 14_0903_13_40cm (SPAdes) (version 2) | ecosystem: Environmental > Terrestrial > Soil > Grasslands...
CCGCGTGGACCGGATGAAGGACGTGAGGCTGGTCGAAGGCGCCGAGGGCGAGTTCCGGGCGCCGAAGGAGTTTCACATCGCGACCTATCTCAAGCGTGCACCCTGGGAGTTGTCGGAGGAGAAGCCGTTCACCGCGCGGGTGCGGTTCGCGTTCCCGCAGTCCCGCTGGGTGATCGGGGAAGGGCTCGGCAAGGTGGTCGCGCCGGTGACGGACGATGCCGGCGCGGAGCTGGAGTTCGAAATTCGGTCCCCGGACGCCTTCGTCCGCTGGCTCCTGCCGTTCGGAGGGCAGGCCGAGCTGCTCTCGCCCGCGTCGCTCGGCGAGCGGCTTGCTGCGGCGCGCGCCGCCATCGCGAAGCTCTACGGCTGACGATGCTCGAGACCGCCGTCGCTCAGCTCCCGCGGCTCGTCGAGCTCGTCGCTTGGATGTCGCAGAGCGACAGCGACAAGCCCGTTTCCTATAGCGGCGCCGCGCGGCGTTTCGGGACCTCCCCCGACGCGGTGCGGGCCGACGTGGACGCCCTCGTAGCTCTCTCGGACGAATTCAAGCCGTGGCTCGCGAGCCTGTCGATCGGCTTCGAGGCGAAAGGATTCGTCGTGCAGAGCCGCGGCTCGTTCCGCCGGCCCCTGCGCTTCACGGGCGACGAGTCGCTGGCGCTCGTTCTCGGGCTCACGGGCGTGCGCGGCGGGCGCGCGCTCGCGGCGAAGCTCGGCGCGCTGCTCGCAGGCGGGCCGCATCCCGAGACGGTGGAGAGCACCGTGGGGATTGGCCCCGAGCCCGGCGAGCATCTGCAACGCGTGCTTGCGCTCGCGCGCCAGGCGCGCGACGAGCGGCGCAAACTCGAGATCAACTACTGCGGCTCGGGCGCGGAGCCCGCGCGCCGCGTGGTGCAGGTGCATCAGGTCGTCCACGCGCAGGGCCGCTGGTATGTGGTCTCCTGGTGCGAGAAGGTGAGCGAGTTCCGCCACTTCCGGGCCGACCGGGTCCTCGATGCGCGGCTCCTCGGCCAGGACTTTCGTCCGCAGGTGCTCTTCAGGCCGATCCGAGCACCGGAGGACCTGCTCCGGGCCGACGCGCCGGTGCTCGCGAAGGTCGCCTTCAGCCCGCGGATCGCCCGCTGGCTCGAGGAGCGTTACCCCGACGGGCAGGAGCGGCAGGACGGCCGCTACGTGGTCACGTTCAAGGTCGCCGATCCCGCGTGGTTCGCGCGGGAGGTGCTCCAGTACGGGGCGGAGGCGGAAGTGTTGGAGCCGGAGAGCTTGCGGCAGGCGGTGAAGGCGGCGATCCTCGGCGAGTGCGACCCCCATAAGCAGAGTCCGCGGTGAAGGGAAAGCGACGCAGCCCGCAGTTCGATTCGAGCGACGCACTGCTCGACGCGCCGGTCGTCGAGGCGCTGGATCTGCACGGCTTCACGGCCCTGGAAGCGCCCGCGATCGTGCGCGGTTTCCTCGAAGGCTGGCACCGGCGGGGAGCCGGGGCCGGCGCCGTCGTGCACATCATCACGGGTCGAGGCAAGGGATCGAAGGGAGGCCCGGTCTTGCGCCGCGTCGTGGCCGGTCTACTGCAGGGCGCGCTGCGACCGCTCGTGGCCGACTGGGCGCTCGACGATGCCGGCGGCGGCTTCAAAGTGAGGCTGCGATAGGTGACCGCGCCCGGAGTGCTGCTCGTCGCCTGCGCCGTCATCGGCGTGCTCCTCCTCGTATTGCTGCTGCGACGGCCGCCCGGCGAGCCGCACGCCGCTCTGCTCCAGCAGCAGCTCATCGAGCTGCGCTCCCGGTTCGACGCGCTCATCGCCGCCCAGCAGGAGGTCCCGAGGGCCCTGGCTGAGGGCAGCGCGGAGCAGACTCGGGTGTTGTCGGACGTGCGCGAGCGACTCGGGCAGCTCGGCGAGGTGACGAAGCGGCTCGAGACCGTCGGGGGCGCAGTCACCGAGGTCCAGCAGCTTCTCCAGGTACCCAAGCTGCGAGGAACGATCGGGGAAGTCTGGCTCGAAGAGCTGCTGCGCCAGATTCTCCCCGCGTCGGCGTACGAGATGCAGCATTACTTCAAGTCCGGCGAGCGCGTGGATGCGGTCGTCCGGCTGGGAGACCGGCTGGTGCCCGTGGATGCCAAGTTTCCGCTCGAGGCGTGCCAGCGGATGCTCGCCGCGACGGGCGATGGGGCCGAGCGCGAGCGCCGCGTTTTCGCGCGGTCCCTGAGGAGCCGCATCGACGAGATTGCGGACAAGTACATCCGCCCGGGCGAGGGGACCTACGAATTCGCGCTGATGTACATCCCGGCCGAGAACGTCTACTACGAAGCCATCCTGCGTGCCCAGGATCCGGAGGACGGGAAGAGCGTCCTGGGACACGCGATGGCCCGCAAGGTGGTCCCCGTTTCCCCGCACACGTTCTACGCGTACTTGCTGCTCGTCCTGCACGGTCTGAAGGGGATGAAGTTCGAGGAGCGGGCGCGGGAGATCCAGGACCACTTGGGTGCCCTGAGGCAGCAGTTCGACGCCTGCTGGGTGGCGTTTCAGAAGGTCGGCGCGCACCTCGGGAACGCGCTCAAGCAATTCGAGGAGAGCGAGAAGCAGGCGGGGAGGGTGAAGGACCGGTTCGAGCGGATCGCCGGTGCGGGCGTCGAAGCAGGGAAGGGGGAGGGCGAAGGGGAAGGGGAATCCGTGAAGGCGGTTCGAGACGTCACACACATGGATTGACGGATCGCGACTCCAACCAATATCGAGGCTTTTCATGAGCCGCTCTTGTTCGTTGATGCGCCTATTCGCTCTGGTTTTCGCGAGCGGCGTCCTGGCCGGCAGCGCCGCGCAGGGACAGGTCCCCGATTTTGCGGCTGGATCCGACGTCCCGGCGGCGGCGGGCGAGCAGGTAGCCGTCTTCGCCGGAGGGTGCTTCTGGGGCGTGGACGCCGTTTTCAAGCACGTCAGGGGTGTGTCTCGCGTCGTCTCAGGCTATGCGGGAGGCGGCGCGGCGACGGCACAGTACCAGATCGTCAGCACCGGCGCGACCGGGCATGCCGAATCGGTGCAGGTCACCTACGATCCGGCGCAAATCTCGTACAGTCGCCTGCTGCAGATTTTCTTTTCGGTGGCGCACGATCCGACGGAACTGAACCGACAGGGTCCGGATGTGGGTACCCAATATCGCTCCGCGATCTTCTACGCGAACGAGGCTCAGAAGAAGGTCGCGCTCAGCTATGTGGATCAGTTGAGCCAGGCGAAGGTATTCTCGCGTCCCATCGTGACGCAGGTGGTTCCGCTCCACGACTTCTATCCGGCCGAGGAGTACCACCAGAACTTTCTCGCACGCCACCCCCATCATCCGTACATATTGCTGTACGACCTGCCGAAGCTCCGACAGCTGCAGAAGCAGTTTCCGGCGCTGTACCAGCCGTAGCCCGGGGTTGATTGGACGCCCTGAAGGGCGCCCTCGGCCCAAGCGCGTCCTGAAGGACGCTGGTGCGCCTCCGTCCTTCAGGACGGACCCCGCAGCCCAGGCCGGGCTTCAGCCCGTGCGATCACCGGTCGCAACCCTTCAAGGACGAAGCCACGGCCCCCCTCCAAGGGGGCCGTGGCGCGTCTAAGGTTGCCTCTCCACCCTATGGTATGCCTTTCCACGACTTGCGGGCCGTTATACAATAGAGGCTCTTCACCCTGACCGATTCCCTCGTGACAAGGACCTGACAGTTGCGCGATCTCCGGGCCGCGCTGGAGCAAGCCCTGGGCCCCATCTACCGGGTCGGGCGTGAGGTGCGGCCCCTGGGCGACTGCCGCCTATTCGTCGCCGTCGAGCTGGCCGGCGGGTCCGAGCTGCTCGTGAAGATCCTGCCCGGCGAGCTGTCGCTCGGGGTGGACGCGGCCGCCTTCGAGCGCGAGCTCATGCTTCTGGCCGGCCGCCTGGGGCATCCGGGTCTCGTGCGGCCCCAGGGCGCCGGACGCGCGGGATCGTTCATCTACCACACGCGGGCCTTCGTCAAGGGCACGACGCTGCGCGCCGCGCTGGGGCGAGACGGTGAGATGCCGCTGCGCCGCACCGTGGAGATTCTGCGGAGCATGCTTGCCGCGCTGGCGCATGCCCACGCCGCCAAGCTGGCCCACGGCGACCTGCGGCCGGAGAACGTGCTCCTCACCGAGGGGGGGGCGGTGGTGGCGGATGCCGGGGTTGTGGATGCGGTCCGGAGCGCGCTCGAGGGCGGCGGGGGAGTGACCGGGAGTAGGGGTGGGCCCGGCGTCGCGTGCGCCACGCTGTGCGCCCCCGCCTATCTGGCTCCCGAGCGCCGGGACGCGGGCGCCCCCGCCGGGCCGCGCGACGACATGTACGCTGTGGGAGTGATCCTCCACGAAATGCTGACGGGGCGGCCGCCGGCACCGGAAAGCGAGTCGCTCGAAGAGGTTCGCGCCGTGCCGGCTTGGCTCGCGGACCTGGTGCGCGTCTGCCTCAGTCCCGATCCGGGCGAGCGCTGGGAGGATGCCGGGGCGGCGCTGGAAAAGCTGTCGCCGCCGCTGAAACAGTGAAGGCCTACCCCTGGCCGAGGCGCGGGTCTTGAGCGACTCGTTAGGCGACCTCATTGCCACCGGACTCGCTCACGTGGGTGATAGCCCGGCTGCGGCGCTGCTCCGCTACGCTGCGCCGAACCGGGAGCCTCCTCGGCCACGGCGGGTGTTCGTCAATCGAACCCTCCGCATGGAGACCATCCGCTACATCGGCTTTGACCTGGATTGGACGCTGGCGGCCTACCACCGCGTCCCGATTCAACAGCTCACGTTCGAACGGGCGCTCGAGCGTCTCGTGGAACGCCGGGGTTACCCCGAGGTCATCCGGTCCGCCGAGTTTCGGCCGGACTTCACGCAGCGCGGGCTGCTCATCGACAAGCTCGCCGGCACCGTGCTCAAGATGGATCGGCACCGCTACGTGGGGCGCGCCTACCTCGGCCGGCACCGCCTGGATCCGGATGAGCGGAATCGTCTCTACCGGGACGAGCGGATCGATCTCGGCAGGGCGCGCTTCTACTACGTCGACACGCTGTTCGACCTGCCCGAGGTCAATCTGTTTGCGGAGCTGGTCGAGATCTGGCGCCGCAACCCCGAGGTCTTCCGGCCGATGTCTCACATGCAGCTGTTTCAGGACGTGCGCGATTCGGTCGACAGCCTGCATGCCGAGACCGATTTCAAGAACTACATCCTCTCGAACCTGTCCACGTTCCTACCGAAGGACCCCGAGCTCGCGTTGTCCCTCAAGCGGCTGGCGATGAACGAGCGCAAGTTGCTGCTGATCACGAACTCCGAGTGGTACTACACGAAGGGCGTCTGCAGTTACCTGTTCGATGGCGTTCTTCCGGGCCTCGATTCCTGGCGGGATTTGTTCGACCTCGTCGTCGTAAAGGCCGAAAAACCCGCCTTCTTCCGCCAGAAACGTCCTTTCGTCGCCATCGACGAGCATGGCAAGAGGCTCGAAGAGGTGGAGGTTCCCAAGTGGGGCGGTGTCTTCGAGGGGGGCTGCCTGGACGGGCTGAGCGAGCTGCTGTCTTGCGTCGGTGAGCAGGTGCTCTACGTGGGCGACCACATTTACTCGGACATCCGGTCGACCAAGGTCAGCTCCACCTGGCGGACGGCGCTCGTCGTGAGCGAGCTCGAGGAGGAGTTGCAACAACGGGGTGAGCTCTCGACCAGCATCGCCCATCTCAGGGTGCTCAACGCGGAGGTCGCAGACCTGGGCAGGCGACGCGACGACGTTCGAGACGTGCTGGCGCTGTGCGCGGCTCTCTCGGGAGACGGAGTCCCCGTGGCCAGCGAGGTGGAAGCGAGGGCGCGTCGGCTCCTCGACGATCTGCGGCTCGAGCACAGGGCGCTGCGGGAGCGCGCCGCCTCCCTGGACGAGTTCATAACCAGGCATTGGAATCCAACCTGGGGATCCGTGTTCAAGCAGGGGCGCAGCAAGAGCCTGTTCGGCGGGCAGGTGGACGAGTTCGCCTGTCTGTACACATCGCGCGTGAGTAACTTCGTGAATTATGGCTCCCACCATTACTTCCGCGTCATGACCGACCCGATGACGCACGAGCTGGTCGACTAAGTCCCGAGTAAGCGTCACGTCGCAGTGCAAAACAAGGCGTGTTAATCCGAACAGACCGCTCTCTGGTGACGCAGCGCACGTTCCCGGCGGGCTCGGATCCCATATTGGGGCTCTGACCCACGCGCTGCGCGACGATGCCCAATCTGGCCACCCCGTCTCTCCCGTCCCCCTCGCCCTCCCCGCCCTCGCCACGCCCGCCCGACGAGGACGCCTGGTCGGTCGATGAAAGCTCGCTCGCGGCGTTCGCCGCGCAGCTCCGGGCGCCCCCCGGCGACCGCGCCTGGTACGATCTGCGGCGCGAGGCGGAGCGGATCGCGCTGGTGCCGGGCTTCGACCGGCTGATCACCCTCGACGCCAACGCGATCAAGGAGCTGCCCCACCAGATCGACGTGGCCCAGCGGGTGCTGCGCCAGATGGGTGGCCGCGCGATCCTCGCGGACGAAGTCGGCCTCGGCAAGACGATCGAGGCGAGTCTCGTCTACAAGGAGCTCGCCGTCCGCGGGCTCGTCCGCCGGGTGCTCGTGCTCACGCCGGCTTCGCTCGTGGGGCAATGGCAGGGAGAGCTCGAAACGAAGTTCTTCGAGCGCTTCGAGACGCCGACAAAGCCCGACGAGTGGCTCCACGTGACCAAGGGGATCATCTCGCACGATCGCGCGCGCTCGCGCAAGCACGCCCCGGCGATCCTGCGCCACCGCTGGGACCTGGTGATCGTGGACGAGGCGCACAAGGTCAAGAACCACCGCGCGGCGATCTACCGGTTCGTGGAGAAGATCGAGCGCGACTTCATCCTCCTGCTCACCGCGACGCCGCTGCAGAACGACCTGCGGGAGCTCTACAACCTCATCACCCTGCTCCGGCCCGGCCAGCTCGGCACCTGGGACGAGTTCCGCCGCCGGCACTTGATCGCGGGCGACCGCCGCAAGCCCCGCGATGCCGACGCGCTGCGCGGGCTGATCAACGAGGTGATGATCCGCACCCGGCGCGCGAGCGTCATCGACGACCTCGACCTGCCGCCCCGCCGGCCCCATCATCCGGAGGTCCGGCTCACACCCGCGGAGGCGGAGCTGTACGCCGCGACCACCGACTTCCTGCGGCGGCTCTACCGGGAAGGCTTCATCGAGCCGGGCGAGCTGGAGGAGAAAGAAGACGGCGTGCGCCGCGGGAAGCGGACCGGCAAGGGAATCCTGCAGCTGGAGGTCAATCGCCTGCGCCAGCGGCTCTGCTCCTCCTCGCGGGCGCTCGGTGAGTCCCTCGCGCACCTCGCCGAAGGGGAGCTGATCAACCCCGAATTTCGACAGATCGCTCGCCAGCTCGGCGCGCGCGCGCGGGCGGTCAGCACGCACGCCAAGCTGGACGTCCTGACCCGGCTCCTGCAGGAGACTCCAGACCGGGCCGTGGTCTTCAGCGACCACCGGCCCACCATCCAGCTCATCGAGCAGCAGGTCCGCGCGCTCGGTCGCCGGCCGATCGTCTACTGGGGTGCGCACTCGACCGCGGAGCGGGACAAGCGCATCCGCGCGTTCCAGCAGGACCAAACGAGCGTCCTGATCGCCACTCGAGCCGGCAGCGAAGGCCGCAACCTCCAGTTCTGCAACGTGCTCGTGAACTTCGACCTGCCCTGGAACCCGATGGTGGTCGAGCAACGCATCGGGCGCCTGCACCGCATCGGGCAGACGCGCGAGGTCCACATCGTGAACCTCGCCGCCGCGGGAACCATCGAGTCGTACATCCTCCGGCTGCTCGACCGGAAGATCAAGTTGTTCGAGCTGGTGGTCGGCGAGCTGGACGTGATCCTGGGCGAATTCGGGGGCGCGGAGACGTTCGAGGGCCGGCTCGCCGAACAGTGGCTCGCCGCCGAGAGCGAAGCCGACTTCGGGCGGCGGGTCGAAGCGCTCGGCGCAGAGATCGAGCACAGCCGCGAAGCAGGGAAGGAGCAGGAAGAGCTGAACTCGCTGATCGCGCCGGCCGACAACGCGATGCGCCTGGAGCGTGAGTTCGCCGCGCTCTCAATCCCCAGACGGGTGCGGCTGGGTTACGGCACCAGCCAGCTCGTCAAGGCGAGTGGTTGGGAGGCGAAGCGGGTCGCGCTCGGCGTGCACGTGAAAGAGATCATGGAGTCGCTCGAGAGCGCCGCCGGTCCCGAGCCGGCGGGACGCCATCCGGAGTACGGGGCGCTGGTGCGGCTGAACGGCGTAACCGGCTCCGGCCGGCGGGTGTCGCTCACCGCCCACGCAGACCGTCTTCCCCTGGTGCTCGTGGACATCGAGGTGGGTCCCGAGGCCCCGCGCGTGGGAGACGTGGCGGCATGACCGCGATCCCCTCGCTCGACGTGGTCGATACCGACCCGCTCGCGGACGCGCGTATCCGCCCGCTGCTCGAGCGCTATTGCAGCCTCGCCGGGGCCGAGATGCTGGACCTCGGCCCGGATCTCCACGAGCTGACGCTGCCGCCGGCCGAGCGCACCCACTTTCGCGGCCGCGACTCGCTGCGGTTGGCCTTCTCGTTGGATGCTCTGGCGCTGGACCCCGAAGCCGAGATCGCCGTCCTCGGCAGCCCGTTCCTTTCACAACTGATCGAAGCGATCCGCGCCCGGGCGGGGCGCCTGTCGCTCGGCCTGATCCCGCCGCCCGTGGCGGCGGACTCCCAGGGTGCTCCCACCGCCCCCGGCCCTGACGTGCCCGTCCGGGATGGCACGGCACAGCGGGGCACGGCGCGGCTCGCAGCGCACCCTATCGGGCGGCTCGTCGCCCGCGTGGTGCTGCGCGCCGGCGCGGCGGTCGAAGAAGCCGTGCTCGAGAGCGACGTGTTCGATCTGTCGACGGGCACCCGGATCGGTGACGAGCTGGCGGGGATGTTCCTGGACCTCGAGGCGCGACGGGTGCGACCGGCGCAGCCCGGGGCGATCCGCGACGCTGTGCTCATGCCGTCGCGCCAGCCCGACGAGCTGTTGCAGCTCTTGCTTGGCAACCTGCGGGACAAGAGCGCCGAGCGCGTCACGGCCCAGCACGCGGCGGCCGAGGGAGAGCTCGCGACCGAGCTGGAGCGCCTCGACCGCTATTTCGCTTCCATGATCGCGGACAAGTCCGACGAGGAAGAGGCGCGCACCATCACCGCGCTGCATGAGCGGCGCCGCACCGAGGAGGTGCGCCGCCACCAGGTGACGGCGGTCGTCCACCCGCTGCAGCTCGTCGAGGCCACCGTGCTGATGCAGCGCATCGAGTGGGAGCTGCAATCGGCGCGCGGCCGCCGGGCCCGGTTCGTCGCGCAGCAGCCGCTGGTGGGCGCGGCCGCCTGGACCGTGGCATGCCCGCGCTGCGGCCGCCCACCGGCGGCGCTCGTCGTGTGCCGGCACGAGCACTGCGCCTGCGACGTGTGCTCGTGGCGGTGCTCCGTATGCGCCGAGGACTTCTGCGCGGACCACGGCATCGCGCAGTGCCGCGTAGACGAGCAGCCCGCGTGCGAGGAGCACGCGCGCGTCTGCCAGTCCTGCGGGATGCCGCACTGCACGGCCCACGAAGGAGTCTGCGCGGAGGGCGAGCACCCCGCTTGCTCGGCATGCCTCGCTTCCTGCGGGAGCTGCGGGCGGATCGTCTGCAACCTGCACGCACGGCAGAGCCGGCCCGACGCGCCCAAGGGCAGCCGCCGGCTGTGCCCTGCCTGCGTGCGCTACTGCCAGGGCAACACCAACGAGCCGGTCGGCCTGGACGAGGTCACGCCGTGCGCGAGCTGCGCCAAGCCGGTGTGCGCCACGCACCAGGGGGCGTGCGTGCTGGACGCAGACGTGCACTGCGCGAAGCACCTGCGCCGCACCGACAGGTCACGCCGCCTCGTGTGCGAGCGCCACCGCGCACAGTGCGCGTACGAGCCCGAGGCCGTTTACGCATCGGACGAGCTCGCGCCGTGCGTGACCTGCGGCAAGTACGCCTGCTCGGTGCACTCGGCGGAGTGTCTGGAGGACAAACACCCCCACTGCTTCACCCACCTCCAGCCGTTGCTCGACACGAACGGGGCATACGCGTGTGAGGCGCACCGCAAGATATGCCACCTGGACCGTCAGGCCTTCTCCCTCGCGGGCGCCGCGCAATGTCCCGTGTGCGGCAGGGACGCCTGTGCCCGGCATCGCGTCGCGTGCGGCCACTGCGGCCGAAGCGTGTGCATCGCCGATCTGGCCCAGCAACCCCGTCGCTGCACGACCTGCCGAGAGCTGGCGGCGATCACCGAGCCGCCCGACGAGGTCGTCACCGCGGCGCGCGCGGCCACGGGCGGTGAGTCCCGGTCGCCGCGCGCCTGGCGGATGGCCCGCGACCGGACCCACCTGGTCGTCGAGCTGGACCTCGGCTCGAACGGCAGGACGGTGTTCACGCTGCGCCCCGGCGAGACCGTGCCTGAAAGCGTCGTGACCCATTCACCGCAGTCGAAGCGGCGGAACTGAGCGGCGCAGGGCAGGGCCCATGGTGTTCATTTACCACACAACCCGTTGCACTATCGCTCCTCCCCGCACCGAAAAGTGGCGCCGCGCGTGGCCCCTCGTGCGTACCTCCCATCGAGGGAGACTGGCATCCCTCTTGCCCTCCTCGGTCATGGTGCCGTAGGTCCCGGCCCCCGAATTCGGGGGAACGGTGGAGGGAAAGACGCATGCAGGTTGCAGGTCTCCGGTTCCCCGCGCGCCTCGCGCACACCGCCATCACCGCGGCAGGCTTGACGGCGCTGCTCGTTCGTATCCCAGCCAATCCCCAGTCACCTCACTAACCTTAGCCGGAGGCGCCTATGGAAGCCCGCGTCACAGCACAATCGCAGTCTTACCGACTCAGGGAGAGGATGCAGGAAGCGAAGGTCTCCCATGGCCAAGAGATCAGGGCCGATCTGCCGAACGTCAGAGTTCTCGCGCTTGCCGGCGGAACGGAAGCTCAGACGCTCTTTTGCAACATGGGCCCGATTCGGGTCAGGGCGATTCTGAATCGGGGAGATGAAGGCCCACTGCCGACTGACGTCACGCTGGAGGGCCTTCAGGTGTCCACCTCGGGGGTCTATGACATTCTGAACGCCCTCGTCGGCTCGAACGGCAACCTCCGTCTCGTCGTGGACGACCAGACCACGGTCGTACCGGCGGAACAGGCGGTCGGCGCGTCGGCCGGACTGTCGTGGGTGTAACACCCGAGGATCGTACGAGGACCGGACCCGCGGGGTAGTCCCGCGGGTCCGTCGCGCCGCCCGTCGTCCGGCGGGTGACACCGGCCGCCGCGCCTTCGCGTACGGATGGCGACCCCTACGCCGGAGCCCCACCCATGTCCAAGCGCTTCCTCCAACTCGCCGCGGTCGGCCTCCTCGGCGTGGTCAGCTGGAAGATCTTCTCTCCCTTCGTGCTGCCGTTCTTCTGGCTCATGGTGAAGGCCGCGTTCGCCGTCGGCCTCGTACTCCTCGTCGTGTGGTGGCTGCGCAAGGACGAGAGGAAACGCGGAGAGGAGCCGCCCCCGAGCCCTCCTCCCGCCGCTTGATCGCACGTCCGCCGCGATCGGCAACGTCCCACGATTTGCTCTCGAAACGGACGCCTCGTTCCCCCTCTCTGCGACGCGTAGAGGGGGGTCAGGGGCTGAGATCGAGCGGTGAGTGAGCCCCAACGGCGGCCCGGGGGGTATACCCAACATGCGCCCTGACTTCGATTCAGGAGGGCCCAATGGGCCGTCGAATTCGTGTTGCCCCGCCCAGGGCGCAGGCTGCCGCCGGTGTCACTCCGCCCGTCGAGTTCGATAGCTATTTCGACAAGGCGGTCAAGTACATCCCAGCAGACATCGTAGCCGCCTGGGTAGCGGTCACCGGGCTCGTCTCGAGCGCGCGCGACGTTCCTCGGCAAACCATCCTCTGGGTCGCCTTCGGCATCGGACTGCTGGTCACGGCGTTGTGGACCTGGAAGCAGGCCGCGGCTCCGGGGCGACGGCCGCCCGTCACGCAGGCGATCATCTCCACGGGTGCGTTCGCCGTGTGGGTCTTCGCCTTGGGCGGGCCGTTCCAACACGTCCCGGGCCAGCCGGTGTACGGGTCGCTCCTCCTAATCCTGTACACGCTCGTCGTCGCACTGATCGACCCGAAAGAGGGGTGAGAGGCGGGTATGAAGCGTCGCATCGTCCTGATTCGCGGCAACGGGCCCCTGGAAGAGGGATGGCAGAAGCGTTCGTTCGGGCCGGTCGGGCCGCTCCTCAATGACCGGCTGAAGGTCGCGGGCGTGATGTTCGACGAGACCTACCACCCGGTCCGGGTGCGGCGCAACAGCGCCGTCGGGAACGGTCTCCCGCCCGCGAGCGGCTTCAACTACGGCAGCGTCGGATCGGCGGACGCGTACGTCGTACGGGCGCAGTGCGAAGACCAGGACGCCATCGAACGGCTGCGGGGCGACCGGCTCGGCGAGATCGTCGGCGTGTTCGCCGACCCCGTGTTGTCCCCGTTCCCGTCCTCCCCGTCCGCCTACTGCGGCGACGCTCCGGTCGGTGCTACTGCGGACGTGGCCAGGCGACTCGGCGTCCCGGCGCTACGCCGAGCGGGGTTGACCGGCCGCGGTGTCCACGTCGCCGTCGTCGATACGGGGATCGACGGCTCGCGCATTCCGGTCGCCGGCGGCTGGGCGCCCACCCGGGGCTATGTCCCGGGCTCGAGCGCGCCGGGCCACGGCACCATGGTGGCGTACGACGTCCGCATCGCGGCCCCCGACGCGCAGATCCTCGACTATGCGCTCCTCAAGTCCCAGGCGGGCACCTGGGCCGCGTTTCTCTCAGACGGCATCGCCGCATTTGCGGACCTGATCGAGAGGGTGGGCGCCGCGCCCGGCCGTTGGGTGGTCAACAACAGCTGGGGGCTGTTCGACCGCCTGAACGACGCGCCGATCGGCTCGCCGGAAAATTACAGCGCCAATCCCGACCACCCGTTCAACCAGATCACCGGCAGTCTCGTTGCGGCGGGCGCCGACGTGTTCTTCGCGGCGGGGAACTGCGGGGCGGACTGCCCCGACGCGAGATGCGGCGCCGGCGATACCGGCCCCGGCGCCTCGATCCACGGCGCCAACTCGCATCCCGACGTGATCACGGTCGCCGCGGTCGCCGTCACGGACCGGCGCCTGGGCTATTCGTCGCAGGGGCGCGGCGCGCTCTACTCGCGCAAGCCCGACCTGGCCGGCTTCAGTCACTTCGTGGGTTCACGGATCTACCCCGCCGACGCCGGCACGTCGGCCGCGAGTCCGGTCGCCGCAGGCGTCGCGGCCGCCCTGCGCCAGCGCTTCGCGACCGACCGACTAGCGCCGGCGCAGCTGAAGGGTCTGCTGCAGCGGACCGCGCGGGACCTGCAAGGCAACGGCTGGGACTACGACCTCGGCTACGGGGTGATCGATGCCGCGGCGGCGGTGAGGAGCTTGGTGGTAAAGCCGAGAGCGAGTTCGAAGCCGAAGGCGAAGCGGCGATCGCAACCGACGGCCTAAGCCGTTCTAACTTGGTCGGCCTGGGTCGGCGCGGTCATGCCGGGGCTGGTGGGAACGGCGCCGTCACGACGCCGGCTCCTGGAGGGCGTCTGCGAAGAAGCGGACGCCGGGAATCTGTTCCGCCCGGGCGCGCGCGTCAGGCGAGGCTACGCCACGGACGACGTAGCGGCCGAGTTGGGGATTGATCGGGATAGGGCCATAATCGGGGTCCAACGCGACGCCGGCCTCGTCGAGCAGAGCGCGGAGCGCGGCCATGTCGAGGCACTCGCCGGGCCGGTCCACCTGTATGATATAGCGTGTTTCCGGTAACATCTCGCCGCCGGGAGAGTAGGACGTCGCGGCTCATCGTGCAAGTGCGCCGAGCCGTAACGAACGGTTGCAAGCCGCGTGCTGCCGCCGCTGATCCCGGGGCGTCCCCGGTGGGTCGCTGTCAGGCCTTGGGGTGATCGGGCATCTCCATGCCCGATGACGACACGTACCCAGGCGGCGGCCCGTAGACGACGGGCCGCGCGCACATGCAAAACGCGCTATGGGGAGCTGCCGCCGTCTTGATGTTGGACGGTAGCAGATACGAGATGCGCTCCGGCTCGCTGATGAACCCACCGCAGGCGTGACAATGGATCTCGACCATCTGGTCCCACTCTTCCCGTGGAAGCGGTGCCGCTTCCGACTGATGCCGTGGACGTCGCCGCTATGCCATAACGAATTTGGGCACTACCGGTGGGTGAAGCAAGTGGCGTTCAGGATTGCTTCTCGCTCCTCGACCGATGGGATTCAACGTGGTCATGCATCTGCTTCTCATGCGAGACCTTCGACGATCGCACAACCTTGGCGCTCGTGACCCAACCGCAGATTCGACAGGTCTTGGGCTGGCTGTCAGCCATCCTGACGAACTCGGTGATTATCCTCTGAACCTTCTTGTCGCCTTTCACGAACCTTCTCCAATCTCTGCCCTACGGGTCATGATTCCTCCTTGTGAATGCTTCATCTCGTCGCCTCGGCATCACGGTGCCTTGCGGGGCCTGGGCGCGACGGGCGGCGCCGCGAGCGGCTGCGCCCGGGGAGGCCGGTGGGCGTCGCAGTAGTAACGAGCCGGGCGCCCGGTGGTCTGGGAGCTCTGGTGGGTCACCCACTGCGCCGGCTGGTCGCAGCCCCGACGGGTCGCCCAATCGTAGAAGTCGCAGCGCGGCCGGGCCATCTCACACGACCTTCCTTAACTACAACTACCCAACTGGAACTACCTAACTGGACTACGTTACCGGCACGGTTCCCATTCAGGGGAGGGCAAGGGTGATGCCAACCCATTCCGTGACACCACAGCACATGGAACCCGCTCGGGCCCTTGGGACGCGCCTGCAGCAGGAAGGTCACAACTTGACAGCAGCACGTTACTGGTTATTCGGGAAGGAGACTTCTCAACGATGACTATTGGCCCAGATCGATCACGCCTCGGCGACGGCGACCGCCGGTAACTGGCCGGCCTTCTGCATCCACCCCTCCCGCAGGTTGACCTCGACCCAGAACATCACGCTGTCCCTGCTGCAGCGCTGACACATTCCGTCAATCATGTAAACGCCCCATTCCGGGCTGACCCCGGCCACCTTGCTCGGCCAGATAGTGTGGGACCCCGTCTCGCCGCAGACGTGACAAAACACGTCGACCGCCTCGGGCCACTCGCCGTTCCACCAGGCTCCAGTACGAGGGTGGAACCGCTTATAGAGCTCGTAGGTCTCCAGGAACTCCTTGACGCCCGTCTTCATGCTGCGTCCTCCGACTCGTCCGTGCAAGCCGATACTTTGAGCTGTGGCGGCGAAGCTACAGATCTGGGCGCAACCCGTCAATGCGCCAGGCCTCGATCTCCTAAGTCCAAGCAGATCAACCTGGTAGGAGCTGCCGCAGGTTCTTGAGGATCGCGCCGAGCCGGCGTTGCGGGCTGCGCCTCGGGAAGAGGCGACCTCGCACCCAGTCGCCCACAGACCGGGGGGTCCATACATCCTGGACCGTAACGGCCGTCGCCGCGCCGGCGGCGTCGAGTCGGAAGAAAACCTTAGAGCTCTGCCGCTGCCCGCGCTCCGCCCAGCCGAACGTTTGCGGCCGGTTGAAGTCCACGATCTCGAACTCCGTGAGTCGCGCCCCGAAACGCGCCCTGAATCGCGCGCCCTTCCGCAGCGGGCCGTCGCTCTGGACGGCGCCGCATCCTGGGAGCCACTCTGCAATGCGGTCCGGGTCGGAGAGGGCTTCGAACACCCGATCGGCGGGCGCACGGATGTGCTCGATGAGAGTGTGCCGGACGCGTCGCGGCGCGGGCGGAACGAGCCGTGATGTGACTAATGGCGCCGTCCGGTCGTTCGCAGCGTGCGCGCTACGAGACCCTGCCATGCGGCGCTTGTCGGCGCGAGTGCCCGCGTCTGACTGGTGGCTCCCGTGCGGGGCTTCGCGCGCAGCGGCAGCATTGGCTGCGCCACCGCCTGAGAGCGGACTGCGGGCTTCAGCGATCCGGATTGGTGTGAAGCCGGCGCGGCCCGGGGCGCGGAGGGGGCCGGTCTCTCGAGCGCCCCGACCGCCCTTCCGAGCGGGGGAGGCACTGCCGTGAGGCCCGAGGCCGCCGGGAGCGAGCGGGCGCGCCCGGGCTCATCGTTGACCGGCTCGCGCGCACCAGTCCCGGTTAACGGGATCACTGCGCGGCCACTCGAAGTCGGCCACCAGCGTCGCTGCACGGGCATCGCGGGCTGGGAGACGGGCCGGCTCCGGACCGGAATCACGGTTGTACCAGAGCTCTGCATCCCGAGCCGCCTTGCACCGACCGGAGCCGCCCCCGCGGTCACCGTGGCGCGATCACGGCTGCGCCGGTCGGGCACCCGGACACGGGGCCCGATGACCGGAATGGACCTCGGACGCGGCGGTACGACGAACCGCCGGCTCCGCGGGATGAACCGATCGCTCAACCGGGTCCGGCCAAACAGCGGAATCACGGTCCCGCCGACCGCAGCCACGGTCGTTCCGCGGTCGAAGCACGCCGCCTGCGACCCGCAGAACCGCGCGTGGCGGCGGGTGAACGGAAAGCCGAGACACGGAGCAAAGAACGGATCGCACCCGACGACTGCTTGGGGGACGAACAGCGTGACGCTGACGAACGAGCATCCCAGGCAGGAGGAATACTCAGGGGAGAGCGGTGTGGCCTCTTGCAGCGCGTATGAAGGCGGCGCGACGGTGTAGGTGACGAAATCGTAGTTGAAGTAGCTGTCGCCGATCATCCGCTGCACAACGTCGGTCAGCGCGCCTTCGTCGTCTGCGCCGGGCCGGGAGGGCGCCAGTGCGTCGGGGTCCCAATCCGCCTGGCGTACGAATTCGCCGACCCGCAGCGAGCCAGGGGAGAGCGCGGCGAGGACCATCCCCGTGCCGTCGGGCTCGACGACGACGAACGCCTCACCGTCATTGGCTCTGCGGATCTCGTACGTTCCAGCGCGCACAAACGGGTCGCCGGCGGGATCGGGGGGAAAGAGGACCTGGACGCGTCCGTCGGTGCGGGCGCGCAGCACGACGAGGGAGCCGTCTTCGCCGGTCTCCACGTACACCCGCACCGGGGCGCCGCGCACGAGCGGGCTGCTCGAGCCGAGCCACACGCGCACCGGGCGCTCGCCGGCGCGCGCCGGCGCGGCGGGGGCGGGGGGAGCGGGGGCTGGGGGCGTCTGGGCGAGAAGCAGAAACAGTAGGGGAGTCACGGGGGCCACCTTTCCTTACTTAAACCTAACCTAGGGGGCACGGCAGTGCCGTGCCCCCCCTAGACGTGCGGGCACCGGGTTGACGTCCCTTTACATCGCGGCGACGGGCGTGGCGACACCGGTGGCTGGTGCGGCCGGACGGGCCACCCGGTTCAGCTCGAGCCACTCGGAAGCGAGCGCTCGGAAATCCTCCTCGTCGTGATCCCAGGCTCTCACCACCTCGTTGACCACTTGGACTCGCACGCCGATCAGAGCGCCGACGAAGTAATGCTTCCGCCAGTGCTTCTGGAGCTCGCGGGCCAGGGCATCGGACGCTCCAGCGATGGCGAGGGCCAGGAAGCAGTCGCTCCAGCTATGCCCGGTCGCCGTCAGACCACGTCTCACTCGCTCCGGGCCGAGCGCGTCAAAGGCGGTCGTCAGCAAGGCTTTGTGCTCGGGGCTCATGGCTCCCTCCTTTAGGGTGTGGCGTGGTAAGCAAATTCGCGGCGCGGGCCGCTGGCACGCCCGAACGTGCTCGGGGAGCGCTGCCGCAGCTGCCTCAAGTTCGGAGCGACGTCAACAGGGCGTCAGAGCGAAGGAGGGAGCGGCCGGCCTGCTCGGAGCGGCTCTCGCGCTGCGATGTCCTTGCAAACTCACGCGGGGGCGTTCCCTCCGCAAGACCTTGCCGAGGGCGGAACCGGCCGCTAGGTTCATCGATTGTGATCGAATTTCGGCCGCGATTCGCGTCAGCGGAATCGCGGCCGACTCATTTGTCGGGAGAAGGTCGAGTGAGTGGAAGAACGGCTGCGCTCCGAGCGGTCGGCATCTCCGGCAGTCCGTCGTCCGCGTCGAAATCACGTGCCCTCGTGGCATACGCCCTGGAGCGGCTCGCGGACCGCGGTGCGGAGACGGCCCTGATCGACCTGGCGACGCTGCCCGCGGAGGCGTTGCTCGGGCGGCGGGCGGAGGCGCGGGTCACGGCCGCGCTCGAGGCGGTGGCGGGCGCGCGGGTGGTCGTCGCCGGAACGCCGATCTACCGCGCCACGTACAGCGGGCTCCTCAAGGTCCTCTTCGATCTGCTGCCCCAGGACGGGCTCGCCGGAAAGATCGGCATTGCGATCGCCACGGGCCACGGGCCGGCGCACTCGCTCGCCATCGACCACGGGCTGCGCCCGCTGTTCGCGAGCCTCGGCGCGACCGTCGTGCCGAGCGGGGTCTACGGGACTGCCGAGCAGTTCGCCGACGGGCAGGTCGCGCCCGAGCTGCTGCGGGCCGTGGACCGTGCCGTCCGCGAGGCCGTTACCTTTGCCGCTGCGGCGATCGATTGAGGAGACGAGCGCGCGCATGACCGCGACTGCCGAGCGCCCCATCGCGATCTATTACGAGCACCCCGACTGGTTCCGGCCGCTGTTTCAGGCGCTCGACCGCCGCGGCGTGCCGTACGTGCGGCTCGACGCGGCGAGGCACCGGTTCGATGCCGCGGACGGTCGGGCGCCCTACGCCCTCGTCTTCAACCGGATGAGCCCGTCGGCGTATCTCCGCGGTCACGGGAACGCGATCTTCTACACGCTCCACTACCTCGCGTACCTCGAGCGACACGGCGTGCGCGTGGTCAACGGGTACGACGCGTACGTCACCGAGACGTCGAAGGCGCTCCAGCTCTCCCTGCTCGAGCGCCTCGGCCTGCCGTATCCGCCGGCGCGGGTGATCAACCACCCCGCGCTGGCACCCGGGGCGGCCCGCGGCCTGCGGTTCCCGGTGGTCGTGAAGCCCAACATCGGCGGCTCCGGCGCGGGCGTGCGGCGGTTCGAGACGCCGGAGGGACTCGAGCAGGCGGCACACACGGGGGCCCTGGAGCTCGGCATCGACCACACCGCTCTCGTGCAGGAGTACATCCCGCCGGACGAGCGGCGCATCGTGCGGGTCGAGGTCCTCGGGGGCCGCTACCTCTACGCCATTCGCATCTACACTCCCGGGGACAGCTTCAACCTTTGCCCCGCGGACGTTTGCCAGACGGTGGGCGGCGCCGAGCTGGTGCGGGCGGCGTGCCCGGTGGATGCGCCGAAGAACGATCTGCGGGTCGAGGGCTACGCCCCGGCGCCCGAGATCGTGGAGCAGGTGGAGGGCATCATGCGCGCGGCGCGCATCGAGGTGGGTGGCGTCGAGTACCTGATCGACGCCCGCGACGGCCGGCTGTACTACTACGACATCAATGCGCTCTCGAACTTCGTGGCCGACGCGCCGCGCGTGGTGGGGTTCGACCCGTTCACGCGGCTCGTGGACTACCTCGAGCGCGAGGCGGAGTGAGACCATGCGTTTCGGCTACTGGCTCCCGGTCTTCGGCGGTTGGCTCCGGAACGTCCCCGACGAAGGGATGGAGGCGAGCTGGGAGTACGTGAGCCGGCTCGCGCGGCGGAGCGAGGCGCTCGGGTTCGACGTGACGCTCGTCGCCGAGCTGAACCTCAACGACATCAAGGGCCCGGACGCGCCCGCCCTCGATGCCTGGACGACCGCGGCCGGCCTCGCGGCGGTGACGGAGCGGCTCGAGCTCATGGTCGCCGTGCGGCCCACGTTCCATCCCCCGGCGCTCGCCGCGAAGCAAGCGGCGAACATCGATCACATCAGCCGGGGACGGCTGACGCTCAACGTGGTGTCGTCATGGTGGGCGGAGGAGGCCCGGCAATACGGCGTGGAGTTCGATCGGCACGACGCCCGCTACGCACGCACGGCTGAATGGCTCGCGGTGGTGAGCGGGATGTGGGCCGAGCCGCGGTTCAGCTTCGCGGGGACGTATTACCGCGTGCAGGACGCGATCCTCGAGCCCAAGCCGGTGTCGCAGCCGCGGCCGAGGATTTACGCCGGCGGCGAGTCGGAGGCGGCGAAAGGACTGATCGCCGGCGCCTGCGATGCCTATCTGATGCACGGCGATCCGCCGGAGCGTATCGCCGCCAAGGTGGCGGACCTGCGGGCGCGGCGGGACCGGCTGGGACTCGCGCCCCTCAGGTTCGGGGTCGCGGGCTATGTGATCTGCCGGGAGACTGCCGAGGCCGCTCGACGCGAGGTGGCCCGCATCACGGACGTGCGCCAGAGTGCGGCGGGATACTCGAACTATCAAGACTGGATCGCCAACACGCAGCTCGAGCAGCGCGTCAGCCTCGAGGACTACTCGGTCTCGAATCGCGGGCTCAACTCGGGCCTCGTGGGGACGCCCGACCGGATCGCGGAGCGCATCGTCGAATTCGAGCGCGCGGGAGTGGAGCTGCTGCTGCTGCAGTTCAGTCCGCAGCACGAGGAGATGGAGCGGTTCGCGGAGGAGGTGATGCCGCTCGTGGGCCGCCGCGCACGGGAGACCGCCGTCGGCGCGACGTAAGCGCAGCACGCAGCGCCTCCTGCGACCATCTCATAGAAGAGCCGAGGGCATTGCCCTCGGCTCTTGTCGTGCGGCGAAAAACGGCCGCAGAGATCCCTCAAGTGTTGGCTAGGATAATGCGTGTCATGCCCGCCGTCAACGCGCCCGCGCGGCGGTGCTGGTGGTGGGAGGACGATCCTAACGCCGGGACGCGATGGCGCCGTCACCCGAACATCGCGCGCATGGCCGAAATCACTGCAAGGACGGAGGGGCGCAGCATGCTGCGCCCCTACTTGCACGCCGACGTCGCCCACCGTCTTTTTACAGCCACTCGAACCCAGGGCCCAACCCGCTCCCTCAGCAAGGTCCCGCCATGACCAGAGGACTCCGACCACTCGGAACCGCGATCACGCTTGCCCTGCTCGGCGCCGTCCTGCACTCGTCCCCGGCCCCGGCTCAAGCGCGACGCCAACCCAAGCGTCCGGAGCCACCGGAGATGCGGCGCGAGCAAGCTCCCCAACGGCTGCTCTCCGACTCCGCTCTCGCCCAGCTCAAATACCGCTACATCGGTCCCGTCGGGAACCGCGTGTCGGCCGTCGCCGGGGTGGCGGGCGACCCGAGCACGTACTACGTCGGCGCCGCGTCGGGCGGGATCTGGAAGACGACGGACGGCGGCGTGCGCTGGCAGCCGATCTTCGACGATCAGCCGGTGCAATCGCTCGGCGCCCTCGCGGTCGCGCTCTCCGATCCC
>Ga0209056_10002168_pt1 | contig 21330 bp, 19 predicted proteins | sample GraSoiAngelo_114_FD_185876 | JGI IMG/M metagenome (GOLD analysis project Ga0209056, IMG submission 185876) | Grasslands soil microbial communities from the Angelo Coastal Reserve, California, USA - 14_0903_13_40cm (SPAdes) (version 2) | ecosystem: Environmental > Terrestrial > Soil > Grasslands...
TACGGCTGCTTTCGAACTATCCCCAGGCACGTGGACGTGCCTTCCTGCTAAGTTGCGTGACAAAGTCGGGTACCACTCCATTGGAAATCAAGGATCCCTTTGGCGGTCGTCCCGAAGATTACCGACGATGCATCAAGGAAATTACATTTGCAACCCTAGCTATTTCCGAGCGAATGAAGGTCTGAAGGAAGGGTGGTGCCCAAAGCAAACGTTAACACTGGATTGGGGACCTTGCCTACCGCCAGCTGGGTTAGGCAGCCCGAGCGCCACCTCGACGAAGGTCCCGAATGAGTGTCGTCCCAAGTCCGGTACCATTATCACTGGGTCTCCAGTGAGCTGGGCCTGGAACTAGCTAAGCTATTCAGCTGCCGATGCGGCTGTGGTGTGGTTGGCGTCGCGGAGATTTCCCAGATGATCCGCGCTGAAGAAATCGATGCCACACTTGAGAGATACTCACGATTTGTGACAAGGACGTCAGTAAACACAAGGAAACGCCAAATGGCACAAGACATGACAACCCAGTCACAACGCCGACTAACAGTGAACATTAATGATGGGCCCCGTCCTTTTTCCGCTCCCAAGATCGCCGCAGTTATTCGCGAAATGGGCTGGAGATCCGCACTACTGGGGAGTTTGCTTTTTGCTTCCGAATTCTTGAGGTCGTGGTGGTGGGACCGTTTGCACAACGTTACAACCCGTCATCCGATCCCGCTGTCAAAGTTGGACCTAGTAGGCCCAAGCTCCAGTCATGCAGTCTTTTACCAAGCGACTGGTACGAAGTTTTTGCCCAGCCTACTTCGCCGCTTGGACATTCAATACAGCCATTTTTCATTCGTTGACATCGGTGCAGGCAAAGGAAAGATGATGCTCCTTGCTGCAGAATTCCCATTCCGCAGGATCGTCGGCGTGGAACTTTCCCGTTCCCTTTCGGATCTTGCCCAGCGCAATTGCAAGTCCTTCAGGAGTAAGAAAAAGGCCTGCGGGAATTTCGAGGTACTCTGTAGGGATGCCGCTGAGTTCACCTTTCCGAACGGTCCATTGGTGATCTATATGTTCAATCCGTTCGATGACGTAGTCCTTGCTCAGATGTTGAGTAAACTAGCTTCGGCAATACGCCAGCAAGCTTGTCAAATATTCCTAATCTATAACAACCCGCTTCATCGGAATGTAGTCTGTAGTTCCGGTCCATTTGAGCGTGTTCTTCAGGGCACGGACAAGTGGGACTACAGGAAGCTACGTTATGAGGTGTATCGTTCGCGTATCGAAGAAAATCCTCAATCTCAGAAACAACAATAGGCCTTAATAGGGCGCTGGCGACCAAGGTGCTGGAGAGGACCTTGCGCGAGTATCGACGAAGGGCGTGGCCGATGCAGGTATTTCCGAACCCGGAGAGTGTAGAGAAGATTTTTACGGCGTGAACCGCCTACCTCAACCAAAACTGGGAAAACTGGGAGGAGCGTCCTCAATGGCCAGAATGCGATTTAGTATTGTGATTACTTGTTACAACCAGCGTGAATTCATCAGAGCTGCTGTAGATTCTGCGCTAGCGCAAAGGCCTCTCGTGAAGGAAATCGTCGTAGTAGATGATGGTTCTAGTGACGGTTCTTGGGGCCTCTTGGAGCAATACGGCGATTCGATCCAATTAATCAAATTTCCGAAGAACCGTGGGGCAATAGAAGCGCGCAACCATGGCGCCGGTCGAGCCACTGGAGATTACCTTGTGTTTTTGGATGGGGACGACGTTTTCATGCCCTGGGCTCTTCATGTCTACGAGCGGATCATCGCAGAGCGTACTCCGAAGATCATCTTCGCACCGCACACCTGGTTTCAGGGAGCGATCCCGCCGGTGAGAGATGAGGAGATGCCTCTAAAAATCGAGTTTGTAGAGTACAAAACCCTCCTCTCAAAGGATCGGCCAATCGGTCAAAGCGCAAGCACTTTCGTAATCGAACGACAGGCCTTCCGAGACGCAGGAGGGTGGTCACCCGGCATTTTTCATTTAGATTGTCAAGACCTCTGTACCAAAGTGGGAATTTCAGGGCGGACGATCCTGATCTGTTCACCTCCCACAGCCTTCTATCGAATCCACGCAGCAAACAGCATCCACGAGGTCCAGCCGTTTCTTAAAATGGTTCATCGACTCGTCGGTAAGGAAAGGGCAGGCCAGTATCCTGGTGGCCGGGAACACCGATTCCAAAGGCGCGCTTGGATGGGCGGGTTAGGGTTCTTTTGGATCAAGAGAGCGCTCCGCAGGGGACTCTACAAAGAGGCGCTGAAGCTCACAGCTTGTGGATGGTCAATGGTTTTAGCAGCAGTTGTTCGTAGGTGCGCTATCTGTCTAACAGGGCGGAGCCCCGTTCAGACCATCGAGCTCATGAACAAAGAGGAGTATGCTCATGCATTTGCTGGCGGAGAACACCATAGTGAAGCCTAACAACATCAGTGAGCGTAGAGGCGCGCCGTATGATGCCGATCGCAGTTTTGCGATCAACTTCGGAACAGCCCGGCAAGCCTTGCGCGTAATTGAGGTAAGTCTTGACGATCCGCGCCTCATTTCCCTGGTCGCTTCTCATCCGTCTTCGACCGTGTACCAGCATCCAGCCTGGCTTCGGACACTCCGTGCCGAATATGACCGACAAACCGTGATTCTTGCCTGCGAGAACCAGAATGGATGCTTAGAGGGAATATTCCCGCTGGTGTGTACCCGCGGCATTTCCCTGCCGGTAGGAGGTGCGCTGACAAGGTCCCGCTTGTCCTCGCTTCCCCGAACTCCGATCGCAGGACCGCTCGGTTCGAACCGAGAAGCGTTACAACTACTCTTGTACGCCGCGATGGATCGGGTTTCGTACCAGCCGGGAATTCACCTGCAGGTGAAAACCGAAGGTCCGATTCTCGACGGCCTAATTGAAGGCTTCTCTGGATTGCCTTGGCGATCATCCTTCGTTGTAGTGCTACCTGAGGACCCGACGCAGCTCCGGATCAAAAACGACGCTACTCGCAGGAATATCAAAATCGCTAAACGTCTGGGGCTGCAGGTACGAATGGCAAATTCGGAGGAAGATGTAAATAAGTGGTATAAGCTCTACCTCCAAAATATGCGACGGGTCATAGTTCCTCCTAGATCCCTGCGCTTCTTCCAGTCCATGTGGAAACATATGGCGCCGCTAGGATTGATGAAGATGATGTTAGTCGAGCGCCATATCGGAGGAACGAACGAGTTGATTGCGGGCTTAATCTTCCTGATGCACGGCAAACGGCTTTTCTATGCGTTTGCTGCATGTCCGGCCGAACACTTTTCTCTGCGTCCAAATGATCTCCTGCACTGGGAAGGAATGCAGTGGGCCGCACAAAATGGTTTTCGTGAATACGACCTAGGTGAAGTCTCCGATGGCCATGTAAACCTCGCCAGGTTCAAGTCGAAGTGGGGGGCTGAACAGCGGCTGCTTTACCGCTACTACGTCCCCCAAATCCCACGCAAGAGTGCCGATTCCTCAGTGTTCCGTTTGCAGCAGAAACTAATTGGCAGAGTGTGGCAACACTTGCCGCTGTCGGCAACGGCGTATTTGGGCGATCTGATTTTCAGTTATCTCTGAACGAGTGACTTTCATGCTTGTCTCGATGTGCTTTCTCTTCTGCCCACGTGGGGCCGCTGCAGCGACGTCTTAGACTGAGTCATGTGTTTTTTGACTCAAACTGTGTAGCAAGAGTCAGTCTATTTGTTTACCAGGTGGAACTCGAAACAACACATTGACAACCTTTATGCGGTGGACGGCTCCCTACAGCCGTCCGCTGGTGCCGTGAACACCGGCCTTACAATCGTGGCGCTCGCACTTCGCGTCAGGTAAGCCATTGCTGGTGCGAAAGTGACGTCAACGCCAGTTTGCGTAAAGATGCCTGCGCGAGGGTAGTTGATTTGAGACTGCAGATTTGGTGCGCGAGAACACTTCTTGGATTATCCGTTCTTGGCGTTTTTATTCTTTTGGCCAAAACGGTACTCGTTCAAATCGGCAGGTTCATGGCTCCTACTAGCTCATCGACCGCAGATGTCATTATTCTTGAGGGTTCGGAAAGTATTGATCGCGAGTTGTTATTGCAGGCTACAAAGCAGATATGTTCAGGGAGAGCGAATCGGCTAGTCCTAGTCATGCACCAGATTCGAGGGCGACCGAAAGGAGAGGCTAAGGATGACGCCGAAACGAAAATAGCGGCTGACCGTTTCGGTCGTTGCAGCCAACTCGAGATCGTCCGGACTCCGAATACCCACCCTGTGACTCTGCAAGAAGCATCGGTGGTATTGAAGCAATTATCCCTGCAGGGGGTCCATAGCGCGATCATCATGACGAATGGTTTTCATGAACGTCGCAGCTATTTAGTCTACAAGCAAATAGGTACCCCGCTCGGCATCAGAATTGCCCCTGCAAGCGCGTTCCTGGCGTATACCACTGACAATTGGTGGTCAAGTTCGATTGGAAGATACGAATTGTTCAGGGAGCTAACGAAAACGGCGTACTACTACCTGGAGGGTTATCTTCGCATCGCTTCGGAGTAAGGTTTTTGTTGCGACGAAAACGCGGCATTCGCGTAATGAAATTCTGCAGTCCGCCGATAACAGTTTAAGGAGGCTGGGCATTGATCGCATCGATCTGTAGATCCATTGGCATAATGCGGTCGTGCCAATCGAAGAGACGATGTCCGCAATGGAGGAATTGGTCGATCGCAGCAAAGTTCGATTTATTGGTGTGAGCAACTTCAGCATCGAAGAACTCAAACCAGCACAGGCCGCGCTTAGAAAACACAGGATCGTCGCAAATCAGGTCCGATATAGCCTCCTTGAGCGCACAATCTAAACCGAATTTCTCTCGTATGCCTTCTGCCGCGGGAAGTCCTGGTGATGCCGAAAACGGAACACATCGAGCATGCACTCGAAAACTGCGGTGCTTCGGGCTGGCGGCTGACAATCGAACAGGCACGGCTGTTGGAAAGCGGTATCCGGTTTCGACGAAGGAGCCGGATTGAGATCGCTTTAAGAAGTTCCCTCAAGGGAATGATTCAGTACTGCGCGCGCGATCAAGGGTTAAGATAAAGAGGACATGCTCTCGAAACGTTTTGAGTCGCTCGGAATGGAAACTAAGTTGCGCGCTTTGAGGACGAGATAAGGGAAATGCAGGACTTAGCCCAATCCGAGACAAGTCCGGACCTCAAGCTGTTCGGCAAAAATACGCTCATCTATGCTTGTGGCATTGCGGCCCTCCGATTAGCCTCGCTGGTGTTGACCCCCATTTACGTGTATTCACTAACGATGAGTGATTACGGGTTACTCGCCCTTCTGACTCAGACCTTTCAGATCATGGTAGTTTTTATCGATATGGGCACAAAAACGGGATTCCTACGTTTTGCCAGGGAATACCGGTTGAATGCAGATATTGGGACCTTGTTGGGGTCCTCACTGGCGATAAACATCGTCAACGGCGCTGTCGTGATGTTTATATGCGGCTCCGTGCTCATGCCTTTGATGCGAGTCGCCTTACATACGGAGGACGTTTTCGGAACCGTCTTGCTTACGGCCGGTGCGGCGCTCTGTTTTACGATGATGGAACAGTTGCAGTCCTTCTATCAAGCAACACATCAAAGCAGTAAAGTCGCTCTCGCAAGCCTGTCGTCCGCCACCGTGATGATCATTGTGAGTGCGGTCTTTCTGCGCGTATTTCACCTCGGCGTTAAAAGTGCTTTGATGGCCCAAATTGTCGCCTATGGCGGTTGTGCCCTTGTTCTTGGATGCAATATCGCCTCCAGGACGGGGCTGAGACTTTCGCTGTCGTTAGTCCGCAAATTGTACAGTTTTGGGGCTCCGCTCCTCGGTGTGTTGCTCAGGGGATCTGTGACCCAAGGCACCGCATTTTATTTTCTGAGCTATTTTAGCGGTCTCGAAAGTGTAGCAATGTATTCACTTGGCATGAAAATCGCGCAGATACCTTACATGATGGTGATATTGCCATTTCAGACCGCCTATGAACCATTCGTCTATGGTCAGAAGGACACGGCTCAGCTACGGAGGTCAATTTCGCGGCTTCTGAGTTACCTTTTGGTGGCGTTCGCATTTGTTGCCTTTGCCGTTCTGTTTTTCACCCCGGGCCTACTGCAGTTGATTGCACCGCCGCAATACGCAGGGGCATGGATAGTCGTGCTGCTGATACTACCGACAGGGGCTTTTCAGGGAGTGCAATATGTTGGCGAGTCGCTGCTCGGGCTCAGCGCCAAGACTCACGTCACCGGCCTTGTGGTGGCTTCAACCACAGGATTCAGTGTGCTATGTAACTACCTGCTGATTGCGAGATGGGGTACCTATGGAGCGATCGCAACGTTTGACGCAGCAATGATCGGAAGTGCTGTCTTGGTGATGATGTATGGGTTGCGCAATATTCCCATTCGTCTCGAAAACAAAAGGCTCGCGGTAGCGGCGGCATTGTCGGCATGGTTGTGGGTTAGCACTGTACTTGTCGGACGCTTGGGTATCTATGTCTACTATGCCTACTTTCCTTTCGCTGTTGCGATCGGAGTAGCTGCCATATACGCATCAAACGTCTGGGATGATCGAGAGAAAATGGTCATCAGGAACGGATTGTATTGGATCAGGACGAAGCTGGGGGTGGCCAATGGATAGCGTTCCTGTGTTGCTGCTCGCCGCCTGCGTAGGTTTGGCCGCCTCGGGAATCGTGGTTTGGTGTTGCAGGCGATTCGAAGTCGGGGTGTTCCTGCTAGTTCTGTCGCCGTGGGTTTCAGCGGTTTTCGTATCGAACTTGGACACAACAGATGTCGATTTGGACAGGACGACCGCTGGATCTTATCTCCGGATTGGCCTCCTGGTTATGCTGGGGATAGTGGGGGCTATCCAGTTCATGCGATCGAGACACTCCGGGAGGGGCATCTCTCTTCCCATGAAGTTATTGGGCATCTTTCTCCTCCTCTCGTTGATTTCTGCTTCTTACTCGGCTAATCCCTCCACCACGTTGATCCGAACAACGTCGGGAATGGCTGTGTTTCTCTTCCTGATCGGTTTGGATAGTTGGCTTGTTAATAAGGAGCGGTTAGACAAGACAATAACAGCCATTCTCTTCATGATCGTGCTAATGACGATTATTAATGCGCTGGCTCTTGTCCTTTGGCCGGGGAAAGCCTGGGCGTTTGAAGCGTCACGTTTTCAGGGTCTCTCTGGCCAGCCAAACTCAATGGGCAGCTTCTGCATGACGGCATATCCTGTACTAATTTGGAAATATATGAGGTCTCTCTCATCGCAAAAATACCTGATCATTCTGACGGCCGTTGTCGTTGGCACTCTTCACTTACTGACAGGATCACGTGGGTCATTCGTCGGTGCTGTGGTTGGCCTCTGTGTCTGGTGTCTTGTAAAACGTGACGTCGCGCGCCTTCTACTCATCCTGGCTATCGCTGCTCTCGCGGCCGGATATGTCCTGGAGTTTAGACGAGGCGCGCTTCAACGAGAGGAAACTGATGTGACCGCGCTCTCTGGCAGGCCAGAGTTTTGGACTGCATCCTATGAGCTTTTGATGGAAAGGCCTTTGTTGGGGTACGGTTATGGTGTGGAAGGTTCGGTCTTCCGTGATTGGCGATTTTTCGACGAGCAGTCTCAGATGTGGATGGCAAGCATGCCTCTTCATAATGGCTATCTGACCGTGGCTATGGGTGGCGGAGTCATCAGTTTTTTGATCTGGTTTGCTGCTGTGCTGATTCCGTTTTGTTGGCTGGGCGCGTCCGGGCCAAGCGACTATAAGGCACTCGTGATGTCCATGGCCTCCATGTTGTTGCTTTGCAACTTTATCGAGTCGGTCGTGACTGGGCCGAGCGGGTCGGGCATGTTGTTTTGGTGGGCTTGGGTCGTTGCGGGAAAGTTCGGCCAGCCTTGGATGGATGAACATTTGGGTATTGTTGTGGCGCCAGCGATTGGCGCAAGCAACGAAGGGAGTTCCCTATGAAAACGGCATATGTACTCGTCACACCGGCGCGAAACGAAGGTCGATACATCCAAGAGACAATTGAGTCCGTCTTAGCGCAGACCGTATTGCCAAGGCGTTGGGTGATAGTAAGCGATGGTTCCACGGACGATACTGAATCCATTACGAAGAGATATAGCCTTCAAAATGTCATCATCACACTTGTGCGGAGGTCTGGGGATGTCACGAGAAATTACGGATCAAAGGTAAGGGCTATCTCGGCCGGAAGTGAGGAGCTACGCAATACGGATTACGATTTTATCGGGATATTGGACGCAGACGTTTCCTTTGATCGGGATTACTACGAGAGGGTCTTGAAGGAGTTTGACAACAATCCCAGGTTGGGAATCGCCGGAGGTGTTATCAGTGAAAGAGATGGACAGCGTTTTAGACCGCGATTCGGCGAGACGGAGAGATGCGTGCCGGGGGCGATTCAATTGTTTCGGAGGCAGTGCTACGAGGAAATCGGGGGCATCCGCGCTCTGAGGTACGGTGGCGAAGACACGACAGCAATAGAGATGGCCAGGATGCGGGGTTGGGAGGTGCGTTCATTCTCAGACTTGGTCGTTTCACATCACAGGCGGGATGGAACCGAGGGCATGGGAATCCTTCCTGCACGATTCCGCCAGGGGTTGGAGGACTACTGTGTCGGCTATCATCCTCTTTATGAAATGACAAAATGCGTTCGGCGGATGGCCGAAAAGCCTTACGTGTTCGGTAGCATTTTCAGAATGAGCGGATATTTCTGGGGAGCTATGACGAGACAAAGGAGCGAGTTGCCCGCCGAGTTCGTCCGGTACCTTAGGAACCAGCAACTCCGCAGGCTACTTGGCCGAGCTGGGAACTGATGAACCGTTGTTTGCGGCGGCGCCGTGTTTACGAGAAAGCCTATGCAGACCTCAGTGCCTCAGTGATCAATCTGCGCTGTTCTTGTGCCCGCTGTATCGTGAGCTTGGGGCTGTGGCTAGCAAGCTCGGTGCTGCGTGAGTGCAATCGCATCAAGCGCAACCGGTTTCTGGATTACGAGGGATGTCTTGTTGTCCAGCCATTGAAGCGGTTTTCCGTTATCTAGGCAATTCACATGAAAATCCTTTTTTGATCCAAACGCACAAGTCGACAGAGCAGATCGATAGTTAAGCCCTCACGAATTTCCATTGATGCCGAAATCGCGATAAGGAGCGCGCGCTGATGTCTCATATTGCCCCAGTCGGAGAACGGCGTGTTGGTTGTAACCTCGGCGCTGCGTGACGAGTCGAGACTACTTGATAAAACAGATTCGAGGTTTGCTGATCATCCATATTCAGCTCGACAAACCACCGGTATGTAGTCCAGTTGCTCTATCAACATCCGTTCGCTGCGTATCGTGTAGAGAATTTGCAGCAGCAACGCCCTCAGCAATTTCTCGGGTGCAATCGATGGGCGTCCGACATCGGAATACATCCAGTCGAACTCACGCGACAGCGCCTTCAGCGCAACGTCACACAAAGGACGGATCAATCTCAACGGATGGTCCTTCGGTACCCGCTGCTCTGGCATTGTGTGGTGTCGATTCCTCTCATGACCACACTTTCTAAGCTAGTCCGCAGACATAACCGGTCCTTCTGGGTTTTTCAGTCAACCTGCTAGACTCCGGATGCGCCTCTCGCCACTTCCTTTGGCTGGTACGCACGTACTCGGCATACGCGGCGTCATTGCGATTCTTTCGCGGTGATACTCACTGCGCCGCTGTCGCTGACAATCCGGCTGTCCGGCTGGCTGCAGACACTTTGTTGGGGTCGGTAGATGGACGGCTGGAAAATCCGCTGGCAGTAACGACAACACCGGCTCGACTTCATTCGCGGCTCTTGTTCTCCCCGGAATCAAATCAACTTTGAATTTCTGCTTTTCTTTTGGTTATTTTCCTCTCGCGAAACGCTGTCTTCGCCATCGTGAATACGACGACAAGTCGATCGACTTTCAGGTCGTATTGCGGTTTTCGAGAGATCATGTTGTTTTTGACGAGATTGTTGCGTGGCGCCGACCTGCCAGAAATCACAACTCCTGCATCGTTCACACTGTGATGGATATAACAGCCGGAGATTTCATCTTGAGCACCGTTGGTGAACACCCCAGTTGAATCGGGGAAATGTGATCGTAAATTGGTGATCTCAAACCCGTCGACATGGACGTAATCGGCATTGATGGTGAAGCCCCGCATCACTACGGTTCCTTTAGCTCAGTAGGTGATTGGAGAACCCGAGCTTCCGGATCGTCTGCTGAACGCGTTCGCCGTAAGTGCCGGCGCTTACAATTACGGTAGCTAGCTCCAACGGTCTTGGCGGCTTTCTGAATGGTTTTCCACGGCGAAGACGCGCTTCCGTTGTGGGAGTCATTGCCGCTCGCGGCACTCAGGTAGAACAACCTGCCTTTACTTTCAGGGGAGCACGCAGCAATGAGCGCGGTGGAAACGAAAACCGCTGACGTCACTGCATCGAAGCAACGACAATTCATCGGCGAGTTAGCCCCATGTACAGCCCGGTATAAACGGGGTACTGAATTGATCGAGCGTATCAGTGACGCGGGGGATAGAAAAATTCATATACCCCGATGTCATAATTACGGCCCTGTGGTCGTGGAGTACCATCCAGATCATCTGATACTTCTGGCAGTGTCACGCCGGCGTCAATAAGCGGTGAACTTGACTGAAGATGAAAGTCCCTACCCGCGAAATTCACGAACTTCGGATCGGCCATCCAGACATCATGGGGACGCGGGCCTCCAGCCGGCGCCGGGCCGCGGCTCACAAAAACCGCGTTGTAGTCGACATCGGCTGTGAAGCCCACCACAGACACGTAACCGGAGTTCGAGCTGCCGCAGTCGTAGAAGGCATTATTCTTTATCGTGACATTCTTCAGTAGTCCCTGACCGCTTTTCAGGAGAATCCCATATTCCCCGAATCCTCCGGAGCCGGGACCATTGAGGCGAACGAAAGTGTTGTTCACGATACTGATGTTGTTTATTGGTCCGCCCAAGTCATCATCAAAGTTCGTTGGACCGAACCTGGTCGTCTCGTGCATGAAGACATTGTTTCTGAATATTAGATTCGTCACGGCAAGGCCGGGCTTGGCTTCGATCTCAGCCCATTGCGGATTGACCACCGGGACTTGTCCGGACATTCCATCATCGGTCCAATGAACTATATTGTCTTCGATAATAATGTTTGAGGCCGGACCAAAAGTTTGAAACGCGTCGGGATGGGGGCACTGCCCTCCCCCTCCCTCGAAACACGCGTGATTGCCTACGTCTGTGAGGTGAATGTCATGAAGGTAGTTTTTGCGAATAATATTGCCAATGCCGAAGAACCGAATGGCATCCGCGTCTGGGCCTGAAACGGGTACCGATCCCGGTGGATTCATTAGCGTGTGGCTGACATCGTTCCCTTCAATAACATTATTTTGTCCATCGACCTGGATGCCCACTAGTCTTGCCCTCACGATCAAGTTATTTTTGACGAGATTGTTGTTCGTCACCGTTGGATTTGCGCCGGACCCGCCAAAAACCACAACTCCTCCATCGTTGAGAATGTCGTGGATATAACAATTGGAAATTTCATTGTGGTCGCCGTAGATGAACACTCCAGTTGAATCAGGGAGACTGGTTCGAGAATTGGTGATCTCAAATCCCCGGATTCTGACGTAACTCGCAATGATGGTGAACCCTCCCATAATAACGGTACCTTGAGTCCGGTATGTAATCGGAAAATCCTTGCTTCCGGATCGTGTGATCTGAACGCGTTCGTCATAGGTGCCGGTGCTCACAATCACGGTAGCTCCCCTTTCGACGGTGTTGGCTGCCCTTTGAATTGTTTTCCACGGTTCAGAAGAAGATCCAGGATTGGAATCATTGCCGGTAGAAACATTCACATAGTAGACGCCCGGATTGACAGTGATCTTAACGTCAGCGGTGGCAATAAGTGATCCGGCCGTGGCGGTCAGGCGGAGGATAGAGGTACCAGGAGTAGAGAAGCTAGCAGTAGTTGTAAGAGCGCTCACGTCGCCAAACGTGACCGTGCCGGGACCGCTTACAGTCGACCAGGTCGTAGTTAGTGTGCTGCCAGCAGGCAAGCCCTCCACCGAGGCCGTTCCCCTTAAGGTGGCAGAACTCGGCAGCGTTATCGTCTGATCAGGCCCAGCCTTGACCTCGATTTCGCCTGTGCATTTATCCTTGTCTTTGTCTTTGCCTTTGCCTTTGCCTTTGCATTTATCCTTATCCTTGTTTTTACCCTTGTCGTCGTTATCTTTGACAGTAACCATCTCGGTAATCCCGATCTTGTATAGCTGGCCAGGCTTGACCTGAGCGTGAAATTGGGCGGGGAGCGTGAGTGTAACCGAGTTAGATCCTCGGCCGATCGGATTCCCATTATCACCGTATGCGGTGAATCGGGCCTTCGCGTCCTGAGCGCCGAAATTCAAAATGACGAGGGTCGTTATCAGAAGCAGTAACAAGAGGGGCGAAAATGTTTTCGATTTTTCCATGGCATCCTTCCAGCAACACTTTGAGATCGTATACTACCCGAACGAGTTTCTGTCCAGCGGGGCGGACGGCAGCGGGGCGGACGGCAGCGACACTGGGCAAGCTTCACCCGCTGGTATTCGCGCAGGCGTACTCCTAAGTAAGCCTATTAATCTCGGTGCATTGTACGCGCGGAGTAAAATTCATCGAGAGATTATTGCCTGTGACCGATACATTGAAAGTCTCAAGCGCGACGTTGGATCTACGCGATAATGCTCTGTTCGGAAAATTCTTTGATCGGCCGTATGAGCCCAGGAAAGATTGATCCGCTGGGATGAGATGGGAGAGGCCGTGAGACGAGGTGGTTGGGACTTGGGACGGTGCGGTTGTGCCCGTAGTTCTGCTCCTGCTCCCATATTAAAATGCTCCAAGGTTCGGCGTGCTTCCGTTATAAGGAAGACCTACATTCCTGCCTTTGTGAATAACCGGGGAACCCGATTGAAGATGGAAATCATGGCCACTCGCATTCACATACATCGGGTTGACTCGCATGTCATGCGCTCCGATTGGACCTGCTTGAACGTTATCGTTATAGTCCCACGAGACATATCCACCTCCACCTCGAGGAGTCGGGGTATCGAAAACGTTGTTCACCACCGTGAACGACACCGAACCGCCTCCATACGTCCCATGTTGAAGAGTATTGGTGTACACAGTATTGTTATATGCATAGCAAGTAATGGGTGCTCCTTCATTCTGACACTGAAATGCAACTCCCAGAATGCTTCCATAAACAACGTTGCGCGTCCAAGTAACATCGCTGTTTGTGATGTTACTTTCTATGTAGAATGCCGCAATGTCCGGGTTGATACTTTGGCCATCATGAACGATATTGCTATCAATCCGCGCCCCAACAACATCCTTCACATCAATATGACCATGCCACCCACCCCAAACCTCATTGCCCTGGATCAAAGGGCTTCCGAGGTCGCCATGAATTTGGACACAATTATGGCCATAACAGTTTCCGACTTTGTTGTTCAAAAATTTGGTGCCATCCGCATTCCGGCCGTAGTCGGCGTACATCAGTTGGTTGTAATAACCGGTATCACCCGGGCCAGTATCATGGAGGTATGAATTCTGAACAATAATACCTGCCGAACCGCCATATACGTCAAAAAAGGCGATACCGTAGTAGTGAGCGTATCTACATTCGAAGCCATCGATCGTGATATAGGATATTTTGGAATTGTTGCCACCAATACACCAATCTCTTCCGCCCGAAATGACGCCACTAGATAGAGTGCCGCCGCCGTCAATGATCGGGAGATTCCCCGCACCATAATTGCCGAACGTGATGCGTGCACTCGCCGTCCCGTTGACATTACTGACATCCAATGCTTCATACCAGATACCCCCTCTCTGGAACAGGACGCTATCGCCCGGTCGCAGGTTGCCAAGCGACCTCTGTACTTTTGCGATTGTTTTCCAGGGACTGCTCGATGATGTACCGGAATTGGAATTGCTGCCGGAGTTGGAGACGTAGTAGGTGGTGGTACCCGAGCTAGGCGCCGAACTGCTCACGGTAAACGAACTGGCACTAGTTGCCGTGCCACCGGGCGTGGTCACGGTCAGCGGTCCCGTCGTTGCTCCGGCGGGCACGGTCGCCTGAATTGCCGTGTCCGAACCCACGGTGAAGCTCGCGTTCACGCCGTTGAAGCGAACCGCCGTGGCGCCAGTGAAGGCGGTACCGCTGATCGTGACACTATTGCCCGTCGGTCCGCTGGTCGGCGTGAAGCCCGTGATGGTCGGCGGGTTTGTCGTTGGAGCTGGAGCTGTACTTGATACAATCACATCATGTTCAACGCTGGCAGTCTGGGATAGTGCATCAGTGACGGTCAGCCGCACGTACTTGGTTTCGACCCCACTAAATGTGAAGGACATCGTAGCTCCCGTCCCCAATAGCGAGTTGTCTCCATCATCAGTCCATTTGTAGGAACAAGGCGAGGCATAGCACGTGGAGGATGACCCGTTAAACGAGACGGGAGAGCCGGTCACGGGAGAAGACGGGCTGTACGTGAAGGCCGCTACCGGCGGCCCTCCATTTACGTTTGATGGCGGTGGATTGACCACTGGTGCTGTGAGCACTGTGAATGTCACTCCAATAGACCTTTTCGAACCCACCTGCACGATGACCGGTCCGGTTACGGCGCTTGCGGGCACCACCACAGTTATGGACGCAGGGGTGGCGGCCAGTACCGAAGCTGGAACCGTTGTGTTATTCGTTCGCGCGAAGGTTACGACGTTGTCGGGAGCATTCGCGCTGAAGCCGTCTCCCGTAATCGTAACCTCCCTGCCTGCCTGGCCACTGGATGGCTCCAGGCTCATGACGGTCACGGGTCGATCGTCGGATATTGCCGCCACGAACGTTGTCAAATAGGTCACCTCCGCCGAAGCGATTCGGCCAGATCCATCGACGGCAGCAAAAAATTTGGTTGTCTCGTACTGACCTGTTTGCCTGTTGAAAGCCAGCAAGGGGATTCGCGTCCCGGGCGGCAGGTCCACGTCTAGGCCAAAGGCCAGCCGCACCGGGATTTGGAAGCGCGTCCCGTCCGGCGCAGTTTCCACAACGGAGACCAGCCACCGGTTGATGGACGGTCTCTGCGCACCGGCACTCCCGACGCGCGCCACACGAATGGGTGTGTCGAGAGTCAGTGCGTTGGGCGGTATGAGAACCGATGCGGCGCCATCCTCCGAGATCACGTCCGCACCTGCCGAAGCGCTGACGATGAACCCGCTTGCCCGCGGCGTCAGGTTCACACCCTGGGCGGACACGTCCGCCAGGAAACCGGAAGGCGCCCGTGAACCGATTAACTCCAACCCAAAGATCGGGCGACTCGAGGTTATTCGAATGTACCCGCCGAGTTGATTGACTCCGCTCTGAAAAAATTCGCTGAGCAGCCTCGCTTTTCGCTCCCCCGCTCCTAATGTGAATACCGTCGCACCCGTCCGCGCACCTGTGCGATCGAACATATCCAGCGTAACGGTGGCGGGTTGAGTGTTCGAGTTGAGAAGAGCGATGCCCGTATAGTACGCGAAGCCTTCGACCAACTGAGAAAAGAGTATGTCCGAGTACCCTTCACCCTGAGCTTCAACGGCCGTTAAAACGATGCCGTCGGCCGTTCCGTAATCCACATATCCGAAGACGCCGGGCGTTTCGGCCGGACTTTCATAACGAATGTATCCGATCGTTAAGGAATTTCCCGGCAGTCCAAACATCTGGTCGACTGGCTCATTCAAGCGTCCGTTGGATGGAATGATGCGCTCGACGCTGACCGACGTTGGACCGTAGGGCTGGAAGCCACCTTCAAGCTGCGCTGTGATTCGAACAGCTTGGGAATAACCGCTGTCGTTGAGCAAGGTCAGCGTCGTCGAATAACCGCCTCCACTTGCCAAGTGAGCCAGGTACCCGATTCGCAGCCGGGCCGCCTCCGGAAACGCGCGGATCAGGGCGATATCGGATCGGTTCCGATAAGTTTCAAAACCGACAAGGCTCTCAGGCCCTTCCGAGCCCAACATGGTTTGCGATTCCACCACCATGTATCCTTCAGAGCCTGAGCTCAAAGGCACGAGTTCGTTGACAGCGCCTGTGAAGCCCCCAAGCGCTGGCAACGGCAGAACTCCAGTGCCCACGAGCCGGCCGCTGTTTTCATATACCGAGATGATTCCCTGTACGGCGTCCGGCGCTGTATTGATGATAGCCACGCGGGTTGGGGAAGAGTCGGACACCTTTGGGAAAATCAACCGGCGGGATACCCTGGATAATATTTCGCCTCCGTCAATGTAGGTTAATGCGGAATCGAAGAGCATAAAGCATCCCTTGACCGCGGGGGAGGAGGCGGATAGCTCCACCCAACCCGTTTGCCCCGACATACCCTTGCCAAATATCTCGACCGCCCGTAACGCTCTCTGGCTCGACGCCGGCAGAGTTAGCGTGACGGGATTGGCGACACCGTCTTTCTGAAGGTCCGCGCCGCTGTAACTTCGCGCGGTCAGGGTGACTGTCGTGTCCTTCATAGTGGGATTGACCAGCGCAATCCCCAGGTCGTCGGCATCGGTCGCCTGTAATATAGGTAGGTATGACTTGTTCTGACCATGCAGAGGGAGTACAGACGCAATAACCAGTACAGTCGCCTGTAGGAAAATAGACAGAGGTGTATTGACGAAAAGAAAACTCAGCAACTTGCCCTCCTGTAGAGCCACATCAGTTGTCGAAGACCCGCCCACTGGGCCGCATCGGTACAGGGGAACTCGCTTTACGGATACTTAATTCATAACTCGGTGGCAGTTCAGGAAGACGGATCACAGCAATTTCAAAAAACGGTTGAAAACACTGGTATCAAATTGTACGGCAGTCGCCGCAAATCGGCAAACGCTATAAGGAAAGTACGCCCTGTTGTGACTGGTCGTGAGGGAAAAAGACCTTAAACAACCGTTCAACGTGAGCGCATTGAATTCAGAGACAGAGGAACGTCCAATGAAGTGCGACAAGTATATGGGTGGATGTGCATCAGGCAATGAAGGTCATGATGAGCCAATGATGGCAGAAAGGGAAGACCCTCAGGGGTCGAAAACATTTTTGGGAAAGGGTGATGACCTTTCCCGAAAGGGTACTGAAACCAATGAATACGAAAGAGCGATCGAAGAAGCCAGGTGACCGTTGCGTTTTTGCTCCGTCCGCGCAGCGGATTAAATTGATGGAGCATTATACGTCAACTCGTAGTGGCGATCCTGCATGGCGGCTCATACGTCCATAAGCCCACGCCTCATTGGCGCGGTCGGCGATGCCTGAGCGCCAGCATGGCCTCCTTTTTGGGTATGCGCAAACTGGCGCGGTAAATTACCTGAACTGATGCTTGCGGGAGCCGAGCCTAAAGAAAAATTGAAGCGCACGGGGATCCTGCTTAGAATGGTACCGGATGGCGGCCGGAAGCACGCGCACTAAAAAATTGACATGAAGGAAGAACACCATGATCAACTGGTTCGACGCTTCCCTCATTTCACTCCTCAACCATGCGGCAGGCCGATCGTGGGTTTTTGACGTCGCGGTCGGAGCCCTTTGGGCCACACATGTGACTGTGGAAGTGTTGCTCATGGCCTATTGGTGGATTTGGTTTCAACGCGATGACACCGCTGCGAACCGTACGCGCGAAGCGCTGGTCGCATCAGTCATCGGCCTCTTCGTAGCGCTCGCGTTGTCTTTAGTTGTGTTTGTAGCGTTCCCCTCGTATGGGCGTCCCCTCCATGCGAACGCATTGGCACGGCTGCCGTTCGGGGTCTCGCCTGAGACCACTCACACGCACCCGGCTTTTCCAAGCCATCACGCTTTGGTTGCATTTGTTTTAGTAACGGGCCTGTTCAGCGTATCTCGCGCAATGGGCGTTGTTGGGGCCATCTACGCCGTCGTAAGCATAGGGGCACCATCCGTCTACCTGGGACTCCACTATCCGACTGACATTTTGGGCGGAGCGCTATTGGGGATAGCAGTTGCAGGCGTGCTTAACGTGTCACCTATCCGAAGAGCCGTCGCCGCGCGCATAGTCGACTTTGCAGCCCGCCAGCCGGCAACGTTTTACGCCGTCGCGTTCATGGTCACACTGCAAATAGCCACCTTGTTTGATGATGCCTTCCCGTTTTTGCGCTGGCTCATGGGGATGTTGCGCGCAGTGCGCCCGCAATCAGCCGGAATATTGTGAGCGAACAACGCGTGTTTTCTTGCTTGGGATTACTGCCTCTCAAGTGCCCCTGCTTATCGTGACGGTGTGGGCATTACTGATCGTGTTGGCCGGCCCTCCTGCGAAATTGGCGGCAATTCTCTCATTGGGTTGGCTAAGCCTGACGATTCTAGTCATTTATCCATTGGTCACCGGAGCCATCAAACGGAGTCAGTGATCGCTCTTTCGGAAATCCCGCGCCGGGCCTTCCGGCACTTCAGGCTCGGCGCTCCCCATTGTTGATCTGGCCGAGAGGAATTCTGCTCATCAACCAATTTCGGAACTTGGGATCCGCGAGAAACGAAGCGGTCATAGGCGTTTCGATGAGTGGGGCCATCGCATTACTCGAATGTTGTTCGGGGTGAGTTCTATAGGCATCGGTTTTGTCAGTCCTCCAGATACTGAACACGTGCCATTCCCAATTCATCGCATGCCCCGGCTTTGCCGCAATCAACGGCTCCGGAATCTGGTCCGGGAGACGCGGTTATCTCCGATGCGTTGATTGTTGCTCGGCTGTTCCCCGCGCCGCTTCGCGATGAGGGAAAAGGGAAATCCCACGCGGGAAGTGCCTTCTCCCGCGGAGGATTCGTGAAATCCAGCACGGAAATTGCTTTTCTCACGTGGGAAAAGTGGAAGCCGTCGCGGGAAATCGCGTTTTCCACGATGGATTTGTGAATTCCGGACACAGCAACGAACCTAACGGGTGGCCGTCAGATCAGCATGATGTCCCACTCACCAGCAGCTATCACCACATGAATAGCGGCTTGCTGATTACCAAGCAGGGCTGGACTGGCTGCCATTCCGAGGACCACCATCCATACTTCGCCGCGCCGCGAGGCTTCCACTTTGGAAGCATCGAATCCACGCTTCTTCAAACTGGGTGATGCCCGCTTATTGGTTCCAAGTCGACATCAGAGCGCGCCAGCGCTGTCCTGATCATCATTCAGCACGATTTCTCCGGCTCTTGCCGATTAGCAAAAGCTTGTTCCCTCAAGCCGATGTCCAATTTTGTGTGGATGGCGAAGCCGTGCGTATCGAGTCACCCCCAATAATGAATCGTCCGGGATTGCAGCCACGATGCAAGACTGAGTGATTGGAATCCATATCCTGCACCAAAGATTACAGCTGCGACCACTGCCGGAGGAAGGCAATAAAGTTGACTTCATTTTCTGTGATGAACACGCGGTCCACATCCAGATCGAGATGCGCAAACGTATCGGTCGTAACGGAGATGTCGTTATCACGGGCACGGAACATTTGTTTCCTCTCGTCCAGAATTCGGAACCGGATGCAGCCATGCCGTCGACTTTCATCAGGCTTGGCCACTCGTTCGCGAATTCAAGCGCGCGCGATCCAGGAGCGGACGGCATCGAATTGTTCGGACACGCGGTTGGGCCACGGAGCGCGCGTGAGCGACTCATTAATGCAGGCTATCCTTTCCTTGATGAGTTGTCTTTCGCGTGAAAGCTGGCTTTGAAAATTTGCCACTTCGCGAATCGTATTCTCGTTCAGCAGCTCTTTGAAACGCGCCTCGAAACGCGGTAAATCGTCCGACTGGAGCCTGGACAACTTTCCTTGTACTCCTCAGCGGCATCCATACTCACGTCCATCTCCGTGGTCTCGAGTGGGTACGCCTCGCGAAATCCGCGCATGGCATTGATAATTAGTTCATGCAAACGATCGAGTTTCCTATCCTCGGAGTCAATGCGGTCCTGGAGCCACTTGCGGAGATCCTGTTCCCGGTTGTCACAGGCCTCTACAGTCAAAATGTGCTCGCCTAAAGCCTCCGATCGAAGCGCCTCGATACGAGAAAACTGCGAAGCGTGCATGCTGAGCGATGCATCACTCAACGGCGCTTCCGTCTGCGCCAAAAGGGCCGTAGCGTCCGACGCTTTATGGTTTGTTCTTGCACGCTCATCCTTGCTTTCCTCCAGCCGCTTGTCGGCCTTTTCCAGTTCGGCCATGACTGCCGTCAATCGCACATTCAAAGCCTTCAATACATCGGATGCGGTTTCCAGGGTCTGCTTCTCTTCTTGGAGTCGCGTTATCTCGGCCACGAGAGGTTTCCAGTCGATATCGCGGAATTCTCGGTATTCGTCCAACTTGTTCGTAAGCGTCTTGTGAATCTTTCGTGTTCCTCCGGCGAAGCTGCATGAAGTGACCTGATCCGGGCTGGTAGCGTCAGTCTGCCTTGAAGGAAGGCCAGGGAGGAACAGATTGATGGAAGCCAGCCAGACAGAGAGGATTCCCACCGACATAGAAGAACTTCGACAACAGTTGGAGAGTTGGCGAAACACACACGCACATCGTTCGCGAATATCAGAGGCACTGTGGACATCAGCGGTGAAGCTGGCGCGGCAACACGGCCTGCATCAAACAGCGAAAGCTTTACATCTGGATTACAGAAAACTGAAGACGCTTGTTGGCGGCAATTCCGCAGGAAAGATGTGCTACCGACAGCAGAACAAAGTTTTGCTTGACGAAAATTCACCCTACGAGCATAAAGGCACTTTGAATTGCCAATTTCAAAAACCCCGCGTGAGCGGGGGACGGAAAACTGTGGGTCTTTCGTAAGATCCAAGCAGTCGCAGGATGCGAAGACAGCCGGGTTGCCGCGGACGGTCGTGTTCGATCCTCACTGGTGATTCGGCTTTTTTATTTCGCGTGAGAAACTGAAGAGAAGCAGGATGCGTCCACCAATCAAAATCGTTCTAACTGGAATTGTTGTTTTGCTTGCAGTATCGGCCCATGCTCAAAGCATTACGAGATTTGACCCACCAGACTCGATCGATATCACTGCATTGAGCATCAACGAGCGTGGAGAGGTCACCGGGTATTACTTCGACGGCGTGGGCACTTATGGATTCATTCGCGACGCGCGGGGCACCCTCACGAGCTTTGACGTACCAGGCTCTATCGCCACCCTGGCACAAAGCATCAACAACGCGGGAGCGGTCACGGGGAGTTACACCGAGAGGTTCGCCTCTCATGGATTCATTCGCGATGCGCGGGGCACCATCACCAGTTTCGACCCACCAGGCTCTATCTGGACCGTT
>Ga0209056_10002169_pt1 | contig 21323 bp, 22 predicted proteins | sample GraSoiAngelo_114_FD_185876 | JGI IMG/M metagenome (GOLD analysis project Ga0209056, IMG submission 185876) | Grasslands soil microbial communities from the Angelo Coastal Reserve, California, USA - 14_0903_13_40cm (SPAdes) (version 2) | ecosystem: Environmental > Terrestrial > Soil > Grasslands...
TGGCTCTGCATGCCGCGGACGGAATCGAAATCGCGGTGTTGAACCCTAACACCTATACCGTTTCGCATCTACGTTGTGCCGTAGCACAACCGACCCCGCCGACGCCCTGGTGCTGGCCGAGTACGCGCGGCGCATGCCGTTTATCCCTGGCGACCACCCAGCGAAGTGGCCTTCGATTACGCGCCATGACTTGCTACGTGACCCAACTGCTCGAACAGCAGAGCATGCAGACCAGCCGTCTACATGCCGCTATGCGCCCTCGGCCGCGTTTGCCGCTTCTACCCGACGCACCCCTCACACCACATACATCTTTAAGCCCAGAATTCGACCGTACCGCTCGAAATCCTGGTCCGTGGTAAAAATCTGCCAATTGCGGCGAGACGTCATTGCGCAAATCAGAAAATCAATTGCGGACCCGGCGATGCCCCTTGCGCGACAGCGATTGTGCATCTGCGCCGCCTCTTCGTAGTCGCCGGTTTCGAGCGGCGGGTCGTCAAACGCTCGCAAATAGTCGCGCAGCTCTCTGAATCGCTCTTCTTCCCGAATTCCCGAAAGCAACTCCTGCCGCACTACGCCGACCAATTGTGCCCGGCCGTCACGAATCACTTCCGCCAGGGCTTGTGTCACCCGCTCCTCGCGAGGGCTCAAGTCAGCCTGCTTGCGCCGCAACGCCAGCGACCATACCGGAGTGTCCACCAGCAGGTTCATCGTCGCCGGCGGCGCTCCGCCTTGTAGTCGTATCCAGGATCGAAATCAAAGCTGCCGAACGCTTCCAGAATGCGCTGCTGCTTGTGCCGCTTTACGTACTCTGAAAGAGCTGCGGTGACCGCATCCTTCTTGGTCCGGTGATGCCCCACCTTTCGTGCCTCCTCGATCAGTTTGTCATCTAATGCCAAGTTCGTCGCCATGTGTAAATTGTTACACATGGCAGTGTGTAAATCCTGGATTATCTGTCTCGCCTTGTGCGATTTTAGGTGGAGCAGGCCTTCCAGGCCTGCATAACAGTGTGCTTAAGATTTCGGGCTTCAGCCCCTGAGGTACCTCAGCGGCTAAAGCCGAATGCGAAAGTAGCTCCTTAATGCAGGGCTGTAAGCCCTGCTCCACCCAAAATCCCTTCCCCCAAAAAAGCAAAGCCTGCTAGCTGCATCCTGACGTAGACCCGCAGCTCATGCACTTATAGCAACTGCCGTTTCTCACCATGATTGAGCCGCAGACGTGGCAGGTGGGCGCGTCTCCGAGGTCAACCATTTCAGCGAGAGCGTCGGCGGCGTGGTGCTTCGCAGTGGTCAGTGGTCGGTGGTCAGTAGTCAATGAACCCGAACCACCTTCGGCGGGCGAGGGCGCCCGCCCCACACCAGAACCCAAATCACCCGCTTCCGGCAACTGGCCACTGGCAACTGACAATCGGGGCCGCAGATTCTCAAACAGCAACTGCTGCTGGCCAGTCAGGAAACGCAGCTGTAGCCAACGGAAGATGTAGTCCATGACGGATTTGGCAAAGCCAATGTCGGCATTGTTGGTCCAGCCGCTGGGCTCGAAGCGGGTGTGCGCGAATTTTTCGCACAGCATTTTGAGTGGCACGCCGTGTTGCAGCGCCAGGGAGATCGCGCAGGAAAAACTGTCCATCAGGCCGCTAACGGTCGAGCCTTCCTTCGCCATGGTGATGAAGATTTCGCCTGGGTCTCCACTGGGATAGAGGCCGACGGTGATGTAGCCCTCGTGTCCGCCCACGTTGAATTTGTGGGTGAGAGAGCGGCGCTCATCTTGCAGCTTGTTACGCACAGCCTTCGGCGGTGCGTTGAGATCAACTTCTTCAGCGGGCGAGGGCGCCCGCTCCACACCTGACTCTGCGGTTTTTGTTCCCGCGGCTGAGAGTGGCTGCGACTTCTTGCATCCATCGCGATAGACAGCGACCGCCTTCAGCCCCAGCTTCCAAGCCTGGATGTACGCTTCCGAAATTTCTTCCACGCTCGCCGACTCAGGAAGGTTCACGGTCTTCGAGATCGCGCCGGAGATGAATGGCTGTGCCGCCGCCATCATCTTCAGATGTCCCATGTAAGCGATGGATCGCGTGCCCTTGGCCGGCTTGAACGAGCAATCAAACACAGGCAGATGCTCGTCTTTCACCAGCGGCGCGCCCTCGATGGTGCCGGTCGCGTCAATGTAGCTGACGATGGCATCGGTCTGATCGTGCGTGTAGCCGAGCTTGAACAACGCCGTTGGCACGGTATTGTTCACGATCTTGATCATGCCGCCGCCGACCAACTTCTTGTACTTGACCAGCGCCAGATCCGGCTCGATGCCGGTGGTATCGCAATCCATAAAAAACCCAATCGTTCCGGTGGGAGCGAGGACTGTTACTTGGGAGTTGCGGTAGCCGTGCTTTTCACCGGAGGCTAGAGCTTCGTCCCAGCAGGCTTTGGAGCCTTCGAAGAGCGCGCTCGGCACATTCGTTTTGTTGATGTTATTTACAGATGCTCGGTGCATGCGGATTACATCGAGGAAAGGTTCACGATTGATGTAGAAGCCGGGGCAGGCGCCTCCGGGCATAGTGGCTTTTGCCGAGTTCTGCTCGGCTGGGCGGGCCTGGAGGGCCGCCCCTACACGTTCCGTGGTAAATCCCAAGTTTGTATCTTCCAAGCCCTTCTTAGTTGGTTCGGTGATAGGAACCAGTGGCGGGCATTGCTCGGCGATACGCGAAGATTGCAGATACGCTTCGCCGCACATGATTGCAGTGACGCAAGCAGCGTAGTCGCGGCCGGCATCGGAGTCATAGGGCAGGCCGCATGCCATCAGCAGCGCGCCGAGGTTCGCATAGCCCAAGCCGAGCGGACGATAATCATGCGAATTTTTCATGATCATTTCTGTCGGATAGCCGGCGTTGTCAACGAGAATTTCCTGCGCGGTGATCAGGATGTCCACGGCATGGCGATAAGCTTCGACATCGAAGGTGCCGTTGGGTGCGAACTTCAGCAGATTCATGCTCGCAAGATTGCAAGCTGAATCGTCGAGGAACATGTACTCGCTGCAAGGATTGCTTGCATTGATGCGCGCTGTGTTCTTCGATGTGTGCCAGCGATTAACTGTGCTGTCGTATTGCATGCCGGGATCGCCGCATCGCCAGGTGGCGTCGGAAATCCTGAAGAGCAGATCTTTGGCTTTGAAGGTCTGTACCGGTCGGCCGTCTTTCACGGCGCGGGTGGAGAAATCGGCATCGCGCAGGACGGCGTACATGAAGTCGTCGGTCACGCGCACGGAATTATTGGCGTTCTGGAAAAAGATGGAGCTGTAGGCTTCGGCGTCGGGAGAAGAACCGTCGTATCCGAGAGAAACCAGCGCGTGAGCTTTAGCTTCTTCTTTGGACTTGCATTCGATGAAGTCAACGATGTCGGGATGGTCCACGTTCAGGATCACCATCTTGGCGGCGCGACGAGTCTTGCCTCCGGATTTGATGACGCCGGCGAACGCGTCAAAGCCCTTCATAAAGCTGAGCGGGCCGCTGGCGGTGCCGCCGCCACTGAGAGTTTCATTCGACGAGCGAAGGGGAGACAGATTGCTGCCTGTGCCTGATCCCCACTTGAAGAGCATGCCCTCGGTCTTGGCAAGAGTGAGGATGGAGTCGAGCGAATCGTGCACCGAATTAATGAAGCAGGCCGAGCATTGTGGCTTGGTGTATCCGGTAACGCCGAATTCTACGCGATTCGTAACGGGATTCCAGTGCCAGTTTTGGCCATCGGAGTTGGGCTCGATGCGGTCACAGCCCACGTTGAACCATACCGGAGAGTTGAACGCCGCGTATTGGCGAATGAGCAGGTGCACGAGTTCATCGTGGAAGGTGGCGCCGTCTTCGGGAGTGCGGAAATAGCCTTGGCTCAATCCCCAGTCGCGAATAGTTTCGGCAACGCGGGCAACAAGTTGGCGGACGCCGGTCTCGCGCTCGGGCGTGCCGACCTGGCCGTGCAGATATTTACTCGCAACGATATTGGTCGCGGTCATGGACCAGTCTTTCGGGACCTCAACGTCTTTTTGCTCGAAGATGATTCCGCCCTTCGAGTCAGTGATCTGCGCAAGGCGCTTTTCCCATTCGACTTCGTCATAGGGAGAGACGCCAGGTTTGGTGAAGAAACGGCGGATGGTCAGGCCAGAGGCTTTTTTCGGAGTGGATTGGGTTGACGTCGCGGCAAGCGAGGTTTGTTGAGTTTGGGTTTCGGCCATGTCTTTCTCTCCCTGAAGATTTCTTTCAGACGAAGTCAGTTTTTTTCGCCCCTTCGGGGCACTGTGCCGCCCCTTGCGGGACTCGGTGTTCAATTCTCTGGTCATCCAGCATTTTCCATACCGGGCTTTCCTATGCCGCCGCTTCGCGGCTGTTGAATCATGCAACATCTTGATACGGGTTTTTCTCCGTGCTCTCCCGCATCCAGCGTTGAAAAACTTTGTTGGCAGCGGCCCGCTCGGCGGAATCTTCGATTACTGCGTAACGCGCAAAACATTTTCCCGCTTCGAGTCTCTCGCGCAGAGGATTGCCTGGCAAAAATAGACGTCCAAGGGCCATGCCGATGTCGTCGGTTTCGCGAATTTCGAGCAAGGCCAACATGCGTTTTGCCCGTTCGGGATCGGCCGTCCCTACGGGACTTGGAATCGCCGTTTCCCATTTCCCAGCGCTGAAGCGCTGGGCTAAGGTCGTTCGGCCCTCCGGGACTTCTGAATCACGAGCGAGTTCTGCAGCTTGTGAAATGGTCTCGTCGGCGATGGCAAAAATCCCCGGTTTTGCAGGCGCGAGCAGAACGCTGAAACTGGAGTCGCAGCGGAACCATCTCGACCACTGCAAGCGCAGATGATCAAAGGTGGGCTCGACTCCGAGCCGGGCCAGCGACTCATCTACGATTTGCGAAATGTTTACCATCTGCGACTCCAATTCCTAAGGGGTTCAAAGCCGTTAATTTTTGAGACGCTAAAGCAAAAGGCTTCACCTAGCCCTGCTGCACGTCACGCCTGTCACAACAAATGCCCCGGAGGAATCCGGGAACGGTCACCGCGGTTGAAGTTGAGGAGCGGCACCGAGTCACCTCCGGCCAGAGGCCGTCCCTGTCTTATATTGTGTTGCCGCGCCGATCACCCACGACAGAACTGGTTGACCGGGCCCGAAGTCGGCGATTTTTACTGCCTCTGGGATAGCAACAGTACTGCTGTATGTTGTACGTGTCAACAGATAATCACTACATATTGTATCGTATTGAATTAACTGGGTGAATTCCTGGTTAGGGACCGATTTTCCACATAGGCCTTTAGATTCTGAGACTTTCCGGTCTAGAAACCGAAGGCGGCGGCTGATTTGTGATGTCCCTTCCGTTCTCCAGCGGCACGTAAATGTCCTCAAAGATTTCGCGTGGAGCGATGCGAAGAAGTCCTTCTGAGGACTGCACGAGGTAGTCTCCGGGACCGCCTCGGTGCTCGCGCCCTAAGGGATCGGTGAATGTAAGCGGCTGGGTCAGTTGTTTTGCGCAGACAAGAAAACGCGTGCGATACGTACTCCAATGTTCGGACATAATTCAGGCTCCGGGCTCCAGGCGTCAGGCTTCGGCATTTGCTTCGCAGCCTACTGCACTGCGCCTTTTGCTTTCTTTCTTTTCTAGAACGATGAACCAGCCGGCTGGAATTTCGTTCGCGGTGAATGTGAATTTACGCGCAGAAGAGTGGGTGGTCAATTCTCAAAAAATGGTGCAGAAGGAAGACTCTCCACGAACCCCTGCTTTTCTCCGGCGAGACTGGCGATGGAGTGAAATCAGCGACTGGCGCGGCTTCTGCGTGATCTTCCAATGGCGGGCGAGGGCGCCCGCCCCACACGAGTGCAAAACGGCAGACTGATTATCCACATGTCAAGCACAGGAAATGCAGAGAGCTGTCGTTGGCTGTTGGTCGTTTGGTCGTTGGGGCTGCCGTTCGTGCTTGCGGCAGGGATTCGCCTCTCGACCGCATCGAAATGGCGGCAGACGTAAGGTCCCTCTTCGCACTCCTTCGGAGCGCGATTCGGGATGACAATCAGGTTGGGAGCATAGCCTGTCGGAGGTTTATGATTCCTGCGCGGAATTTTGGAGGAAACGGAATGGCGCGAGTTCTCGTAGTTCTTTTTGCGATTTTATCGCTGCTGACGATTGCTGCCGGTCAGGGCGCCCCCGCAGTTAAGCCGACGCCGTTTTTCATCCATTGCGGAACTTTGATTGATGGAAAGTCCGATCAGCCGCAGAGAAATGTTTTCTTTGAGATTGATGGAGACAAGATCGCGGCGATTCCGGCTGCGGTTCCAGGATCAGCAAGGGTGATTGATCTCTCGAACGAAACCTGCCTGCCCGGTTTGATTGATACGCACACGCACGTGCTGCTGAATGGCGACATCACGGCCGAGGATTATGACGTACAGCTGCTGAAAATGTCGCCGGAGTACAGGACGATTCTGGCAACGGTGAATGCGCGGCGTGCGCTGGAATATGGATTCACCACGATTCGCGATCTCGAGACTGAGGGCGCTGGTTATGCCGATGTGGATCTGAAGAAAGCCATCAACAAGGGCGTGATTCCCGGGCCGCGCATGCAGGTTGCGACGCGCGCGATGGATGTGACTGGGGCGTACCCGCTGCTGGGGTATTCGCCGAATGTGCCGGTACCGCATGGGGTGCAGGTTGTGGATGGGCCGGAAGAGGGGCGCAAAGCCGTGCGCGAAGAAATTATGTACGGCGCGGACTGGATCAAAGTTTATAGCGACCACGGATATTTCGTGAAGAAAGATGCAAGCGGACGCGACATTCTCGATGACATTCCTACGTTCACGGTCGAAGAGATGCGTGCAATCGTGGACGAGGCACACCGGCAGCATCACAAGGTCGCATCGCACGCTGTGGCGTTGAATGGAGTGCATACGTCGCTCGAAGCGGGCGTGGACACGATTGAGCATGGCGATTACATCTCGGATGAAGATTTGAAAACCATGGCCGCATGCGGCGTTTATTACGTGCCGACGATCTATGTTGGCGTGTATGTGGCGCACGGACGGGCGAACGAAGGCGCTCCAGTTTGGCTGCAGATGACAAAGATCCACGAAGACACGTTTCACCGGGCAATGAAAGCCGGTGTGAAGATTGCGTTCGGCACCGATGTGGGCGGGTTTGACTGGAAAGAGAATCCGGCGCAGGAATTCAAGTACATGGTGGATTGGGGAATGACTCCGGCGGAGGCAATCCGGTCGGCCACGGTGACCGCGTCAGACCTGCTGGGTATGCAGGACCAGATCGGAAGCATTGAAGTCGGCAAACTAGCGGACATTGTGGCGGTGCCGGGCGATCCGCTGAAGGACATCACAGTATTGCAGAAAGTGGATTTTGTGATGAAGGGTGGGGTGGTGGAAAAGGGCGGACGGTGAGTGCTTCAGTCGATAAGCACCATATAAAAGCCTTGCTCTTTAAAGTAAAAGTCCTCATCAAGAAGCTCTTTCAGGAAAACCTCTTCTCGGGCTCGTGGCTCAGAGAAGTGTCCATTCCAAACGCCGTATAGCTCTATAGTTTTCTCCGTGGTGCTTCGCAGGACGCTGAATAGCCCTTCTCGATTTTTGCGATCGCTGGCTTGCCACTCTAGATCCTTCTCCTCTTCCAATATGGGCCACTCGCCATTTTGAAACATGACGTGAGGGAAATCACAGCCGCAACCGGAAGTCGACCCAATATATTGAACCTCAGGCAGGCTGAAATATTGCTTTGCTGTCTCATCTCGTTCGGTCAGTGATTCGACGCAGATGTCAGGTGCCTCTTTCGTCCACTTCTTTCGAGGAAGAGGTTTGTTAGTTCCGGCGTAGAGAGTGAAGCACATTCACTTTCATTCTATAAGACCGCATGCTGCCAGTCCGCGCTGAAGCCGGAATCAACTCAAGCTCTAACCGGCACGAGTGGAACTCGTGCCCTTCCCGGTCGCGGCTAACACGCCGCCTCCCGATTGAATCTCCCCTGCATCGTAATTCGTATGTCTCGCAAAAGCGGCGAGCCCTTTGAACTTCCCCAATCGACCTCACTCAGAGGTTCGACTAAATCAGGTCAGCCTATGGGCATCCGCAGCCTTATAATCACTCCATGATTCCTGTGACCCAGTATTTCTTTGTCTTTTTATCGGGAAGGAGTAACTCGTACATTCGGTAGTTAACTTCATATTCGTTGTTGTGCGCGTCTTTAACAACCCTCGCCTTGTAGTCACCGGGAATCAGGAGCCATCCTCCGCCCTGAAGTTCATATTTCTTGCCATCGATAGTGACCTTCAACCTTACCTGGCCGCTCCTCTGGCTGCATGAAGTAACGTGGACGTCGATTGCGTAGTTGGAAGGGTTTGCTTCTGCGCCCGCCCAAGCAAACGTGGACAATAGCACCATAATGATCGCGAGCTTCTTCACGGTATTCTCCTGTTTGTTTCGAGTGTACGCCTGCGCAAATTTGTCTCTGCTCAGGCTGTATCCACTGATGAGCCAAAAGTTGTAACCTTGAAACCCCGCAAACTTCAGCACCTGAACCTGGAGGTTCTAGCCGGCACGAGATTTGGTCGAGACGTTGCCTGCTACGTTTTGATGGGAGTGCAGTTTTGGGGGTTGAAGACAAGACGTTGCAAGCAACGTCTCCACGAAATGCGCTCTTCCCAAGTAGCGGTAAACCTCTCCTCGAATTAGGCATCCTACTCTTGACTCTCACAACCAGGAGGACGTTCATGACCAGAGATCCAGTTTGCAAGATGGACATCGACGAGAAGCAGACCAACTTCCACTCGGAATATGGCGGACGGAAATATCATTTCTGCTCCGAGGAATGCAAGGATACATTCGACAGCCAGCCGGAGCGGTACGCGACCACGGCGGCGTAAGTTCCAAGCCAAAGTCCCCACCCTGTCACAAAAGACGCGACAAGGGCGGGGCTTTTTCTTCACTCCAAAATCCTCGTTCGAAGCAGAGCTTGGACGGGGCACCTCTGTTTGCTTTAAGTGCAGCTTGCGTTAGCAAAAAGCTTTTAACCGCAGAGGTCGTAAAGAACCGCGGCAAAGTTCGCAGAGAAAAATTTGTCGGAGGGAAATCTCGGCCGACCCACACGCGCAAGCATCTTCCTCGAGTAGATAGGTTCATCCGCACGGCCGGATCATTCTACTTCGCATGATTGCACAACGACCTTGGCGGATCACAGCGAGTAAATTGGTTTGCGAAAAAAGCCTAATTGATAGGGAAATCCACTGCGTTCGACAGCAGCGCACCCGAGGGGCCGCTGTTCACTACCCTGATAGTAGCCACGCCCGGAAACGCGATGTCTGCCGCAGTGATCTGCGCCGTCAAGATCGAAAAGGATTGAAGTGTCGTCACTCGAGTCGAACCGTTCCACTGAATGACGGAAGACGAGTCAAACCCAACCCCGGTGACCGTAAGGGTAAAAGCTGGCTCACCCACGGAGGCGCTGGCCGGATTCACCGAATTTATAAATGGCAACGGGGCGATTCTGGGGTAGGAACACGCCGAAATCAGCACCCACGCACTGACTGCGAGCACTGCAATACAACAGAATCTCGTCACTGAATGTGCCTGCATCTTTTTTGTTTCGCACGAGAAAAACTGTCCTCTGTGGCGCTTCGATGGTAATCCAGGCAGAATCAGCGAGGGGGGCATGCGTGACAGTTCCGCAACTGCCACAACGCGTCAGGGAAGGATAATTTGCGACTGTCGCTCGCCAGCCGAGATCGCGGAACTCTGCTCGGGGAATTGCTGCAAGAGGAAATCTACAAACGCCCGCGACTTCGGGCGACCTGATGTTCGCGTGTATCCCATGCGCACCAGAAACACCAGCCCGCGCAGAACGTCTGTGTCCCGCAGCCGGCTGTAGCCCATGTGCTTCTGCTCCGCCTCGCGATACTCCTTCACCATCTTTTGAACTTCGGCGGCAATCGCCTGGTGCGCAAAGTTGGTAACCGGAGCCGCATAATGCAGGCCGGAACTGGCGAGCATTTCGTACTGCCGAGCCACCATAGTCAATGCGGCAATCAAGTCCGAGTCCCGAATGCCTCGGTCGGCGCGGGCACTCTTCGCCAACGCGTAACTAAGGCCCACAATCAGGTGCTCCTGTTCGTAGAGAAATGGCTGCCCTACTTCGACGTTGGGAAAGAGAGACTGTTGATCCAATTCTGCGACTGCTCGCGGTTTCTCGTGTTCCCGCGCCTGTTGCAGATAAACGCAATCGCTGGGACAATCCAGCGTCACTTCCCGCTGCTCGCCACAACACTGTGCGCAAATCCGCCCATGGACCGCGGGACAGAAGCGCTTTTCCTTGCGGATGCTACAGATGGAACAGGCCAAGTACTTTTCTCCTGATTTCATTATGGCACGGTGAGAAGCGACGTCAGGCTTTGGGCGCCAGGCGTCAGATGCGGACTTCGTCGGCAGTTTGTGCGGGGAACCTGGCGAGAGACGTGTGCCGTCCCTACGGGACTCGGTCGTAGTTTCCTGCTACCCAGGGCTTACGCCCCTGCTATTCATATGTCGTCCCTTCGGGACTGGTTTGAATCATCAGCATCACGATTCAATCATCCTATTTGGGCGACGACCGAAGGCCGACGACCGAGGATGGGTTTCCCACTGGCAGAAGCCCAAGCCTGATGACTGAAGCCCATTTTTACTGGTTTCTGTCGCTCGCGAGCGCCGATTTCCGCGTCTTTCTTGGCTATTCTGGTTCCCTAATTGAAAAACCCGCATAAAACGCGGCAATTATGCTGTTTTTCCACAGGCATGGGTATTAAGATAACTCTCGCTTCCCGCAGGAAAATTCATTTTGCGCAACACGGAGGATTCATGGCAGCAGGACTTACCAAGACCCAGCTCGTCCGCCACCTGGCCGAGAAGGCAGCAGTGAACAACAAGACCTCGGCGGCGTTTCTCGAGCACCTGGCCGACACCGCGATTAAAGAAACCAAGAAGAACGGCGTATTCGTCGTTCCCGGAATTGGGCGCCTGGTGAAGGCACACCGCAAGGCCCGCATGGGACGCAATCCGCAGACCGGCGAACCCATTCAGATCAAGGCAAAGACCGTGGTGAAGTTCCGTGTTGCCAAAGCCGCGAAAGACGCGATCGCGCCCAAGAAGTAGGTTTAGTAGAGACGTGGCTCGCTGCGTTTCTTGGAGTTTCCACCAAAAGGCCGGCTCGTGCCGGCCTTTTTCCATTGGTGCGCCCGGCAGGGCGCACTCACTTGGAGGTGAAAGTCCTCTACACACCCGGCAAGGGGAAGTTTTAGCCGAACGGCAAGGGTGTCCATCGCGAGGTGGAATCTGAACCGCCGGATGCGGAACCGCAAGTCCGGTGGTGTGGGAGGACGCCGGGGGTGACCCCGCCTCCTACCCGATTCCAAACTCTCCTGGAAATTTCTTCTTGACAGATTATACTATGTGGTACATAGTATGTGTCGTACACTATATGACACAAGGTAATGAGGCAGATGCGCTTCTCGAGAATCTCCGGCTGGAATTGAGACGAGGCTGCCTGGTTCTGGCGGTCCTAGCACAACTCCGCACCGAGCAGTACGGATACACGCTGCGTAAGGCCTTGGAAGAGCACGGCTTGGCAATTGACGAAGGCACTCTCTATCCGCTGCTTCGGCGGCTGGAGAGTCAGGGGCTCCTGGTTAGCGAGTGGCGTGCAGAGGACAAGCGCAATAAGCGTTTTTACAAGATTTCCCGAGACGGCAAGCTGGTGTTGAAACAGCTCCTCACGGAATGGCAGGGCATCGGGGTGTCGCTGGACGAAATCCTGAAGGAGTCGGTTCATGGAACTCATTGATCGTTATTTGCAGGCAGTCAAATTTTGGCTGCCGAGCGAACAGAAGCAGGACATCGTTGCAGAATTGTCGGCAGATATTCACTCACAAATCGACGAGCGGGAATCCGCGCTCGGCCGCAAACTGAGCGACGACGATGTGGAGCAGATTCTGAAGCAGCGCGGCCGCCCCCTGCTGGTCGCAGAAAAATACTTGCCGCAAAAGTCCCTGATTGGTCCTGTGCTTTTTCCGGCGTACCGGTTTGTGCTCAAGCTGGCGCTGCTCTGCTACCTGGTACCATGGGCCGGCGTCTGGATTGCGCTCGTAGTTCTTAATCCGTCGTATCGGGCCAATCACTTGGGAATCGCCGCCATTCGGGATGCCTACATCCTCTGGTTCAATGCCATCACAGCGTTCGCAGTCGTTACCATTGCGTTCGCGGTGCTGGAAAGAGTGAAAGACCAGAACTGGCTGTTCAGCAAATGGAGTCCGCGCCAGTTGCCTCCCGTCCGCGATGTGCACAATATCTCGCGTTTCGGCTCGGCGGTCGAATTGGTATTTGGGATCTTCTTCGGCGTGTGGTGGCTGAAACTTCTCTGGATGACGACCGTGTTCGACACCGCCGGCGTCAGAATCGGTCTGTCATCCGTGTGGCGTGATTTCTTCTGGGCGTTTGTATTTCTCGCCTTGATCAACACGGGACTGTCCGCAACGAACTTGCTCCGGCCTTACTGGACACGACCACGTAGAGGCATCCGCGCGGCTCTCAACTTCATTACAGGAACTGTCCTTCTGTTGTTGAGCAAGGCGCATGCCACGGTCACGATCAGCGGACCCAACATCTCTGCGGATAAAGCGGAGCAGATAGCGCGAATCGTAGCTCTGTCCTTGGAATTATCGCTCGCCATCGGAGCCATCGCGTGCTTCGCAATCGGAGCTGTGGACCTATGGCGTGCCATTGCGCGTGATGGCAATCGGATCCCGCTGACTCCGGGCGTGGTGGTTTAACGAATGGCGAGTCGAACCTATTTCGCGTACTCGTTCTTCACCACGTCTCCGCCTTTCATCACGAATTTCACATGTTCAAGGATGGTGACGTCCTGCAGTGGGTCGCCATCAATCGCAATCAAATCGGCCCATTTACCAGCCTCCAGCGTCCCGATTTTGTCGGACCACCCCAGCAGATCTGCGTCATTAATCGTAGCGCTCTGAATCGCCTGCAGCGGGCTCATTCCCAGGCTTACGTAGACCGCGAGTTCGTGTGCATTCAGACCATGCGGATACACCGCGGCGTCGGTTCCTAGTCCAATCTTCACTCCTGCTTCAAATGCTTTTTTTGCGTTCTGCTTTCCCACTGCCGACACCATCTCCATTTTTCGCTTGGCGTGTTCGGGCAGATTCGCTTGAGCGGCATGTTCTCGCTGCCAATCCATCAGATAGAGCGTTGGCACCAGATAGGTGCCGTTCTTCTTTAGCATGGCAATGGCCGCGTCATTCATCAGATGCCCATGCTCGACTGAATCCACTCCCGCTTCCGAAGCCCAGCTCACACCCTGCGCGCCATGAGCGTGCGCGGCAACTTTCCTACCAAGTCGGTGCGCGTCGGCAACAATGGCCTTCATCTCTTCAAACGTGTATTGCGAGGCATTGGGATCGTCGCCTTTCGAGAGCACCCCTCCGGTGGCGCACACTTTGATCAGGTCCGCTCCATACTTGATTATTTCTCGCGTCTTGTGTTGCACCTGCTCGATGCCATCAGCGGCGCCGTCCGAAGTCGCGTGGTACTCGTATGGAAGCAGGTCGTTGTCGCAGTGACCTCCGGTAATGCTCAGGGCGGGTCCGCTCACCAGCATGCGAGGTCCGGGTACATCGCCGGCATTAATCGCATCTCGCAGCGCCACATCGCTGTATCCGCTAGCGCCAACATTGCGGACGGTTGTAAAACCCGCCTCCAGCGTGAGTCGCGCGTTGTGTGCGCCAATCAGCGCTTCGCGTGGTACGGAGATCGCAAGCGTGTCATACCCGAACTGAGGATTGAAGGTGAGGTGGGTATGGGCATCGATCAGCCCGGGCAATACGGTGGCGTTGGAAAGATCGATCAGAGTGTCGTTCGGAGAAGGCTTGATCTCCGATGCCGGCCCGACGCTTACGATCTTGTCGCCTTCGATAACGACAACTTGATTGGCCTGCACCTTGCCGCTCTTCACATCCAGCAGCTTGCCCGCACGAACAATCGTGCGCTTGGCAGATTGCTGGGCCGACACTGGCGCAAACGTCGCCAGCAGCAGAAGAACCGTCCATACAAACCTTAGCGACGACTTGCTGTTTTTCATCATTCCTTCGCTCCGAAAGATTCATTTGGGATTACGGCATCGGCCTCAATTTCTACCCGCATCTCAGGCGAAACGAAAGCACTCACTGCGATCAGGCTCGTAGCCGGCCTGATGTCGCGGAATACTTCCCCATGTGCTTTCCCAACCTTTTCCCAATCGGCGATATTCTTTACATAAGTGCGAGTGCGCACAACATCTTTCATGCTCGCGCCGGCTTTTTCCAGAGCGGAAGCGATATTTTCCAAAGTCTGCACGGCCTGGGCGTAGGGATCATCCGGCGCTACGATCTTCCCATCCGGCGCGGTCGCAGTTGTTCCTGAAACGTGCACATAGTCGCCGATACGCACCGCGCGCGAGTATCCAACGATCGGCTCCCAAGGTGTGCCACTCGAAATATTTATTCGTCGCATCGCTTTCATTTCTCCTTCAAACGCGCTGGAATCTTCCTGCAGACCGCCATTCTTCGTCTAGTAGGGAATAGATTGTAACCGGGGCGTCTGGATTCAGCTTTGAGAAACAAACACTTGCGGCCTGTTGGCATTGTTAGCAGCCGCCATTATGGTTTGCCAGCAAAGCCACAAGTGAAACCTTCGCGGTTTTTCGGGTTTCTAATTGGTAGGAACACAGAAGGTGCGCGACTTACGAAAGTCACTTGTTTTCCTTTAGAAGCTGCGATAAATATCGCGAAAGTGGCTGTTGGCGTGTGTTCCGGGAGGTAAGCAATGATTTCCGACGACCATCCGCTGCAGAAGCTGTTCATGGAGTTAGTGGCGCGGCACTATGCGCACGAAATCGGGATTCGCGATCCGGAACTCGTCGGCTACGTCTCGCATCTACTGACGGAATTCTGCGACGCCGAACCGCTCTTCAAATTGCAAAATACAGCGGGTAAGCCGATTTCCGATGTCGGCGAAATGCTGCTTGAGTCCGATCCAGTTTTCGGTCCTGCGCCCTCCTTTGATCGCGAGCGCCAGGTGCGTAAACATATCGGCGATTATGCTTTATTTTTCACAGGAATGTTCCCCGAGAGTATCAATCACCTGCGGTTGAGGAAGAGCCGGCTGGAAAGCTTTGTGGATTGGATGAAAGCTGGAAAAGAAAGCTACTATATCGTTTCCAAGTTTGATTGTTTCGAGTACACGAAAGTCGCGCCTTTGTTCGAACGATTGTCAGCTCATTTTGAACAATGCGTCTATGGCCTGAACTGCGTCAAGAACGATCTGCAAGAGATGCAACATCCGATCATGCGCCGTACGAACGAACTGCTGATGTAATGGGATTTCATCTACGATTTCTTGCGGTGACGTGAGACCTTTGGTTCCCAGTACATACCGGCCCCCGAAGGGGCGGCATATCAATAGCCGAGGGCGTAAGCCCTGGGAAGGCGGGGCAAGGAGATAAAGCGCGAATGCGCATGCGCGAGCGGCAACCTCGGCCGGAGTTCACAGGCGCCTAAGACCTCCGATAAAAGCTCAAGACAGCGTCGCCTTGAGGCAAGTGCCGTGTGCGTCGCAGTGTCCCGAACTGCACGCCCGGATCGAAATGCTTTTCATGTTCCGCAATGACGATGGCGTGTCCTGCAATAGTTGAAGAAGCCACGGACTCTAACGTCTCCCGATATGCACTCTGCAACCCATAAGGGGGATCAAGAAACACAAAATCCGTATTTGTTCCTCGCCGTTCAAGTTGCGGAATTGCTTTACTACTCGTTCCGTTAATCACTTCAAATCCAGAGTCAAGCTCCAGCGATTCGAGATTCGCTTTGATCATCGCTGCAGCCGTCCGGGAACTTTCCACGAAGTACACCATCGCGGCGCCACGACTCAACGCCTCTATCCCAACCGCTCCGGTTCCGGCGAATAAGTCCACCCACACTGAACCTGCAAGCGCCTCGGGGTTTCCGGCCGTCAAAACATCGAATAGCGTTTCCCGCATGCGGTCCGATGTAGGGCGAATGTCCGATCCCCGTAACGACCGAAATTGGCGACTCCGGAATTTCCCGGCAATGACTCGCATATTTAGTAAGCTTCTCCGCGATCTCTGCGTCTTGCTCTGTGTGCTCTGCGGTTAAAAGCTTTTCATGTTTCTGAAAACGACATACCTCGCCGCCAACCTATAAGATTACAGAAGGCAGATGCGAAGCTGGTCCATTCCCGCGGGCAAGATCTTGGGCGTCGAAATTCGCTTGCATCTTTCTTTCTTGTTCGTCCTGCTTTTCGTCGGCGTAAACCAGCAAGCTGCGCGCGCAATCCCCAGTCCCTGGCGGGGAGCCGCGCTCGCGGCCATCATTTTTGCTTCTATAGTCTTGCACGAGCTTACCTACATCCTACTGGAGAACCGTTCGGGCGTGACCCCACGGGCCATTGTGCTGCTGCCGGTTTGCGGAGTGAGGATTTTCGACGAAACTCAGCCGCCGTTGCCAGTCAACTGGAAGCGAACGACTGCGATCGCGGCGATGGGGCCATTGGTAAATTTTGCTCTCGCGGGGATTGCCGCCGTGTTCCTCGGTGTCGCCGTGCCGCAATCGCACCCCTGGGCCGATCCATACCTCAGTCCGGCGAACCTGCCGCACAGCATTATTTGGGCAAATCTCTGGCTCGGGCTCTTCAATCTGTTACCCGCATATCCCCTCGATGGAGGCCGCGTTCTTCGCGCCATTTTTGGCCGATCGATGGATCCCCTACGGGCGACTCGCCGTGCAGTCAGCATTGGCCGCGGCTTTGGCATCGCCTTCATTCTGGCCGGCTGGTGGAACATGCCGCAGACCACCTGGTTCTTTGTAGTCGGCGTTTTGCTGTTTATCGCAGCGCAAATGGAGGACCGCTCGGCGGTATTTCATTCCGTGCTTGAGACCGTGCATCTTGAAGACATCATGCTGACCGACTTCGCCACACTCTCTCCGGCGGACACACTGGAAGATGCTCTCGAGAAGGCGGTCCACTGCCTGCAAGACGATTTTCCCGTCATCCGCAGTGGGGACATGGTTGGTGTGGTGTCGCGTCAGAAGATTCTGCAAACCTTGCGCACCGAGGGCAATGGTTACGTGCAGGCGGTCATGAACCGAATCTTTGATGTGGCGCAGAAGACCGAATCGCTTTCGTCAGCGTTCCGCAAACTTAGCGCCCAAAACCTCAGCATCATTCCCGTAGTGGAGAACCAGCAGCTGGTTGGAATCGTCACACTGCAGAACCTGATGCACTCCATGGCTCTGCTGGCTGAGACCCGCAAACTACGCAAAGCCGCCCTCGAATCCTGATCAGAATTTGACAACGATTCCGAAACCGGGCTCTGCCAAGTGGCCTTTGGCATGAGTCGCCAGGTTGGGCTGGCCGAAATTCGGTGCTTTGTAGATCAGGCCGCGATATTGCAGTCGCAGTGAAAGAAATCTCCATAGACGATAGTCCGTCCCGCCGCCGTATAGAAATGCCAGCGCCGTTTTCTGTGTAACTGGAAATGAAGAGAGAAGCCCATTGATGTAGGTGCTGCCAGGATTAAATCGCAACACTCCGGCGCCGCCAAAAAGAAAAGGCTCCCAACGGTCAGTTTTCATGGGACTCAAAACATAGTCGCCGCTGAACTCTGTAATTCCGGTCGCGACGCGGAAACTGTTGGGCGGGAGGAGGTACACCTGCGAATTCATGGTGTGCCCAATGTTCACTTCGAGGCCGTGTAGGTGGTTCAAGCGCCAGCGGAAGCTTCCGATCTCGGCCGCAGAATTTGTCGGCTTCAGCGTCAGCGAACCATCGGGGGACGTTGAAGATTTGCTAAAGCCTCCCGCGCCGCTCAGGCTAAAGTTGAATCGTTCAACATCCTGCGCGGCGGCAAACGACGCCAGCATCAAGACAGTCGTGACCACTCCAAAGCTCGCTTGCATTGCTTCCTTTCGTGCTTCGGACAATTTGAAGACGTTTCTCTGCGCACTCCGCGAAAGTTCTCTGCGGGCTCCGCAGTTAAAAGCTTCTTGACCGATCGCAGAGACAATCCCCCAACTCTAGGCCTCCAGCCGAATTGCCTTCGCCTGCTGGACCGCCGGAATCCCGCGCAGTTCACTCACCACAGCTTCTGGCACTTCGCCATCAACCTGCACCACGGCTATCGCCTCGAGCGCTGCTCCAGCTTGAGCTTCGCTGCGCCGTCCCAATGAGAAATTCGCGATATTGATTCCATGTTTTCCCAGGATTGTCCCCACCTTGCCGATCACACCCGGCACATCTTGGTTCCGCATGTAGACCAAGTTCCGCCCCAACGGAGCCTCCGCGTCAATGCCATCCACGTGTAGCAGACGCGGCGTGTCTTCCCGCAACACCGCGCCCTTCACGGTGTGGTTTTCCTGTTGGCTTTTGATCGAGATGGTGAGTACGCTGCCAGCGCCGCCCGTAGAGGCTTTCGGTTTGCGCTCTTCCCGTACCGTAAGTCCCCGCGAAGAAGCTAGGCTGGCGGCATTCACCAAATTTGCTTTTTCCTGGACAGCCACGTTGAGGATTCCCTTGATGGCTGCGTTACGGATCAACTCAGTCTTCCATTCCGTGATGTGTCCGCTGTAGCCGATCGAGATTTCTTCGAGCGAACTTCCGCTGATCTGCGCCAGAAACGATCCCAACCTCTCCGCCAGCACGATATACGGCTTCAGTGTGAGGTATTCCTCGTGTGAAACCGAGGGCACATTCACCGCGTTCTGAATCACTCCATGCTTTAAGTACTCCTTCACCTGGAGAGCAATCTGCTGTCCGACCGCCTCCTGCGCCTCGTTCGTCGAGCCAGCAATGTGCGGAGTCAGAATTACGTTTTCCAACTTCTGCAATGCCGAATCTTTGAGCGGCTCTTTTGCGAACACATCCAGCGCAGCCGCAGCGACTTGGCCTTCCTGCAATGCCGCCGCCAGCGCGCCTTCATCAATCAGTTCGCCGCGCGCGCAATTCACCAGACGGACGCCTTTCTTCATCTTCTTCAAAGACTCAGCGTTGATCATGTTCTGCGTCTGCGGCGTCAGACCGACGTGCAGGCTCAAATAGTCTGATGCGGCATAAACCTCATCCAGTGATGCCAACTTAATTCCGTTATCCTTCGCGATTGCTGCCGATACAAATGGATCGTGCCCAAGAATCTCCATTCCGAACGCACGAGCGCGTTTCGCTACTTCAAGCCCGATTTTTCCCAAGCCGACGATGCCCAGGGTCTTGGCCCGCAGTTCTGTTCCCTGGAGTGATTTTTTCTCCCACTTGCCAGCGTGCATCAGTTCGTTAGCACGAGGCAGGAAGCGGGCCATGCAAAGCATCAGCCCCAGAGTCTGTTCGGCAACCGCGACCGCGTTTGCGCCAGGTGTGTTCATCACCGCGATGCCTTTGCGCGTGGCCGGTTCGAGCTCGATATTGTCCACGCCCACTCCAGCTCTTCCGATCACCCTCAGTTTTGTTGCATTGGCCAGCAGACCTGCGTCTACCTGCACCGCTGAACGCACCATCAGTGCGTCGGCATCTGCAAGTTCCTGGGCCAGACTCCCATTCAACTGATCGGGAGTCACAATTTTCCAACCCGGCTCGCGCAGCAGATCCACCGCAGACGAAGACATTTTTTCTGCAACTACGATTTTCATTTCAATGATTCCTTTACAAGAAAATGACAGTAGTCAGACACCCTGAACGCGGCCGCTTTATAAACTTACGTCAATTCGCAAAAACTAGCTGGAGAGAAAAACCATGAAACTTGCTTTCGCTATCTTGCTTGCCATAGTTACCGCAGGTTGCGGTGGTTATGGTTCACATTCTGTAACGCCTCCGACACCTGCCTCGACGCCTGTCGTGGCCCAACTCGTTCCCAACAACGCAAATTCGGGCGGTCCGGCTTTTACTCTCGAAGTGGATGGCACCAGCTTTAGCGCGAATGCCGTAATCAATTTCAACGGGACTAAGGAAACTACAACATTCGTGAGTGGAACCAAGCTCACCACCATGATTGCCGCGAGCGCGATCACGAGTTCCGGACCGGTGCCAGTCACCGTCACCAATCCAGGCACCGCGGGCGGACAATATGGCGGTGGCACGTCGCCAGTGACTTCGCTCCCGATGTCTTTCACGGTAAATTAGGGATGCACACTCCTCAAGCTCCAACCAGTTGCGATTTTTCCGCGAAGCTGCGGGCGTAAATTTCCTGAGCAGCCCGCACCGCTGCACCATATTCCACATTCTGGCCTGTGACCCTGGCCAACACATGCTCTAACGCCGCCAAAATTCCAATTGTGTCGAGAAAGTCGTAGTAGCCAATGTGAGCGATGCGGAACAGCTTACCCTTCATATCGCCCTGGCCATTAGCCACGACCGCGGAGAACGACTCGCGGAACTCCTTGACGATCTTGCCCGAATCTAAACCAGCCGGCGAACTGACCGCCGTCAGCGCCGCCCCGGAAGACGATGCATACAGCTTCATTCCCAGCGCCGTCACGCCAGCGCGAGTCATTTCGGCGGCAAGTTCCGCGTTGTCCACCAAGGCCTTTCGCCCGGCAGCTAGATCGCCGCTACCCATTTGGCGAATGAAATCGAGCGCTGCGCCCAGAGCTGCGAAAAGCGAAGTAGCCGGAGTGAAGGCAGACTCTCCTTTCGCAGCAGCTTTACGCTCTTTGCGGAAATCAAAGTAGTAGCGCGGGTTTTTCGCCGCCTCCATACGATTCCAGGCACGCTCGCTGATTGCGCAATAAGCGAGTCCAGGAGGAATCATTAGTGCTTTCTGCGATCCTCCAATGATCACGTCAATGCCCCAGCCATCCACGTCGAAATGCGTCGTACCAAGGCCGGTGATGGCATCAACAATCAGGAGCGTATCGTCACCGTTGGCACGGACCAATTTGGCGATCCCTTTCACGTCGTGGCGCGCGCCGGTGGAGCTTTCAGTCGCCTGCACATACACGGCACGAGTTTCGGGCGTAAGTTTGATGCGGACTTCGTCCAGCGAAAACGTCTCGCCATAAGGCTTTTCCAGAACATCAACAGTGCAGCCGTAGGCCTTGGCCAGATCGCGCCAGCGTTCGCCGAATTTCCCGGCGGTGAGCACCAGGACGCGGTCCCCACGCGAAGTGAGGTTTGAAACTGAGCCTTCCATCACCCCCGTGCCGGAAGAGGCGATGACCAACACATCATTCGACGTGCCGATGAAACCTTTCATATCGGCCAGCACCCGCGTGTAGAG
>Ga0209056_10002172_pt1 | contig 21311 bp, 15 predicted proteins | sample GraSoiAngelo_114_FD_185876 | JGI IMG/M metagenome (GOLD analysis project Ga0209056, IMG submission 185876) | Grasslands soil microbial communities from the Angelo Coastal Reserve, California, USA - 14_0903_13_40cm (SPAdes) (version 2) | ecosystem: Environmental > Terrestrial > Soil > Grasslands...
AGGAAAACTCCAGGCTCGCCGATCAAATCCTCTCCGTCGGCAGAGCGCTGATTTCCGAGTTTCCGATGGGCACTTTCGCCCGCCCGCAGAATTTTCCCATTCCCAATCGCATCATCAGTGAAATCTGCTTTGGGGTCCTCGTTGTTGAAGCCGCTGAATATAGTGGCACCCGCATCACCGCACGCTGCGCTCTCGAGCAGAGCCGCGACGTCTTCGCGGTGCCGGGAAACGTCACCAACAAAAATTCCTGGGGGCCGAACACCCTCATCAAGCAGGGCGCGAAGCTGGTCGCAACGTGGGAAGACGTTTGCGAGGAACTCCCTGCAGATGTGCGACTTGCGCTGACCCCAGAAACTGGCGCTGAATCGCCGGGTGCCCAAACTGCATCACTATTTCAGGAACCTTCGCTCTCTCCGCACGAAAAGAAGATCTACAAGGTGCTCAAGGCTGACGAACCCATGCACCTCGACCAGATCATCGAGAAGCTGGAACCCGAGCTGTCGTCCTCCGAAATCTTCACAGCCAGGTTCGAGCTCGAGCTGGCTGGCAAGGTGAAGCAACCGCCCGGGAAGAATTTCGTGAGGAGCTTTTCGCTGATGTGCTTTTAGCTGACCAGCGATGAGCTGTGAGCAATCAGCAGGAGACGGGGGATTCCTGTGAAAGGTTTTAAAGAGCTCAAGCTGTGGCACAAGGCGCACGAATTAACGCAGGCTATATACGAGATCATGCGAACATTTCCGCGCGAGGAACTCTATGGCCTTACAGGTCAACTTCGGCGTTCTGCTTGTTCCATTGCGGCAAACATCGCCGAGGGCTGTGGTCGCCGCTCGGATGGCGAAATAGCTCGCTTTCTCCAGATAGCACGTGGGTCGGCGAGTGAAACCGAGTATCACGTGCTTCTAGCTCGAGACCTCCATTATCTGTGCGAGAACGATTTCCGACACCTGTCGCGTCAAGCTTGACGAATTGCAGAGGATGTTGACAGCGCTGATACAAAGGTTCCGACCGGTAAAGATTATCGAGCATTGAACGGGAACTGTTGTTGCTCATCGCTCACCGCTCATTGCTCACGGCTTCACGCAGCAACTTGTTGCTAGTCGCTCATTCGTGCTAGCTTCAAACCAACCGAGGAACACATTGCCAAAAGGACTCGTCATCGTCGAATCGCCCGCCAAGGCGAAAACCATTCAGAAATATTTGGGCAAAGGCTACACCGTCGAGGCCTCGCTCGGGCACGTCAAAGATCTGCCCAAGAGCACCCTCGGTGTGGACGTAGATAACGACTTCGAAACCGAATACATCGTTATCCCCGGCAAAGAGAAGGTTGTTGCCAAGCTGAAGAAACTGGCGCTTGGCATGGATACGATTTATCTCGCGCCTGACCCGGACCGCGAAGGCGAAGCCATCGCTGCGCACCTCGCCGAAGAACTTGGCGACGGAGCGAAATCAAAAAAGAAAAAAAAGAAGCAAGAAAACGGACACGAGCGCTTCCGCCGTGTGACCTTCAACGAAATCACTCAGCGCGCCGTTCGTGAGGCCTTTGAGCGTCCGCGCGATATTGACCAGCATCTGGTTGACGCGCAGCAGGCCCGCCGCGTGCTCGACCGTCTGGTTGGCTACCAGGTTTCGCCGCTGCTTTGGGATAAAGTTCGCCGCGGGCTTTCGGCTGGTCGTGTCCAGACCGTCGCCCTTCGGCTAATTGTCGAGCGTGAGCGCGAAATCAAGGCGTTCGAGAAAAAAGAATATTGGACCATTGATGCCAATCTTGCGGGTCCCAAGCCTCCGGCATTCGATGCGCGCTTCCTCGGTAAAGGCGAAGAGAAGATCGAAGTTCCGAACGAGGAAGAAGCGACCAAGATTCGCACCGCACTCGAAACCGCGGATTGGCTGGTCCGCAGTGTAGAAAAGAAAGAACGCCGTCGGAATGCAGCTCCTCCGTTCACCACCAGCAAATTGCAGCAGGACTCTTCACGCAAGCTTCGTTTCAGCGTCAAGCGCACCATGATGATCGCGCAGCGTCTGTATGAAGGCGTCGAACTGGGCGAGGAAGGCTCCATCGGCCTGATCACCTATATGCGTACCGATTCGACCCGCGTCTCAAACGATGCTCTTGCTGAACTGCGCGAGTACATTGGATCGAATTACGGCCCAGCTTATCTCCCGCAGGCGCCCAATACATATAAGGACAAGAAGGATGCGCAAGGTGCCCACGAGGCCATTCGTCCAACCTCGGCGATGCGCTCTCCTGACCAGATCAAACAGTATCTGAAAGAAGATGAGTTCAAAGTTTATTCGCTGATCTGGCAGCGTTTTGTGGCTTCACAAATCACGCCGGCGGTTTTTGATCAGACCACGGTTGATATCGATGCGAAGTCCGGAAGCGACATCTTCTGGTTCCGCGTGACCGGATCAGTCGAAAAATTCGATGGTTTCCTGAAGGTTTACAAAGAGTCCCGCGAGGGCAAAGACGAAGAGGACGAGGAATTAAAGCACAAGCTGCCGCCGCTAGAAACCGGACAAAAGCTGACGCTAAAATCGTTGAACCCAGAGCAACATTTTACCGAGCCGCCGCCGCGCTACAACGAAGCCTCGCTCGTCAAGGAACTCGAAGAACGCGGCATTGGCCGGCCGTCCACGTACTCGGCGATCTTGAGCACCATTCAGGAGCGGCAATACGTACAAAAGCTCGGAGGAAAATTTAATCCGACGGAAATCGGACTGGTCGTAACCGATCTGCTGGTCGATAACTTTCCCGACATTTTCGATATTCAGTACACCGCTCGCCTCGAAGAAGAGCTCGATGAAATCGAAGAAGGCAAAGAAGGTTGGACTCAGGCCCTCGGGGATTTTTACAAGAAGTTTGAAAAAGACCTTCGCTATGCGCAGAAGCATATGGAAAACGTCAAGCGCATGGAGAAGCCCACCGACGAAAAATGCGAGCGCTGCGGCTCGCCGCTGGTCATCAAGTGGGGCAAGCACGGATCGTTCTACGCATGCAGTTCTTACGACAAGGAAAATCCCGAGAGCTGCACCTTCACCAAAGAGAACCCGATCAATCTGCCCGATCTCGACTCGGCTGATGTGCAGGAGACGACGCAGGAAGAATATTGCGAGAACTGCGGCCGCGTAATGGTCCTGAAGCGGGGGCGCTTCGGCCAATTCATGGCCTGCACCGGCTATCCGGATTGCAAGACCACGCGGCGTCTCGATCAAGGCAAGAAGGTTCCAGACATTCCGCTCGAAGAGCTCTGCCCGAAATGCGGCCGCAATCTGATGATCCGTCATGGCCGTTACGGCGAATTCACTTCGTGCAGCGGATATCCCGACTGCAAATATGTGAAGCAGAATTTCATCGGCATGAAGTGTCCGCTGTGCAAAGAAGGCGATCTGGTAGAGAAAAAAGCCCGCAAGGGAAACACGTTTTACGGATGCGGCAATTATCCCAAGTGCAAGTTCACGTCGGCTAATAAGCCGACCGCAGAAAAATGTCCAGCCTGCGGCAGCGAATTTCTGGTCGAGAAATTCTTGAAGGCCGGACCAGTGATTGCATGCCCGAACAAGGAATGCGATTTCGAGCGTCCGGCGGAACCCGCCCCTGCCGTGGGATGAGAGTTGATGCCGCTGCCCGCAGGGCAAACGCACCAGCCGCGACGCGGCGATGGAATGCAGCCCAGAGCGCAAGCCCTGGGGAAACGTTGGAAACGGCCTAAGCCCCGCCGGGGCGAAAGATTTCAGGAGAAACTTATGCCCAAGAAACCCACCGCCGAAGACGCTCAAATCATCATGCGCCTCTACGATCTTCGCCGCGAGCCTGAAATGCGCAAAGCACGCGCCTGGTTCGCCAGCAGTTTCTGGCCAAAGAACGCCGACGACGTCGTGCAAGTCATCAAAGCTGCTAATCCGCAGGAGAACGCCTGGTTCCGCCAAGTCAGCGGCTACTGGGACATGGCGGCCTCGTTCGTAATGCGCGGTGCTCTGAACGAAGACTTATTTTTCGACAGCGGGGCGGAAATGTGGTTTACGCTGGCCAAGGTCTATCCCTTTCTGAAAGAAACTCGCGAGAAGGCGCAGACGCCGACCTACCTTGCCCGCGTGGAAAAACTGGCAACCCGCACCAAAGATGGACGCGACCGCCTGCAAACGATGCTCAAACGAGTCGAAGCTCGCCGCGCCGCGCTTGCCAAAGCTGCGTAGAACCTGACAGGAGACAGAATCTACCCTGAGCGACCGACCACAGGCAGGGAATCGAATGGGCGGCTAGCCTATCCACTAACCACGTGGCACAGGCGGCTCGCCTGTGCGAAGCAGGCCCTAGCTTTCCGGCTCATTCTCCAGTTCCCCGAGCATCTCCTCGTCCACGTCCCACTTACGCAAAATCCTGAAGACCGTCTTCGCCCCGAATCCCGCCCGTATCAACTGCCGAAAAATCCGTGCCGCATCCTTCTTATTGTCCGGCTTCTTCAGCCGTTTCCTTCGTAGATATTCGCGCGCTTGCTTCTCTTCGTCCACTTCGGCAAACGCCGCATCGATTGCTTGCTCGATCACCTCACCGTGAACGCCCTTCACTTTCAATTCAGTGAGCACGCGTCTGCGTCCAAACTTTTCGTTGTCGCGCCGAAACGACGAGTACGCCGCCGCGTACTTGGCATCATTTAGATATCCCTGATCTTTCAGCCGGCGAATCACCAATTCCACCAGCGTTTTCCCAATCTCGCTGTCGTCATCCACTCTCCGTCGGAGCAATCGTTTCAGCTCAGCAATTGAACGCATTCGCCGCCCGAGTGCGCCCACGGCATATTCGTAGAGATCACCTTCTGTTTCCAGTTTGCGCGGACGCCCAAATCCCATGTTCCCTATACGTTAGCAGGCGCATGAGATTTAAGAAACTGTTAACAATTCTTTACAGAATTTTTGATGACAATGGGAACTTATCGCCGTCTATATACGTAATTGAAAACAGGAGCAGGTCATGCTTACCGTAAGGGTTGAACGTGCTGAAGATGTCGCAGTGGTTAAGTGCGCGGGCAGAATTGTTCGTGGTCAGGAGTGGCCCTTAAAGACCGCAGTGCTCGGGGAGGAGCGGGCGCGCATGGTTGTGCTCGACTTGTCGGATGTCGAGACGCTCGACGCTGGCGGAATCACTTTGCTTGTGTTTCTTCATCGCTGGACTGAGAGTCGGCATGCGCATCTCAAGCTGGTGAATCCGCGTCCGTTCGTGTACGAAATGCTCACCCGCACTCATCTCGATTGCGTTTTTGATATTTCCTCTTTGCATCATGCGCTCGCAGTTCTGGGCAACTGCGAGTGTAATGCCCTCCCCGCCCACGCCGCCGCATGAGTTTGGTGTGGCGCGGAGCCTGCCCTGAGCCAAGTCGAATGGGCGCCCTCGCCCGCGAATGGTGTGGGGGGCGGGTAATTCACTGCCAAGATCGTCGAGTCCGCTGGGAAATTCCGATCACCGAGCCTGAAGCCTAGAGCCTCACGCCTGCTTTATCTTCCTCCGAACCCGGCCGCCTGCATCGAGTTCTTCGACATGTCGCTGGTGGACGAAATTCCCTGCATGCGCAATTTGAAGTCGTCAGCATTCGACGCGTTCTCGATGGCGGTCTCATACGCGACCAGTCCTGCCTGGAACAGATCCCACAACGACTGATCAAACGTCTGCATGCCGTACTGCGACGTGCCCGCCGAAATCGCGTCGCGCACAGCGCGCGTCTTTTCCGGCACTAGAATACATTCACGGATGTACGCCGTGTTGATCATCACTTCCACCGCCGGAACTCGTCCTTCGCCATCGCTCCGTTTCACCAAACGTTGGCTGACCACCGCGCGTAGCACTGCCGCCAGCTGCAAGCGAATCTGCTTCTGCTCCGGAGGCGGAAATACCGCAATAATACGGTTGATGGTTTCGACCGCATCCAGCGTGTGAAGGGTCGAGAAAACCATGTGTCCAGTTTCCGCAGCATGCAGCGCCGTTCCAATCGTTTCCATGTCACGCATTTCGCCGACCAGGATCACGTCCGGGTCCTGACGCAATGAAGCTCGCAGCGCCGTTGAAAAGCTCGGCGTGTCCACTTCCACCTCGCGCTGATTCACATAACCCTTTTTATCCCGATGCAGAAACTCGATCGGGTCTTCGATCGTAATAATGTGTTCCGCCCGCGTCGAGTTTACGCGATCAATCATCGCCGCCAGCGTCGTTGATTTACCGGAGCCCGTCACGCCCGTCACCAGCACCAGCCCGCGTGGCATTTCGCAAATCTGCTCGATGACCTTCGGCAAATACAATTCATCCAGCGCCCGAATCTTCGTTGGAATGACGCGCAGCACCAGTCCTACGTTTCCGCGCTGCTGAAATACGTTCACACGGAAGCGCCCTAGTCCGGCGACTCCATACGCCATATCAATTTCGCTGGTCTCTTTAAATTTCTGCTTCTGCCGTGCCGACATCATGCTGAACGCCATGGTCAGCATGTCTTCCGCGGTCACGCGCGGCTGGTCGGTCAGTGGCGCTAATTCGCCGTCAACTCTCAGGTGAGGATAGTTCCCGACCTTCAGGTGCAAGTCAGAGGCCTTGCGCTCCATCGCAATTCGCAGGAGATCATCAATATGCATGCAGAAATTCCCCAATGTGGGACAGCCGGCTCGGCTGTCTCTCCCTCATCATCCCGCGAATTCGTACCCTCCCCAAGATGACCTTGGTAATTGGCCTTGTGCGTAGCGGAACTGGGCCGGCGGACTGAGGGAAAATGGGGTGCTCCACAGCCGCACGGAGCGGAGCCGAAGGGTCTCGGGAGGCCTGGCCCACCTTTTGGTTTTCACTGATTGAAACACCCCCACTGAGGTTGCCCCACCCTTCGCGCTTTTCGTAGGGTGGGATTCACGGATGTGTCCAGGCGGGTGACCCAGGTCTAGGAAGATAAGAGAAATGGAGGTACCCCATAGCCTGCACTGAGCGCAGTCGAAGGGTCTCGCGAGGTTCGAGATGTGGGAACCTCGAACGTAAGCCCATGGAATTCCGGGGCTTCCATGGGTTCATGGGAGTCCCTCTTGACACCCCTCCCCTCAATCATGTACACAGGTCAAACCTTCCGGTTCGAGTGAATCTGTGATACGCCTACTTGCCTCCGGCGCCACCCTCCTGCTGCTCGATCAGTGGAGCAAGAGGGCCGTGCAGTTGCTTACCCCACGCCGATTCGTCACTGGTGTGCCGTTCGTCTACATTCGTCGCGTTGCCAATCTCAACAGGATCTATCGCAGCGCCCGCGCCCGGGCTGCTTTCGTCTTCGTTTGGCTCCTGGCCCTCGCGTCTGCCGTTGCCCTGCATCGTTCCGGCATATGGTTCCATGGACGAGTGTCACAAATCGGGCTGGGACTGGCATTCGGCGGCGCCGCGGGAAATATGCTCGACATCGTTCGCCACCACTCTGTCGTTGATTTCATTGATTTGCGCTGGTGGCCGGTCTTTAATATCGCTGATATCGGTATCGTCGGAGGGCTGTTGCTGGCTTTTTGGCGTTGAGCTGATTTCTTTGCATCCGGTACTGTTCAAATGGCGGGGCGTCACAGTGTGGAGCTATCCCGCTATGCTACTTCGGCCTTGTCTTTGGTGTCGTTGCCGGCAATGTGGTCGCTCACGCAAACGCCGTGGACGCCTTTCGCGTTTACGTCGCCACCATTATTTTGATCGTGCCCGCGCTCGCCGGCGCCCGGCTGCTATACGTGGCTGCTGAGTGGCCAACCTATCGCAACCACGTACGCCGCTTTTGGGGCCGCAGTGACGGCGGCTACATCATGTACGGAGGACTCCCTGCTGCCTTCTGGTCTCGGTCCCGCTCTTGCGCATCCTTCATCTGAGTATTCCTGCCTTTTGGGATGTCGCCATCTTTACCATGCTGGTCGGGATGGTCTTTACTCGCATCGGCTGCCTGCTGAATGGTTGCTGTGCCGGCAGGCCGTCACGTGGATGGTTCGGCTTTTATCTGCCCAATCGAGACGGCATCTGGGAGAAACGTATTCCCACGCAGGCCCTCGAGGCAGGATGGGCCGTCATCCTTATTAATATCGCTGTCGCGGTGCGCCGTTCCATGCCATTTCCGGGCGCGCTGTTTTTTTGCTTTCGCTCGGTTACGCTGCTGGCCGTCTGCTAATGGAGTTCGCTCGTGAACGCAAACCCAAGGCTTCGGCTCTGAGCATTGCCCACGTCATTTCAATCGTCATAACCCTACTGTCTGTTTCTACCCTGACTTTTTACTGGCGACAGTAAGCGTCGGGTTCGGCCCTGTTGTATCAAGACACTTCAACGGCTTGGCAGAGTCCTTTTCTCAATCACCCAGCCGAATTTCCAAGGCGGTGCCTGAATGGCGAACGATCTTACCGGTGATTTCGATGTCGTTGCAGAGTTTTCTTTAAGCGCGGTCAACCGTGTGCTTGCCGCCATGCACGCTGTCGGCAGACGGATAGCGTTCAGGAACATCCGCCCGAGGAGCACCTGTCCGCAGCACCCACAGAATGCCGTTCAGGACTGAGCGCCAATCCTTCCATGGGCGCCCCGTCTATCTCGGCGAGGAGTTGATTGAGGGATAAAGGTCTCGAGGATTTGCCATTGTGCGTCGGTGAGATCTCGGCTGTAGTTACGATCCATTGCCTTGCCCGGAGAAACGTCCTCTCTAATAGTAGGCCGTTCGACGAAGAGGCTTGACTGGCCAAGGCAATGCCCAAGCTTCTAAAGGCCGCATGGGCATCGCTGCATCTTGCGCTAATAAAACGCCAGCGCTACGGTCGGGTCAGATGGAAATGGAACCTGAAGGAATAATCTCCTTCGTTCGGAGTGCTACGTTTGGTGAAGTACACAAGCCGGCCGATTGCCGTGCCCGGAATGGGGTTTCCATTCGCGTCATAACCCGCGGGAATGGGATCGATATACCAGTCGTTGCAACCGTCGGAAGCCACCGCGTTACAAGTGACCTGTGCAAATGTAGTTTCCGGTTCCCAATTTGGGCCCATGTAAATCCGGTATTCGGCTCCGTTGCTGTCAAAGAAGTGGGTAATCAGCGGGCATTGGAAGGTCTGGTTGGTGGACATGGTGATCATGTCGTTGAAGATCTGCGTACACTTGTCTTCGATGTGCGCAGTTACATTTTTAACGGTGAATGGCGGATTGGGTATTGCGGTTCCACCATTGGCCACCAGAATGGGATTGGCAAAGCTGATGCTGACTATGCGAGTGGTCGAGTCCAGTGTGCCGAACTGCCAGTCACCCCATACGATACCGTTGTACCCATTGGTCGTCAGGAAGCTGGTTACGCCTCCGACGCCGTCAAAGTAAGAACCCAGTCCGTCGCTTTGGATGTCCGCGATAACGCCGGAAGGATCTGTGCCGAGCAGAGTAGTTGTGATAGGCAGATTACTGACTCGTTGTGGACCCTTCGCGAAGGAAGCGGCCGTAAAAAGTACCAGCACGAAGCTACGTAGTTTCATTGTTTCCCTCCTCAAGTGTTTGCGCAGAGATTTGTCTAAGAGCCGAAAAAGCATTAAATCGTGGAATCCGTCGCATCCCGGAGCAAAACAAGAGGCCGCCGCACCGGCTTCGCCGGCGTGACGGCCTCCATTGTTACGGTCAGCCTAAATACGCATCGCGCGAAATTCACTTCAGCCCATACTGGAAAACGATAGTCGTGCCGTCGTTCAGAGTGATCGTGTACACGTATGTGTTGTTGGCTGTCAAACTCTTCGTGCTGATGTTGAAGATCCATTGCTGGTTAGTAGAGTCCCAACGGAAAACCGCGTCAGGAGTGGTTGAGGAAACAGTTTCGTCCACTGTTGTCACGGTCCCGGAAATGATCTTGGTCAAGTAGAGGCTGCTGACCACTCCCGTTGTTCCTACGGATACTCCATTCGCGCCGCAGACGCGAAACTTGGCGGGAATAGTGCTCCCCTGTTTCCAGACGCTTGTTCCGTCAGCATTGATCGGTTGGAGAATCTGATGCCCGATGTCGCCGTAGCACATGCCACTAGCGGCATAAGCCACCGAGTACCCCGCGCTGCCGTTGGATCCGTTGCCGACATTGTCCGTGGCGGAGACACTGAACGTCTGGCTACCCAAGATGCTAGTGTTGATCGCCGCCCCGTTCGCGACTGTGCCAGAGCACGATGCCACGCCTGATCCACCGTCAGTGCACTGGTATTGCGCCTGCACGATCTGGTTTAGCAAATAAGTTGTCGCGGTTGGAGTGGAAATTGACACTGTGGGAGTCTTTTTGTCCACCTTGTTGCTAGCAATCGGCCCGGCGGTGGCGCAGTTGCCGGCTTTGTCACAGACTTGATAGGAGCCGGTGCTGGCGTTTGCTGTCTCTGTACCTACGGCAAGGGAAGTAGATAACGTAAAGTTCGCGTCGGACGGATTGGCAAGACCGGAACCGCTGTCACTCGCAGTGCAGGCAATCGTCCCATCGGAGGCATGCCAGAGACTGTCAGCAGAGCCGCACGAGATGGTCGGCGGTGTAGAGTCGTCGATGATCTTCGCTACGAAGGCTCCGATGTACGGAGACACGCGTTTGCCCGGAAGTGCACTTTGAAACGCACCAGGCGTGGTGGGGAAGCCAGCGGAGTAGCTGTATCCCGTGACGTAGGCGCCCCCCCAAGAATCCACGGCGAGGCCAAGGCCAAAGTCGTACCCCGAACCGCCGAGGTAGGTAGAATAAGTTAGCGCAGTGCCTGCCGAGTTCAGTTTGGTGACAAACACGTCACAACACCCGCTGTAGCTGGCATTCGCAGCCTGGATTGGGCTCACAGTGGGAAAGGTTCCCGAGGCTGTGTATCCCCCCACATAGGCGTTGCCCGAGGAGTCCACGGCGATGCCGTTACCATAAGTCGCCCCCGCGCCCCCTAAGTATGTCGAGTAGACCAGCGCGCTGCCTGCCGCGTTAAGTTTGGTAATGAAGGTGGCGCTATTGGGGTAGCCGCTCGTGACTTGGATTGGGTTCACAGTGGGGAAATTTGGCGAGACCGTGAACCCAGTCACGTACGCGTTGCCCGAGGAATCCACGGCGATGCTAGAGCCGGCATCGTCGATGCTGCCCCCCAGGTATGTAGAATAGGCTAGAGCGCTGCCCGCCGCATTCAGCTTGGTCACGAACACGTTGGAACAAGCGGCAAGGAAAGCCTGGATGGGATTCACGGTGGGAAAGTCGGTCGAGCAGGTGTTCCCCGTTACGTAGGCGTTCCCCGATGAGTCTATGGCGATGGCGGAACCACTGTCGCCGTAGAACGCATAGCCGCTGCCTCCCAGGTACGTCGAATATACGAGTGAACTACCCGCGGCGTTCAGTTTGCTCACGAAGACGTTCTTTGGGCCGTTGAGTGAAGCCTGGATTGGGTTCACGGTGGGAAAGTCGCTCGAGCTAGCAGTTCCTGTGAGGTAAGAGTTGCCCGAGGAGTCCACAGCGATGGCAGAGCCATTGTCGCTGCTGCTGCCCCCAAGGTACGTCGAATAGAGGAGAGCGCTGCCCGCGGCGTTCAGCTTGCTCACGAACGCGTTTTGTGGCCCGTTGAGTGAAGCCTGGAAGGGGTTCACAGTGGGAAAATCGGCCGACGATGTGGTGCCCGTCACGTAGGCATTGCCGGAGTAATCTATGGCGATGCGCGCTCCCCCGTCGTCGCCGCTGCCCCCTAAGTAAGTCGAATAGACCAGCGCGCTGCCTGACGCATTCAGCTTGATGACGAAGGCGTTAGAATTGCCATCCAGTGTTGTATGGATGGGGTTCACCGTGGGGAAGTCGGTCGAAGATGTGTTCCCGGTTACATAGGCGTTGCCCGAGGCGTCCACGGCGATGCCGGAGCCAGCGTCGTTGCCGCTGCCGGTCACGTAAGTGGAATAACTCAACACCGGATCAACGATCAGAGGCTTGGTACGGTCGTAGGAGGCCAATTCGAAAGAGATTCTTGAGTTCGGATTTTCAGTGTTCGATTCCGAGGCCGCCAGGGAGTACCCGCCTTCGATGTAATGCCTACGGCCCTCGGCGTCTTGCTGATAGACAACTGGCTTGTGAAAACAAACATCGCCGCCTCCTCCGCGCAGCATTAGGTCGCCATTCGCATCGAGGCGTAGGGGAGCTGTTTGTGGCGTCCCTACGTCCAGCGTGATGGCCTTCGGGTCGGCGCCGGGTGCGACAACGAAATCGTATTCCAGTTGCCCGCCCTGGTTGCCGTAGTAAACCAAATCGACGCCAGGATAGACACCCTCGTATTTCACTTTGGCATAGTTCGGCACATTTGTGCGCCACTTCTTGGGATCGTTACCGATGAAGTAGTTGCTCTTGCCCGGAAGTTCATCCAGGCCCACAACTCTGGCAGAGGGGTTCGCTCCTACGAGCTTCATGCGTAGGACGCTAGGGATTGCGGGTTCGTCGCCCGACGTTACGGGCGAGATTGGCGCTGGGGATTCGGGAATTGGCGTCAGGGATGCCAAGAACCGAGGTAAAGAGTTGGGGGTCGCAATTAAAGAAGAAGAAAATTCGTCACTCGTGGGTGTCGCCTGACGACTGACCCCGCTGTGCGTCCCCGATTGTCGGCTTCGCAAAGCCACCACTGCCTGGTTCGCAGTGAGAAAGAGCGAGTAGCCACTCGCACGTGATAGGAACTTCACTTCTCTGTGGGTCTGGCCCTGATTGGCCTCGAAACTAAGTGGCAGCTTGCCGTAGCTCGCTGCTAGATGAGTACGCGATTGCGCTGTGGGTTTCGTAATTGGCACAGCTTGCTTCTGCGCTGTTACCGTTGCCGCTGCGAAAAGGATCGTGATGGGCAATAAGCGAATGTGGCGGTTCATTTCTCCTCCTCTGTTTCGTTATTGTGCAAGAAAAAAAGGCCGCCGCACCGGCTTTCGCCGGCGTGACGGCCTCCGTTGGATACGGTCAGCCTAAAGACCCATCATGCAGCTACTAAGAACGTGATGAGTTCCGCTATTCTTTCGTTAACTACTGACCAAACTTAACCTTCCTGGTCGTGACCTCTGCGGCCATCGGCAATCCGTCCTGGATCTTGAGTTTCTCAATTTCGCCGTGGCCCAATTCGGCGCAGTAGCGCATCAAGCGAAGCCATGCCGGGTGGACGGAAGCGTTCATGTGGTTATTCGATGTCCGGCGCCCCAGCACTACATCCAAGTTTGTTCTGGCCATCTCCACCATTTCGGTCCCCTAATTCTCCTTGTACACGTACACTTGTCCCGCCTGCGAGGTTGTGCCCACATCTTGCAAATGTGCGCCAACGAGTACGAACGGATATCCAGGCACGACGCCGACGCCATAACCGAAGGAGAACTGGCTCGAACCGACCAGCGTGGGTGGTTCGAATAAATAGTTCGGCTGTTGCGAGGAAGCAAAGGGAGAGGTGAACAAGTGCACCGCGCCAATGCCTCCCTTGATCGACGAGCACGATGTACTATTGCTGGCGTTGGGTGTCCCCACCGCGACCACGCCGACCGTCAGCATGTTGCCGACATCAGAGTTGGGAGCCGCCCAGCTGTAGGACAGCCCCGTGCCTGGCAACAACTGGTTTGTGTAGGTTGCGCCGGGATGGACGTTGCCCGCAAAAATCAAAGATTTCGCGGTCGTGTCGCTGCCGCTAAACTGGGCGCCTGTGTTGACCACCAGGTCGGGAAAACCGTCAAGGTTGACGTCCGCGATTCCCAGCCCTTCTCCAAACTGCGGCCCCGGGCCAGTCAGCATGAAATAGGAGGACTGCTGCACCAGTGCGGGATACACATAAGCGGCGCCGCCATTTGGAGTACTAGCACCTGGGGCACCAACGACCAAGTCATTTCCTGGATTTCCGTCAATGTTCCCAATCGCGATCGCGCCACCAAAACCAGCAGCGCTGCTGTTTGGTTCTTGGATCGTTTGCACGTTCGTCAAACCGCCCGCTCCAAATTTGTAGATGAACACAACCGGTGGAACCGGGTTCTTCTTTCCACCCCCAGCGGCTCCAACTGCAATCTCGTCCGCACCGTCGCCGTCGAGGTCGCCGATGGCAATCGATGCTCCGAAACCAGAGTATCCCCCCGGCGGCGCCTGGACTGGATATGCCGTGTAACTCAGCGTATAGGGAGCCGGGGAATTGGCTCCGCTGACGCTGCCTACAAACAAATACAGGCTATTGAGCATGAGGAAATCGGGGACTCCATCCCCGTTCACGTCTCCAGCCACTGCTACCGTGGAAAATGCTCCTGTCAGCAGTACGAGCGGGTTCTGCCACGCCGCGCCCGTTACCGGATTTGTTGCTTGGGGCAATCCGGTTACGGGGTCCAGGAGGAATACGTAAGTGCCTTCGCTCCCAGTCTGTCCTGAGGTCACGAAGGCGACGAGCGTGTCCACGATGCCGTCGCGGTTCAAATCCAAAGGCCGGACGCGGATAGCATTACCCAAGCGGAGGCTCGTGATCAACGCCGCGCCATTGGGCTGAACGGTATTGAGCTCCGCCACCAGCGTGAATCCGCTTGGGGTGCCGGTTGTCGAGCAGCCGATTGGCGTGCCCTGTTGGGAAACTGCAAATTTATCCGTGCCCTTCCCAGTGCGACCGTCGGTGTTCGTGACAACAATGTCGAAACCGCTGATCACAGCGTCTGTCGCCACGGTTATATTGGCAGTGAGTTGGGTAGTGCCCTTGAAAGTGGTGGAATTTACTGTCACGCCGCCAGGATTTGTCGTACCGGTTACGAACCACTGGGCTTTGGCGCCCTTCTTGAATCCGTTGCCGGAGATGGTCACGTCCAGGTTGATGGTGCCCTGGGGCGCAGCGCTGGGATTGGTGGAATCAACTTGAACTTGGGCTGTCGCGCTCACGGAGTCCGCGAGCAGAAATGCACCCAGAATGGCCAGAAAAACAGACGCGCAGCGCAGCATTCTCATGTACTCACCCCAACGGAGCCCGATCGACGCGCAAAGCGAACCCAACCGATATCTCAGCCGCTCGCTATATTACACGGACACCGGTTTCATTTTTCCCAACTTAATTCGTGGGGCCTACCATGACAAAGGCGGCCCAATAGTACGGATGCCGGTAGCGGGGGTTACTGCGGCGAACTTCTCGTTGCGCCCGCGCCAGCGCCTCGGCTCCTCCGGTATCAAGCAAGTGCCGGTAAAACCTGACCATGAGAAGCCGCGTGGATTCGTCGTTCACGGCCCATAAGCTGGCCAGAACGTTCTGACTGCCCGCACTAAGGAAAGCCCGCGTTATGCCCACAAACTCGTCCCCGGCGGGCGTTTCTGAGAAATAGCCTTTACCCAGCGCTGTTTCGCAGGCGCTTAGCGTAACCAAGCGAGCGCGCAACCTCATATCGACGATCTCGTGCAACTCGAGTCGGCCGTCATTTTCCTCGTCTGGCTCGAGTTCTAATGCGGAGAGTGTCGGAGCATTCCGGTTGAGACTCCCATGGGTTGCAAGGTGCAGGTAGTCGTAGTCGGGCGCCACGCGCTTGAACAGAGTTTTCGTGGCCGCTTTCCCCACTACTACCCGAGAGTTGAGGGGGAACATCTGCCCTATACTGCGGACCTCGGCCATCGTATTCGGGAGATGAGCGTCGGATGGTGCCATGGCAAGCAACGTTCTCCCGCTGCTGGTTCCAGCTGACTCTCCCACTAGGGCTGCGGCGGATGGTAGATAAGTCACCGTAAAATCATCTCCGAGGAATCGATCACGACCGGTTGGTAACGCGGCGAACGGCACATAGTTCAGGACGCCATCTGGCACGATCACCAGCTGATGAATCTTGCCAAGATAGCCTGCGGCTTGCAGTGGATCGACCAAAAACCTGCGTAGGCCCCTCGCGGGTTGAATCCATTCGGGCCTTTGCTCCAAGATTAGGCCACGAAGTAATTCGGTACGGGATGACAAGCTCTCCGAGGTGATGAGGACTGGTAGGCCGATGACTGAGGTTGGTGTGATCACCAAGATGCTAACCGCCTGCTTCCCAACTACGTACTCAATCAGCGCGGTATCACGAGCCAGCAAGCGCTGAATGTCTGCAGCCGCAGCAATCATCTGCGGATGTGCTCGAGAAGTAGGCGCCGAGTTTCGAGAACTGTCCAAAAGCTCCTGATAGTGTTTTTCTGCACGCTCCAGTTCGGTGGAATATAACTCCACAGCCTGTCCACGCCTTTCCTTTTCCGGGAGCGAATACTCTTTCTGGATTGCATGGCGGAGACTGCGAATCTGCCCACCGAGTTCTCGAATGCGTTGCTGTGCTCCGGCGTCGTTCACCACAGAAGCACCGGGCCCAAGTTGATCAAAATAGACCCGGGCGCGGAGTTTTTCAGAGTAGAGGAACGCATCATCTGGCTTGCCGAGCTTTAAGAGGAGTTCGACTAAAGCAACATAAACTTGGTATCGGTCTTCAATATAACCAGCGCGGTAACGCTCCTCAGAAATCTGTGACCGGGTATCCTCAATGATTTGTATAGCTTCTTTATAGGCGCCGATCGCGTCGTCACTCTTTCCCAATGCCTCGAGCGTCTGCCCGCGACCATACTGGATTCGCCACCCAAGCTCAGGGTCCCGCAGTTCCTTCTGCAAAGCCGCAGCGGCTGAGTATTGGTCGAGTGCCTGCTGGAGTTCTGCGCGGGACCTCCGTATTTCTCCCAGCACATATCGGGACATCGACACGGCAGGTCGGTTTCCCGACCGCTCCGCAATTTGGGTCGCTTCGGACGCGCTCTGCAGTGCGGGCTTGTAGTGTTTGCGGTCGAGTTCATTCATCGCGCGCTGCACCAAAGCAGCCGCGGCGCTCCCTTCATCTCCAACGCCTCGAGCGCGTTCTAGTGACCGTCCAAAATAGGTATTCGCGGAGTCGTTCTTTTTGCGACGGCGTTCAAGGTCACCTAAAGCAAGGAGGCTGGTGCTTTCGCCCGAAACATTCCCGATCTTCTGTGCCAATTGCAAGGCGCGTTGAAACCGCATGTCCGCCGCGACGCCGTCCCCGAGGAGTTCATAGAGGCGACCCGTGTCATTCAGTGCTTCCACAAGTTCTCGCTGGAGGCCGGCATGCTCGTAAACCTGTTCCGCTGTGGCATACTCGTGCAGTGCATCGTCGTAGCGGCCCAGCCCGACTAGGGTCGTGCCCTTGCCCTTGTGCCAATCAGCTTCTTCTTTCGGTAACCCGGTCTCCCGCGCAATCTGCAGTGCCCGGTCAAAGGTGGCTTCCGCTCCATCGACATCACCCATGCCAGCCAAACAGAGCGCAATATTTCCAAGGTCGTCACTGGATGCGGGCTTAAGGCCGAGGCGTTCGCTGATCGCCAATGCCTGTCGATAATAGGGCAAGGCTTCCCTGAACTTTCCTAGCAGTAAGTAAATTCCGCCGATATTGCCCAGCGTGTCGCCCTCTCCACGTTCAAAGTGCGATGCCTGATGTAATTCCAGGGCTCGCTGGTATTGCTCAAGCGAGTGCTTGTAGTCGCCCCGTTCATCGAACACGAGGCCAAGATTGTTGAGTGCCGCTCCTTCCAGTTCTTTGTCGCCAACACTAGAAGCGATCTCGATAGCCTGCTCTAGGTGCTGAATAGCCGCAGGATAATCGGCGAGCTCCCAATAGATTAGGCCCAGCTGATTCTGTGTGTTTCCGATTTCGCCGCTATCGCCGAGCTCCTCTTTCATGCGCAAGGCCTGTTGGGCGAATTCCAGAGCTTTGTCCAGGTTTTCCATTTTGCGGTGGCAATTCGCGATATAACCCAGGGCGACCGCTTCACCATGGCGGTCGTTATTTGACCGAAAAATCTTGATCGCTTCCTCAAATTGTGGCAGCGCTGCCTTTGGACCTTCCTGGGTATAGAGCTGCTTTCCTTTTGTGAGCAATTCCTGGGCTGGTGTTGACGGCTTGACATTTTGTGACAAGGAAGTGCCGGTCAGGAGGATCAGACACCAAGCGCACTTGACAATTGAGTGCATGCTTAAGCTACCGAGACGAGGCGAGTGAGAACTTTACTGGGGCCGACTTTGCTTCCCGACCGTTCTCCAGATAAGCCGTGATCCAGACAAAATACGAGCCATCGATTAATGTGACATCAGCAGGGGGTTGCAGGACCGACTCCACCGACTGACCTTCCCAGACCAGATCGCCTTCCGAAGTGACAACGTGGATCTCGTAGTAACGAGAATGCGGAACCGTTTTCCACTGGAACTCCAACCGCTCGCGCGCCACAATGCTGCCCCGGTGCGGCGACACTACGATCGGCAGGAGGTCAGCCGAGGAAGGTTTCCTCACGACCTCATGAGCTGGTGCACTGAGGGTTGGTGCTGGTTCGGATTTGGCGATGACGGGACCGGGAGGAGCAGACGGCGACGGAATAATCAGCTGTTCCGGACTGCGAAGCACAATTGCGGTGAAAATCAGAAAAGCCGTCGCCGTCATCATTGCCGCTGGCGCCCAAAGCCAATGCATTCGGGTCGATTTCGGTGGGACCAATGCAACTGCCCGTTGCATCAAGCCAGGGGGTAAAGACGGCATCTCACGATCTCGTTGAACCTTGGCCAGCTCGGCAACCAGGGTCCGGCAGTACTCGCAATCTGCTAAGTGAGATTCGAGACGGCTCCTAGTGGGGCTGTCCACCGAAGCGTCCAGGTAGGAGGCGATCATCTCGTCGGAAGGACACTTCCACCCGCGATGAGGCGAGCCTCGATCTTCGTCGCCGGACCGGCGTTTGCCCGTCGAATTTTCCTCAGCCATGGTCATCCTAGGGGATGGGACGTCCGGCATGGTTCGCTCCTGATATATTGCACGGACATCATCCCGAATTTTCCGCGTCCCCTACTGCATTGCCGCCCCCAGCCTTTTAAGAATGGCTGCAATCCGGCGATGGACACGCTGGGCGTCCTCGAGCCCGGTCAGATGCGCGATCTCCGCTAAGGAGAGATCCTCACCGAACCTGAGTTGCAAGATCAGGCGTTCGTCGGTCGTAAGCGATGCCACACACTTCTCGAGCTGTGCCTGCTGTTGTCGGCCAACGATGAGAGTCTCTTGATCTGGCCGGGGATCGATCACGTCAACGCTCTGCTCCCTTCCTTCTTCACCCACAGATGCGATGGTTCTGCTGAACACCAATTGTTTGCGGGTGCTCAAAATCCAGTGCTGACGTGAGCTGAGAGAGCTGTGAAGCCGCCCTTCGATGAGTGCCAGCTCTGAAAGACTCACACCAGGGAACGTCGATTCCAGTTTCTGGAGCGTCTCTTCTTGTGAGAACCCGCGATTGAACCGGCAGTTATAAACCTCTACCTCCAGTTGAGAGAGATGCTGAAGGGATTTGAAAGGTCGGTGCCGCCCCGACCGGCTGCGGTGCCAGTCAAAGCAGAGATTTCGCGCGACGACTCGCAGCCAAGTGATGAAGCTCGCTCTTCCTGCAAGCTTGAACTTCAGAAGCCGTTGAAAGCGATTGCGGGCCAGTTGCTCGCAAATATGGAGGTAACAATCCGCTGCTGCGTCTTCGTCGCGGGTGCAGGCTCGTGCGGTTTGATACAGGACCGGACTGTAAGATTCCAAGAATCCTACCCAGGCATCGCGCGAACTTGAGGACCGAAGTGCATCCAACAAAGCCGCAATGTCCTGATCGCACACTCTTGACTCCATGGGAGAAGGTTCTTCTGCACTTGACCCGTGGAGTTTAACCTAACATCTTCGCCAAATCCATGAAAACACGATGTGTTGAGTCTCTGAGCTATCGACTCTCCGTGGAGGAACGCCCACGGGACTCCGGAATCGCATTTCTCTTCTCCAAGCCAAACGCTCGATCGGCCATATTTATGAGATAGGTAGTAATCAATGCTGTCCCTTCCGTCTACAACGTCGCTGCAGGTCTTTTGAACGAGCAGGGCGCGGCCTCTGGACAGCCCTCATGAGGCTGGGAACCGGCGGGCTGGCCCACCTTTTGGTTTTCACTGATTGAAACACCCCCCAATGAGGCTGCCCCACCCTTCGCGGTTTTCGAAGGGTGGGTATCCCAACCCAGGCGCAGAGAAAAAGGCCGCCTCGCGGCGGCCCATATTTGTTTTGATTTTACTGACAGCTAATGGCTGACAGCCGAGAGCTAGTCTCCGGCCACCGGTTCCGCCATTTCTGCCTTCGTCTCCGGAGCGTGTTTCCCATTCCCGTTCTTCGGAGCCAGCGCGCCCAGCGGAATGAATCCACCTTCCGACTGTACCGGCTTCTCTTTCAGCACCACTTCGCGATACAGCGAAGCCATGCGCGCGTTATATGCTTCGTCGTTCTTCTTAGCCCCGCGCTCTTCACCGACCAGCGGCAACTGACCACCGGCTACCTGTTTCAGCTTCGCATCCCGCGCCCGCATCTTCTCTTCGCGCGCGTTCTTTGCGATGCCCAACTTATCCAGATCGTGCTGCTCTTCCTGCGTCACAATTCCGTCCCGCAGATACAGCGAGTGCTCCTTCGATTCCATACCCACGTTCTTGCCGCCGGCAAAAATTTCGTGCCGCCCGTGCTCTTCGTACCATTTGGTGAGCGTGGCCGTCATGTGCATCTTTTCGATAATGTTCCTCCAGCCCACGCCCGTGTTGTAGGCGCAGAACGAAATCTCGCCTTCCTGCGTTGCATACGGGATAATGCACTGCTCGGTGCGTCGGAAGTCGTAATTAAACAGGTCCTGAAACCACATTCCCGCGATGAACAGGAAATTCCAGCGATCGTTGCGCCGCTTCATGACATCGTCAATCGTGCGGTCCGGCCCAACCTTGCCATAGTTCTTGCCCGTTGCATTGAAGTTCTTGTCGAACTTCTTCAGCAGGTCCATCAACTTAAAATGCGTAGGCGACTTGAACGGATCGTAGTTCTTCATCAGACAAAGCGCCATCCCCACCACGGTCAAAAACTTTCCCCGCGAAGCATCATTTACTTTCGCAATATCCTTCGCCAGTTGGTCCCCATGCAGGAACGCCGTAACCGGAACCGCCTCCTTCGTCTCCTTGTCAATCATGACAGCCATGCCAGTCCCACAATTCGGGTGACAACCGCAACTTAGTTGGCCCCAGTCGTTTTTCAGGTCATTGACGTGCATCAGGTCGGCCCAGTCGCTGAAGGTGGACATGAAGCTGATTGGGAACCAGTCGCGGGCGGGCTCGCCCAGGCTGGTTTGATTTTTTACGTCGTGGGCCAGGTGAGACAAAGTGTAGCGCTGCGCTTTGCGGCGGTCGTCGGTGATGGCTTCATCTCGGCCAGTGAAGCTGACCGGCTGGAAGGAAAGGAATCCGATCTTCCTTGGATTATCGAGAGCGAACTGAATAATGCGTCCAACCTGCTCGTTGTTAATGCCATT
>Ga0209056_10002173_pt1 | contig 21310 bp, 24 predicted proteins | sample GraSoiAngelo_114_FD_185876 | JGI IMG/M metagenome (GOLD analysis project Ga0209056, IMG submission 185876) | Grasslands soil microbial communities from the Angelo Coastal Reserve, California, USA - 14_0903_13_40cm (SPAdes) (version 2) | ecosystem: Environmental > Terrestrial > Soil > Grasslands...
TACCCCATCCCGATGTAGGAGCGGTACAGCTGGTTCTGCGCCGCGAGGCCGCGCAGCGCCTGGAGCACCTCGCGCTCGGTGCGCCCCGGTGGGAGCTGGAGCGGGCGTCCCAGGCGGATGTGCGCCGGCACGACGGCATCGATGAACGCATCGAGTGAGTCGTAGCCGACCGTCGCCAGCATGCCCCGTACCTCGTCGGGGCTCGGTCCGATATGGCGGCTGGCGAAACGGTCGGCAGGGGCAAGGGAAGCGCGGACGGTCGGCATAAGATGGATCGCTATGAATGGCGTCAGGAAAGAGTGTGCGACTGTCCCGGCACGAGCACCACGACGCGTGCTCGGTCTCCCACCTGTCGCTTGAACTGTTCCGGGTCGGCCTTGATCACGTCCCACGTATTGTAATGCATGGGAATCACCGTGCCGGGCCGCACCAGCTCCACCGCGCGGACGGCGTCCTCGATCCCCATCGTGTAATTGTCGCCGATCGGGACCAGCATCACGTCCACGCGGCCCGCCAGGAGCTGCATCTCGAGCGTGAGGGCGGTGTCGCCGCAGTGGTAGGCGGACTTGCCCCCCATCGTCAGCACCAGGCCGCAGGGGTTGGTCGTGAACTGGCCCGTCGAGTCGCCCTCCACCGCACCACCGTGGAAGGCCGGGACCAGCTTCACTCGCCCGAACGGAAACTCATGCGCGCCGCCGATGTGCATGGCGTGGACCGAGGCGCCGCGTTGCCCGCAGAACCTGGCCAGCTCCGCCGTGGCCACAATCGTGGCCGCGTCGCGCTGCGCAATCGGGATGGCGTCGCCCAGGTGGTCGCCGTGACCGTGCGACAGCAGCACCGCGTCGACCTTCGGAAGGCGGGCGACCGGAATATCCGCCACGGGATTGCCCGTCAGGAACGGGTCGATGACCACGCGCCGGCCGTCGGCTTCGAGCGCGAAGCAGGCGTGGCCGTGGAAGATGACCTTGAGCATGCCGGCCGACTCTATTGCCCGATCTGCTTCTTGTACGCCCCGGCGTCGAGCAGGTGGTCGAGCTCCGCGGGAGTCTTCACGCGCAGCTTGATCATCCATCCGGCGCCGTACGGATCGCGATTGACGAGCGCCGGATCGTTTTGCAGCGCCGCGTTTACCTCGGTCACGGTCCCGGAGAGCGGCGCGTAGAGCTCCGACACGGCCTTCACCGCTTCGATCGTGCCGAACACGTCGCCACGCCCGAAGCTGGCGCCGACCTTGGGCAAGTCCACGTACACGACGTCGCCGAGCTCGCCCTGCGCATAGTCGGTGATCCCGACGTGCATGACGCCGCCGTCCCCGGTCTGCTTTACGTACTCGTGGTCCTTGGTATAGCGCAGCTCGGCCGGAATGTTCGCCATGCGGGATCGCTCGCTCGCGGGCCTGTAACGTCGGGCCGAAGGTTACCGGAGCACGAAACCTCTGTCAAGGCAATGGGTTGGCCGCGACGAACACATCGGCGCGCGGAGCCAGCCCTGCCGCCCCGGGCTCGACCAAACGGAGCCGATCGTACCCCCATGGCCGCAGGTCGAGTCGCACGGCCACGGGGTCGGGATCGTCCGAAAGCTTCACCAGCAGTCCATGGCGGCCCGCGCGGGTCCAGGCCTGCTCCGCGGCGTCCGCCGCGGCGGCCGTCGCGACGATCGCGTCGGGGCGCGGCGAGCGTCCCAGCGCTTTCTCGATGGCGGTCGCGGTGCCGGTCACGCGCCGCACGGTGAGTCCTGCGTCGGCGTAGCGGGCGGCGATCGCGTTGAGCACGGGGTGCTCGCTCGCCTCGGCGGCTGCGAGGAGCAGGGCGCGCGCCGGCGATCCCAACGCGCTCACCGCGGCGCGGTGGCGGAGCTGTTCGAATACGGCCCGCGCTTGCTTTTCTAGATCAACGAGGGAGCCCTCGTTTTCGATCACGAAGTGACTCTTCTCGCGCTTGCGATCGGCCGGCATCTGGGCGGCGATCATGCGGTCCGCCTCGCCGTTCGAGAGGCTGCGGATGGTGCGGAGCCGGGTGCGCCGCAGCGACACGCTCGCGTCCACCAGGACCACCGCGTCGAACTGGGTGGGGTCGAGCACCTCGAACAACAGCGGGATGTCGTTCACGACGAGCACGTCGCCCCGCTCCCGCGCCTCGTGCACGAGCTGGTCCCGGCGGCCCTGCACGGCGGGGTGGACGATCTGGTTGAGGGCGTCGAGCGCAGCCTGGTCGCCCATCACTTTGGCACGCAGCGCGGCGCGGTCGAGTCGTCCATCGGGGGCCAGGACGTCGGCGCCGAAGCGGCCGGCGATCGCCGCAATCACCTCGCCGCCCGGCGCCTGCGCCTCGCGCGCCAGGACGTCGGCGTCGATGACCGTGGCGCCCCAACGCTCGAACAGGGCGACGACGGTGGACTTGCCGGCGGCGATGTTGCCGGTGAGGGCGACGTTTAGCACGGAGACAAGTGCGGAATGCGGAGTGCGGAATGCGGAGTAGAAGGTCGGGTGTAGACTCCGCACTTCACACTCCACACTCCGCACTCAAAGTAGCGCCCTCTGATCCTCATCCGCCCTCGGCACTTTGTGGCAATGGCGGCACCGAGCCTCGTAGGACTCCCGGCCTCCGACCATGATCGTGGGGCTCTCCCACAGGGCGGGCTGGCCGTTGACGAGACGCTGGTTGCGGCTCGCGGGGCCCCCGCACGTGATGCAGATGGCCTGGAGCTTGTCGACGATCTCGGCGATCGCGAGGAGCGTGGGCATCGGCCCGAACGGCAGCCCGCGGAAATCCATGTCGATGCCGGCCAGCACGACCCGGACGCCCCTGTCCGCGAGCGTGTTTGCCACGCCGACGATACGCTCGTCCAGGAACTGCACTTCGTCGACCGCGACCACCTCCGTCTCCGGACGAATCGCCCGCATCACCGCTTCGGCGGAGTCCACAGGCTCGGCTTCGACCGTCCCCCCGTCGTGCGTGCTGACCGTGTAGAGACCCGCGTAGCGGGCGTCCAAGTGGGACTTGAAGACCTGGACGTGCTTCCGGGCAATCACGGCGCGCCGCACCCGGCGCACCAGCTCTTCGCTCTTGCCGGAGAACATGACGCCGGCGATGACTTCGATCCAACCGGGGCGGGTGCCGTGAAACACGATGGGGGAGGGTAGTTGGACCGCGGGGATCGGTCAAGGAAGGGCCGGTCACGTCCTCCTCTTCTTGCGCATCTCGGCGATTCGTGTCTTGACGAGTCGCTTCACGAGAGTCGATGACAGGGGCTTCGTGAATGGAAATCGGATCGTGCCCTTCGACGTCTCGTATCCCTTGAGGGCGGTCGCGTGGGCGCGCCGCAGCGCGGCGGTCATCGGGTACAAGCTGCAGTGGTGCTTGAAGGCGGCATACCACACGAGCGGTTTTCCTTCGACCCTGAACGAGGGAATCCCGTAGCTGAAGGCCTCACGAGCGCCGGGCGCCGCGGAGCGAATGGCCTGGCGGAGTTTCCGGAGGTACTTCCGGGCAGCGGGTGGTAAGGACGCGAAATAGGACCGCACCTGTATCGCGGCCCGTTTTACGTCGTCCTTTGACGTAGAGGAGGATATCAATGTGACCTCCGGCGATTTGACGGTAGCGTCCTAACGGCGCAGGGCGGCGGCCATCAAGCCCGAAACACGTCGGTGCTCACGTAGCGCAGCCCCGAATCGATGATGATCGTACCAACAGTCGCGCCCGCGCCGAGCCGTTTGGCGACGACGAGTGCTGCGACGATGTTGGCCCCAGTCGACGTTCCGGCGAAGATGGCCTCTTCGCGTGCGAGCCGCCGAGCCATCGCCTTCGCCTCCTTGGTGGGCACGCCGATGATCTCATTCACCTCGTCTCGCCGCCAGAGCGGAGGGATGAACCCGATTCCAATTCCCTCGATGCCGTGCGATCCCGAGGGTTTCCCCGCGAGCACCGCCGTTTCCGCCGGCTCGACCGCCGTCACGTGTAGGTGAGGATTGTGCGATCGCAAGGCGTGCGCCGCGCCGTGGATCGAATGCGCCGTGCCGACGGCCTGTACGAACGCGTCGATTCGCCCCCCAGACTGCTCCCACAGCTCCTCGCCCAGAGAGTGATAGCCTGCCTCGCCGTCTCGATTATTGAGCTGGTCGCAGTACCAGTGCCCCGGCCGGCGACTGATCTCACCAGCCGTGGCGATCATCCGTTTGATCAGCTGCTCGGTGATTCTCTTCTTGTCGCTCAAAACATCGGTGAGCTCCGCACCATATGCGCGCATCGTCCACCGCTTCTCTTCGCTAAACGCGTCCGAGAACACGAAGTGTGCCTTATAGCCGTACGCGGCGCAGATCAGGGCGAGGGAGATCCCGGTCGTGCCTGCCGTGTACTCGACCACGGTCCCGCCCGCTGGGAGCCTCCCGTCTGCGCGGGCGCGCTCGACCATGGCGCGGGCCACCCGGTCCTTCATGCTCCCGGTCGGGTTCGCCGACTCGAGCTTCGCGACGACGCGCGCGGAGCCGGGCGGCACCACGTGGCGAAGCTCTACGAGGGGCGTGTTGCCGATCGCATCGAGGATCTGCTGCGAGGCAGGCATGGTACCGAGATTGGTCGCAGGCGTGTGTCAGGCGGCTGGACCGCCAAGCGCCAACCGGATTTGACTCAAGTGATGCTCATTATGAGCGGCGGCCTTGTCGAATTCATCCCGCAACGTGCGCACGCCGTCTACACTATGCACGAACTCAAGGTGGCCACTGCGCGCATAGTGCACACCAGCATAGTAGATGATCGCATTGCGAACCGATTCGTATACCTGCCGGGAGAGGTCTAGCGGCACCCGCGAATAGTCGAGTCCCTTCGCCCACGCATCCTGATCCATCACCCATACGACCGGACGAGGTTCACTGAGCACTCGACGGATGCGATCGAAAAAAACGGTCTCGCTATCCGAGAGGTGGTGAAGGATATAACTGACTGACCACTTGCCGGGCGCGTAGGTTCGCGCGAGGTCGCGATGGTTGAGCGAGAAGCACTTCAGCGTCTCGTCTCGGGTCCGTTCAAGCTCTTGAATAACTAGCGTGGTGACTCCCCCTTCAGACGAGCCTCGGAGATCGTCGGCTCGAACAGCTCGATCGGGTTGCCGGACGGATCCTCGAGGAGGATCTGCTTGCCGCCAACGCCGGTCACAATCTCGTTGCGAAAGCGAGCGCCCGCCTTGCGTAAGGCCTCGACTGTGGCCGCAAGATCAGGGACCTCAATAGCAAAGCGATTCCAACCGCCAGGCTCCGGCTTCCTCCCATCTGGCATGGACCGTCCGCCACCGCCCATCGGATTGGGGGCACTGAGCACCAGGCGGAGGTCACCCCGCGAAAGCATGGCAAACGGTGGAGCCGGGCGCATCTCCAGTTTGAAGCCGAGGTGCTTGGTATAGAAGCCGACGGCCACGTCGACATCGTGGACAATGTAGCGGACCTGAACTGTGGCCATATGACGTTACCTCTCGAGCGCGGCCGCCTGCTTCAACGCGCATTTAGGCGGCGCGTTGCACCGCTCACCTGCTTGCGAACTGTCGCAATGTCCTTTAGGGGACGAACCTCGACACAACCGGTGCGTGCCCAGGGGAACTGGCTCGCGATTCGAACTGCCTCAGCCATGTCCGTAGCCTCGATCAGATTGAAGCCACCCAGGACCTCTTTGGCTTCGGCGAAGGGGCCGTCAACCGTAGTCAGACGGCCGTTACGAATACGCACTGACTTGGCGGTGGTCGGGCTCTCGAGCATTTGCGACTCGAGCAGGTGCCCCTCTTGACGTAGCTCGTCGGCGTGAGTGAGGCAGTCGCGCATGGTGGCGTCAAACTCGTTCGGGGGCATTGCGTCGAGCAAAGCGTTGTCGTTGTAGATCAAGAGCATGAACTTCACGCTGGTTCCTTATGGCTTAGGACTGAGTTTGACTCGCATCTAATGTTGAACCACCAACACGTGATTCTTCCTTCCGCTCATACGGATGCCAGAGGTGGTAGCAGCAACCCGTCTGCCGTTCAAGTAATACTCGGCGCCCGACAGAGCGTCCCCTCTTAAGACGAAATTCCATCCGTTCTCTTTGGCTTCGAACCCATATTCAATTCCCCTGCCGGTCTTTCCGCGCGAAAACGACACCCTGTTGCTTCCCACCGGAAGATCTTCGATGCTCATATTCTCCCAACCGGTAGGCAAGTGAGGATCAAAGACGACGGTCTTGTTTACCGCATCCGGCTGAATGCCGAAGACATGCTGGACCAGCGGAACCACGATGCCGTAGCTGGTCCAGGCGATCGTAAAGCAGCCATAATCAGGCATCATCTCCGCAATCGAACCTGGTAATTTCCGACTGAAGGTCTGCACGATCCTGTCCACATACCACATCGCTTCGTCGGTGCGGCCGTAGTTGGCTTCGGAGACGGCCTGCACCCCGGTTGAAATGGTCATCATCGCCTGTCTTTCGACGGCCGACAAGAAGGGTCCGTACTCTCCGACATTGTGGTTTCGGATTCTGTCCAGCAGTTGTATCGCTCTTGCTCGCGGGGCGATGCCACTCTCCATTGGCGTCGTGATGACCCAGTTCTCGTTCGTGATCCAACCTCTGCTGCTATCAGGCATTGCGGCGAATTTCTCCTTCAGTCGCTCGTAGTATCCCATCAGGTCCTTGTCTCTTCGGGTCAGGTTGTTTGGCCCCTTCAGGCCTATTTGCCGGATTGCTCCCTCGGCGGCACTCATAGCCTGTGCTCTGGTTCCGTAGAAATCGGCGTACGAACTATCCTCTTCGACCCAGAAGCGTTCATTGATTCTCATCTCCAGTTGTGACGCCAGTTGCTGATATCGCGCTGCTGCGTCTGGCTCGTCCAGAATCCCGGCAATCCGTGCTGTGGCCTTCAACGCCTGCTGCGTGTATACCGCAACATCAATCAATTCCGCGTTTAAGCCATACACTTCCATGATCCCGTAGCCTTCTGGGAACAGGTTCTTGTTCCGGTCCATGTCGGTCAGCAGCCAGTGGATGCCCAGCTTCATCGCCGGGTACATTTCTCTTGCAAAGTCCAGATCTCCCGTCCACTGGAAGAGCTTGCCGACCGTAAGGATGAACTGAGCCGTTTCCTGTGTGTTGCCGGGATTGGAAACGACGCCGTTTGTCGTGACCTCATGCACGATCCGGCCGTTGCCGTTTGCTTTCAACGACTGATCCTTCAATAGGCGGAGGGTTTGCTTCGCGAGTTCAAAATCGCCGGTCGCCGCGAGCGCTTGCAGAGAGTATGTCTCAGTCCCGAACCACCATGGGTATTCCATGAGCCCGCCACCGAGACCGCGACCGATGCCGGGGACGTCTCTGACAAGCCACTCCGTGTTGACCTTCACCCAGTTGTAGACCTCTTGGAGACGTTGGTCGGGAATTCGTACCCTCGCCCTTTCGATGATTGAAGCGTAGCGTGCCTTTTTCCTTGCCAAGAGGGTCGCATGATTCTTGGCCAGATCGTTATAGGTGTTTAGGGCTGCATGCTTGTCTGCCGCCGAGCCCGCGATAGCGAATGTCAGGGTAGCGGTGCTGTTGGGGTCGACCGATAGATCGTGTTGGGATGCGGCTGTGACTCCCATGCCACTCGTGGGTACCGGCTGTGGATTTGTGATTGGTTGTGCACCGGCGGGAGGGGTGGCTCCCCAAACGGAGAACCAGGGGTTCTCGCCGTCCCGGGCGATGAAGAGACGGTCGGTCGGTTGCCAGGCGACAGTGTCCTGAGCGTCCTGTATCCCGAGTCGATCTGACAACCATACGGGGCGTAAATCCGTCTTGACGGAAAAGTGAAAGCGCAACTGTCGCTTGCGAGCGGCTGCGTTCTTGAAAGAATACTGAACGATCAATCCCTCCTGGCTGTCCGGACTGAACTGAAAGCGCTCGATCTCCAAGCTGTCCAACACCGGACCATATCTGAACCGATTGCCATACGGGTAATTGACGAATTCGGCGCTCTCCGACAGAGCGATTTCCTGCTTGGTTGCCATATCCGTTACGGTTGCCCAAAAACCGTCTAGCAGTTTGATCGGGTGCAGCCATAACCCGCCCATTTCGCCTGGCACGTGTTCGCCCATATCGGGGAAGTTCCCATCCTGCGTTCCAATCAAGTACGTCCTGTCGCCTGCCGTGACATAGGGCTGACCCTTGTTTTCCCCGTGATTGCTTATTCCTGCCAGGATGGGGATGGCGTAAGCAGTTTGGCACGGGAGCAATTGAACGTTGTTCAGAGCGAAGAAGAAGGACAAGAGAATGGAAAGAATGGCGCTATTCATCGAGATTTTCGAAGACGCTCCCTCATAACTCGGCGAGCCCAAAGATCGCTACGAATCCAAAGTAGACAAGAGCCAGAGCGAATAGAATGCCGAACAGGACTACGGTCAGCCAGGACACCATCCCAGCGCGGGCCAATGTTCGGTACGCCAGTGGAATCGCGGCCGCTGAGAGCGCGGAACCCAGCAGGACCACGCAGTATCCGGGGACGATCAACCCCGCTTCCTGGACTTGGGTACCGATCACCATGCTGACCGGGAACCCGACTAATCCGAAACTGAGCGTAACGAGTGCGCGAGTAGGAGGACTCATGCCGAGGCGCCGCCCGCCTAACGGACCGCGCGTAAGCTGCGGGCGAGTCTTGGCATTAGGGCATAGGACCTCTTACCGAGACCACATTCACCCACCACCACCTACCGCGGCGAGATAGGCCCGTGCGGCTTGTAGTCCGTGCCGCTTCCCGCCGTACGTGGCGTCCCCAAAGAACTTCTGGTGACGCGGGCCGTAGCTCCCGTCGCGGCGGCCCTGGTAGTTCACGCGCACCCACCAGCCGTGCGTCCGCGTCGATGGTTGATCGATTCGGCTGATGCCGCGCCGACGGACTGGTTGGGAGCGAGTCTTCTTCATTGGAGGCTGGGGTTGTTGGTGATGGGTTATGGTACGCGCCGCTTAACGGAGCGCGCTTAAGTTGCGGGCCACTCGCCCACAGGGCGTAATGGCATTGAACGATAGTCCGTGCGCCCCAGGGCACAACACTCCGTTTCCCTTAAAGCGATCACCGCCCGTCAGCTTCAAGCGCTTGTTAGGCGGCACCCGGTACATTCGCGGTTGACAGGTAACACTTCGTACACAGTTGATTGGTAACACTCTCTCTAACCTAGGTGCCTCGCCAGGAACGTGTACTTCGGCCCGGTCTGGCTGGGCCGCTTTCATGAGGAGGTCGGACGGATCGTCGATCCGCTGGGGCGGCCGATGCGCCGACAGGGCGACAACCACAAAGGAAGGACCTACACCAAAGTGTTACCCATCACCTGAGTACAAAGTGTCACCTATCACTTGGACCGTTCACCCCCTTACGCGTCAGAGAAACGCGCCCAGATGAAGGAGCAGAAGCACGAAGGCAAGGAAGCCTGCTGCGCTTCGTATGGCGTGGAGGCGATTCCATTTGTCGAGCAGTACACCAGCCTTCGTGGAACCAATGTCGAGGTCGGCGTCGGACAGTTGCTTGTTTGTGGGGAAGATGACAATGAGTGTGAACGGAACGACGAGGCCGATCAGCAAACCAGCAATCAGGACTTGGCTCCCGCGACCTTGAAGCCAGGCGCCGACCGCTGAGAGGAACCCCACGACGGCGAGGCTCGCCTGCATCACCGTACCGCGGCGATAGCTCGGACGCCACTGCTTGACCGCGGCGGCCGTGCCAGGTTCGCGACGAGCAGGATGTTCGACCAGGTTGACGTAGATCGCCGCGCCGGTGAAGAGACCGGTGCAGAGAGTCGCGATCAGCTCGGGGAGCATGAGATTAGTGGAGTACGACGTTGAAATGCGATCGGCGCCGCCTAACGGATCGCGCTTAAGCTGCGGCGCACACTCACAGTCGTCACAAACGCAATTCTACCTTGAGAAGACGGCGCCGCCAGCTTCAGGCGCATTGGTAGCCCACCTATGATCCAATCCGGGCGGCGAGGGAATCGAGTGAGCTAGATCCGCCGGTGCCAGGGAGAAAAAACGCCGCGCAGTCGCAACGCTTGTTCTAACTGGCACCCCTACGTATGGCCGTTCTGAACTTGCGATGGGCCAAGAGGGCGCGAGCCAGGCCGACTCCGGTGCCGCCGAACGGGCCATCGTGACCGTGTCGACTAAATGCGTTCCGGTCTCGGCGTCGATCAGCAGCATATCGGCTTCTGTGGAGGCGATGACCGCCACGAGCGTGCAACTGATCTCAAGCTCGGCTGAGATCGTGCCCTCGTATAACACACGAATGGTCGGCCGTGTCACTACTTCGACGCCATGCTCACAGCTTACGAAGTAGGGTCGAGCACAGTGGTGTGACGCGAGAGCCGCGCGACCCAGAGTGCGACTTACAGCATTGTTCATCACAGCCGCTGGTGTCTGAGCACCCAGATCGCCTGCGACAGTGACCGCCGCGACCAGGACGGATCGAACGATCACCGTATTCTCCATTTTTCGCAGAGCCGGTCAACCACCGCAAAGGAGCCGCCTAACGGATCGCGCTTAAGCTGCGGGCGACTCGCCCGCCGGCGCAAGCGTGTTGGACGACAGGCCGTGCCGGCCAGGGGCACAACACTCCGCCTCCCTTAGCGCGATCACCGCCCGCCAGCTTCAAGCGCTTGTTAGGCAGCGCAGTCCGTGGACTCCTCGCTAGCCGCCAATGCGCGGTTCTGCCCGTGACTTGCTGAGTAAACGCTCCGCGAAATCGAGCCGCTCCTGTGTTTCCGCTAACTCTTGTTGGAGGCCCTGGACACTCCGTTCAAGTTCCTCGAGCCGGGCCGTGACGTCGGGCGATGATGATTCTCGTCGAGTGGCAAACAGACGAGCGACCTTGACCACCGTGAACGCAGCGATCCCCACGGTTGATAGGAGTGCGACAAGAGACACAGCAAGTTCCATGTGGCCTTCCTCGGCCAGGCCTGAGACTCACCTGCGCTGCCTAACTAGGATTAGACTGCTTGGCTTCAGTCTTCAAACCGGCATTCCTCGCAATCTAAAAAGCACAAACCGCTGACGCCCTCGCGATGTCCAACTGCGCTCTCCGGAACAGGATAGACGCCATAGACGCAGTCCACGAAAGACGGAAATAGACTGCGAGCCGCGCAGCATGACACACCTCGAACTCTGAGGCACAGCACGACCGCGACACCCGGGCCCTCGAAAGTGCCCAAATCTTGCGGATTTCCGGAGGATACCCCCATATTGTGGCGGTTTTATGCGGGTTTCCGGGTGCCCCTCCGTGAAAGGGGCGGATTTCCAAGGGTTTTCAGCCCTAGACCCTCACAAGGAGACACGGTGAACAAAGCCGAGCTGACCGCGGCACTGGCCATGCGCACCAAGATGTCCAAGGCCGACGCGGGCCGGGCGATCGAAGCGCTCTTCGACGACAAGGGCATCATCGCGGCCGAGCTGAAAAAAGGCGCCAAGGTGCAGATCACCGGGTTCGGAAACTTCGAGGCCCGCAAGCGCGCCGCGCGCATGGGCCGCAACCCGAAGACCGGTGGCGTGATTCAGATCAAGGCGTCCATCGCCCCCGCGTTCCGCGCCGGGAAGCAGCTGAAGCAAGCGGTCAACAGAAAGTAAGCCACGCCTCGATTCACCGTCTGCAGTTCACGGGCCGCTCCGCTGGGCGGCCCGTCGGCTTCGGTGGGCACCTCCTCTTGAAGGGAAGACCTGCGATGGTTCGACCCCTGGTGGCGGCACTCGGCGCCGCGACGCTGCTCGCCGCGACACCAACCGAACAGGCGCGCCCGCCCCGCGGCGCGGTGCTCGTCGAACGCTTCTTCGCGCCGTCGCTCGGCGTCACGAAGCATTATCTCGTGTACCTCCCGCCGTCCTACGCGGGCACGCCGACGCGGCGCTATCCGGTCGCGTACTACCTGCACGGCCTCTCCGGAAGCGAGTCCGACTGGGTGTCGCTCGCCGGGATCGACGTGATCGCCGACTCGCTCATCGCGGGCGGTATGTCCGAGATGATCCTCGTGATGCCGGACGGCGACAATGGCTGGTACACCAATTGGGCCACGCCGCGCGGATACGACGAGTGTGCGAACGGGGCGGCGCGCGACCGGGCGGCGCCGACCTTTTGCGTGAACACGCCGCGGTACGAGGACTATGTCTCCCGGGACCTGGTGCGCCACGTCGATTCGACGTATCGCACGTTGGCCGATCGCCGCCACCGCGGCATCGCCGGACTGAGCATGGGCGGGTACGGCGCGGTCATGGTCGCGCTGAATCACCCCGATCTGTTCGCCGCGGCCGCGAGCCACTCCGGTGTCCTCTCGCCGATGTACGCGGGTCCACACCCCTTCGCGCCACCGGCCCGCTACTTCACCTCGATCGACTCGCTCGAGGTCGCATGGGGCGGTGTATGGCCGTCGGTGGCACCGGCGTTCGGCAGCGCGCTCGCAGCCTGGGAGGCGCGGGACCCCGCCCGCCGCGCCCGCCGCCTCAAGACCACCGGCGATCCGATTCCAGCGCTGTTTATGGACACGGGGACCCAGGACGGGCTGGCCGACCAGTCACGCGCCTTGCACGCCGAGCTCACCAGCATGGACATCGCGCACGTGTATGGGGAATGGCCGGGCAAACACGACTGGAAGTACTGGCACGCGCACGTGGGCGAGAGCATGCGCTGGCTGGCGGAACAGATCGGCCCCTGATCAGCGAGAACGGCTAGGACGGCAGCGAGAGGCGCAGCCCCCGGTGGCATTGCCGGCACGTCACCGGCTGCGGGGCCCGCCAGCGTGGCGCGAGCTCGAGCGCCTGCTCGGCGCCGCAGTCGGGGCAGGTGCCGCGCGCCTCGGTCGCGAGCTCCACGGTCCCCAGCCGCTGGAAGAATTGCCACGCACCGTACGCCAGGAACGACGGGACCAGCACGAAGTGCGCGACCGGAATGAATACGCTGAACAGCGCGACGGCCCACCACTTCCCTAATCCAGCGAACGCGCGGCGCAGACGCTGCTCGCGATCGAACGTCTGGATCGTGACTTGGCCGGTCGTCGGTGATCCGTGGTAGCCGCTCAAGACAACGGGTTGGACGCGCGTGATTCCGGATGGCACCCGCATTGTACCGGGTCGCCGAACGCGCGTTCCAGTTAGCTGTCGCGATCGAGCCGCGGGGTTACGCGACGCCCCCGGATCGTGGCCCCCGCGAGCTTCTGGACCGCCTGCTGCGCCGCGGAGGGTGCAAGCTCGACCAGGCTGAATGAGTCCCGCACGTCGATCCGGCCGATGTCGCTCTTGGCGAGGCCGGCCTCGCGAATCAAAGCGCCCACCAGGTCCTTGGCGGACGCCCGGTCCTTCTTCCCCACGTTGACGAACACCTTCACGCGCGCACCAACAGGGGGTGCAGAGCTCGTCCCTTCCTTCTTCTCTCGTTCCCGCTCGCCGAGCATCGCGAGCAGAGCCGCCGCAACTTCGGCCGGGTCGAACCGCTGGAACAACGGATCGAGGAGCGAGAGCTCCGCGTCCACGGTACCGGCCGCGAGCCGCTGCGCTACCTGCTCGCGTAGCGCCTCGGAGCGGTCGCGCGCGCGATCCGCCGCCGACGGAAGCGCAATCGGTGTGAGCGTCGCAATCGAGCGGGCGTAGGGAAGCTGGGTGGCGTTGAGCAAGAGCACCGGCTCGCCGATCTTAGCGAGGGCGGCGAGCTCGTCGCGGGTCGGGAGCGTGTCACAGAGCACGGCATCGGGGGCTTCTGGCGGGGACACGATCGGACCGCCGCTCCAGATGAACGGCCTCGCTGCGCCGACGGCGTCAATCGTGTCCTGGATAGCGACGGAACGACGGAACAACGGAACGATCGCATAGCGAGCGCGGCAGACCGGCGGCAACAATCTGCCGCTCTCGTCCACTCCAGCTTTCCCCACGACCTCGGCCCGGCGCGCATGCCGCTCGAGGAAGTCGGCAAGCAGCGCGGGATTCCAGCTCAGGATTATTCGGCGGGCGTCCCGCGTCTCGCCGAGCAGGGTATCGAGCGTCGCAGCGTGATCGCGGGCGATCAACGTCTCGGGCCAGGCCACGATCACCGTAGAGACGCGTTCGAGCTTCAGGACCGCGCGCTGGACGAGGGCGGCGAGGTCCGTGACCCCGCCGGCGAGAACCTGAACGACGCCCTGGTTGAGGAGGTGAGCGGTACGGGTGAGGCCGGTGACGGCGTGAACGCGCCCCGCGACGGGCGTGGCTGCGGCCCACTCGGCCGCGGCGGTGTCGTCGGCGCAGATGATCACCACGGGTGGACCGACCCCGGGGCCATGCCCCGCGGTGAGGGCACCCAGCACATCCCACAGGTCCCGCGCCTGCTCCGCCGCCGGCGGTCGCACGAACACGATCGGTCGGCCGCGTTCGAGCGCGGCCTTTGCGTCTGCTGCCGTCACACGATCCTCGATTGTCAAAGGGCGATGGCTCGAGAGGATGGTACAATCCCGTGAGCCCGAAGGCAAACGGCCGGTTGCGTGCTCTTGCCCGGTAGGGCTATCCTCTCGACCATGAGTCCGCCGTCCGGTTTGTCGCCCAACCTGCAACACCTCGAGACCTCCGCGACGATCGCGATCTCGCAGGAAGCCAAGCGCCGCAAGGCGGCGGGCGAGGACGTGATCGACCTGGGAGCGGGGGAGCCGGACTTCCCCACCCCTTCTATTCCCTCGGACGCGGGCGTGCGCGCCATCCGCGAAGGGAAGACGCATTACCCCGCGAACGAGGGGATCCTCGAGCTGCGCGCCGCCGCGGCGAAGCATCTGTCCCTCTTGTCCGGCGGACGTCCCGTGAACGCCGACAACATCGTCGTATCGAACGGCTCGAAGCAGGCGCTTTTCAACGCGTGCTTCTCGCTGTTCGGGCCGGGCGACGTCGTGGCCATCCCCGCGCCCGCCTGGGTGTCGTATCCGCAGATCGTATATCTGGCGCGTGCCCGACCGGTGCTCGTCCAGGGTGAGCCCGAGTGGAGCCTCAAGGTCAGCGTTCGTGATCTCGACCGGGTGGTGCCGGGCGCTCGGGGGCTGATTCTGTGCTCGCCCTGCAACCCGACGGGGGCGGTGTACACACATGCCGAGATCAAGGCCATCGCCAATTGGGCGCGGGACCGCAGGGTATGGGTCGTCGCGGACGAGATCTACCGCCGCATCCATTACGGCACCGGTCCCGCGCCGTCGTTCCTCGACCTTCCCGACGAGATGCTCGAGCGCGTGGTCGTGATCTCGGGTGTGAGCAAAGCGTATGCGATGACCGGGTGGCGGATCGGCTTCGCGCTCGCGCCCGGCCCCGCGGCCAAGGCGATCGCGGCGCTGCAGTCGCACACCACGACCGGCGCGAATCACCCTGCGCAGTTCGCCGCGGCGGCGGCCCTCAGTGACGAGCGGGTGGAGCAGGACGTGACGCGCATGGTCGCCGAGTTCCGCAAGCGACGCGACCTGGTGGTCGCGCGGTTCCGCCAGGAGCTGCCCGGCGTCGAGTTCGTCGAGCCCCTGGGTGCGTTCTACTTTTTCTTCCGCGTGGACTCGTTCGGTGGGATCGGCGGGACGGAGTTCTGTACGCGCTTGATCACCACCAACGGTGTGGCGTTGGTGCCGGGCGCGGCATTCGGCGACGACCGCTACGTTCGCCTTTCGTATGCCGCCTCCTCGGAAAACATTCAGAAGGCGCTCGATCGGATCATCGGGTTCGCCAAGAAGCTCGCCGACTGAGATTGTCTCGACTCATCCAGCTGAGCGTTCTCGTCGCCCTTTCGGGTGGGCTCGCGCTCGCGTGGACCGGGCCAACGATGCCGCGGGACGCGCGCGAGCGCCTCGTCGATTCGTTGCTCGAGCGGATGACCCTCGAAGAGAAGCTCGGGCAGCTCAACCTGATCGCGGCAGGCGAGCACGGCACCGCCAGCGCTGCGCAGCTCGCGCTCGTCCGCCAGGGTCGAGTCGGCGGGTTCCTCGGCGTCGTGGGAGCCACGCCCACCCATGAGGCACAACGCGTCGCCGTAGAAGAATCGCGTCTTAAGATCCCTCTCCTCCTGGGCTACGACGTCATCCACGGCTATCGCACCATCTTCCCGATCCCGCTCGCCGAGGCGAGCAGCTGGGACACCGCCGCTGCTCGAGCCACCGCGGGCGCCGCGGCGCGCGAGGCCGCCGCGGCGGGTGTGAACTGGACCTACGCGCCGATGGTGGACATCGCCCGCGACCCCCGCTGGGGGCGCATCGCGGAGGGAGCGGGGGAGGATCCGGAGCTCGGATCGGCGTTCGCCGCCGCGCGGGTGCGCGGCTTCCAGGGTGACACGCTCGGATTCGACAACCTCCTCGCGACCGCGAAACACTTCGCCGCCTACGGTGCGGCGGAGGGCGGCCGCGACTACAACACGCCCGAGGTTTCGGAGCACACCCTGCGCGAGGTGTATCTCCCGCCGTTCCACGCCGCGATCACGGCGGGCGCGGGGAGCATCATGGCGTCGTTCAACGAGATCGGCGGCATTCCGAGCTCCGCCAATCGCTGGCTACTCACCACGGTGCTGCGGGGTGAATGGGGCTTCAGCGGGCTTGTGGTAAGCGACTGGACCGCCGTCAAAGAGCTGCAGGCGCACGGTGTCGCAGGCAGCCCGGCCGCCGCCGGTGCGCTGGCGCTCCGAGCGGGCCTCGACATGGACATGCAGAGCAGCATCTACGCGGACGATCTGGCTACACTGGTTCGCGGCGGCGCCGTTGCCGAGGCGACGGTGGACGATGCGGTGCGACGCGTGTTGCGGGCCAAGGCGCGGCTCGGGCTGTTCGATCATCCCTATCGCGGTGCCGATCCCGCGCGTGAGCGGGCCGTCACGCTCACGCCCGACGCGCGGCGCCTGGCGCGAACGGTCGCGGGCGAAGCGATCGTGCTCTTGAAGAATGACCGCGCTCTCCTACCGCTCGGCAGCCAGGCCAGGCACGTGGCGGTCATCGGCCCTCTCGCCGACAGTCGCAACGACCCCCTCGGGCCCTGGGACGCGTTGGGTGACTCGGGGGACGTCGTGACGGTGCTCGCGGGTCTCAAGGCACGGGCCCCCCGTGGCACCGTCGTGCGATACGCGCGGGGCTGCCACGTTACGGATACGTCCACGGCAGGCTTCGCAGAGGCCCTCGGCATCGCGCGCCGCTCGGATATCGCCGTCGTGGTGTTGGGCGAGACGCAGGACATGAGCGGCGAAGCGTCCAGTCGATCCACCCTCGGACTCCCTGGCGTACAGGAGCAGCTGCTCGAAGCGGTCGCGCGCACCGGCACGCCCGTGGCGCTCGTGCTGATGAATGGGAGACCACTGGCGTTGCCGTGGGCCGCCGAGCACGTGCCGGCGATTGTCGAGACGTGGTTCCTGGGCGTGGAAACCGGGCACGCCGTCGCGGACATCCTCTTCGGCGACGTCAATCCGAGTGGCAAGCTACCGGTGACGGTCCCGCGCTCCCTCGGGCAGGTGCCGATCTACTACAACCACACGAACACGGGTAGACCGTGGTCCGCCACGGATCACTTCACCTCGCAATATCTCGACCTGCCGCCCACGCCGCTCTACCCGTTCGGCTACGGATTGAGCTATGCGCAATTCCGGTATTCCGACCTGCGATTGAGTGCGACGCAGATCGGAACTCGAGACACGCTGCGCGTGCGCGTCACCATCACGAACACCGGGACCCGCGCGGGCACCGAAGTGGTCCAGGTCTACGTGCATGACGAGGTAGCGAGCGTCACCCGCCCGGTGCGGCAGCTCGTGGACTTCCGCCGGGTGCCGCTCGGTCCTCGCGAGAGCCAGACCGTTGAGCTGTCCATCCCACCCCGACGACTCGGCCTGTACGATGAGGACATGAAGTTCGTCGTGGAGCCCGGCTGGTTTCACGTCTACGCGGGGCCGAGCTCCGCCGAGGGACTGGACGCCCGCTTCGAGGTGGTAGCGGAGAATTGAAGGACTAGAGCTTGTCGGCGCGGCGACTCAAAACCTCCACGCCGTGCTCGGTCATCGTACAGTCGTCTTCGATCCGGACCCCGAACTTGCCGAGCTGGTAGATCCCCGGCTCGTCGGTGAACACCATGCCGGGCTCGAGGGGTGTCCTGTTGCCTTCGACCAGGTACGCGGGCTCGTGGCCGTCCATGCCGAGGCCGTGGCCCAGGCGGTGGGTGAAGAACCGGCCGTAGCCCGCCGCCGTGATCACCCGGCGCGCGGCGCGGTCCATGTCCTGGCACGGCGTACCCGGTCGTCCCAGCTCGATCGCCGCGGTCTGGGCATCGTGCACCACGTTGAACACCTTCACGAACTCGTCCGACGGATGATCGCCGAACCAGATCGTGCGCGTGATGTCCGATTGATATCCGCCGACGGTGCAGCCGCAGTCGATCAGCACCACCATCTCGCGCTCGAGCTTCGGGCCAGAGGGGCCGCCATGGGGCAGGGCACTGGACGGGCCGAACTGCACCAGGCCGCCCCCCGGGGCGCCGCGCTGCTGCATCTCGCGGGACAGGACATGGGAGACATCGACCTCGGTCGTGCCGACCGTGAGCTGGGCGAACGTGGCCGCCATCGCGTCCTGCGTGATCGCGATCGCCCGCCGGATGAGCGCGATCTCTTCGGGTGACTTGATCACGCGGAGCCGTTCCGTCATGGGTGCGGCGTCGGCGAATTTCCAACCGGGAAGCGCGGTGGCGAGTCGGAGGGACGAATGGTACGTGGTGGACGACTCGAGTGCGATCGTGCCTTTCCCCGACCCGGGCTTCAGGCGCCGCACGGCGTCACGCACCAGGATGTAGGGGTCGTCCTGCTCCTCCCAGCCGCGCAGATCGGTGATGACGCTGTGGCGCTTGATGCGCTCGACCTCGAAGGACGGGCAGACCACGGTCGGCGAGCCCGAGACGGGGAGCACGAGCGCGATGAGACGCTCGCTCCGGCCGGGGTTGTAGCCGGTGAGGTACTCGTAGTTCGTGCTCGGCGTCGCGACGAGAAAGTCCCAGCGGCGCGCCCTGAGCTCGGCCTGAGCGCGCTCGAGGCGGCGCTGGAACACTGCGGGTGACAGGGAAGGCTCTTGGGTGGGACCAGTGCGGAGTGCGGAGTGTGAAGTGCGGAGTTGAGCAGGCGAGCGTCCATTCCGCACTCCGCATTCCGCACTTCGCACCGGGTACGCCGCAATCGCTCCAGCCATCGCGAGAAACTCCCGCCGCTCCATCGTCCTAGCCCCTCCCGAACGTGCGGCCTATATTACCCGCCCCCCTGGGACGTTGGAAGGTGCGGGTCGATGCAATTCGAAGCGCGGATCGAGCCGCTCGACGGCAAGCTCCCCAAGGTCACCTATCGCTGGGACCCGGAGACGGACATCCTGTCGGTTGCCTGCAAAGGCGCTGGCAAGGCCACGGGCTTGAACGGTACCGTGGACTTGGAGGGCGGTGACGGCTCGTTCGTGGTGATCGATGTGGCCGGCGGGTGTCTCCGCGGTGTGGACGTCGTGACGTGGCCGGATGACATCCGGACGCGCGACGATCTCGCCATTCCCGACACGGCGAAGGAGGGGCGAGTGGTGTTCCCGAGCCGCAAGTCGCACCCGGGCGTCGCGGCCGTAGAAGTCGATACGGCGCTCACGGTCGAGAAGAACCAGTCCGAGTCGGTGCTCCATATTCGCGTGGGACGCCAGCGAGCGGCGACCGTGGTGCGGGTGGCGGATCGCCTGCTCGTCGACGTAGACAAGAACTCGCGCTTGGCGGGCCTGTGGTTCCTGGACGTCCCTCCCTTCCCCAACGTAGAGGCGACCGCCTGACGGCGGAGGTTGTGCAGGTTGTGAAGGTTGTGGAGGTTGACCGCGGCGCAAGGTTCCGCCCTGCGTGGGAATGGTTCCGCGTGGCAAGCGGTTCGGCGTATGTTGGCCGGCATGGCCCCCTACGAAAAGCTGCACGCGTGGCGTGAGTGCCACGAGCTTGCCCTCGCGGTCTACGGCGTTACCAAACGGTTTCCCTCTGACGAGCGGTATGGCCTCACATCCCAGACTCGGCGGGCTGCCTTCTCCGCCGCGGTCAACATCGTCGAAGGATCTGCGCGGCGAAGCGCGAAGGAATTCCGCCGTTTTCTCGATATCGCCCTCTCTTCTCTCACCGAGTTAGGCTACGCCTTACGGTTCTGTCGGGAGGTGGGCATCTTGCCGACGCAGGATTGGTCGACGTTGAATGACCGGCAGAGTCGCGCCCGCTTTCTCACCGTGCGGCTGTACCGGTCCCTCGCCCGGTAGCCACCTCCATAACCTCCACAACCTCCAGAACCTCCACAACGCCGTAGATTTATCTCATGTCCGATCAGCTTCCGCGGCTCGGCGGCCTCTCCGAGCCCGAGAAGTACGAGCACCTGGTGGAGCGGCTTCCTGGCGTGTGGTGGAGCGACGCCGGTCCCTTCGCGGGGCTCCACGAATTGAACGTGGCCCGGGTGGACTACCTGCGGGACGTGTTCGGCGGGTTCGGCGGCAAACGCGTGCTCGACGTGGGCTGCGGGGGCGGGATCCTCGCCGAGACGCTCGCCGCCGAAGGGGCGGTCGTGACGGGCATCGACCCGTCGGAGAAGTCGCTCGCCGTGGCTCGGGATCACGCCCGCCGCTCCGGTCTCGCCATCGACTACCGGCGCGGCACCGCCGAGGAGCTGAGCGGCACCGGGCTCGAGGGGACGTTCGATCTGGTGTTCGCGGTAGACGTGCTCGAGCACGTCGACGATCTCGACCGGACGCTGGCCGCGATCGCGAGAGTGCTCGCCCCAGGCGGTGGGCTGGGCTTCCTCACCCACAACCGCACGATCGCGGGATTCCTGCGCGTCATCTGGGAGGAGGAATACGTGCAGCACACCATGCCCGAAGGGTTCCACGACTTTGCGCGGTTCATTACGCCCGGCGAGCTCACCGACAAGCTCGCCACGAACGACATGGTGGTGCAGGAGATGAAGGGAGTGGAGCGCGCGGGCGACGGCAGCGGCCGCCGGGTGCTCACCGATGACCTGAGCGTCACCTACCTCGGTTGGGCCCTCCGCACGCGCTGACGGTGCCCTCCGTCTCTCCCTCCCCCTCCTGGGTCGATGCGGTGCTCGAAGCGGGCGCAGTCCCGGCGTCATCCGTCCCCGATGCGAGTCTCGGTCGTACGGACATCGAGGAGTTCACCGGCGCCGATGCCGTGGAGGACCGCGAGCTGCAGGTGCATGCCTTGGCGGGGGCGCCGGCGCTGGCGCCGCGGGCGGTCGGGTTTCTGGACGGCATCGAGCTCTGGCGGGTGGAGGGATACTCAGGAGTCACGCCGATCGTACGGGCGCACGTCGCCGCGGCGATTCGCCGGCGAGGGCC
>Ga0209056_10002176_pt1 | contig 21289 bp, 18 predicted proteins | sample GraSoiAngelo_114_FD_185876 | JGI IMG/M metagenome (GOLD analysis project Ga0209056, IMG submission 185876) | Grasslands soil microbial communities from the Angelo Coastal Reserve, California, USA - 14_0903_13_40cm (SPAdes) (version 2) | ecosystem: Environmental > Terrestrial > Soil > Grasslands...
AGCAATCGCTCGAGGCGCATTTGCTTGTCGCTGTCACTGAACCCAACCGCGGATGCGAACTGTTCGAGTCCTGCCGCGCTGATGACGAGCTCATGGTGGGGCAACGTTGGATAGGCGCGCATGCCTCCCTTGCCATCGGGCAATATAGCGCTGCCCGCCGCGCGCCGATCGCGGTAAATGCGCGAAACAATCCCGAGCCGCAACAGCATGCGCTGCACGCCCTGCAGCCGTCCGATGTCGGATTGAGCGAGGCGCACACTGACGCCCTTTTCCTGGTGCCCCTGAACGCAACCGTCAGTATCGAAGAATCCGCGCAAAAACCCACGGCAAAAATCGCTGGAGGCGCGCTCCATCGTCGGCGTGATTGACTTCTGGCCAGCGCTCATGCCGAGGGACTCGGCCAGTGTCTTAAGCGGCAGCAAAGTCATCCGCCACTCCGTGCGGCCGCCGACCGGATTCCATCCCTTGAAGTCCGATCTATATCGATACGCCAGAGTCTTCGCCGCCGAAAAGGCCTCGGTCATCATTGCCCGAACGCCGGGCGCGATACCTTCCGCAGGGCCGTTCGCTGCAGCCGCGGCACCCCAGACCGACAGCACCGCTGTATCGGATTTCAGTGTGCCATCGCCCATCAGGAGGCCAATCAGGTAGCCTTCCTCATGGGTATGCTCACCGCCCCATGATCCGTTGCTGCGATGATCGTTCAACACGATGCGATCGCCGGCGCGAAGCTCACTCGCGGCACACCACTCTGTCTCGCACGTCCAGCGCGTCAGCTTCGAATACCGGCGCACACGGTGATCAGGCGTGAGCCGTACCGAGTAACCCTCTGTCGTCTCGATGCGCACGACGGGCCTGCGTGCCGTCATGAAGAAGCCTTCGGCACCGCTCGCATGGTCCTTGCCGTCGACCCGAGCCACGAACTGCCGACCGATCAGCTCGCTAACCTGACGTGGACCTTCGCTCGTCTGTACCCACGTGTCGGCCGTGACGCACGGGTTAGTAGCGCGGATGTTCTCGCACCACCAGTTGTTGTTCATTTCATTAACGCGGTCGATGAGAATGAAGCCAGGCTCGGCGAAGTCGTAGGTGGACGTCATGATCACGTCCCACATGCGCCGCGCCGGCAGCGTCGTGTAAATCTTGCAGGCGACCAGGCCGTCCTCGTTAACGACGTAGCCCTCGTGTATGGGCCACTCGCGCCACAGGAACTTCTTTGCATCCGTGAGATCGGGCTTGTCCGCCTCGTACTCCTTCTGAGAGATCGGGAAGGCCAGCCGCCACTCGCGATCCTCGCGCACCGCCTGCATGAACTCGTCGGTGATGAGGAGCGACAAGTTGAACTGGCGCAGCCGACCGTTCTCGCGCTTGGCGCGGATGAACTCCATGACATCCGGATGACCGACGTCGAAGGTGCCCATCTGCGCGCCGCGGCGCCCGCCGGCGGAGGAGATGGTGAAACACATCTTGTCGAAGATATCCATGAAGGACAGGGGACCGGAGGTGTAGGAACCCGCGCCCGACACATACGCACCGCGCGGTCGCAGCGTCGAGAAGGAGTAACCAATTCCGGCGCCGCTCTTGAGCGTCAGCCCCGCCTCGTGGACTTTCTTCAGGATGTCGTCCATCGAGTCGTGGATCGTGCCCGAGACCGTGCAGTTGATCGTCGAGGTGGCGGGTTTGTGCTCGAGCGCGCCGGCGTTGGAGATCACGCGGCCGGCCGGAATGGCGCCGCGACGCAGCGCCCAGAGGAAGCGCTCGTACCAGTGCTCGCGCACCTCGTCCTTCTCGACGTCGGCGAGCGCGCGCGCGACGCGCTGGTAGGTATCGTCCATCGTTTTATCGATGGGCGCGCCGTCCTTGGCGGTCAGGCGATATTTCTTATCCCAGATATCGAGCGACGCCTCCTGGAAGGCGATGGCGTCGATGTCTTTAGGATCGATCTTGACGACGGTGTTCATGTAATCCGCGGCGCTCCGAATGCTCTGACGCCTCGTCCCACGGATTTCAGGAAATGCCGATCATGGCGCTTTAAAAAGCGGCGTTCTCGAAAGCGGTGCTCTTCGAGCCGCGAGCCTGACCGGCACCCGCTGTCCCTTCAGAACAGCCAGGTCCCCGAAACCTCCCCCCGACCCGTGACCCCTGGTCGCCCTCGTGCGAACACAAGATCTTGTGTCGGGGTCAAAAGCCTAATGAGCGTCCGGGGAGGCGTCAAGCGTGGCGACCGCCTTTTAGAGGGTCAATAAAGTTTAGTACTTTCAATTACCTATGACATTAATGGCCGTCACTTTCGCGGGATTTTTTAACGAACTGCCGCCACGGCGCCTCACTGGCCAACCCCAACATCTTGTACCCAGATCCGGCACAGGTTCTGCACAGCCTGCCCACAGGCCGTGCACCTTGAGCGGAACCCCGGCCGCGGACAAGGCCCCTCACGCAACGGATCCGTAGAGATGGGATCGCCCGGTCCCGTGATCAAGAAGCGCGATCACGCTTGTGTGCTCCGACCGCGGACGTCCCGGTGCGGCATGACCTGCTCGCATCCAACCACCTCAGCTCCGCCGACTCAACCTCGGGACATCGAGCCGCCGCAGCCCTTGAAAGGGCAGCCCGCGAGCCGCACATCGTGTGCAACCCGCGCAGGCTTTGCGCTTTGTTTCCAACTTCACTATTCAATGAGGAGTGCCGCTATGACCATCGTTCGTTACGAGCCCTGGACGCTCTTGAGCCGCTTCCAGCGGCAATTCGAGCGCGCCCTGGGCGAGACCCCCGAGGATGCGCCTTCGCCGAGCGTCAGCTGGATCCCGCACGTCGACATTCGCGAGGAAGCCGAGCGCTTCGTCGTAGTCGCCGACCTGCCGGGCGTCGAGGCCAAGGACATCAACGTCACCGCCGAGAAGGGCGTGCTGGCGGTGCGCGGCGAGCGCCGCTCGCAGAAGCAGTCGTCCGGCGACGGCTACGAGCGCGTCGAGCGCGCCTCGGGCACGTTCCTGCGCCGTTTCACGCTTCCCGAGAGCGCGGATGCCGAGGCGATCAAGGCAAGCCACGTGAACGGGGTGCTGGAGATCTCCATCCCGAAGCGCCCGCAGGAGCAGCCGCGGCGCATCGCCGTGCAGGCTGCCTGAGACACGAAAAATACGGTCGGGGTCGGCCGGCAGCGCTTTCATCGCGCTGCCGGCTTCCCCGGCTGCCTGCTTCCGACTCGAACAGAGCCCAGGGGCGATGCCCGTGGGCTAGAATTTCCAGGGCATGAGACCTGAGTTTCTCCTGACCCTGCTGGTCGCGCTCGCGCCCGCGGCGCTTGCGGCTGCGACGCCGCCAGCCGTCGGCGAGACGCCGCTGCCGACGCTCGCGCCGATGATCAAGAAGGTCTCCCCGGCGGTCGTCAACATCGCCACCCGCGGCACCATCCGCGAGCGGGGTCCCCAGAATCCGCTCTTCGATGATCCCTTCTTCCGCCGCTTCTTCGACGCGCCGCCCGAGGGTAGCACGCGCGAGCGGCCGTTCCAGAGCGCCGGCTCGGGCGTGATCGTCGACGCCAAGGCCGGTTACGTCCTCACGAATGCGCACGTCGTGGAGAATGCCAACGAGATCACCGTGACGCTCCAGGACGGGCGTGATCTCAAGGCCGAAGTGGTCGGGAGCGACGCGGACTCCGACGTCGCGGTTCTCAAGGTCAAGCCCGAGGGCCTGGCGCAGGTCGCGCTCGGCGACTCCGCCAAGTCCGAGGTCGGCGACTTCGTGGTGGCGATCGGCAATCCCTTCGGTCTGCAGCACACCGTGACCTCAGGGATCATCAGCGGCTTGTCGCGCTCGGGGATCAACCCCAACGGCTTCGAGGACTTCATTCAGACCGACGCCTCGATCAATCCCGGCAACTCCGGCGGCGCGCTGGTGAACCTGCGCGGCGAGCTGATCGGGATCAACACCGCGATACTCTCGCGCACCGGCGGCAACATCGGCATCGGCTTCGCGATCCCGGTGAACATGGCTCGCAGCGTCATGGAGCAGCTGATCAAGTTCGGCTCGGTCAAGCGCGGCCAGCTCGGCGTGAGCATATACAGCGTCACCCCGGACATCGCCCACTCGCTCGGTCTCAGCAGCGCCATGGGCGCGCTGGTGTCGCAGGTGGTCGATGGGTCGCCGGCCGACAAGGCCGGGATCCGCGCCGGAGATGTGATCACCACCATCAACGGCCAGAACGTGAAGTCCAACAGCGAGCTGCGCAATACCATCGGCCTGCTGCGGGTCGGCGACAAGGTGGACATCGGCCTGGTGCGTGACGGCAAGCCGATGCGCGTCACCGCGGTGATCGCCGATAACGCCGCCGAGCTCGCGGGCGGTCCGGCGAGCATCCACAAGGCCTTCGAGGGCGCGACGCTCGTCGACGCGCCCGACGCGAGCGGGGCGCTGGTGCGCAGCATCGAGCCCGGCAGCGCCGCCGCCCAGGCGGGGCTGCGGGCGGACGATGTGATCGTGGGAGCGAATCGCGGGCGCGTCGGGAACCTGCGCGAGCTGCGCGAGCGCGCCAAGGGCACCGCGGTGCTGGTGCTCGAAGTGCGCCGCGGCAACACGGTCCTGCTGATCCCGCTGCGCTGAGAGCGGGCGGTGAGGCGCGCTGAACCGGCGGAAGACCGGGAAGGGAGCGATGTGAACGTCTGTGTGCTCGGCGGCAGCGGCTTCGTGGGCACCGAGCTCGTAATCCGGCTCGTGCGCGCGGGACACTGGGTGCGCGTGCCCACGCGGAGCTTAGCCCGCGCCGAGCAGCTGCGCGTGCTCGACACGGTGGAGCTCTCGGTCGCGAACGTGCACGAGCCGCGCGTACTGAGCCAGCTGTTCGCCGGCTGCGACGCGGTCGTCAATCTCATCGGCATCCTGAATCCGCGCCGCGGCGCGAGCTTCGACATGGTGCACACCGAGCTCGCCGCCAAGGTGATGGCGGCGGCACGCACGGCGGCGGTGCGGCGCGTGCTGCACATGAGCGCGCTCGGCGCGGACGGCCAAGCCCCGAGCCGTTACCTGCGCTCCAAGGCGGCCGCGGAAGCGCGGCTGCGCGCCCCGCCGCATTCCGAGGCGACCCGCGCCGAGCCCGGGGTGACGAGCTTCCGTCCCTCGGTGATCTTCGGACCCCGGGACACTCTCACCAACCGCTTCGCGGAGCTGCTGCGCCTCACGGCGGGCGTTCTGCCGCTGGCGCGCGCGCGGGCGCGCTTCGCACCGGTCTGCGTGTACGACGTCGCCGAAGCGTTCCTGCGCGCGCTCGGCATGCACGCCAGCGCCGGTGAGATCTACGAGCTGTGCGGCCCCGAGGTCATGACGCTCGAGGAGATCGTGCGCCTGACGGCCCGGGTTGCGCGTCTGCCCTGCCGGATCGTGCCGCTGCCCGATGCGATCGCGCGGCTGCAGGGCCTGGTGATGGGCGTGCTGCCCGGGAAGCCCTTTACACTCGACAACTTCCGCTCGCTCACCGTCGATGCCGTATGCCGCGACGACGGTTGCCGCAGGCTCGGCATCATCCCGCAGCCGATGCTCGCGGTGCTGCCCGCGTACCTCTGAAGTCGCGTCCCCGGCACGATCAGCTCCCGGCCGGTTGATCCAGCGCCACGCACAGCCGTGCGTGGCGCTCGGTGCGCGGCAGGCGTGAGAGCTCACGGACCGCGGCGTAAAAGCGCGCGAGGTCGTTGCCCGACTCCGCCAGCACCCGCCTGAAGCCCGCAAGGCATCCGTAGTAGGTGGACACCGAGGCGAGCCGCGCGTTGTTGAGGCCCGCGGCGATCCAATCCTCGTACAGCGGGTAGCTGACGCCCCGCCGCTGCTCGAGCGCGCGCATCTTTCCGGCGAGCCCTGCCAGGACTTCCGCCTTGCGTGCGCGCATCTCAACGCGCGGCGCACCCGAGGCGTAGAGTCGCGCCAGGCGCGAGCGCGCCTGTGCCATGAGGTCCGCGAACGCCGCCGCATCGGCGTCTCGCTCGCGCAGCTGCCGCAGCCGCTCTCCTGCGCCCAGGTGCCTGAGCCAGCGCTCGAGTCCCTCATCCTCCACCGTGCTGGCGAAGGCCTCGTTGAACTGCGAGTCATCGCGCACGTACAGCAGCTGGTGCGCGAGCTCGTGGAAGATCGTCGCGGCCAGCTCGTCGTCGCCGTAGCCGAGCATGCTCGAGAGGACGGGGTCCGCGAAGCGGCCGAGCGTCGAGTAGGCGGGCACGCCGTCGACCGCGACGTCGAACCCGCGCACCGCGAGCGCAGCCGCGAACTCGCGGGCGCGGCGCTCGTGGAAGTAGCCGCGGTAGGCGACGCAGCCGGCTACGGGGAAGCACCAGCGCTTCGGCTCCGCCGAGAACTCGGGCGCCGCGACCACGTTCCACACCACGTAGGGACGCCCGATGTCGGCGTAGCTGCGGTAGCTCGCGTTGTCCGGCAGGTGAAGCTCGCGCGCGGCGAACTCGCGTGCGGCGCGCACCACCTCGAGATGCCCGCGCAGCGCCGGCGGCGTGCGCGGATCGGCCAGCAGCGAATCGATCGGCACGCGCCGGTGCAGAAGCTGCCACTCGCCGCTCGCCGCCTGCAGCAGATAGGGCGTCGCGCAGCCCGAGAGCAGCACGCCGGCCGCGCCGAGCAGCAGCGCGCGCACGCCGCGCACAACACCTGCGGGGTCTCCCGGGTCGCGCGCGCCGCGTGCGGCGGTCTCGGTTACCATGCGCACCATGCAAGTCTACTTGGTCGGCGGCGCGGTCCGGGACCGGCTGCTGGGAGTTGCGGTGCGCGAGCGCGACTGGGTCGTGGTCGGCGCCACTCCTCAGGAGCTCGAGCGCGCCGGCTACCTGCCGGTGGGGCGCGAGTTTCCGGTGTTCCTGCACCCCGAGACACACGAGGAGTACGCGCTCGCGAGGCTCGAGCGCAAGGTCGCCCCCGGCTACCGCGGCTTCACCACGCAGGCCTCACCCGAGGTGACCCTGGAGGAGGATCTCAGGCGCCGCGACCTCACCATCAACGCGATGGCCGAGAGCCCGGGTGGCGAGATCATCGATCCCTATGGCGGGCAGGCGGACCTCGCGGCGCGCGTGCTGCGCCACGTGTCGGACGCCTTCGTGGAGGATCCGGTGCGCATCCTGCGCGTGGCGCGCTTCGCGGCGCGCTACGCCGGGCTCGGCTTCCGCGTGGCCGACGAGACCCTGCAGCTCATGCGGCGCATGACCGAGGCGGGAGAAGCCGCGGCTCTGGTGGCCGAGCGCGCCTGGCAGGAGACCGAGCGCGCGCTCGGTGAGTCGCGTCCGGAGGTGTTCTTCGAGACGCTGCGCGCCTGCGGCGCGCTGGCGGTGATCTTTCCGGAGATCGACGCGCTCCATGGCGTGCCGCAGCCGCCGCGCTGGCACCCCGAGATCGACACGGGCGTGCACGTCTTACTGGCGGTGCGAACGGCGGCGCAGCTCGGCGCCTCCAACGCCGTGCGCTTCGCGGCTCTCACCCATGACCTCGGCAAGGCGCGCACGCCGCGCGAGCGCTGGCCGAGCCATCACGGGCACGAGGCCGCCGGCGTGCCGCTGATCGAGGCGCTCTGCACGCGGCTCAAGGTTCCGAGCGCCTATCGCGAGCTCGCGGTCCTCGCCGCGCGTCACCATACGCTGGTGCACCGCGCCGCGGAGCTCAAGCCGGCAACGGTCCTCACGCTCCTCGAGGACTGTGACGCCTTCCGCCGCTCCGAGCGCTTCGCGGAGCTCCTGCTCGCGTGCGAGGCGGATGCCCGCGGGCGCGCCGGCCGGGAAGGCGAGCCCTATCCGCAGGCGGGCTACCTCCGGGCGGCGCTCGAGGCCGCAGCCGCGGTCACTCTGTCGGAGGATGATCGCAGGGGCCTCCCCGGCCGGAGGATCGGTGAGGAGGTGCGCCGGCGCCGCCTCGCCGCCGTCAGCGCGGTGAAGGACGGCGCGCGCGCGCCGCCGTGATGCGCTTACGAAGCGCCCGTCAGCGCAGGGCTCCCTGCATCACCAGCGCCAGCAGGATCGATCCGAGCACGATGCGGTACCAGGCGAAGATCGTGAAGCGGTGCGACTGCACGTAGCGCAGCAGCCATTTCACCGCGATGAACGCCACCACCAGCGACACCACGAAACCGATGATGAGCGCGTGCCAGTCCTCGCCGGCGCTGCGGCCACGCACCTTGAGGAACTCGTAGCCGGTGGCGGCGAACATGGTCGGGATCCCGACGAGGAACGCAAACTCGGTCGCCGCGGGACGCAGCGTGAGACCTGCGAGCATGGCCGCGAAGATGGTGCACCCGGAGCGGGAGGCGCCGGGAAAGACCGGCGCCAGGATCTGGCACAGTCCTACCCAGAACGCGACGTTCCAGGTCACCGTGGCGCTCGCGGGTTTGCCCGCGACGTAACGCTCGATGACGAGGATCAGGATCCCGCCGATGAGGGTCGCCAGCGCCACGGGTACCACGGACTCCGGCAGCTTCCATCCGAGGCGGGTCGCGAGAAAAGCCCCCGCCGCCGTGATCAGGAAGGCCACGGTGAGCTTCGCCAGGTAGTCGCGGTGGGCGGGCTCCTCGAAGCGCGTCAGGAGATTCAGCAGGCGGCGCCAGTAAATGAGCACGATCGCGAGAATCGCGCCCGACTGGATCGCCACGTTGAACAGCTCCGAGCGCTCCCCCAGCCACTGCTCGGCGATGAGCAGATGCCCGGTGCTCGAGATCGGCAGGAACTCGGTGATGCCCTCGATGATGCCGAGAATCACGGTGTTGAGAGTGTCGGACACGCGGCTCGACCTCGTTCGACCGCCGGGCTGAGGGGCGCCATCCTAACCGGCGGGCTGCGATATCACAGCAGGCGGGAGAGATCCTGCAGACCAAAGCCGCTGAGCGGGGCGTCGTAGCCGCGCGTCAGCGCCATGAACTTGAATGCCTCGCCCATCTCCTCCGGCATGATGAGGCGCCGTGCCTCCCCCGCGAGGCGCGCGCGCTCCGCCGCGTCCGCGGCCTGCGCCACCAGCTCCTCGAGCCCGGCAGCGAGCAGAAACGCCGCCTGGGTCGCGAAGCCGCCGACGGTGAGATCCGCCGCCGCCGCGGCCTCCGCGACCCGCGTGAAATCGACCCACGCGGTGATGTCCTGCACACCGAGATTGATGTAGGGATCGTCGTGCGCGCGCTGTTTGAAATGACAGCGCAGCGTCCCGCCGGCGCGCTCGGGATGGTAGTAGTGCCGGCGAGGGAGCCCATAGTCGGCGAGCAGCAGCACGCCGCGCCCGAGACACTCGCCGAGCGATGCGATCCAGGGCCCGAGGCGCAGAGAGACTTCGGAGGCGTAACCGTCCGGCAGCGTCTCGCCGAGCGGGGCGAGGAGTCGCTCGCACTCGCGCGCGAGCGCGGCGTCCGCGGCGGCGGGCTGCTCGCGGAAGGCGATCGCATCCTCGCCCGCCGCGCCCTGCCCGGCCAGCGCGACGCCGAGCTCCCGGAGCTTCCCTTCGTGCCAACGGAAGCGACGACAGGGGAGCGCATCCGCCACCTCGTTGGCGATGATGACTCCCTCGAGCGGCGTCTCCGGCAGCCGCTCGAGCCACACGACGCGCTCGCGCAGCGCCTGAGGCAGCCCTGCGAGGCGCCGGCGCTGGCGCTCGGCGAGATCGGCGCTGACTTCGAGTATCGCGTAGCGCTCGAGCGTCACGCCAAGCGCGGCGAGCGCGCCGAGAAGCTCCGCGGCCATCCGCCCGGTGCCGGCCCCGAGCTCGAGAATCTCCCCGCCGGTGTGCGCGAGAATCTCCGCGCACTGGCGCGCCAGGCAGCGGCCGAACAGAGCCGACACCTCGGGAGCGGTCACGAAGTCCCCGCCCGGGCCGATCTTGGCGCTGCCCGCGCTGTAGTACCCGAGGCCGGGCGTGTAGAGAGCGAGCTCCATGAAGCGCTCGAACGACAGCCAGCCGCCTGCGGAGAGGAGCTCCGCGCGCATGTGCGCAGCGAGCGCGCGGCTGTGGCGCTCTTCCTCGGCCGACAGCGGCGGGAGGGTTGAGCGTAACCCGGATGCGCTCATACTCGTCCCCCATGGAGCAAGACATCCCCGATCCGCCGGCGGGCGCCGCGACCGCCGGCAGCGCGCTCACCGGCAAGGCGGCGCTCGTCACCGGCGCCGCGCGTCGGGTCGGCGCGAGCATCGCGCGGGCGCTCCATGCCGCCGGTGCGGATGTGCTGCTCCACTACCGGAGCTCCGCAGACGACGCGGCCGCCCTGGCGGCGGAGCTGAACGGTGTGCGCCCGCGCTCGGCGGCGCTCGCGGAGTGTGATCTGCTCGAGACGGCGAGGCTGCCGGGGCTGGTGGCGGCCGCGACGCGCGCCTTCGGCGGCCTCGACATTCTCGTCAACAACGCCTCGACGTTCTATCCGACCCCGATGGGCGACATCGCCGAGATGCATTGGGACGATCTCGTCGGCACCAACCTCAAGGCGCCGCTGTTCCTCGCGCAGGCCGCAGCGGCCTCCCTCCACGCGCGGCGCGGACTCATTGTCAATGTGGCGGACATCCATGGACTGCGGCCCCTGCGCCGCTATCCGGTGTACAGCCTCGCCAAGGCCGGGCTCATCATGCTCACCCGGTCCCTGGCGCGCGAGCTCGGGCCGCACGTGCGCGTGAATGCGGTGGCCCCGGGACCGGTCCTGTGGCCCGACGAGGGGCTCGACGAGGCACTGCAGGCGAAAATCACCGCCCGCACGGCGCTGAAGCGCCTCGGCGCCCCCGAGGATGTGGCGCGCGCCTGCGTGTTCTTCGCCACCGCGGCGCCGTATGTCACGGGCCAGGTTCTCGCGGTGGATGGGGGTCGCAGCATCGGCTGGTGAGCGGCTCGAGCGGGTGGGCGGCCCGGTCGAATCGTCGCCAGAGCTCGCCGATGGTGAGCCCTGCGACCGGGTGCACCACCTCGGGCGCGAGCGCCGCGAGCGGGCCGAGCATGTAGGCGCGCTTCAGCAGATCCGGGCGCGGCAGCTCGAGCCCCGGCTCATGGCACACCAGATCCCCGTAGAGCAGCACGTCCAGGTCCATCGTGCGCGGCGCCCAGCGCGGGGCCGCGCGCCCCCGCCCGCACGCGGTCTCGACCGCATGCAGCCGCTCGAGCACCTGAGGCACCGGCAGCGCGGTGCTGAAGCCTGTGACCAGGTTGATGAAGTCGTCGCCCTCGAAGCCCACGGCGCGGTTGCGGTACCAGGGCGAGAAACGCGCGCCGGGGAACTCGCGCGCGAGCTCCGCTACCGCCCGAGCGAGATTCTCCTCGGGCGCGACGTTGCTGCCGGCGGCGACATAGACCTCGGGCACCGCGTCAGGTCCGATCCGCCGGCGGCGGCGCGGCGGACGCGAGGTCCGCGCGCGTGCGCTCGATCACGACGCCCACGTCGCGCGAGTGGCGCACCGCGCCGGGCTTGTTGAGCGAGATGCGCACCCAGTCGACGGCGAACTCCTCGAGTATGAGCAGCGCCACGCGGTGCGCGAGGGTCTCGACCAGCTTGAACTCGGAGGCCGCGACGTACGCCAGCACCCGCTTCGCCACGCGCTTGTAGTCGAGCGTGGCGGCGACCTCGTCGCTGGTCGCGGCTCGGGTGCAATCCACCGGCAGCTCGATGTCGAGCACCACCGTCTGCCTGACGCGGCGCTCCCAGTCGATGAACCCGATGATGCACTCGGCGGTCAGCCCGTGCAGGAAGATCCGGTCGCCGGCGCGCGGGTCGCTCATGCGGCCCTCACTCCCGGGAGCGATTCGAGCGGCCAGCGCGCGCGCGCCTCGATGGCGAGGCCGTCGTGCTGGCCGGCCTCGAGACGCTCGAGCCCCGCGACCGCGATCATCGCCGCATTGTCGGTCGAGAACTCGATGCGCGGATAGTAGACGCGGGCACCCTGGCGGGCCGCGGCCGCGGTGAGGCTGGAGCGCAGGGAGCGGTTGGCGCTCACGCCTCCGGACACCACCAGCGCCTCGAGCCCGGTGTACTCGAGCGCGCGCAGTGCCTTGGCCGTGAGGGTCTCGACGATCGCCTCCTGTACGGCGCGCGCCACGTCCGCGCGGAGCTGCTCCGTCAGCGGACGGCCACGCAGCGCATGCAGTACGGCGGTCTTGAGCCCGGAGAAGCTGAACTCGAGCCCGGCGCGATCGAGCATCGGCCGCGGGAAGCTCAGGGCGCCGGCGGTCCCGTGCGCGGCGAGCTCCGCGAGCTGCGGCCCGCCGGGATAGGGGAGCCCGAGGAGCTTGGCAGTCTTGTCGAAGGCCTCCCCGGCCGCGTCATCGCGGCTCGCGCCAAGCACCCGGTACTGCCCGAGCGCCGTGACCTCGATCAGGAGCGTGTGGCCGCCGGATACCAGGAGCGCCACGTGCGGGAAGGGAGGCGGATCGGGCTCGAGGAGCGGGGCGAGCAGATGTCCCTCGAGATGATGCACGCCGACGGCGGGGACGCCCCAGGCGTAGGCGAGACTCCTCGCGAGCGCGGCACCGGTCAGGAGCGCCCCGATGAGCCCGGGGCCGGCGGTGTAGGCGACCCCGTCGATGTCCCGCGCGGCGCTTCCCGAGCTCTCGAGCGCACGGCGCACCAGCGGCAGCAGCCGCCTGACATGGTCGCGCGAGGCCAGCTCCGGCACGACGCCGCCGTAGGGGCGATGCAGCTCGACCTGGCTGAAGAGTTCGTGCGCGAGCAGCCCCGCGCGCGCATCCAGCACGGCGGCGGCGCTCTCGTCGCAGGAGGACTCGATAGCCAGAATTCGCATGCCGGCGGCTCTCACCCGCCGACCTCATTCCCGCGCGGTGCGGATTCCTTCATCGTGAGCTTCGATTGACGCATCCGTTGGTCATGATACCGGCCGTCCGCGCACCCGGTGGGACGGCGCCCGATCCGTCGGTGCGCGGCGCGTCTTTGCCTTTGCCCCCTCGCTCCTTTAGAATCCCCCGCCCCCTGCGCGACCCGCGAGTCTCCTCGGGTCCGGCCGGTCAGGCGCGAACCCCATCCCGATCAACGACTTGAGGTTTCGATGCCGAGCGTTCGAGTTCGTGAGAATGAGTACTTCGATGCCGCCCTGCGGCGCTTCAAGCGCGCCTGTGAGAAGGCCGGCATTCTCACCGAGCTGCGCCGGCGCGAGTTCTACGAGAAGCCCACCCAGGAGCGCAAGCGCAAGAAGGCCGCGGCCATCAAGCGCCACATGAAGCGTGTGTCGCGCGACGGCATGCGCAACTCCCGTTAGCGGCGCGGCGCACGCAATGGCGCTCAGGGAACGCATCACCGAGGACATGAAGAGCGCGATGCGGGCCGGCGACAAGGAGCGGCTCGCAACCATCCGGCTGGCGCTGGCCGCGATCAAGCAGCGCGAGGTCGACGAGCGCACGACGCTCGACGACGCCCAGGTGCTCGCGGTGCTGGAGAAGATGATCAAGCAGCGCCGCGAGGCCATCCCGCAGTTCGAGAGCGGCGGGCGTGCCGACCTCGTGGCGAAGGAGACCGCCGAGATCGCCGTGCTCAAGGGCTATATGCCGGCTCCACTCAGCGACGCCGAGATCGATGCGCTGATCGGCGAGGCGATCGCCGCGACCGGAGCGGCCTCGATCAAGGACATGGGCAGGGTCATGGCGGCCGTGAAGCCGAAGGCCCAGGGTCGCGCCGAGCTGGGCGCAGTCAGCGCGCGGATCAAACAGAAACTCAGCTGACCCTTCGCGCGGCGCGGCCGTGGCTCGCAGCACTTGGGACGCATCCCCCAGAACTTCATCGACGAGCTGATCGCCCGCGCCGACATCGTGGAGATCATCGGCGCCCGCGTGCCGCTGAAGAAGGCCGGGCGCGAATACAAGGCCTGCTGCCCGTTCCACGACGAGAAGACCCCCTCTTTCTCGGTGAGCCCGGACAAGCAGTTCTACCACTGCTTCGGCTGCGGCAAGCACGGCACGGTGCTCGGCTTCCTCATGGATTACGACCACATGGCCTTCCCCGAGGCGGTCGAGGAGCTCGCCACGCGCCTCGGGCTCGAGATTCCGCGGGAGATCACGGCCGGCAGCGGCGCCGCCCGCCGCTCCGACGAGCCGCTCTACGAGCTGATGGCGCGCGTCGCGGCCTTCTACGCGCAGTGTCTCGCGCGCGAAGCGCGCGCCCGCGACTATCTCGCCGAGCGGGGACTTACCGCCGAGACCATCGAGCGCTTCGCGATCGGCTACGCGCCCAACTCCTGGAACGAGGTGCTGCGCCGCTTCGGCGCCTCGGACGCCGATCGCCAGCGCCTCGCCGACGCCGGCCTGATCGTCGAGCGCGAGCGGGCCCCGACGCAGGGGAGCGAGCGCCACTACGACCGCTTCCGTGACCGCATCATGTTTCCCATCCGTGATGCGCGCGGGCGCGTGCTCGGCTTCGGCGGGCGCATCATCGATGCCGGCGAGCCCAAGTACCTGAACTCGCCCGAGACCGTGCTGTTTCACAAGGGGCGCGAGCTCTACGGCATCTACGAGACGCGCCGCTCGCGTCCCAGCCTCACACGAGTAGTGGTCGTCGAGGGCTATATGGACGTCGTGCGGCTGCACCAGGCCGGGGTCGACTACGCCCTCGCCACGCTCGGCACCGCGACCACACCCGAGCACTTCCGCCGCATCTTTCGCCTGGTGCCCGCGGTGGTGTTCGCTTTCGACGGCGATCGCGCGGGCCGCGCGGCGGCCTGGCGCGCGCTCCAGCAAGCGCTGCCCGAGGCGCGCGAGGGACGCGAGATCCGGTTCCTGTTCCTGCCGGAGGGTCACGATCCCGACACGCTGGTCGGTGCAGAGGGACGGGAGGCGTTCGAGCAGCGTCTGCAGGGCGCGCTGCCGCTGTCGGAGTACCTGGTGCGGGAGTTGTCGGAGCAGAGCGAACTTGCTCACGCCGACGGTCGCGCGCGCTTTGCCGAGAGCGCGCGCCCGCTGTTCGCGAGAGTCCCGGAAGGCGTTTACCGCGAGCTGCTCCTCGAGCGGCTCGCGGAAGTCGTGGGCCTCGCCCCTGGGCGTCTCGACGAGCTGTGGGCTTCGGGCCGCGGTCCCACGCCCGCGGGGCAGGCGGCGCCGCGCACGGCGGGGGCGCGCGCCGCCTCGCACTCTGCGACCGGCGCGGGGCGCGGCAGCCTCGTGCGTCAGGCGATCGTGAGGCTGCTGCGCTACCCGGCGATCGCGGGCGAAGTGAGCCCCGACGAGCGCGCCGGACTCGAGGCGAGCGAGGAGGCGGGTATGGGACTGCTGCGGGAGCTCCTCGACAACCTGCGCGAACAGCCGGCGCAGATCCCCGCGCAGGTCATCGAGCGCTGGACGGGGCGCGAGGGGGCGGAATGGCTGCAGAAACTCCTCGAGCGCGAGGAAGTCATTACAGACGCCGCCGTTGCGGCCGGCGAGCTGCGGGGGGCACTCGTGAAGCTGGCGGACCAGGCGGCGGGGCGGCGCCTGGAAGCCCTCCAGGCCAAGAGCCGAGCGGGCAGCCTTGCACCGCAGGAACTTGAGGAGTTTCATAGACTTATCATGAGACTAGGCCACCGTGACGCCCGAGGGGGCTGACTTTCAATTTGGTGTTCAGGCCCTTGTCAAATAGAATTGCGGGCTTTGTCCTGACCCCCTTGAGCTGCCCGCCCGGCGGCAGCACATAGGGTGGATCCGGCCCGCAACGCGCCCCCCGACACATGACACGCAAGCACAAGCCCCAGACCGCACACACGCACAAGAAGCGTTCGCCCGCTCACTCGGGCAAGCCGATGAGACCCGCCTCGGACAAGGCGGTCGCGGCGCTCGCGAGCCTGCGCGAGCGGGAGCGGCCCCGGAACGGGCCGCTCCCGAAGAAGCCCGCGGCGGGCGCACGAGCCTCACTCGCCCACCCGAAGCTGAACGACAGTGCGCGTCCGGCGGACGCCCGTCCGGCCGGCCTCAAGGCGGCGGCCGACAAGCGGCCGGTCGCCCTCGAGCGGCGCGTTCCGGTCATGCCGGAGGACCGGCAGTCACAGCTGAAGCTGCTGATCGCGCGCGGCAAGGAGCAGGGCTACCTCACCTACGCCCAGGTGAACGATCACCTGCCGTCCGAAATCGTCGATCCGGAGCAGATCGAGGACATCGTCAACACCATCAACGACATGGGCATTCCGGTGTACGAGAAGGCACCGGACACCGAGGCGCTGCTCGCGAGCGAGCCATCCGCGCCCGCCGACGAGGAAGCCATCGAGGAAGCCGCGGCCGCGCTCGCCGCGCTCGATGCCGAGCTCGGCCGCACCACCGATCCGGTGCGCATGTACATGCGCGAGATGGGGACCGTGGAGCTGCTGACGCGCGAGGGCGAGATCCGCATCGCCAAGCGCATCGAAGAGGGGCTGGACGCGGTGCGCAGCGCGCTCGCGATGTACCCGCCCACGTATGACTTCCTGCTGCGCGCCTACGAGCCGGTGAAGGCGGGCCAAGCGCGCCTGGTGGATGTGATCGTCGGCTTCATCGATCCGAACGCGCCCGACGTCATCGCCCAGCCGCAGAACCCGACCAAGGTGGAGCTCCCCACCGCGGCGGAGAAGAACGACGACGAGGAGGAAACCGACGGGGAGGCCGAGAGCGAAGAGGAAGCCATCGACACCGGCCCGGATCCCGCCGAGGCCGCGGCGCGCTTCGCGGCGATCGCGAAGCTCTACGCCCACGTGCTCGTCTCGATCGCCAAGCTCGGCGCGCGCGATCCGAAGACGCTGCGCCAGCGCAAGCGCCTGGCGGATCAGTTCATGGAGCTGCGCCTGTCGCCGCGCATGTTCGATGCGCTGATCCTCAACCTGCGCACGCACGTGGCGGAGATCCGCCAGCTCGAGAAGGAGATCATGATCATCGCGGTGCGCGACGCCGGCATGCCGCGCAAGGACTTCATCGCCTCGTTCCCCAAGAACGAGACCAACTCACGCTGGCTGGCGCGGCACATCAAGGCCGGCAAGAAATACTCGGGGCCGCTCGGGAGGTTCAAGGAGGAGATCGAGCGGCGGCAGAGGAAGCTCGAGCAGCTCGAGACCGTCTATCACCTCTCGATCAACGACGTGAAGGAAGTCAACCGCGAGGTGTCGATCGGTGAGGCCAAGGCGCGCCGCGCAAAGAAAGAAATGGTCGAGGCCAACCTGCGCCTGGTCATCTCGATCGCCAAGAAGTACACCAACCGCGGCCTGCAGTTCCTCGACCTCATCCAGGAGGGCAACATCGGGTTGATGAAGGCGGTGGACAAGTTCGAGTACCGCCGCGGCTACAAGTTCAGCACCTACGCGACCTGGTGGATCCGCCAGGCGATCACGCGCTCGATCGCGGACCAGGCGCGCACCATCCGCATCCCGGTCCACATGATCGAGACCATCAACAAGCTCAACCGCATCTCGCGGCAGATGCTCCAGGAGATGGGCCGCGAGCCCACCCCGGAGGAGCTGGCGGTGCGCATGGAGATGCCGGAGGACAAGGTGCGCAAGGTCCTCAAGATCGCCAAGGAGCCGATCTCCATGGAGACGCCCATCGGCGACGACGAGGACTCGCATCTGGGCGACTTCATCGAGGACACCTCCGTCGCCTCGCCGATCGATCAGGCCACGATGGAATCACTGCGCGAGACGACTCATTCGGTGCTGGCGCAGCTCACGCCACGCGAGGCGAAGGTGCTGCGCATGCGCTTCGGCATCGACATGAACACCGACCACACTCTCGAGGAGGTCGGCAAGCAGTTCGATGTCACCCGCGAGCGCATCCGCCAGATCGAGGCCAAGGCGTTGCGCAAGCTCCGCCACCCGAGCCGCAGCGAGCAGCTGCGTAGTTTTCTGATGGACGACTAAATCCCTGCTTTGCCCAGGGCGTCGATGAGCTCGCGCAGCAGCTCCGCGAGCCCCGGGTGCCCGGCTTCGAACCGCACCGCGAGCGATTCCAGGCGCGGCGCATGTGCCGCCGCCGGCATCAGCGCCGCCGCATCGGCCTCAAGCCCCGCGCCCGGCGCGAGCGCCCGCTCGATGTCGCGCATCACCGTGCCGAGCAGTGCGCGCGACTCGCGGTCGAGCGTAGCGCTGCCGCCGAGGCGCTCGTGCAGCCGGGCGAGCAGCTCCCGCAGGCTCTCCTGGGTCATCGCCGTGCGGCCGTCCCTAATTCCCCTGGCTGACGGAGGCGTTGAGAGCCGCCGCCAACGCGGCATCGCCGCTGACGAGATCCTTCCAGGTGAGCTCACGTCCGAGGCGCTTGCCCTTCTCGGTGAGCTTCAGCCCTTCCGGAGAGAGCGTCACCATGAAAGGCTTGCCCTCCACGTCGATCTCGCGTTTCAGCTGCTTGTTGAGTTTCGTAGCCATTGCGTCCCCTCACGTGCAAAGCCGCTTGCCGCCGATGGTATCAGCAAACCGCCGGCGTCCCTCCCGCCAGGCTGGTCCGCGGTGCGAATCGCTCGGGCTATTTCTGCAGCCCCTCGGACTTGAGTGCCTCGATGACGTTCGGCCGGGCGCCGATGCCGTCCATGTAGCGCTTCACCTGCGGCCAGCGGCCGAGGTCGACCTCGACGTGGCGCGCCCAGCTGAGCACGGTGAAGAGGTAAGCATCCGCGACCGTGTACTCTGCGCCCATCAGAAATTTCTTCGTGCCGAGTGCGCGCTGCAGGTACTCGAGGCGCGTCTCGATGTTCTTGCGCGCGTACTGCTTCGCGCCCTCGGGAGCGTCCTGGCGGAACAGCGGCGAGAAGCTCTTGTGGATCTCCGAGTTGATGAAGCTCAACCACTCCATCAGGCGATAGCGCTCCATCGTGCCCGCGGCGGGCGCCAGCTTCGCTCCCGGATTACGGTCGGCGATGTACTGCAACACCGCGACGTTCTCCGTCAACACTTCACCGTTGTCGAGCGTGAGCGCCGGCACGTAGCCCTTGGGGTTCACCTCGGTGAAATCGAGGCCGTCGGCGGCTTTCCTCGTGTTCCGATCGACCTTGACGAGCTCGAATTTGAGTCCTGCGTCGCGCAGCGCGATGTTCGACGCCAGCGAACAGGCACCCGTGAGAAAGTACAGCTTCATGTCCATCTCCTTAGCTGAGCAGCACGCCCGCGGACGGATATCGGCATGGCGTATCCGCAGCGGGAGGGCCATGCTAACGTTGCGGGCAGCGATGGCAAGAGGGTCCTGCCATGAGGTCGCTTTTGGTGACGGCCGTGGTCGTTTCCGCTGCGATCGCGCTCGGCGGCTGCCCCGGAAAACCGCCCCAGCACGTTCCCGGACCGCAGTCGAGAGCGGCACTCGCCGCGGCCGCCGCGCCGCGGGCGGCTGCTACAATCCGCCGCGGTTGGGCCTGTAGCACAGCGGTTAGTGCAGGGGACTCATCGACGCGGTGCCTTCGCGCGGAAACGCGCGAAGTGGACGGGATGAATTCAGGGAAACCTTCGGGATCATCTCCCATGGCAATCCTGAGCCGAGCCGCCGGTACACCGGCGGAAGGTGCAGAGACTACCTGAGGGCTCGAGTGCCCTTGATGACAGGCTTGGAGCATCCCGCACCCACACGCGCAGCCTCGAGCGCACGGGTGAAGAGATAGTCCACTCCCGGCGGAAACGCCGGGGCAAGTGAATCCCTTGGTCGTAGGTTCGAATCCTACCGGGCCCATCGCATACCATGAAATTCCACCGATCAATGGTGGAATTTCAGCACGCGGCATGGCGCGCGCCGGCAATGGAACAGCGACCTAACTGGACCGCGATCGCCGCCGATGTCTGACTAGCTGCGGCGGTTCGACGTTCGCATCGTCGCGCCGAGCCCGCGCGCCGGCGCGCCGCCCTGGGTCGAGTGCAACCTCACAGGCTTGAGCTTCGCCGACTTCCACCGCGTCCGTCGATGAGGATGCGGACTATAATGCGCTGGCGTCCGTTGGAGGGACTCGATGCGACGAAAAGCCCTTCAATTGTCTTTGCTGCTCGCCATCCCGCTGCAGTTCGCCAATCTACAGGCTCAACCAACCCCTGAGCCTTTGATCGTTCACGAGTGGGGCACGTTCACATCTTTACAGAACGAAGCGGGCCAAGCGATCGGCGGCATCAACACGGACGATGAGCCGGTCCCGCGATTTGTACATCGGCTCACTGACTGGCTGCTGCTCAGCCCTACTGAGGTTCCGGCGAACTTTTTCCAGGGTGCGCCCAGCTGTCACCCGGATGTCACCCTCCGGCTCGAGACACCGGTGCTCTATTTTCATCTGCCCGGCGCTTGGACGCGCATCCCGGAGGTGACTGTGACGGCACGGTTTCGTGGCGGCTGGCTCACCGAGTTCTATCCGAATGCACTCGCCGATGCCCCTGGAGTGAGCAAGGACCCAGGTGGGTTTGGACCGTTGCGTTCCGACACTGTGAGCACCCTGGCTTGGAACAATCTGGACGTCGGCGGTGATGAGAACGGGCCGCCGAGTAACGAGAATGTCTGGACCGCACCGCGCGGCGTGCGGGCAGCCTCCGTGAGGACACCCGGCGGCGAAGCGGAAAGATTCTTGTTTTACCGAGGAGTGGGCCACATCGATGCGCCGATTGCGGTCGCACGGAACGCGGTCACGGCGGAGCTTGTTCTACGCAGCCACCTGCCGCGCGAGCTTGCCGGCAGGGAGTCACTGGAAGTCAAATCGGCCTGGCTGGTGGATGTCGATGCCTATGGGGCCGTGGCCTTCCGAGTGTTGCCGGCATTGAGACTAGGCGGCACCGGCACGGACAAGGTGCTGCTCCGAGTCTCCGGCGACTTCGCGCCGCGCGAGTACAACGAGGCTAATCGCGAACAACTGAGCAGTTCTCTGCACCGTGCTCTCGTGGCGGAGGGACTCTTCGATGACGAAGCGCAGGCGCTGCTCGACACCTGGGAACTATCGTACTTCAAGAGCGCGGGGATGCGGATCTTTTTCCTGGTACCGCGAGCGTGGACCGACCTCTACTTACCGCTGAGTGTGTCCAAGCCCGCGCAGATCAACCGCGTCATGGTCGGCCGGATCGAGCTCGTGACGCCGCAGCGGCGCAGCAACCTGCAGCAGATCGCGCAAATGCCTGCAGCTGAGGTGACCGCTGAGGCGACCCGATTACGCGACGACTACTATGGCCGGATCGGGACAACGAGTCCGGAGCAGTTCCGCCAGGTCAACTCGGGCCGGCAATCGCTGGAGGAGTACGGCATTTCGGTTCCCCGAAGCTATCAGCTCTATCTGGCGCTCGGCCGGTTCAGAAACGCGCTGCTTCTGCATGAGGTTGCGAGGCGCCCTACGCCTGCGTTGGAGGCCTTCATTGACGCCCATCGCCTACAAGGCTACCGACCAGCCGAAACCTCGGTGACCGCGCGGAGACAGAGTCTCGATCCG
>Ga0209056_10002178_pt1 | contig 21281 bp, 9 predicted proteins | sample GraSoiAngelo_114_FD_185876 | JGI IMG/M metagenome (GOLD analysis project Ga0209056, IMG submission 185876) | Grasslands soil microbial communities from the Angelo Coastal Reserve, California, USA - 14_0903_13_40cm (SPAdes) (version 2) | ecosystem: Environmental > Terrestrial > Soil > Grasslands ...
TGCCGCAACCGCAATCGCAACAGGTGAGAGAGTCACCAATCGCGCGCTTGCGGTGAATGGCGACGGGAAGCCTATTAAGAGCATCGTTGAACTAGCGCGCGAGCATGGACGAGCCACAGGGCTGGTGACGGACACAAAACTCACTGATCCAACCAGCGCGGCTTTTTACGCGCACCCAAGTGTCGCGACCGATGTCGAGAAGATCGCCGCTGACTTCGTGGATCGAGGAAATATAGACATCGCATTGGGTGGCGGCGCGGCCCAATTTCTTCCCGCCACAAAAGGCGGCGACAGACAAGACAATCGCGATCTGTTGCTCGAACTCCGGGGCAACGGGTTCGATATTGTTCGAACACGAACCGAGCTGGAAACAATTCCCGCGTGGCGCCGGCCGAAACTTTTCGCTGTTTTTAATGACGGAGACCTCGCGTTCACGAACCAGGTGGAAGAAAGAAGTCAGCAACCGAGTCTTTCAGACATGGTGCGGCGCGCAATACAATTACTTCAATACAACACTGGCGGCTATCTGCTGGTTGTTGACGCGGGGCTGATGCGCAAAGCAGCTCAAGATAACAACGGAGAAAGAACCCTCAGCCAAACAGTTGAACTGGATCGCGCAGTGGGCATTGCACGAAGCTATGGAGGACCAAGATCGACAATCATCGTTTGCGGCGACGTGGCGATCGGTGGACTAAGTTTGAATGGATTTCCTTTTCGCAAAGATAGCGGCATCGCGCTGTTAGGGTTTAATTCAGCGGGCCAGCCGTGGATCACTTGGGCGACCGGTTCTCACGGCGACAAATCGTATGGAGCGGCGAAAATACCTGGCAAACAAGACGGCAATGAGACCAAAGAACCGGAGCAGGAGCAGCCGGAGCCGGCAGCGTTCTATACGAAGTCCGCGCTGATCACTGTTGAAGATGTCGTTGCGTTCGGCAACGGCCCTGGAACCGACGCGCTGGAAGGTGTAGTGGAAAGCACAGCTGTTTTCGAGATTTTGCGCGACGAGCTTTGATCTGTGGACCGGATGCGACAAGACATGCGCGAATATCACGGCGCTGCGTCTGCGGTTGTTTCAACGCCGTTTAAGCGCCGCTACTTTGGGGTCTCATGATAAGGCATGTGCAGTCGGTAAAGAGCTATCTGTTGCTCAAGTTCCGTGGTTAACGAATCATCGTCATGCATTCGCGCCAGTTGCACCGCCGTGCGGGCGCTTTCAATGGCCTTTCCGAATTGCCCGGTCTCCGCATACGCCGCTGCCAGAGTACGTAGCACAACGGTGTTAGTACCTCCCGACAGTTGATTCGCTTGCCTCGCAATCTCAACTGCCTTGCCACCGTTTCGCAACGATTCGCTGGGAGAGGTAGCCAGCAGCCAGGCTAAATTCGTTAAGGCAGAAATCGATTGTGGAAAAATTCGCAGCGCTTTTTCGTAATGTCGGATGGCTTCGGCTGTTTCGCCTTTTTCATCGAGGGCAGCAGCCAGCACGGTGTGACAATCTGCATCGTCAGGCCGGATCAACAGAGCAGCGCGGCAATGCGCGATTGCAGTGTCGAGTTCGCCTTTCTCGACAAACGCTCGGCCGAGACTATAGCGCGCGAGAAAGTGATCGGGCCATATTGCTATTGCTTTTTGGTAATGAATGATCGCTTCGTCGATTCGTTTTTTCTCAAGTAGAGCATTGCCCAAAGACACCTGACCATCTGGATCGTTTGGTTCCATGGCTACCGCTCTTTCGCAATGGAAAATCGCTTCGTCCACTTTGCCTTGTGCTAAGAGAGCCGTGCCCAGATTGTACTCGGCATCCCACGAATCGGGCTGCATTCGCAAGGCAGCCCGGTAATGAGCGATCCCATCATTGAGCTGGCCTTTCTGGAGGAGGACGATGCCGAGGTTAGTGTGAGCCATCCAGCATTCGGGATTTCTTGCCAGCGTGGTGCGCCACAGCGTTTCGATATCGCCATACATTGCGGCTTGTCGCCACGTCAACGCCGCCAGGGTGGCAACCACAACCAACGCCGTGCTCAAAATGAAGGCGCGATACTGCTTGAACACACCGGCCAGACTAAATACGCCTGCCGAGAAGAGAGCGATCGGCCCGATGCATGCCAGATACTGATAGTGGTCCGCGACGAATGTGTACCGAAATGTGAAGAGCATGATAAACCCAAGCACCGGGCTGAGCGTGGCTACGAAAAATGCTGCTGCGACTTCGGCGCTGCGCCCCACATAGCGCCTTACGAAGTAGATCGCTGCGCATAATACGATTCCCGCCAGCAACCAGGTGTAATCCAGCAGGTGCTGCGGAGAGATGTTCCACCTTGGATAAATGAAGGTCAGATTAGACGGCCAGATCAGTTTGCTCAGATAAAACCACACAGCCCGGCTTGCGATGAGAATTCGCTCAATCGGAGTCAGGAATGCAAAGACGGCTCGGCTTGTGCCCTGATGGTATCGCTCCCACCAGACCGCGAGCAGACCCATGCCCATGCCCAAGATAACAAAAGGAAGAATCTGGATCAGACGTCGCGTGTTAATCCGCCTTTTCTGTAACCAAAGAATCAATAACAACGCCGCCGGCAAAGTACATGCCGTGCTCTTGGCTGAGAGCGCAAGTACGTAGAAGACCAGGGCCAGGCCATAAAAAGGCCAGGGCCGCTTCGTCCGCTCATCAATAAACACGATCCACGCCAGGAGCGTGAGGAGAAAGAAAAAGCCCATCAGCACATTTTTGCGTTCGGTGATCCAGGCAACCGATTCCACCTGCACGGGATGCAGAGCAAAAATCGCGCCCGCGAGCCACGCGCCCGGCACGTTCAGGCGCGCCAGCAGCCGCCACACCAACAGCGCGTTCGCAACATGAAGCAGAAGGTTAATCCAATGGTAGCCGGAAGGATGCAGTCCCCAAATTGCTCGCTCGAGGCGAAAGGTGGTATAGACGAGCGGAAAATATTGCGAAGGCGAGTCGAGCGAAAACCAAATCCGCCGTAAACCGTCGGATGCGGTCAGCAGATCGTTCTTGATGATGTAATCGTCGTCGTCCCACAGGAACCCGCCGTTCCACGCGGGCCGATACGCGAATATCGTCACGGCCGCCAACAACGCGCCGAAAACGCAGGCGCGTCCACGCGAAGAAAAGGCCAGTTCAGGAATCTTTCGCAGCATTGGCATATCAGACGCCGTTTTGAGAAACCGCAGTGCAATAGAAATCGCTCAGTTGCAAGCCGCCCTTTTGTATCGGAAAAACACGTTTCGTGGCGCATGAGATCGATAGAAACCGGAAAACGTTGCGTTTTGGCTGGTACGCGCTGGCTGTAATCGTTTTCGGCCTGGTAATCGCAATCCGGATTCGATTGCTGGGGATTCCACTAGAACGCGACGAAGGGGAATACGCTTATGCCGGCCAACTGATGCTGCAAGGCATCCCTCCGTACATGCTCGCCTACAACATGAAGTTTCCGGGCACCTATGCCGCCTATGCCCTCATCATGTCAATCTTCGGACAGACAATCTTCGGCATTCACTTGGGCTTGCTCCTCGTCAATACCGCCACAAGCGGGCTGATTTTCTTATTAGGCCGACGCCTTATGAATAATTCCACGGCCGGAATCGCCGCAGCAACCACGTATCTCGTTCTATCCGTGAGTCCATCGGTCCTTGGTTTGGCTGCTCACGCGACGCATTTTGTCATGCTGCCAGTCCTTGGAGGAACCCTGCTTTTGCTCAACGAATCGGGTCGCCAACATTCGGGTCGATTATTCGCAAGCGGACTGCTCTTTGGTCTTTCAGTACTGATGAAACAGCCCGCTGTTTTTTTTATTGTGTTTGCAGCGATTTATCTCGTCTTCAAAGATGTCCAGCGTGGATTCGGGCTAAAGAGCATCCTTCTGCGAACTCTGTTCTTTAGTACGGGTGTGATTCTTCCCCTTGGAATTGCATCCTTTTTTCTTTGGCGCGCAGGCGTATTCGACAAATTCTGGTTTTGGACAATCGACTATGCGCGCCAGTATGGCAGCTTGATTCCTCTCAGCCAGGCACCGCAAATTTTCTTGCGTAGCGTAGAGGAAGTAATTGGAGCTGGCTGGGCACTCTGGGGGTTGGCTGGGGTTGGCGCAGCTGTTGGCTTGTGCAACCAGCGAATGCGCGGCAGCACAATCGTTCTCATTGGCTTTCTTTTCTTCTCAGCGCTGGCTTTGTGTCCCGGCTTTCATTTTCGATCTCATTATTTCATCCTGGTTCTGCCGGCAGTCTCTCTCCTTGTCGGCGCTGCAATTAGCAAACTGTCCGATCTGGGCGTCGGCCGGATGATCCTAGTTAGATCGGTGCCGCTGATTTTGCTTGCCGCGACGCTGAGCATGCCACTTCTGTCGGACAAAAAAGTCTTCTTGGAGGTTTCTCCAAGTCAAGCTTGTGGAATGATCTATCCCGAGAATCCGTTCCTGGAGTCCATCAGAATAGCGCAGTATGTGCACGAACATACGCGGCCGGAAGATACGATTGCGGTATTGGGTTCCGAACCGGAGATTTATTTTTATGCGAAGCGACATTCGGCGACCGGATACATTTACACCTACAGCTTAATGGAACCGCAAATATACGCGCAAAAGATGCAACAGGAGATGATTCGCGAGATTGAAGCCGCGCGTCCAAAGTACCTGATCTCGGTCGCGATGTCTTATTCCTGGCTGCGGCGGCCAGACTCCGACCCATTGATCTTCACCTGGGCAAATGAATACATCGCGCAAAATTACGCCGCCGACGGTTTTGTGAACATTGCGCCCAAGGAAACCGATTATTTTTTTGGGAATGTTCCGCCGTCCGTCGAAAGCCTCAAAGACTACATCTTGATTTACAAGCGAAACCCTTAAGCCGCCTTTGCTGACGAAATTTTAGCGCCGCACGTGCACCGTACTAATTCTCATTCAATCGCTCTCCCCAAAACAAGCCGTCATTGGTTAACTGTCTGCGTTTGCGTCTTTCTTGCAGTGCTCACATGGATCGTGTTTGGGCAGACGCTACGGCACGACTTCGTTAATTATGATGATCCGCGTTACGTCTATCAAAACACTAGAATAACCAACGGCCTTGACTTAGCTGGCATTGCCTGGGCGTTCACACATATCCACGCTGAGAACTGGCATCCGGTGACGACGATCTCGCACATGCTGGATTGCCAGTTGTACGGATTAAAGGCTGGAGGGCATCACTTTACCAACGTGCTTCTTCATACGGTTGCCGTGGTCTTGCTGTTTCTCGTGCTCCAACAAATGACTGGTGCGATTTGGCGGAGCGCGTTTGTGGCCGCGCTGTTCGCTATTCACCCCTTGCATGTGGAGTCAGTCGCCTGGGTGGCAGAGCGAAAGGATGTGCTCAGCGGTGTTTTCTTCACGTTAACCCTGCTCGCCTATGTGCATTACGCACGCGCGCCGTCGATCTGGCGCTATGTCACAGTCGCGTTGACGTTTGCGCTCGGTCTCATGTCGAAGCCAATGCTCGTGACGCTGCCTTTCGTCCTTTTGCTTTTGGATTACTGGCCTCTTAAACGGATCAGAACTGAGGAATCACGCGCTGGACGTCAACTGTTGAGGCTCTTCGCGGAAAAGGTTCCGCTAATGGCACTTTCTGCCGTCTCAAGCACTGCCACATATCTCGCGCAGCGAGGTGCACTCGGTTGGACCGAGCAATTGCCAATATTGGCACGGATTAATAATGCCTTCGTGACCTACGTCATTTATGTGCGGCAGATGTTTTGGCCGGCAAAACTGGCAGTCTTCTACCCTCATCCTGAAAACCGGCTGCCGCAGTTGGAAATTGGTCTGGCAGTGGCGCTTCTCGCTTGCATCACCACGACAGCTCTTGTTCTGCGAAAAGTCGCGCCTTATTTAATCACTGGTTGGTTCTGGTATCTTGGAATGCTTGTTCCAGTGATTGGGTTAGTGCAAGTCGGATGGCAGGGTCACGCTGACCGATACACTTATCTGCCACAGGTCGGTCTTTATATTGCTGGCACTTGGGCTATTGCGGATCTGACTGCTTCGTTCCGGCGACGCATACTTCTAGGCGCTGCTGCGTTGCTGATAATCGGCGCGTTAAGCTGGACCGCCTGGATCCAAACGTCTTATTGGCGCGATAGCGAAATGTTGTTCACTCATGCGCTCGCTGTGACCGGAAAGAACGACGTTGCAGAGAACAACCTCGGCATAGTTTTTCTGCAACGGGGTGAGCTGGACAAGGCCATTGCGAGGTTACAAGCAGCCATCGATCTCCGTCCGGAAAATGGTCCTGCCCACAACAATCTCGCAAAAGCCTTCCTTCAAAAAGGCCAGCTAGCCGAGGCAATGATTCATTATCGCAAATTCCTGGAGATAGAACCCCAGAACGTAGAAGCGCGCAATATTCTGGGAACAGCACTCATTCAGCAAGGCCACGTAAGGGAAGCGGTCGAGCAGTGGCAGGATGCACTGGCAATAGAGCCAGAGAACGGCAATGCTGCCAGCAATCTCGCATGGGTGTTCGCAACCTCCCCCGAAGACTCAATCCGAAATGGCGCGCGAGCAGTTGAGCTGGCGGAAAGAGCGCTGCGCCTCTCCGGTGGTAAGATCCCAATGATTTTTCGGATATTGGGAGCCGCCTACGCAGAGAATGGGCGCTTTTTCCAGGCAATTGAAACTGCGCAGCATGGTGCTGAATTAGCTAACAGCCAGGGTAACCAGGGATTGGCGGCCGAGCTTCAGAGCAACATCGCTGTTTACCAGTCTGGCAGACCACTGCGCGACCCCAACCTAACAATTGGCAGTTCGTCGCCACACAGTGAATAAGAACAGGGGGCAGGTTGGCGACTGGCCGAGCCTCTTACCAACAGGCTTTCGAGGTCGTACGAGAATTATCGCTGTATCCCTGTTTCTTGCTGCAATCAGCCTGGCCGTATTCGGTCAAACAATCCGTTATGATTTCGTTAATTTCGACGACGACTTATATGTCTATAATGCACCGGCGATTCAGGCTGGATTAACGCGACAAGGGATAGCGCTTGCCTTTACTAGCCAACACGCCCGCAACTGGCATCCACTAGCGACTATTTCACACATGCTGGACTGCCAGCTGTATGGTTTAAAGGCTGGAGGCCATCACGCTACCAATGTCATTTTGCATACCATCGCGGTATTGCTGCTGTTTCGGGTGCTGCGGGAAATGACAGGCGCAGTATGGAAGAGCACGATTGTCGCAGCATTGTTCGCGGTTCACCCACTTCACGTCGAATCAGTGGCATGGGTGAGCGAACGAAAAGACGTCCTGAGCGCAGTCTTCTTTCTATTAATGCTGAACGCATACGTTCGTTATGCACGCGCACCGTCTATGACACGCTACCTTCTGGTCGCTGTCCTGTTCGCGGCGGGGCTCATGTCCAAGCCAATGCTGGTAACCGCACCCGTGATCCTTCTCCTTCTGGATTACTGGCCGCTGCGTCGCTTTAAACAATACTCCTCAACAACAGGAAAGGTCTTAAACTCCGGCAAACAACTGCGCACAAGGCAGCGGCTCTTCCTGGAAAAGATTCCCTTGCTTCTTCTTTCTGCGGGTTCCTGTTTCGTCACATTTGTGCTGCAAAAACACGCTACTGGCGCAATCCCGCCATTGCCGTTCCTTTGGCGCGTGCAAAACGCGCTCGTCAGCTACGTGATTTACCTTTGGGAGACATTGTGGCCGACACACCTTGCCGTCTTCTATCCCCATCCAAACAACACCCTGCCAATCTGGGCAGTTGTTCTCGCGGTCGCGCTCCTTCTCGCCATCACTGTGTCAGCGATCGTTTTCCGAAACAAACGACCTTATGTGTTCACTGGCTGGTTTTGGTATCTCGTTATGCTTCTCCCAGTGATTGGCCTCGTTCAGGTTGGAGAACAAGGTCATGCCGACCGCTATACCTACCTCCCGCATATCGGGCTGTTTCTGCTCGCAGTTTGGTTGGCTGCTGACTTGGCAGCGGTCCATCAGACCAGATCGCGGCTTGCTACAGCAACGGCGGTGGTAATCATCCTTGCTCTGGCCTGGGCTGCATTCATTCAGACCTCCTACTGGCGCAACAGCGAAATTCTTTGGGCTCATGCACTCGACGTGACTTCTGACAACGATTTTGCCCACAATAATCTCGGGTATCTGTGCGTGGACCAGGGTGAACTGGACAAAGCGATCGCGCACTTTGACGCAGCATTAAGAATTAGGTCTCGTAAGCTGGATCCGCACTACAATGTAGGCTCAGCGTTTGTGCGAATGAACCTCGCCGATGCTCTGGCGCGAAAAGGACAGCCGGATGAAGCGATGGTTCACTACGAGGAGGCAATAAGATTGCAACCGAATTACGCAGACGCCTATTACAATCGCGGAAACGCTCTTTTTGCAGAAGGGCGCATCGACGAAGCAATGGCCGATTGGGAGAAAACACTCCAAATACAACCTAATGACGCGGATGCGCACACATGCATTGGCAACGCTCTTTTGAGGAAAGGCTCACTCAGAGAGGCGATCGCCCATTACGAAAAAGCATTGGCATTAGCTCCCGGAGATCCTCATTCTCGCAACAACATTGCGTGGGTGTTCGCGACATCCTCTGATGGCTCGATCCGTGACGGTGTTAAAGCAGTCGAGTTCGCGCAAGAAGCAGTGCAGCTTTCGAGTGGCAGAGATCCAAACTTCGTCCGGACGCTTGCAGCTGCGTACGCGGAGAGCAGCCGATTCTCTGAAGCAGTCGCCGCCGCACAACAAGCAATCACAATAGCCGCCATGCAGGGTAAGACCGGACTGGCAAACACGCTGAGAAAAGAAATCGCGCTCTACCGCGGACAGATGTCGCTCCGGGAAGTGGAACCCAGGAATTAGGAGCGAGCTTCCGCTTTCGAGGTTTTATTCCGTCGGCACGTCGCGAGACGCTCGAGGCATTCCTTTCGAACAACACAGTGCAATGGCTACAACACTCGTTTTTGCTTCAACCAAGACGGTTGAGAGCGAGCACGACCAATTTATCTAGGCTCCTTATGATAGGGGCGACGCGCCTCGTAAAGCCCAATTTCTTTTCGCAAAACGTCGCTCAACACGACGTTGCCTTGGTTATCGGCTGCCTGCAGTGCCTGGTGAGCTGTGTCTCTGGCCTCATCAAAGCGTCCAGCCTCAGCATAAGCAGCGGCCAAAATGCGTAGGATAAGTGGCCTGTTACGACCCGATAAGCGACTTGCCTGTTCAGCGAGCAGAACCGATTCCTGCCCGTTTCTGAGCGATGGGTCGGACGAAGTCGCCAACAGCCAGGCAAGGTTACTTTGAGCGGCCACATTTTCCGGCGCCACGCGAAGCGCGTCCCTGTATTGCGCGATTGCATCTTCAATGCGGCCTTTTGCAAGGAGCGCGCTGCCCAGATTTGCATGCGCATCCGCGTTTTCGGGAATCAGCTCAAGAGTTTTTTGGTAATGGGCAATCGCGTCATCTGTTCGCCCCCTTTGAAAAAGGGCGCTTGCAAGGTTGTATTGCGCGGCGGCGTTGTTGGGCAAGACGGCGACGCACGTGAGATAACAACCGATGGCGCTGTCCATTTCCCCTTTGGAAAGAAGCGCATCCGCCAGGTTGCAGGACGCTTCGGCGTAATCGGGTCGGATCGCCAGCGCTTTTTCGTAATGCGCGATCGCGTCATCGACACGCCCAGCTCGGAACAACGTAGCGCCAAGATTGTTGTGCGCTTCCGCATCAGTAGGATTAACTGTTAACGCTGCTTCATAATGATCGATGGCATCGGCGAATTCGCGCTTCTCAGCCAGCAGGCGGGCAAGATTATAGTGCGCCTCCGCATAACTTGGCCGTAGCGCGATGGCCTCGCGATAATGAATCATTGCGTGATCGGTTTCGCCGCGATCGTGAAGAGCGATTCCCAGGTTGTAATGCGCCATCCAGCAACCGGGATTCTTGGCGATGGTCCTGGTGTACAAAGTTACGAGGTCGTGGTAAACGCCACTTTGCTGCCACGTTAAGGCTGCGAGCAAAATCAACAGGATGCCGCAGAGCCCTACCCGCAGAAATACGACTCGTCGACCGAGCGACGAAGCTATGGCTAGCTGGCCGAAGCTTTCGGTTATGGCAGCGCCAGCTAACGCAAGCGGTCCCATGCTCGCGAGGTATTGGAAGTGATCGCTCACAAACGAATAACGAAAGAAATAGACATCAAAAAAGCCGAGGACCGGAAAAAGTGAAATCGCATAGTATGCGGCAGCAAAAAATACAGCGCGACCCGCCTTTCCCGGTACCAACCACAAGAGGACTAAACCAACAGTTGCTGCCAGCAACGGCAGATAAGCTATCCATTGCGATGAATGAATCTCCCACCTCGGATAAATGAAAATGAGCGGATCAGGCCACGCTAGTTTCGCCAGGTAGAACCACATCGCCCGTCCTGCGATGATAAGACGCTCTGGCCAGCTTTGCGCCCACTCCGGACCAATAGCGGACGCATGAAATTTCTGTTCCCAAATTGTCCATGCACTCGCGACCGCTGAGATAAGCAGAAACGGAGCGAGCGGTACTGCATCTCTCCATCCGATCCGTCCACGGCGCCACCAGAGGCACAGCGCAAGCACGACGGGCAACATGACCACAGAAGGTTTACTTAACGTGGCCAGCGCGAAGCAGAAGAGGGAAAGAGCGAATAACATTACGGAACGGCGGTTTCCAGTCCGTTGCGGGAGCAGTCTAGAAACCGCGCCTTCCTGGTCTCGCGGTTCTTCTTCATCCCACTTCAAAAAGAAGAGAATAGATAACAGATAAAACAGGCAGGACTGGGTGTTCTTTAGCTCAGTCACCCAGGCGACCGATTGCACCATCACGGGGTGCAACGCCCATAGCGCCGCGCCCAACCATGCGCCGCGGACCGCGAGTTTTCGGAGAACGCACCATAGTAATATCGCCGATCCCGCGTGGAGCAACGTGTTTAGCATGTGATACGGGAGGGGAACCAAGCCGACGAACTTATGCAGTGCCCAAAAGGTTGTCAGGACGAGCGGATAATAGACTGCTCGCGTGCTGGTCCAGATTTCCTTCAGCCCGAGCGGGCCGACTATGCATGGATTCCGGGTCAGATGTGATTCATCGTCCCAAATGAATCCAGCATCGAAAACTCGGGCGTACGCGGCAACAACAAGTACAATCAGGAGAACTGCCCAAATCCAATCTCGCCGCCCGAAAAATCTAACCACCAATGAACACTATGCACGAATAGCGAGAACGAAAAATTCGCGTCTCATTCGTGTCCATTTGTCGTTTCACTTTGTTTAGCGATGCGCAGGTTTTCCTCGGCTTCTGGAAAGTCGGGATGCAGACGCAATGCCTCCTGGAATTGTAAGACAGCGTGATCGACGTCTCCTTCCCGCATAAAGACTTTACCCAGGTAGTTATGTGGTTGAGCAAGTTTTGGGTTGAGGTTGGACGCCTTCTGAAAGTGATTTTTCGCTTCGGCGACGTCGCCCTTGTCCAAAAGCAAACTTCCGAGGTCAATATGGGCGTCAACCAAACGTGCATCGAATTGCAGAGCTTCTCGGTACTGCGCAATTGCTTCGTCGACTTTGCCATGTTTTTCCAGGAAGGCGCCATAGCTGTAATGCGCTTGCGCGGACCTGGGAGCTAGTCGAATGGAGGCTGCGCATTCGGCAGCCGCTTGCTCATCATGACCGAGTTGCTCCAGAAGATAAGCATAGCCGGAGTGATACTCGGCATTGTTAGGATCGATTCGCAACGCTTGTTCGAAATGGGTTTGCGCCTCGTCCAGTTTTCCTTTCTCCATTAACAGCGCGGCCAGGTTAACGTGGGTTTTTGCTGACCCGGGATTCAAACGTAGTGCTGCGGAAAATTGCCCCGCTGCTTCATCAGTCCGACCCGCCTCTTGCAAAGCCGTCGCGTAATTGGAATGAGCCCGCACACTGGATGGAAGATCAGCAACGATCGCGGCGAGACGCTCAAGCTTACCTTGAGCAGAATGCACCTCCGTAAACCAAAGCGCTGTAAGAGGTATGACAAAGACCGCTACCCATTTCGCGCCGTGCAGCACCCAGCTCGGCAGCAGAGAATTTGTTGAAACATCAGCCCTGCCTCCGCTGATGCCGAGAGATTGTCGCGTGGATTTCTCGCGGACTTTCCAAATGAAACCGTCGTAATAAAAATGGAGCAGGGCCGACGCGGTTACTACTCCGGTGAGAATACGTTTAACGGCTTCGATGTCGACATACGACTTGGACAAACTCAGCCCACCGTACGCGAGCACCAAGCCTACGTAGACGCCTACGAGTGCGCCACTGCGCCGAAACACGAAACGCATAAACCCGCCGATCGAGCTGTCGCTCTCGACTCGTTTACGATTATAAATCCAGACAAGCGAAAGGTATTGCACATCGTGGAACACTTCGAATAATGCGATGCCGACAAGAACGCTGGCTACGATGTTGTTGCAATACCACCAAAAAGAAATGCTCGTAACAAGAAGGACGAGCTTTACCGGGCTTGGTCGCTTACCGCTGGACCACTGCCAAATGAAATTTGCCAGAAATACGGCTGCGACTACCAGTGCGACGCCAAGCAACCCTTGCTGCGCCGCTCGAAGAAGCGCTGGTGGAATAAACGGGCCGCCTGCAGCATAATAACTTTCAAGCGTGTCGGTCATCCTCTGGGGCGAAAGAAGGACAGCGGTTGCAAACCAGATCCCGCACACAGCAAAATCGAGGCGACGCGTCACCTCAGCGAAGGAGCCGACCTTCGCGTCGTAGATGCGGCAAAACCCGTATGTTTGCATCAACCCGTGCCAAACGCCCCAGACAAACGCGACCAGCACAATACCTTTCAAGTCCCACAGAGAAAAAGCCGCGCAAACCACTACGAGGAAAATCGGCGCGCAAATGAATCGCCATCGGAAACGCTGAAATAAGGCGCGGTCGCCGTAGGCGCGAATCATGCCCGGCAAGTGGTGTCCCATTGCACCGAACGCGGCGACAAAAAGGTAAATATCTTCGGCAGCCCAAAATCCCTGTGCTCCGATAAAGATGGGCACCAGCAATAGCGGCGTACAGACGTAGAGAATCAAGTCGCGCCAACTGTCGAGAATCCACAAATTAGACTTTCGTCCGACGGTAGGCACAGCCGGAACAGTTTGAGGACGTGAGAATGCAGAAACGTGCTGCATGCCTTTTAGCGGAACCAAGTCTTCCTCAAAGCGCGACGAAAATCAATCCTGAATCATTCTTCACCAACAAAAATGATGACACGAAGTTCTTTTCTTTTGCTGCGATTCCCGAGCGAATCGCGTCTTAGAGGTCCCCGGGAGACTCGACCGGTAGACTGAGACCAATCGTCGATTGATTACGATATTAGAGATGTCTCGACTTCGCTCGACATGACAGACCCTACTACGAAAAGCAAAACGGCCGGGCCCGTTAAGGACCCGGCCGCTGTGAATTGTTCCGGCTTACGCTTTAGAAGCGCTTCTTTAATCCAACGTACCAGTAACGGCCTTTGATGGTTGCAATCGATTCGTCGTAGCCGTTCTCGAAACTGCCAGCCACAAAGGATGGATCTTCGTCCAACACGTTCTGCATACCGAGCGTGATCGTAGTGTTGTTGAGCCACCATCTCCAATTGTTGCAGCCGTACTCGGCTGTTGAGACTGGCACCACGTTTTTCTCTTTGCCGTCCTTCATCCTCACGTTCTTCCCGCCATCCTTGGCGAAGCCAGGCACCTCAGCTGGTGCGGGCGGCGGCAGGTTGAACGTGTAGTTTAAGATCAGATCAAGCGTGGTATACGGAGCCACTTTCCGCGCCGCGATTTCGTCACCGCCACCCTTCGGGCCACTCCTAGGCTCATTTAGTTTCGTCGATGCCGTCAGACTGGCATTGTCATCCTCGTATTGGCCGATCCAGTGAACTACCGCGCCCACATCGAGACCAGCCGCCCACGTATCCGCCGGGCCATCGTAGAAGATGCTAAAGTTAGCCCGATGCCACGGCAACGAACTGGTTAGAGCAAATCCCGGCGGCAGAAATTCGCCAGCGATACCGACCCGCTTCACGTTGGAGGCAGCTTGAAACTCAGCTCGAGACAGCCAGGTGCCGTTGACTGTGGTCGTTAGCCTTCCAAAATCCCCGGCACCGAAAATCGAGGAATCCAGAATGTAGATTCCCTCGTAGTCCAGACCTTCGAAGACCGCACCAGAGAGGTTGTTGCTGGGATCGTTTATCAGCAAGACTGGCCCCGGCTCATTGGGATTATCACCAGCACCACGGATTACTATCGCCCCGGTGCCTCCAACAACGGTTGACGCGCCATTTGTTGGCGGGGGATTTTCCAGGATAATGGTTTGCGCGCCGATTGCTGTTACGATGTCGCGCATATCGATATGCCACCAATCCGCGCTCAGTGTCAGGCCCTTGATCCATTTCGGGCTGTAAACAATTCCGTAGGTCCACTCATAGGCGACTTCCGGATGCAGATTGGGGTTTCCTATAACCCGTTCTTCAATCTGCGGCTCAGTCTGAGTGGAAAACGGATCAGCCACGATTGGGAAGTTTTGCGAGCTTGCAGGGGTAAGCTCACCCAGTGTTGGGGCGTGAAACGCTTCGGTATAGCTGCCGCGCAGGGTCACTGCGCCGATGTACTTCGGATCAAGCGGTTGCCAGCGTACGGAGACCTTCGGCTTTTGCGCGTTGTACCTGGAGTGCGAGGCGGCCACCTTTGGGAAAAGGCCAGAGGGTAGCACAGCAGAAGTGTTGTTGCTGTACCACTCCTCCCGCTCAGCAAAGTCCACCTCGAAGCTGTAGAAGCCAGGGAAGTTCCACGTGGGGCTCGTGAAAGGTACCCGGATTTCCTCGTAGATTCCCCACACATCCCGGTTCACCCTGAAGCTTTGCCCATCCACTGAACCAATGCTTTGAAACGTTGTGTTGAGCACGTCGCGATCGCGAGTGAATCTCGGCGCGTCGTACTCGCCGCCGATGGCAAAGGAAACAGGGCCGGCGGGAAGGTTGAACAGGTCGCCGTTAATCGTTGCGTAATAGATAGGCAACTCGTACTCGCCGGAGTTATGCAGGGTGACATAAACTTGTTGCCTGGCTCGCGCCGTGTTATGGGCATTGAAATTCAGGAACGGATCAAATGCTGTGGCCGGGTCCGTATCCAACAGCGCGTCCCGCAATCCGGGCTGGCTGACTTCGCCAATGGACAAGTCCTGTCCTTCGTTCCGGGAGTAACGGAAACCTAACTCCCAGTTCCAAGTCTTGAGGTAATCGGCAAATTCTCCCATTTCTCCCCTCAACCCAACGTCGAACAGCTGGTCCCAGTAAGTGAATTTTTCGCTTCTTGGACCCGTATCGTTAATCCCGCGGAATCGAACACCCGTGGTTACAGGCAGACCATCGCCATTAGGAAAGAAATTTGGAATAGTCGCATCTGCAACGGTGAACGGATTAAACGGATTCGTGATCGGCACACTGATGCCGGTGGGACTAAAGAATGCATTGGTGCCTGGAGTCTTAAATGGATCAGGCGTAAACGGCACCGCCGCCAGAGACGCATCGAAAAAGGAGCGGGCATACTTGAAGTCGGCAAACACCGTCAGGTACTTGTCGCATATGTCGCGAGTGAACGAGCCGTAGTACACCTGGCGATCTCCCGGCGGAAGCGCTGGCGTGAAAGCGGCGAAGTTGAAGAAGAAATAGTCGCCACCGCCCTTATAATCAGTGCCAAACTGGTCAAACTGCTGTACTGGATTGTGGATACCGGGGGCGCCGGGATAAGCATTTGGGTTAACCGCAAACGGGCTCTTGTAAAATGGAGAAGTTGCCGCGTTCGGAGCTGAATGCGGTAGCGGAGTGTTCACGCCGAATATCGGCTCCCCGCCGGGACCGAAGAACATGCTCGGGAGCAAGCGACGGCCTGCAACGCGACCCGGAAAGTTGCCGCTGCGCGCATCGAATCCGCCAAAGGGAATGAAGAACCCGTTGGAGGAAATGTCCCTGTCGCGGCTGAAAACTCCGCCGAGGCGCTGCCAGAAATCGGCGATCACCACAATGTCTGTCTTGTCATCACCGGTGCCGGCCTTGATCCATGCCTCCCACTCGCCCATTTCGTTAGAAGCGCCCAAGTTGGTGTTGCCGTAAGTGGCTCCGACCTCCAGACCGCGGAACTTGTGAACCAAGAAGAAGTTGACCACACCCGAGATCGCGTCGGAACCGTACACGGCCGAGGCGCCATCCTTCAGGATGTCCACGTGATCGACCATCGAAAATGGTATCAGGTTGATGTCCGGGCCTCCGCTAAAGCCCGCGACGCCTAAAGAACCGTATGCAACGCGTTTGCCATCAATCAAAACCAAGGTTTCCTTCGCCAGCAAGCCGCGCAGGTTAAACTGGACGGTGCCGTCACCGCCGTTGCCGATGTTCAGGTTCACGGTGCCGCCGGCCTCCTGCGGGATGAATTCCTGAAGGTCGGTGGCGTTGCGGATACCCAGTTTCTCGATGTCCTGCGGACGGTACGTGTCCACCGGGTTGGGGCCGGTTTCTTCCGCTGTCGGAATGTTTGAACCGGTCACGATGACGCGTTCGACCTCAGCCGCGCCCGCAGGTGCCCCTGGCGGCGGCGGGGGCGGTGGAGCAGCCGGAGCCGGCAACTGAGCGAAGGCGTTGGATGCAAGAATGAATGGAAATCCGACGCCCGCCATAAGTGCGAGTCGAACGAATCTAAACGTTTTCAGTGCGTTTTTAGTCATTAGTTTCTCCATTGGTTTGGTTAGGTTTCGGCAGGCTTATTCAATTTCTAAAGGGCTGACAAGCTTTTTTTTCACTTTTTTTGAAGTTTTTTTGAACGGCCAAACGGGGCTGTTTGTCGCTCGAATTTCCGGTCTAGCGGAAGAGGCCAACGGCTGGCAAGCTTTTTTCTCAGTTTTTTTTGAATTTTTTTTGGCCCCGCACGGACTTTAACGGCGGATGATTCGGATCACCTCCGACCAGGATTATTCGATTTGAATTATGCCAGTACAGAAAATGAAGTTGTTAAGATCCCAACCTCCGCTGCGGTTGGTCGTTTTGATGGTGGGGGTTGCCGGCGTTTGGCTTTTCACCCATTGCCGCGACAAACAAACAGATGCTGGCCATCGACCAATCATTTCATTCGCGACAGTTAAGCCGGTGCTGGAGGCGCTCGGTGACAAACTGCCGCCGCAATTAAGGGAGCCGAACGAAGCCAAGTGGAAGACTTGGGCCCAGCACGAGGATGACGTCGTTCGTACGCGTCTCGAGCAAGGCGCGCTGGATTCCATGATCAACCTGCTCTTGTTCGGCACTTCCTTCACGACACAACCGCGGGTGATAACGATGCACGACCTCCACGATCCGGTCGTGCAGTCGCGGGTGGATGATCTTTTACAAGGCCTTCGCAATCCGGGAAGGAACGAGCGACTCATCTTTCTGCGAAACGTCCTCCGACGCAGCGGAATGGATCCCGACAGTTCGACCGGAGACGAGAAGACAAAAACTTTCGTCCTCGAAAATCTTCGGCGTGTTGTCCAGGAGCAGAACACTTTTCGCGAACAGTTTGATGAGGCAACCCACGACAGCGACCACGAGGCCGGGCTTTCCAAGCGCTCGCGTATGTTTCACGATCGCGGTATCTCGCTTGATACCACGATTCTGTTGAGCTTCGGCATTGAGGGAGCGCTACGCGACATGAAGGACCGGGCAGTGCTTCCAGAGAGATCGATTACTCGTGTCGCGGTGATCGGCCCTGGTTTGGATTTCACCGATAAAGGATTCGGTTACGACTTTTATCCGCTCCAGACGCTGCAACCGTTCGCGGTTTACGATTCGCTCATTCGATTAGGACTCGCCGAACCTGGAAAGATCGACATTACGGCCTTCGACATTAGTCGGGAGGTTCTCGAGCATTTGCGCGGCGCGCATGACCGCGCCAAAATGGGCGAGAACTACGTCGTGCAATTGCCCCGTGAGTCCTGGCCATGGGTTACGGAGGCAGTTCAGTACTGGCGTGCGTTTGGCAGCGAGATCGGTGAGCCCGCCGCTCCGGTTCAACCTCCGCCGGCTCTCAAGGGTCTTGAGACGCGCGCAGTCGCGATTCGTCCCGACGTCATCCTTTCATGTAAACCGGTCGATTTGAATGTCGTTTTCGAACAGGTCGATCGATCGGACACAGGACGATTCGATCTGATCATCGCCACAAATGTTTTCCTCTATTACGACACATTAGAGCAAGCGCTGGCGCTTCAGAATATCTCGACACTTCTCAAGCCGGGGGGATTTTTCTTGACCAATGATTGGCTGCCGGGTGTGTCTCAAATCCCGATGCGCTCCATGGGATACACACCGGTGCAATATGGAGAGGGCAGCGAATAGGGAGACAATGTTTTTGGTGGCAGCGGCAGTGAGGGTCAACGCAAACCCTCGGTGCAAAAAACTCCAGGATCAACTTTCGCTCGTGTCGCATTCCGCAATTGGGGCGCAGTGCTCATCGAGTCTTCGCCTCGATTATCGCAAGCTTTCCGTATTCACTGACCAATGGCTCTACACCTGTGACTTGCAGAAACCGCCTCTCGAGCGGCGCACGAAAAGGCGAATCGCTCTCAATGACAATCGCAAAATGTTCCTGAGGCGTTGGTTCTCGCCAGGGGATCACGGCCGGGTAAACCCGATGCTGTTCACCAAAGATCGTGTCGGAGACGGCGAATGTTTCACCGCATTCGAACAGCAATGGGTAAACAAAGGAAACAGTGGTCCAGACACCGGTAACACCGCGGTGGCGCAAATCGCGTTCAACGCGTTCTAGATCCGCGCCGGGAATGCGCGTCATACAATAGTTCCCTCGGTGATCGCAGAGCGTTAACGTTTCGATTTGATTGCGGCGCGCCGTCTCGATCATCAGAGCGCTTCCCGTGATCACAATCACCGCCAAAATCCCTGCTCCCCCCAAGCGCACCAGCGCTTTGGAACAAACGAAGCAACGCTCCAGCAGCCGCCCAGTGAGCGCGGCAAGAAAAAAACATCCGCCAAAGAAATAGCTGGGAACGCCGATAGGCAGACTCAAATACGGAACAAAAGAAGCTGTCGTTAGCACGAGCATGTCAAAATCCGATTTTTGCTGCGAATCTGCTGAATCGCCACGCAGCACTCGCATAATCTTCACAGGCGATTTTAGGAAAGGCCACATCGCCACCGTCACCGCCAAAGCACCGATCGCGTAAAATACGTAGCCGGATGCTGGTTTGTCGGGATAATACCAGAGAACAGTGTCCGGACCGAAAAACTTCGGCATCTCATCCAGGAGAATTCGCGTGCAAGTGGAAAGCTGAAAGAGCGACTGAAATCCGCCTCCCGGGCGATAAACGATGAGATACCGCCAATTGTCGAAGTGATGAAGGAAGTTATAGGCAATAACGGGCATGTAGGCCATGACGAACCCGGCTAAGCCCGCTGCTGCATTATTGACCGAGAGCCTGCCGCGCAAAATCAGGAGAATCCATAAAGCCGCAACGAGCGGGATCGCCAGCTCCAAGCACCAGACGCTTAAGCCGGAAACGACACCAAACAAAAGAAACACCCGCCATCTTCGATCCGGGGCCGATTGGGCGGACAAGAACAAAATCGTCAGCAGCGGAATGGAAAGAAAATACCAGGAGTAGCCTCTCACCTGGAAGTGCCACTTGAGAAGAGATGGAGTGAGAGCGAACACGACCGTAGCCCAAAGAGCCGTGCGCTCGTCATAAAGCGCGAGGCACATTCGATAAAACAACAAAAGGACAAGTAACGACAGTACAACGATGCAACCTTTTAATGAGATGACGTTCACCCCCAAGGCTGCGAATGCGATCGCAGCCAGATAAGCTTCCCAGGCCGCGCCTGCATTATATGGCTGGCCATACATGTAGAAGGGAAAATAGCGCCCTTCCAGAATGTGTTTGCCCATCAGGCCGATGATCGCTTCATCGCTATGGACATGCGTTTGCGATGCCAGCAGAATTGTAAAACGCGCTGCCGCGATGATGATAAGCAGGCAGATAAAAAGTGCGTGGCGGCGCATCAGCATTTAGCTGTCTGGATCTCGGGCGCGATCATGACAAAGCTTCGAGATCGACGATTGAGCCAGTTCCCATTTACCTGCAGACGGCACGCGGCTCGAGCGTCAGATTCAACCCGGAGGATGAAATCCGAAATCAGTCGCTAATTTTCCCCAAAGCCAATCAACGAACGAGTCCTTCTTGATCGAACCGACATTGGCTACGGCCAGCGCTTCCGCTTTTTCCACGCTGCCGTTCAAGCAGTAAAGATAAGTAAGCAGGAAGGTGTCGTTGAGACTAGAGACGCCGCGACCTTTCTCAGTCTCAAGTAACCCAATTGCTCCGCCGATATCCCGCTGCGCCAGCGCGCCTGCAACTAAATCCGGCATGATTTCCAGCGGTGGTGTTAGCGACCTCTTCGCGACCCGCCCGGCGATGGCCAGCCGGAATCCATCACTTCCCAGCACCTCCAGGACAGGCATTCGCAACTGCGAATGGCGCAGGTACAGATCCAGTTCGGCCAACTTATTGCTTCCAATCATCTCAGAGAGATACCGCGTCTGGCGAAGAATAAAGAATGATTCGAGTGATTTGTTCAGCGTCTCCGGCCAGATTGTGGCAGCCAGGGAAGAGTGAAGAAAACGTTGGAGCGCCGAAGGCGCCGCAAGGTACATCAAAGCGAATCGATGCCCGGCTTCCTCATCCCACGGCTCATCTGTCAGCCGCTTCGGATAACAATCTGTCAGAGGCGCGACATCATGCGTGATTTGGTCGATCCCTTCGGCATCCATCACAAAAAGTGCGCCAAGTTGTTGTGGAACCTCGATGCCGATTTGCCTCAAATCTCCGCCGGGACCCGACTGGCTCCACAATTGGCGAATTTCCTCCTCCTTCACTTTACGCCCCGACCCTTTGATTCCCATCATGATCCAGTCCTGATCGGCGCTTGCCCAGACAGAGGCGTTGGCAAACGCGTCGTGAAAGGCGCGCAGAATTGCTTTTGCTTCATCCACTTTCAACTGGTTTATCGGCAGCCAGAAGGTGGCGATTCCGCCTTCCTTAAGGCGACTGTGCACCAGCCGGAAAAACTCCGATGTGTAGAGATTGACCGCCCCCATTACCTTCGGCGGAGGCGGCTCGCCAGAGATAATGTCATACTGCTGCGGGCTCGCTTGAAGAAAGAAGCGGCCATCCTGCACGACT
>Ga0209056_10002179_pt1 | contig 21273 bp, 20 predicted proteins | sample GraSoiAngelo_114_FD_185876 | JGI IMG/M metagenome (GOLD analysis project Ga0209056, IMG submission 185876) | Grasslands soil microbial communities from the Angelo Coastal Reserve, California, USA - 14_0903_13_40cm (SPAdes) (version 2) | ecosystem: Environmental > Terrestrial > Soil > Grasslands...
TCGTGGGCGGAATCGTCATCGCCATGTTCCTACCGATTTTCAAACTCAACGAAGTGGTTTCGCAGAGCAAAAGCTAAGGAGAAGCTGCTCGCAAATAGGAAGGGGTGGACCGCAAGGTCCGCCTCTTTTTTGTTGCTCTTACACAACGCAGGACCATTCGCGCGCGGCGATCGCTCTAGGTCGTTGCTATTTCCTCGAGCGAGACGAAGCCATGATGTCGCGCTTGAACCCACCGCGATTCATTTCGCAATGGAATCGCGAAAGGGAGGGACAGTTATCTCTCCGGATTTACAGGGAAATGTTTGTTTTTCAAATGTTCCGGGACGCGTTTGGTTTGTTCCATTTCGATCTTTTCGGTCGCGGCGTTGAGTGCGTCGTAAGCTTCGCGGCTTTTCTTGGCCCGGCACATGTAAGCCACAGCGTGAGCGAGAGGAATGCGCGCCTCGGGCATACCGACGAATTCGACGGCTTGCTGCGTTGCGATCGCCAGCAGCAACGCTTCCGGATCGGCCAGGCCAACGTCCTCGCTCGCAAAGATGACAATGCGTCGCGCGATGAAACGAAAATCTTCGCCGGCGTGGAGCATTTTCGCCAGCCAATATATGGCGCTTTTTTCATCGGAAGCGCGCATGCTCTTGATGAACGCGCTGATGGTGTCGTAATGCGCGTCACCCGCGCGATCATAAACGACCGCTTTTTGCTGGATGCTTTCCTCGGCGACGGTGAGCGTGAAATGGATAACTCCATCGCTGGCAGATGGAGGGACGGGCTCTGTCGCGTCCGTCGTTTTCTTTTTTGCAGAAGACGCCGATGTGGACGGGACGAAGCCCGTCCCTCCAGTTGGCGGAGTGGTGAGCACGCCGATCTCGAGAGCGTTCAAGCATTTGCGCGCGTCGCCGTCGCTTAGTTTGGCAAGATGCTGCCGGGCCTTCTTGTCGATCTTAACCGTGTAATTCCCAAGTCCACGTTCTTTGTCGGTCAGTGCGCGATCGATCAATTCTTCGAGTTGTTCGACGCGCAGCGGCTCGAGTTGAAAAACTTGCGAACGCGAGACAAGCGCGCTGTTCACGTAAAAGAAAGGATTGTAGGTCGTCGCTCCGATCAGCCGGAGATTTCCAGTTTCCACATCGGGCAGAAGAATGTCCTGCTGCGCTTTGTTGAAATGATGAATCTCGTCGATAAACAGGATCGTTTTTTGTTGGGAAGTGCGGAGACGATTCGTCGCCCCCGCAATCAGGCGACGCATTTCGGCGACGTTGCTTTCCACGCCGCTAATCCGGATAAACTTGGCATGCGTAATTTCGGCGATAATGCGCGCGAGCGTTGTTTTGCCGCTGCCGGGCGGACCGGAGAAAATCACGGACGGCAGGCGATCAGCTTCGATTGCGCGTCGCAGAAGTTTTCCCGGCCCGAGAATATGTTCCTGGCCGACGAATTCCTCGAGCGAGCGCGGGCGCATGCGCGTGGCGAGCGGTGCGGCGCTGTTCGTACTGGCGGCATTGGCATCTTCCTCTTCGCTGAAAAGATCGTGCACGATCAAAAAATACGGCATGCGTCCGCTTCTGCATCTCATTTGCAGTTGAGCGTAACGCTCGAACCGGCCTAAGCTCTAAAGGATCGCCTTATGAAAAGCATTCTCGTGCCGATTGATTGCTCTGCCGCGAGCACGCGAATTGTCGATCTTGCGCGGCAGGTCGCAAAAGCGTTGGCGGCGGAGATTCATCTCATTCACGTCAGGGAAATCAGTCCGGCCACGCCGGCGGCTCCGATGGGCTACGGAGTTTCGGGGATGCCGGAGTTGATGCCAATGCCGATAATCGATCCGGGCGCGCAAACGCTTCCCGAGAAAAGTCACAAGGCGGAGCTGGCCGAATGGCAAAAGGAAATCGAGCAAGCCGGCGTAAAAGCGACCTTGCACGAACCGACCGGCGCGGTTGTCGATGAAATTTTGAAACAAGCTGACGCGGTCAATGCCGATTTCATCGTGATGGGTTCGCACGGTCATGGCGCAATGTACAATTTGCTTGTCGGCAGCGTAACCGAAGGCGTGCTCAAACGCAGCACGCGGCCGTTGTTGCTGGTGCCGAGTTCTCGATCTTAACATAGCGTTTGTGCAAACAGGCGAAGCGCTCTCGTTCGTGGCGTAATTAGAGAAGAACTGGCCGATGAAATTGCTGAGTGCCCCGCGCCAGCCATTCGTCGGCTTGTCGATCTTTGCGGCGATCGGAATTATTTGCGCGGATTTCCTTCCGCTCCCTGGGTTCGTCGCCTCAACTGCAGCAATCGTCCTGATCGCGGCGTTGGTTGCGCTACGTTGGCCGCACTTAACATCGACCTATGCGCTCGTTTGTGCCGGGTTTTTTCTTCTGCACAGTTTTCAAATTACCGATACGCCGGGACTGCGGTTCACCACGCGGTTGGGAGTACGTTCGCGCGTAATTGCGGCGACGGGATTTGTGGTGAGTGAGCCGAAGATCGCGCCGAACGGCTTTGCCACTTTTTTGTTGCGCCTCAAGGCGATTGAATTGGAAGGCAAAAACGAATCGACCCGCGCGACAATGCTAGTGCGCTGGCGCGGCAATCCGGAATTCGGCGATGAGCTGAAGCTTTTTGGAATCGCGGAGGCTATCGCGCCGCCTCGAAACCCGGGGGAATTCGATATGAGCTCTTATCTCGCGCGCCGGGACGTTCGTCGACGTTTGTTTGTTCGCTATCCGGAGGATGGCGTGCTGGTTCGACATGGCGGTGGAAATCCGATTTTGCGGGCAGCGCAGAAATCGCGCGCAGAGATGCAAAGCGCGCTTTGTCAAAGTTTGGACGATGCGCCGGACGTGCAAACCTTTATCAGCGGAATCGCGCTCGGTCTTCGACATCAAACCCCGGAAGACATCGAAGAACCATTCCAGCAAACGGGCACGCTTCATCTCTTTGCCGTCGCCGGCCTGCACGTCGGAATCGTGGCGAGTCTTTTGTGGATTTTGGCAAGCGTTGCGCAGCTTCCCCGAAAATGGGCGACTGGACTGATCATTCCGCTGGTCCTTTTTTATGCGGCGGTGACCGGACTGCATGTGTCGAGTGTGCGCGCGGCAGTGATGAGTTCGATTCTGCTCGGCGGCTTCTTTTTTGAACGAAAAGTTTTCGCGCTCAACAGCCTCGCGGCGGCGGCGTTCATTATTCTCTGTTGGGATACAAATGAGTTGTTTTCCACCGGTTTTCAACTCTCCTTCGCGGTGGTCGGCGCAATCATCTTGCTGGCCGATCCTCTCTTCGGATTTTTGCGGCGCTGGGGTGCTCCCGATTCATTTCTGCCGCGAGTTTTGCTGCATGGTCCGCGCCGTTTGCTGCACGTTTGCTTTGAGTGGGTAGGCCGAGGCGCGTCTGTTTCGCTTGCGGCCTGGATCGGTTCGTTGCCGCTCATCCTGTGGTATTTTTATCTCGTCACGCCCGTTTCGTTATTTGCGAACTTGCTTGTCGTTCCGATCGCCTTCTTCATTCTGGCGATCGCGCTCCTCTCGCTTCTCTCGGCGCCGTTGCTGCCCTGGGTCTCTGTCATTTTTAATAATGCCAATTGGTGTCTGGCCCGGCTCGTTCTCGGACTCGTCCACCTTTTCGCGCAGATCCCCGGTGGACATTATTATGTCGAACATCCCCGTGTGTCCGAGGATGCGAAGGCCAGGATTACTGTGCTGGATGTCGGCGCAGGCGCGGCCGTTCATTTGCGGACCCAGGGCGCGGATTGGCTGTTCGATTGCGGGAGTGAGCGGGATTACGAACGAGTTGTTCGAGACTATCTGCACGCGGCGGGCGTAAACCGGCTCGACGGCTTGCTGCTTACCCATGGCGATTCGCTGCATATCGGCGGCGCGGCGCCCTTGCTGCGGGATTTCTCTCTCATGCGCTTGATCGATAATTCGGCGCCCGACCGGTCGATCGTCCATCGGCAATTGCATCGTGCATTCCAAGAACGTGGCATGACGTCGGACAGTCTGGCCGCAGGCGAGAATTTCCGGCTGTCGGGCGCGGTCACCGCGCAGGTTCTTTATCCGCCACGGGTATTTCCTGCGGCAACGACAGACGATCAAGCGTATGCCATCCAGCTTTTCGTCGCGCCATCCACGCAGGTCTTGTTCATGTCGGACAGTGGCTTTGCCACCGAACACGCGCTGCTGGATTCGGGCTTGAATTTGCGCAGCGACATCCTGGTTAAAGGCCAACATCATTCCGGTGGTTCTGGTTCCGACACGTTTCTCGAGGCGGTGCAGCCACGGTTGATTATCGCCACTTCGCGCGACTTCCCGGAATACGAACGCGTAAGTGATGAATGGGCTGAGCAGGTACGCGCGCGCGGCATCAAACTTTTCCGCCAGGATGAAACGGGTGCGGTTGAACTGAAGTTCGGTCGCAACGATTGGGAAGCGCGCGCCTACATCACGGGCGAAACTTTTCGCAGCGCCAACCGATGAATCGGTACGGCGTGTTGTTGAAACTTTCTCTCAAATTTCGTGAGTGGAAGATCGACATCGTCAACGCCGACAGGCGTCGCGAGCAAAGGATCGACAATCGCAAATTGGGGATCGGCTCGCGCGAGTCGTTGCATTTGCTCAAAGTAATCGAGTTGATCGGTCGCGATGCGCAGCACTCCCTGCGGCGCAAGCGCGCGGTGGACGGAGCGAAGAAATTCCGACGTCATCACTCGCCGCCGCTGATGACGCCGTTTTGGCCACGGGTCGGGGAACAAGAGATGAAAAACTTGCACCGATTGTTCGGGCAACAAATAACGGACGGCGTAGGAAGTTTCCACCCGAATCACACGCATGTTGTCGATCCGCGCGGCCTTGCGACAGGCGCTGCGAACGCGACCGAGCAGACGCTCGATGCCGAGGAAATTCTCTCCCGGCATTCGCTCGGCCAGAGCAGAGAGGAACGACCCATCGCCGCAGCCAAGATCGACGTGCAGCGGAGCGGCGCGGCCGAAGATTTTCGGTAAATCGAGGCGCGTGACGTATGAGTCCGGGATCAGTTCGACCACGGAAACAAATCGTCTGTGCAACGAAGCGATTCAACTTCGCGCGCGGACGCGTTGTGACTTGAAAACTAGGCGGTCTGCTTCGCCGTGCCGAACCCCAAAAAGAGTGAGACGACCGCGATCACGACGTGCAGCCATGTGTTGGGCCTGCTACTAGAAATGAAGCCGAGCAGCGGCTCATCGCCATTGTAAAAGCCGAGCACGGCGACGATCGCATAAACAATTCCAAATATCTGGAAAAATGTTCGCGCAGCTCCAGCGCCACTCATTGCGCAGAGGAGCGCGACGATGCCAGTAGCGAGGTGGACGACATTGTGCGCCGCATTGACGTGGAAGATGTTCAACAGCATTCCGTCGGGGGCGATGGCAGGGACAAAGCCCAGAATGCCGATGACGATAAACACGATACCAAAAATAACAGCGATTGATTTAACCATGTGGAATCTCCTTTTGGTTGGAAAAACTACGCTTATGACAGTCGTGCCGCATCTGGGCAAGCTCGAAAATTACGTTCCGGTCTTGCCCATTTCGCCGTGGTCGCGGAACGAAAAGGCCGCAGCGGTGTCTAAGATCGACAATCATGAAGAGAATCCTACTCCTTGCTCTGCTGTTCGCCGCCGCCGCGCTCCTTGCCGATCCCAGCCGTGACCAGGATGCGCCCGCTCCCACAACCAAAACCGCGATCTTCGCCGGAGGCTGCTTTTGGTGCATTCAACCGGCATTCGACAGGGCGAAGGGCGTGATCAAGACCATGGTCGGTTATTGTGGCGGAACGGAACCGAATCCCACTTATGAGCTCGTCACTTCGGAGAAGACCGGGTATCGCGAGTCGATCGAGATCACTTATGACTCGAAGAAAATCTCCTTCGACCAGCTACTGAATATTTATTGGCGGCAAATCGATCCGATGCAGGCGGATGGCCAGTTCACTGACATCGGCCCGAGTTATCGCGCCGCGATTTTTTACGGCACCGAGGAGGAAAAGAAAATCGCCGAGGCCTCCAAAGAAAAACTCGCGCGCTCGGGGAAATTCGACAAACCGATCGTGACTGAAATTCTGCCTTCGATGAAATTTTATCCGGCCGAGGAATATCATCAGAAATATTACCGACAGAATCCCGAGCGCTTCGAAGCGTTCGAGAAAGGATCGGGCCGCGTTTCCTTCGAGAAAAGAATCTGGGATAAATAACCGAGCTACGGTCCAAGAATCGCAACCTCCTTGCCCGAAGAGCGTCGGCGTTAGTACTTAGTTAGTACTTAAACAGATTGGCCTTGGTCGGCTCGACGAATTCAGCCTGACTGACCGAAAGTGGCTCGGCCATGACCCTGGAGAGTTCCTGGGCCAGAACGATCGCGATGGAGCGCGCATCGCGTGTATAAACTGGGATCGGAAACGAACCGGCGTTGCGGTCGTAACCGTAAATGGTTCCATCGGTTTCCCACACACAATAAGCATGGCCGGCTGGGTGATTATTGTAACGAACAAGGAGAATTTTCGCCCAAAAACCGCTTTCTAAGCTGTGCTGTGTTTTGACTACAGCCAGATAATTGCACGCGGAGATCACGCAGCCGTTGAGCACGACCAAGTCGTTATCGCCCGGGGTGAGAAAGACCGGCTGTTGCGGGCGGGCGGCGAGGGTGAAACAAGCAAGTAAGAGTGCGCAGTGATAAACGATTTTGGTGAGCAAGCCGGAGTTCATAAATGGAGAAGTCGCGCCAAACCTATAGTAATTATGACCTTTATATCACCATTGCGATCCACTTGGGAAGCTTTATTTTGGCGCCGATGCAAATTAGTTGGATCGCCTAAGCGGCAACTGATGCCCGGCTCGGTGCCCGAGCAGCGCCGGGGACTTCGCAGAAGCAGCCCGCCTTCGTTTCACTACGGCGTGGCAGCCTTCGCTTTTACGCTGCGCTCCAAAAGCGAAGGCTGGAGGCGAGGGGAGTTGAACCCCTGTCCTCGTTGCTTTCGACGCAAACATCTACATGCTTATCCGGTGGTGAGTTTTAAGGAGCCGAACGTTGCACCGGCACACTGCCGGCTCCCGAGCGTCCGCGAGGTTCGATTCACCGGCGAGCGCGGTCGCTCCCCCCGCCGGCCAGCCTGCTGTCCACGTTTCCGACGCTAGCAGGCGTCGCTCCGGAAACGTCGCGGTCAATTAAGCCGCGAGAGCGAGATCTTCGTGATCTGCGTTTATTTGTTTTGGTCCGGTTTTTTACGAGGCCAACGAACCATCCTCGACATGCCGCCTGCGCTTCCAACCACGAGTCGAAGCCAGTGCGCCCCCTTATTCTCAAAGTCTACCGTGCGGATATAACTTGTGCAACTCAGTTACCTGCTCCGTTACATTGTTGATTCGCTGGAACGTGAGATTGGAGTGCATGAAAGTTTGATCGATGCGCGTACGTTGCACAAAGTTTTTTGTTCCTTTTCTCGTTCCGATGGGTTCTATGGAATGATGTGGAGGCTGATCGGCACAAGGCGAACTTCTGAGAACGGCAGCAGCGCGCGTGTTCTTGCTCTTCCTCGTCCGTGGCTGTCCCGGCTCATCCTGGGCGCGTGTCTTCTTCTCGTCGGTTGCGTGGGGTACATCGATTATCTGACCGGATATGAGCGCACGATGCTTCTTTTTTATCTTCTGCCCATTTCACTCGCCACTTGGTTCCTCGGCCTGATTGGCGGTTTGGCGATTGCAGTTTTGAGCGTGGTTACCACCATGGTTTCGGATGTGGTGGCCGGAATTCCAGTAATGGGATTTTGGAATGGCGGGATGGGTTTGGCGTTGTACGCCGTGTTTGCATTCGTATTGTCGAACTTACGAACACTCTTACGAGAACTTGATCAACGCGTCCGTGAACGCACGGCAGCGTTGCAGCACGAGGTCGCCGAGCGAGAGCGCCTCGATAAGGAGATCGCCGAGGTGGCGCGTCGCGAGCGCCTCCGGCTGGGCCAGGATTTGCACGATAGCCTCTGCCAGCACCTCACCGGCACCGCGCTCACGGCTCAAGTGTTAAGAGAAAAATTAGCGCGAAGATCCGCGCCGGAGGTGGTCGAGGCGGAAAAGGTTGTCCGTTATATCGAGCAGGGGATCGATCTTACCCGGAATCTCGCTCGCGGTTTCTTTTCTCCAGAATTAGAGGCGGAAGGGTTGATGGTTGCGCTGCACGGCCTGGCGGAACATACCGCCGAACGGTTCCAGATCGCGTGCGTCGTTGAAGGCACCGACGGCGTGCCTGTGCGCGACTCTGCGATGGCGACTCAACTGTATCGAATCGCGCAGGAGGCGGTTACAAACGCTGTTCGGCATGCTGCCGCGCAGCGAATCGACATTCGCCTCTCCCGGGATGATCGCGAACTTACTCTCACCATTGTCGATGATGGAATCGGATTCCCACACCAGCTGCCGCAACCCGAAGGGCTCGGTCTTCGCTTGATGTCGCATGGTGCAGCTTTGATCGGAGCAAATTTCGATGTCCGACGAAATGGCCGGATCGGAACGATTGTGACGTGCAAAGTAAGCATTCCCGAACGACGCTGATTAAGCTGTTCCCTATGAGCTCAACCGCTTCGGCCACAGTTGCTCGCAAGAGTCGCATCTTCCTCGTCGATGATCATCCGCTTGTCCGTGAGGGACTGGCTAATCTAATCAATCAGCAGGATGACCTGATGGTGTGCGGCGAAGCGGAAGATGGGGCGGAGGCGCTCAGCCGCATCGGCGCGGCCCGGCCGGACGTGGCGCTCATCGACATTTCCTTAAAGAATGAGTCAGGATTGGAATTGGTTAAGAATCTCGAGGCTCGGTTTCCCTTGGTCGCGCTGATCGTACTGTCGATGCACGATGAAGCATTGTACGCTGAGCGTGCTCTGCGTGCCGGTGCGCGGGGTTACGTCATGAAACGTGAAACCACCAAAAGCGTGCTCACTGCTATCCGTAGGGTTGTGGAGGGCGATGTTTATGTGAGCGAGAGATTCGTCAATGTTATGGCGCGCAGGCTCGGATCGTCGCGGAGAGCGGCTGCGAATTCGCCGGTGGAACTACTGAGCGATCGCGAGCTCGAAGTTTTTCGCCTGCTCGGCCAGGGCCGTTCCACCTCGCAGATCGCAGAAGATTTGCACCTCAGCCTGAAGACAGTGCAGGTTTATTGTGCGCGCGCGAAAGAAAAATTCGCTGTCCACTCGTTAGGCGAATTGCTCCGGGCGGCCATTCGCTGGGAAGACGCGACTCACGTAAAATAACACGTCGATCTTCACGCAGGTCGTCGAAGCGATCGCGTAGGGTCGTTTCTCACAAAAAGAACTTCTCGATCTTGATTTCCAAGATTAATTACATGGTTGATGCGCCGAAATTTCAGCAGCCGTGCGCACGAGCTTTCGGGCGGCGATGCAATCATGGTGTCGATCCCAAAAAGTGGACGCACTTGGGTTCGGACGTTTCTGTGCGCTTACTTTTGTAAACGCTGTGGCTATGAGTTCACGCTTGAGCCGGAGCGGTATGAAAATCCCGCGCTCCCCCGCGTCGTTTATTCCCACGATTTGTTCGAGCATAAGACCAAGGGGAATCTTTGGGACAGATTGCGTGGCAAATACTTGATTCCGGCAAAGGAAATTCGCCGCGCAAGAATCATTCTGCTCGCGCGAGATCCGCGTGACACTTTTGTCTCGCTCTATTTGCAAATGACCAGGCGCGACTCGGGCATGCGGGAAAAGTTCAAGCAAAAAACTGTGAGCGACCTGCTGCGCGACGAGAGACTTGGAATCCACGCCATCGTTGGGACGATGAATGACTGGATGGATGAATTTTCACATCGGCCGGACTTCACACTCATCCGATATGAGTCGCTCCGCGCGTCGCCGGCCGAGCAATTTTGCAACTTGCTCGCGACCGTCGGCGAAAAAAAACTCGACATGTCAATCTTTCAAGCCGCGCTCGACTTTTCCGAGTTCGACAACATGAAGAAGCTGGAGGCGGCCGGTGCCTTCGATTCGAAAATCCTGCGCGCGGGCGATGTGCGCGACCCCGAGTCGTTCAAAGTGCGGCGCGGCAAGATCGGCGGTTACGAGGATTATCTTTCGGCCGAAGATCGACAATATGCGACTGATGCGTTGATCAGGCTCGATCCTCGTTTCGGTTACGAGCCGCACGAGAGCGCGCCCCAGTAACGGCCGATGTAGCATTGATTGCAGTGTGGCCGGGCTGGTAATCTGACGGAACGCGTACGAGTTTCGAACGCGCGGTGTTCGATGCGATCCAGGCGAAAGCAACGAGAGGTGAAGCGTCATCCGCCAGAGTGGGCGGAGGCGCTTAATCGCGCCATCTTGGAATCAGCGCTTGATTGCATCATCACCATGGATGCGAGCGGTCGCGTTCGCGAATTCAATCCCGCGGCCGAGCGCGTATTCGGTTTTAGTCGCGCGGAAGCCGTCGGTAAAGAATTGGCCGAACTGATTATCCCTTGGCGGATGCGTAAGCAACATCGACGAGGATTGGCCCATTATTTGAAAACGGGCGAGGGCCCCCTGCTTGGAAAACGGATCGAGATCGCTGCGCTCCGTCGCGATGGTTCGGAGATTCTGGTCGAGCTTGCGATCGCCGCGTATAAAATCGAAGGCTCACCGGTTTTTACGGCCTATCTGCGCGATATGACCGAACGACTCCGGAATGATCGGAGGCGTATCGCCCAATACAACGTTGCCAGCCTAGTGGCTGGCTCATCGACCTTGGCGGAGGCAGGTGCGCAACTTCTTGAAATAATCGCCTCCAGCGGAGATTGGGTGTTTGGCGCCATCTGGCTTCACGATAAGGCTGCCCGCGGGTTGCGCTGTCGAACGGTGTGGCATCCTGCGGCGGAAGGACTGGCGAAGTTCGCCGAGTTATCCCGCTCGATCACGTTCGCAAAAGGCAAAGGCTTGCCTGGCCGCGTTTGGGGCTTAAAAGAACCAACCTGGATTTACGACGTAACGCACGATCCAAATTTCCCCCGGGCGCCTGTTGCCGCAGAAGCGGATTTGCGCGGCGCATTCGCGTTTCCCCTCTTCGCCGGCCGCGAGGTCAACGGCGTCATCGAGCTTTTGAGTCACAAAATGGTAGAGCCCGATCCGGATCTTTTGCAGATGGTGGAAGCGTTTGGCAGTCAAATTGGTCTCTTCATTGAGCGTCGCCGAATCCAGCGCGAATTGCAGCGCGAGAAAGAAAACGCCGAGGCCGCAAATGCCGCCAAGGACAAGTTTCTCGCCACGCTCAGTCACGAGCTGCGTACTCCGCTTACGCCCGTTCTGATTTGGGCGGGCGGCACACTCAATCAGTCGGACCTCACTCCCGAGATCAAAGAAGGTCTGCAAATGGTTTGCCGCAACGTCGAACTCGAGGCGCGGCTTATCGATGACTTACTCGATCTGACGCGGATCTCGCGCGGTAAATTGCAGCTTCAACTTCAGGCTGCGGATGCGCATGAATTACTCCAGCACGCCCTCGAGATTGTGCGCCGCGACATCGAAGATCGACATCTCGAGCTTTCTGTTTCCCTCGAGGCGTCTTCTCACGATGTGATGGTCGATCCACCGCGCTTGCAACAGGTTTTCTGGAACGTGCTGCGCAATGCCTGCAAGTTCACGCCGGATCACGGCACAGTTTCTGTGCGCTCGTATAACTCATCGCCGAAATCCATCACCGTCGAGATCAGCGACACCGGCGTCGGAATCGAGCCGCAATTTCTCGACAAGATCTTCGATGCCTTTGAGCAGATTGATTCGCACCAGGAAGGCCTCGGCCTCGGTCTGGCCATTAGCAAAGCGATCATCGAGATACACAACGGCCGTGTCCGCGCGCGCAGCGAGGGCCTGGGCAAAGGCGCATCTTTCATAATTGACCTGCCGCTTAATCGCGCTGATTTGAGCGCTTGATATTAAAGCGGCCCGGCTGTTTACAAAACTCTTCTTACCCGCTTATCCGCGGTCACATTTGAATTGAAGTAAAACTATGAAGATGAAAAAATGGATAGCAGTTGTCGGCGCGCTAGCGCTTTTCACCCAAACAGGGGCGGCAGAAGAGAAGACAGTGATTCGTTTCGGGCATTTTCCCAATATTACGCATGCCCATGGTGTAATTGCTCACGCGCTTTCACGCCAGGGAAACGGTTGGTTCGAACAGCGGCTCGGACCGGGCATCGCAATTCAATGGTTCACTTACAATGCCGGGCCGTCCGCCATGGAAGCAGTCTTCGCCGGATCGCTTGACATAACTTATGTCGGTCAGGGACCGGCGCTGAACGCCCATTTCAAATCCAACGGTGAAGAAATTCGTGTTATTTCAGGCGCGGCCAACGGCGGCGCCGCGCTCGTTGTCAAAGCGGACTCGCCTATCAAAGCGCCGGCGGATTTTCGCGGAAAGAAGATCGCCACACCACAGCTCGGCAATACGCAGGATATTTCCTGTCGAGCCTGGTTAAAAGCCCAGGGCTTCAACGTCACGCAAACCGGCGGTGACGTGATCGTGGTGCCAACCGCAAATCCGGATCAACTGGGACTCTTTCAGAGCGGCAGAGTGGATGCGGTTTGGACAGTCGAGCCGTGGGTCACGCGTCTCGAGCGCGAAGCAAAGGCGCGCGTTTTCATCGAGGATAAGGACGTTATTACGACCTGGCTTGTTTCGAGCGTGAAATTTCTCAACGGTCATCGCGATTTCGCGAAGAAAATAGCCGCGGCAAATATCGAGCTGACGAAATGGATCCAGGACCATGAAGCGGAAGCGCAGAAGCTGTTAATCGGCGAATTAAAAGCGGAAACAAAAGCGGACTTTCCCTCTGATGCAGTCGCACAAGCGTGGAAGCGGATCAAGTTCACCACCGATGTGTCGCACGAATTGATCGCGAAAGCTGTGCAGGATGGAAAAGACGCCGGCTTCCTGAAAGGCTCGACAGATACATTCCGATTGATCGAGACTCCCTGATGGCTCGTCGTAAGCGCCGCTCGTTCCTCAAGGACGAACTGGAGGTCATTGCGCCTTCTAAGCTTGTGATCGAGGATGTTTCGAAGACTTTCCAAAGCACGTCCGGCAGTGTGCTTGCGCTCGATCGCGTCAGCTTGAACGTCGCGGAAGGAGAATTTGTTTGTCTTGTTGGCGCCAGCGGCTGCGGTAAATCCACCCTTCTCAATATCATCGCCGGTTTGGAGAGACCGGACAGCGGAACAGTCCTCGCCGATGGCAAGCCGGTTACCGCACCGGGTCGCGAACGGTTGGTCATGTTTCAAGAACCGGCGCTCTTTCCCTGGCTCGATGTTCTGGGCAATGTCCTCTTCGGTCTTAAGCTGAAACCGAATCTGTCGAACAAAGATCGGCGCGACGTCGCCAACTATTATCTCGAATTGGTGGGACTTAGCCGGTTCGAGCACGCAAACATTCACGAACTTTCTGGCGGAATGAAGCAACGCGTTTCGCTGGCTCGCGCCCTCGCCCCGAACCCGCGCGTCTTGCTCATGGACGAGCCGTTCGCCGCACTCGACGCGCTTACACGCGAGCAGTTCTACGGCGACATTCAACGGATATGGGAATCGCGCCGCAAGACCATCGTCTTTGTGACTCACAATGTTCGCGAAGCCGCCTGCCTGGGTGATCGCGTTCTCCTCTTCTCGCCTCATCCAGGCCGGATTCAGGACGAATTCGCCATCGGACTCCCACGGCCGCGCGACATTAACAGTGTCGATCTTGCCGCTTACGCCACCCGGATTACCAAGGCATTAAAAGCTCTTGGCCAAGGCGAGGCCGTTGCCAAATGAAACGACTTCTTCTTTCCATTCTATTTTTTGTCGTGTTGCTTTTCCTGTGGGAAAGCGCAGTTCGCGCAAAGATTTGGTCGCCGGTGCTGTTGCCGGCGCCGGCCCAAGTCGCCGCTTACCTGAAAAGTGCCACTCTTGATGGCACACTCGCGCGTGCGACGGTCATCACGATGCGGCGGCTCCTGATGGGCTACTTCGTTGGCCTGGTGTTGGGACTCCCGCTCGGATTGTTGACGGCACGCTGGAATTTGTTTCGCGATACCCTCGGTACCATGGCCCTGGGTCTGCAAACATTGCCCAGCGTTTGTTGGGTCCCACTGGCTCTTTTATGGTTCGGTCAAACCGAAGCCGCTATGCTTTTCGTTGTCGTGATGGGAACGCTCTGGTCGGTCATCATCGCCACCGAGACCGGCGTACGCCACGTTCCGCCGATTTACCGCCGGGCCGCCCTGACCATGGGATCAAAACATTTGCATATTTGGTTCAAGGTCATCCTGCCGGCGGCTCTTCCCTTCATTGTTAGTGGCATGAAACAAGGTTGGGCCTTCGCCTGGCGTTCGCTCATGGCAGCCGAGATTTTCGTTACCATCCTGACCGGCTTTGGATTGGGGCAACTTCTGCATTACGGACGTGAGTTGAGCGCGATGGACCAGGTCATCGCCGTCATGCTTGTGATCGTTGTCATCGGTTTGCTCGCGGACAAAATCTTTTTCTCGCCCATCGAAAGGTTTCTGCATCGCCGCTGGGGAACGAGCCAGGCATGAGGTTTTTTGAGAGACGCGCGCCCGTCTCCGTGCAGCGCGAGGTCCGCATCACGAATGAGCTCGGTTTGCACGCTCGCCCCGCTGCCGAGTTCGTGAAACGCGCCAAACACTTCCGATCCGAGATCTGGCTTGTGAAAGACGGAAAACGATATTCCGCCAGCAGCCTTATCGATATTTTGCGTGCCAATCTCGATTGCGGCGCCACCGCTACACTCCAGGCAAATGGATCCGACGCGGAGGAAGCGCTCGAGCGATTAGATAAGCTTCTCGCCGAATTCCGAAATAACGAACAATCCTAACGCAGCGGACGGGCGACCAAAATTCCCGAGTCGGTCCGGAAGCGGTAGAGATAACCGGAGAGCCGTGCATCGACCACCACGCGCCCGTAATTGTGCGGAGCAGAGGCGTGCAGGAAATGTAGGACGCCGTCGTTGGTGCGGAGCGCCAGTCCCACATGCGACGTGGAATAGAGACCGCTGCGATCCCTGGAAATGATTCCGATGATGTCGCCGCTCTGTAATTTCGACTCAATCCCGGCAACGCGATTTTTTGGAATCTGGTAGAGCGGGCGCGATGAGACACGCGCTTCCATCTGAGCGAGCGGCCCGAGCAGCGAGCGATTGGCCGCGAGATAACGGTAATGCCGCCAGCCCTGCGTCATTTCGCGCGCCGAATGGGGAACAGTGCGGCCGCCCAGGCTGCGCGTGAGGTCTTCAACCAGACCGCGCCGGTCGTTATCCGCCAGCCAATCTTCCAAGTAATGGAGACGCGAAAGATATTCGCCGGTGCATTCGCCGCCGCGATAACGATCCACCTCGATGTAATGCAGCAACCGATCGGGTGTCCAATTCTCCTCCGGCTCATCCAGCATGCGCGCGAACGCGAGCGAAATTTCAAAAAACGTCCAGCAATCCATCCTCTGAAAATTTACCGAGGGCGACTCAATTCGGTTGTCGATTTCGAGGGTGAAATGTTTGTAACGCGTGCCGACCAGCGCCTGGCCCACCGCCGAAGTCCGCTCGCCCATCGGCAGCGACTTCCAATTTCCACTGCTTGCTCGGGAGACGAGCCGATTGAACTGATCCTGTCCTTTGAAAACGGTTTTGAATGGCAACCGCGATTCGAACGCGCTGGCACCCGAACAAGTTAAAAGGAGCAGAACAAAGATTTTCCAACTGCGCATGTCGCGCACAACTGAATGCGGAATTTATGCTCAATCAACTCGATTACCGGCATTCGTGATGATCTCGTCCATCTCCGAAGGGAGTTTCATCTACTGTAGACGTCGCCCTCTGGGCGACGCAATGCGCGTGCCTTGGATGCGTCAGCGCCGCACTTCGCAGAGCGAAGCAGCTACAGAAGCGCGCGCAACCTCTTCAAATTCCCGATGCGCGAAAAACTTTGATTCAATCATACTAACTTATATCGTTCCGCGGAAGTGCCGATCCCTTTTTCGAAAAAAAGCCGGAGGAATGTCGTTCGCCAGGCATCCGACGATGGCGCCGCGGCTAAACACTCGACCCGCGTCCGCTTGCGTCCGCGCCCGGACTGGCACAAACGCAATTTCCTCACCAGCGTTCTCATTCCGTCGCTTTTCATCAAGCGCTCGGGCGATCGCGCCCAGCCACAGTTTCCGAAAATTCGAGCAGGCGAAATTTGCATCACCTGGATCGGACACGCTTCGTTTTTAATTCAGACCCACGAGGTCAACATCTTGATCGATCCGAATTGGGCGAAGTGGTTGAAGGTGATCAAGCGGCTCAAGCAGCCAGGTTTCGAGATTCATCATCTCCCGTCGATTGATTTCGTCCTGGTGACGCACGCGCATTTCGATCATCTCGACCGGCGGACGTTGCGGCACGTCGCGGCCGATCAACCGATCGTTGTGCCGGTGGGCGTGGGAAATCTGGTGCACGATCTTGGTTTCCATATCGTGCACGAGCTCGATTACTGGCAAGCGGTGCAACTCGGCCCGCTGAAAATCTCGCTTACACCTTGCCATCACTGGGGCGCGCGATTTCTGGCCGATCTACATCGCGCCTTTGGCGGCTTCGTCGTCGCGGTGGACGGACGCACCATTTTTCATTGCGGCGACAGTGCTTATTTTCCCGGCTTCAAGGAAATCGGCGACCGTTACAAAATCGACATTGCCTTGCTGCCAATCGGCGCTTACGAGCCGCCGACCGGTCGCGAAGTGCACATGAACCCGGAGCAAGCCGTCGAGGCGTTTCTGGAACTAGGCGCGAAAACCCTGGTGCCGATGCATTATGGAACCTTTCGCCTCGGCTTCGAACCGCTTCACGAACCGCCGGAACGATTGCTCGCCTGCGCCCGCGCGCATGGCATCGAGGAGAAAGTTCTCCTCATGACCGAAGGCAGACCGGTCGTGCTATGAAGAAGAAAACGTTCAACGTTTCCGCCATCCCCAAGGACTCGTCCTGTGGCGACCGACGCTCAACTTCCAACGTCGAATCTGCATGAAGTTGAACGTTAAACGTTGGACGTTGAACGTTGGACGTTAGAGCGCCCAACACATGTTCGGCGCGGGCGCCAAGCGTTTCGAGATAGTCGGGCCAGTATCAACCGGCGCGATCGTCATCGCGTTTTGCTTTCTTCTTCTCTGGCACGATCCGCTCCTGTTTTGGAACGACGATTACGCATTGTCGGTCCTGCCTGTGTTCGCCGATGTCGCGCGCAGTTGGAGCGAAGGGCATCTACCGCTTTTGAGCCCGTATTCCTGGGTCTGCAGCAATCTTGCCGGCGAATTTCAGTACGGCACGTTCTCCATTTTTGTGAACGCTGCCGTCGTTCTCATTTGGAAATTCCCATTGACGTTTCCACAACAGGCCGCTGCACTTTCCATCACCCATCTCCTCGTTCTGGCGGTCGGCGCATTTGTGCTCGCGCGCGATCGCAGGTTTTCAATTCCATTGTCGATCTTCGTCGCGCTCGTTGCCGCGTTGAACGGCTGGATCATTTGTTGGGGCGCGACCGATTGGTTTGGTGCGCTCGGCGCGTTCGCCTGGCTGCCCTGGGCGTGGTGGGGAGCGGAGCGCGCCTTGGATCGAGAGCGAAGTCGCTGGAGATTTTTGTGGCCGGCGCCGTTTGTCTATCTTGTCGTCACCGGTGGATTTCCTTACACCGTCTTGATGTTCGCGCTCTTGGTCGCGTGGCTCTCGATCAAGTCGTTAGGCCAAACGCGAAAAATGTTGTCGATCTTGCCGCTGTGTTTCGGCACGCTTCTCGGCTTCGCCCTTTCTTCGCCCGCATGGCTGGCAATTTTTGATTACGTCCACGGTTCGGCGCGCGAGTTACAACCGTCATCGACACATTGGCAATGGATCGTTCCGCCCGCGGCATTGCCCGGATTTATTCTGCCTTGCTGGACGGTGAACTGGGCAAATTTCTCCACGCAATATCTTCCGCACGCCGCGACCGAGTTGGCCGGCGGTCTGGTGCCTCCGGTTGCCTTGCTCAGTGGTTTGCTGCAATCGAAATCACTTTTTAAAAAACTTCGTTGGGAACTCGGTCTGCTTGTGCTTGTGCTCCTCATCTCAATGTTGCCGAGCGCGAATGTGTTTCGCTGGAGTTTTCGCTGGCTGCCATTCTTCCATTTGATCCTCGCGCTGTGCGCGGCGGAAGCACTGCAAAATCTTTCCGCCACTCCAGATCCACAATCACTTTTTGCGCGTCCGGGCGTCCTCGCGTTCGTCCTCGTTGCCGTGGTTGCGATTGCGATGTCGATCTTCCACACGGGGGGAGCTTATGCCTTTCCCTTTACTTGGATTTTTCTCGTGTTCGCTGCGGTTTGGATGTTCGCCGAGTATTTCTCCCGAAATCGCGAACTGGTTCGCGCCTGGACGCCGGCCGGCGTCACGTGTGTTGCATTGCTCGCGACATACTTTTGCATTCCGCCGAACTGCGGCGTGCCGAAATACAATCTCAATCAAAAACTGACGGAAGCGGCGCCGCTCGATCCGCAACGCCTTTATTTGAGCATCTATCCACCGGCGGAACTGACCTATCGCGTGGAAAAAAAACCGGAACCGGTCGGACAAATCGTGCGGCCCGGCAGCACGTCGATGTGGGCCGGACTGCGCTTCATCAACGGCTACAGCCCGATTCTCCCGGCTGGCGTCGCGCGCACATTCGGGTTCGCGGCCCACGGCGAAATCGACCCGAATACGGGAAAATATCTACTGGAAGAGCAAGCGGGACCGCGCGGTGAGTTAACCCAGCTGGGCGTGGATGGAATCGTTGTGGCCCGAGAGGTCGAGGTCGATCCCAAGCCAGGTTCCGAATGGCAGCTTGTTTCATCAACGGATGAAGGTCGCGTTTATCACAGGCGCGGCGGGCCGTTCCCGCGAGTCCGCTCCGTGACTTCGATTGATTCCCGGCCTAACGAGCAATTTGTCTCTGCGACGATTTCGGGGATCGATGATTCGCGAAATCGCGTGGAGGTAGATGTCGGTGTACCGAGCGATGGTCGCCCAGCATTGTTAACTTTTTCGCGGCCATTCTTCCGCGGTTATGAGGCGCGGCTCGGCGACAAGAAACTCGCGGTAGATTCTTACCGCGGATTAATTGCAGTGGTGGAATTGCCGGCGGGATCGCATGGACGGCTTGTTCTCAGTTATCGGCCGTGGTGGCTTGTTTGCGGCGGAGTAGTTGCAGTTGCGAGCTGCATTGTTTGGTTTGTTGGCTTGCTGGCCAGGGTAAGAAACATGCTCAGCTCGCTAGCGTAAAAATCTCCACCGGTTTATCGACGCCCTTGACCGGCTGCGGCGGCAAGGTTTGCAACCCCGAAAGCTTTCGGGGCTGCAGGGCATCGCGCGTTGCTTTGCTCAGGAGCAATGTGGTGCCGAGCATTTTGTTCAATCCTTCGATGCGGGATGCGACGTTGACCGTGTTTCCGATGACCGTGAATTCCATCCGTTCCGGCGAGCCGATGCTTCCCACAATGGCAGGGCCGGTGTTGATGCCGATGCCGATGGTAATGGGCGCCTCACCGCGTTGGGCGAGTTCGAGATTGAGACGCTCGAGCCGGCGTTGCAGAGAACGCCCGGCGGCCAGTGCTTTGTCGGCGTGATTGTGACTTTGACTGCCGACCCCAAAAAGCGCCATGAAACCGTCACCGAGAAACTTGTTGATCATGCCGCCGTGCTCGCCTTCGATCACTTCCACCATGGCGCGCAGAAATTCGTTCAGCAGACCGACAGCTTGATGCGGCTTGAGATGCGCCGCACGTGCGGTGAAGGAACGAATGTCAACAAACATCACCGTGATTTCCTGCTCGGTGCCGCCGACTCCTGGATCGCGCGCCAGAATTTGCTCCGCGACTTTTCGCCCTACGTGCACGCCGAAGGTCCGGCGCAATCGCTCTTTCTCGCGCAGTCCAGTGATCATGCGGTTGAATTCGCTGATGAGCGCGCCAAACTCGTCGGCCCGGCGCAAAGGCACCTGCACATCGAGACGGCCTTCCGTGACCGCTTGGGCCGCGGCCCGCAATTGGTCCACCGGCTGGGCAACCGAGCGACCGATTAACATGGCCGAGCAAAGACCAAAGGCGATGCCGATCGTGCCGACAAAAAGACCGAACCATTGCGGGTTCGTGCCGGGTGACGGCGGTGCGAAAATCAAGAGCAAAAGTGAGCCGATGGGACAGATGCCCGTAGAGATCGCCCACATCATTCCGCGCGTTCGCAGCGAGATGGGACGGATTCCTTTGAGCCGGTCGGCACGCACGTCCTGAAAAAATATGGGGAACAATCCCCAATGACTCGCCAGCTCGATCAGAAAAAAGCTTTGGGTGATGGCGATGAATCCCGAAACCGCGAACGAAATCGGTAGGTGCCAGAACAATTGCACGCCAAGAGACCGGCCCGTCAGCGACAGGCAAATCAAGAAAACCGGAATGCAGAGCAGCCAGGCAATGCTGGAAATGGCCGCGCCCAACCAGGGCAAGTTCACCAGGCGCCGGCGAAACAAATCGAGTCGCTCGGGTGCGATGGTCTCACCGCGCAGCAATTGCCGGAATGCGGGTCGCAACGAGAAAATCAATCGCAGCCAAATGGCGACGGCGATCGGATAGGCAACGGCATTCCAAACGATGACCGTGCTGATGAAGCGATCCCTGAGACCAGTCGCGCGGAGCAACGGATCGATGATCACCATGTTGTACCAGATGTTGAAGACACTGCCGAGGATGTGCGGAATAACTGGCGCAAGCGCGGTGACCATCAGCGCGTGGCGTCTCGACGGTCGCATTTTGTCCTCGTTCAGCGCAGCGTCCATGGGTGGAAATAGTCGAGAAGCACCATGCGTCCGGGCAAGTGTTCTTTTTGATGAGTGCGCAATAATTGCGGGAAGTTGGTCAGCTCGTTGAAAATGAATCCGCGGTTGAGCGGCAGAAAAAAATCGTCCTGATGACTGGGAAAAATGTAGCGCGGTTGTAATTGCCTAACGACTTCCGCGAATCGCTGACGGCTGTCGGGCAAGGCCGCGCCGAGGATTGCAAGATCGACATGTCCAATCGCTATGTCCGGCGGATAACCGGGCACACCGCCCGAATCGATGTAAATCCGCTCTCCTTCGGCTCCGATCACGAAGGCGAGCGCTTCGCCCACCACCCAATCGGACGGTTTCGCGGGCGCCTTGCTCCGCGCGCCAGCTTTTCCTTGAAACGGAACAAAGCCGAAGAGCCGATCGTG
>Ga0209056_10002182_pt1 | contig 21256 bp, 22 predicted proteins | sample GraSoiAngelo_114_FD_185876 | JGI IMG/M metagenome (GOLD analysis project Ga0209056, IMG submission 185876) | Grasslands soil microbial communities from the Angelo Coastal Reserve, California, USA - 14_0903_13_40cm (SPAdes) (version 2) | ecosystem: Environmental > Terrestrial > Soil > Grasslands...
GTGGCTGCCCCGCTTGGATTCGAACCAAGAATAACGCCTCCAAAGGGCGCTGTGTTACCGTTACACCACAGGGCAAAGTTCGGCGATGTGATCGCTGACTTAAGCTGCCAACGGTAGCGCGCTCGATTGCGCGCGCAATTATTCGCCGTCTGGTTTCGGCAGACGGATGTCGACGGTTGTGCCTTTGCCGACAACGCTGCGAACGGAAATTTTACCACCGTGCGCCTCGACAATCGCTTTCGCCACTGCGAGCCCGACACCGTTTGCATGCGAGTCGCCGTAACGTTCGAAAGGTTCGAACAATGTCGGCATCAGCTCGGGCGCGATTCCGGCGCCGGTATCAGAAATTCGCACTGCCACCTGGTTTTCCACGGCATCGATCGTAACCGTGAGAAAGCCGCCGCCCGGCATCGCATGCATCGCATTCTCGATCACGTTGCCGATTGCGCGGGCGAATCTTCCAAGGTCGATGTCGATGTTGCCCTGGTAGCGGATGTGTTTGACGAACTCGATGTTTTTGCTCGGGAGAAGATGGAGGGATTGGCGATTCAGTTCGTCGAGCAGTCGCCAGATTGATACCGGTCGCTTGTTGACCGAAACCGAACCGCGGGCGTAATCCAGCAGATCCAAGGTCATTCCGAGGATGCCGTTGACCGTGCCTGTGAGCATTTTGCTTAGCTCGCGCAGATGCCCATCGGCCGATTCGGTCGCGATCAAGTCGGAACAGCAACGCGCAATACAAACCGGGTTTTTCAAGTCATGGATCATCGCATCGGCGAGTGCACCGGCCACACGGAGTCGTTCGGCGCGCACAGTTTCGCGCATAAAGTGGGCGTTCGCGCTGCGGACGCGTGTCGTGATCGCGCGTAGAAAATTCATGTGCAAGCGGCTCGGTGAAAGCTTAAGAATCTCCTGCAAGGTGTCTTCGGTAAGTGCTCCGATTAGTGCCGGCTCGACCGCCGTCGCAGTGGTTGAATGCGGCTCGCCCGCTAACAGCGCAGTCGCGCCAAAGAAATTGCCCTGATCAACGTAGTCGAGGATTTCGTGGTCGACCCCGTCTGCCGCCTTCGCAATTTTGACGCAGCCCTGGCCAACTAGATAGAGCGAATCGCCTCGTTCTCCTTCGCGGAAAATTACTTCACCGGGTTTCTTTAGCAGGACGCCAATTCTCGGCGCGATTTGCTCGATGATCTCGACGTCGACGCTTTCGAATAGGCGATTCTCGTAGAATCGCTCAATGGCGCGGGCCCGGGCCGTCGCTTTCACTCGATAAATCAGCCTGCAATGGATGAGCCATCCGGCAATGCCCCGCCAAGTCGGGCGTATTTCAAACTTTCTAAAACGGCCCGGACATGATCGACAATCTCTTCAGGCGCGAGCGGCTTTCGCAGAAATCCCGCAATGCCGGCTTTCATCAAACGATCGAGGCGATCGCCTCGAATGAAACCGGTGCAAAGAACGACTGGTATATCGGCTCGAATTTCGCGTAGCCGATGAAAGGTTTCTTCGCCGTCCATGAAGGGCATCGTCAGATCGAGCAGAACCAATTGGAACGCCTGCGGCTGCCGCCGAAAGAGATCGAGCGCTTCAAATCCCGATTGCGCGGTCACGACTTGGCAACCTGATTCGCTCAGCAGTCGCTTGATCAAAACCAGCGCCATCTGTTCATCATCGACAACGAGGACGGTCGACTTGGCGCGCGGCATTTCGCGGATCTTCGTTGGTTTCAGGAACGATGTGAGCTCGGGATGCATGAGCACTTTTTGATCAGTGCCCCCAGCCTGCTCGGCCAATTGCGCGGCGACCGCTTCCGCACGATCAATGCTTGAGCGCAGCATGTTCAAATATTGCTCCGAGCCTTCGCTGCCTTCCCACAAGTTGCCGATCTCCGCGCTGGTGCCGGAAATAATCTGCAACAAGTTGTTCAGTTCACTGGTCGCTTTCGAGACCGATTCCTTCGAAATCGACTTGCGCGGGGTGCGCGGCGACTTGCCTTCGGGGTTCACGCTGCCTTTTGCAGCATTCGCGATGCCTTTTCTAATAGAAATTATAAGGAGGAAGTGCGCCAACATGACGCGCCCCAACCGGCCCTGGTTGGATGAAATCTCATTCGCAATCGGCCGGAATCGCTTTATATTCTTAGCCCTGTTTATGAACGAGCTCCGTGTCGAAAACCTCCACGTCGCCATCGGCGATCAGCAGATCGTGCGCGGTCTGAGTCTCGCCGTGCCTCGTGGTGAGGTGCACGCCGTCATGGGCCCAAACGGTTCCGGCAAAAGCACGCTCGCCAAGGTGATGGCTGGTCATCCCGATTATCAGGTCACCAAAGGCAAAATCACCATGGACGGCGAAGATCTCCTGGCGCTTGAGCCTGACGATCGCGCCCGCAAAGGTCTTTTCCTCGCGTTCCAGTATCCAAGCGAAATTCCGGGGGTGACGATTGCGAATTTTCTCCGCGCTGCGTTAGCAGCGCGTTTGCCGGAAGGCGAAGAACTCGAAGCGACTGATTACTACGCGAAGCTTTACGAAAAAATGGAACTTCTCGGAATGGATCGCTCGTTCACGTCGCGTGCGGTCAACGAAGGTTTCTCCGGCGGTGAAAAAAAGCGAACTGAGATTCTGCAGCTGGCGATGCTCGAGCCGAAGTACGGGGTCTTAGATGAAACCGACAGCGGACTAGACATCGACGCGCTCAAGACGGTCGCCCACGGCGTGAATACGTTGCGCGGCTCGAATATCGGGATACTTTTAATTACCCACTACCAGCGCATCCTAAATTACATCGTTCCCGACCACGTGCACGTGATGGTGCAGGGCCGAATCGTGCGCAGCGGCGGAAAGGATCTGGCGCTCGAGCTCGAGGAACGAGGTTACGATTGGGCGCGCGCGGGAGCGGATGAGCCAGTGCTAACAAGATAAGATCGACAACCACCGACATCGACAATGAAAACTGAAAACAAAGCCGTCGATATCGATCGCAACAGAGGCGATTTTGCTTATCCGGAAGTTCACATCCGAGACGCGGGCCGCGGTTTGAGTGAAAAGACCATCCACTACATCTCCGATGTTAAAGAAGATCCGGATTGGGTTCGCGAATTTCGCCTTCGCGGCCTGAAAACTTTTCTCGAAAAACCGCTGCCGACGCACTGGGCAAGCAAAGATCTGGAGGCGATCGACTTCGATAAAATCCGTTACTACCTCGCGCCCGGCTCCGGGGCCAAACGCAGTTGGGAGGAAGTGCCGGAGGACATCAAACGCACGTTCGAGCGGCTTGGCATTCCCGAGCAGGAACGAAAATTCCTCGCCGGAGTCGAAGCCCAGTTCGATAGCGAAGCGGTTTACTCAAACATCAAGAAAGCAGTCGGCGAGCAGGGCGTCATTTTTGTCGGTTCGACCGAGGGGCTGAAAAATCATCCGGAAATTTTCCGGAAATGGTTCGGCAAAGTGATTCCGATCGGCGACAACAAATTCAGCGCGCTCAATTCGGCGGTGTTTAGCGGCGGCTCGTTCATTTACATCCCGCCTGGCGTGAAAGTGAAACATCCGCTCCAGGCTTATTTCCGGATCAACGCCGAAAGCTTCGGCCAGTTCGAGCGCACGCTCATCATTGCCGATGAAGGCAGCGAAGTTACTTACATGGAAGGCTGCACCGCGCCCAAATTCGAAACCGTTGCGTTACACAGCGCCGTGGTTGAGCTCGTCGCGCTCAAAGGCGCCAAGCTCCAATACATCACCGTGCAGAATTGGTCGTCCAACGTTTTCAACCTGGTGACGAAACGCGGACTCGCGCACGAAAACGCCGAAATCAAATGGATCGACTGCAATATCGGGTCGCGGCTGACGATGAAATATCCCGGCGTGGTGTTGAAAGGTCGCAAAGCGCGTGGCGAAGTTCTCTCGATCGCGCTCGCCGGTAACGGCCAGCATCAGGATACCGGCGCAAAAATGATCCACGCTGCAGATGAGACGACTTCGAACATCATTTCGAAATCGATCTCCATCGGCACCGGTCGCGCGACTTATCGCGGACTCGTTCATGTGCCAAAGCACTTGAAGCATTGCAAGAACAACACGGAGTGCGACGCGCTTCTCATTAACTCCACCAGCCGGACCGACACGTATCCGGCGATCACCGTCCGCGGCACCGGCAACTCCGTGCAACACGAAGCCAGCGTCTCGCAGGTCAGCGCCGAGCAAATCTTTTACATGCAACAGCGCGGCTTGAGCGAAGCGCAGGCGATGAGTTTGAGCGTGAACGGCTTCGTCAACGATCTCGTCCGCCAGTTTCCGATGGAATACTCGGTCGAGCTGAAACGATTGATCGAGCTCGAGATGGAAGGCTCGGTTGGGTAATTTCTCGCGTCAATAATTTTGATGAACCGGCGGTCTGAGGACCGCCGTTCTTATCCAATGTCCTCAATCGCTCCTGCTGAAATCGTAAGCTCGAAAGCAATCCTCTCGGGTCCGATCGAATCGGGCGATTTGCCGCACTGGTTCCGCGAACAACAGCGTGCTGCCTGGGAAAAATTTGAATCGATTCCGCGACCCACGCGAAAAGATCAGGCCTGGCGATTTTCCAATGTCGATCTTCTTGATCTGGTGCCGTTCAAGTTCACCCCCGAGCTCTCGGACGACGATCGCCGCAACGTTTTGCAATACTCGCACGGGCTGGACGAATTCTCCGGCCGCATGATTTTTGCCGGTGATCAGCTGGTCGAGCGCAATATTGTTTCGGAAGAGTTGAAAAAACGCGGCGTCATTTTTCAACCGCTCGAACGCGCCATGGTCGAGCATACCGATCTTTTCCGAAAATATTTCATGTCGACTGAAGCTTCCCTGGGTTCGGCGAAGTTCGCGGCGCTTCATCAGGCGCTCGTCTCGTCGGGCACGTTTTTGTTCGTCCCGCGGGGCGTCGAAATTGAAGCGCCAATCGAAATTTTCCACTGGTTACGTGGCGAAAATGTGTCGGTATTTCCGCACCTGCTTCTCGTTGCTGACGAACTGGCAAAAGTTACAGTCGTCGAGCATTTTCGCTCGTGTGATCAGCGCGCGCCCGGTTTCGCCTGTGGTGTAAACGACCTGATCGCAGGCCCCGGCGCTAAAGTCACTTATGTTTGCGCGCAGAACTGGGGAAACAACGTGGTCGCCTTGCAAATGAATACGACCGCGGTCGATCATGGCGCGTCCGCGATGAGTTTGAATCTGAATCTCGGCTCCAGGTATTCGCGATTCGAAAGTCTGAGTCGCCTCGTGGGCGAAGGCGCGCGCAGCGATCTGCTTGCGGTCGCAGTGGCCATGAACGAACAGGAATTCGACGCTCGCACGTTGCAGGATCACATCTCGCCGCAGACCGCCAGCGATCTCCTTTATAAGAATGCCCTCGACGATCGTGCCCGTTGCACGTTCGGGGGACTGATCCGGGTCGAACCGCACGCCCATTTCACCGACGCCTATCAAAAAGTTCGCAATCTTCTGCTGAGCGACGATTCCGAAGCGAACTCAATGCCCGGCTTGGAAATTCTGGCCGACAACGTCCGTTGCACCCACGGCGCGACTTCCGGCCAGATCAACGAAGACGAAATGTTTTATCTCCATTCGCGTGGTATCCCGACAAAAGTCGCCCAAGGCCTCATCGTTACCGGCTTCCTCAACGAAGTCATCCAGCGCCTGGATCAGCCATCAATCGCCGACTATTTGCGGGGATTAATCGACCGGAAATTTGGGCGTAGCCGATAACCGGCCGTCTCGCGAGTCTCCGAGAATTCTTTTGCATCACCGGTTGGGGGTGTTGTATTTTGGTTCCCCTTTTCAGCTGCCATGGATGTAAGCGGACATATCGGCGCAATCCTGAATCAGAAGAGCGGCAATATTTTCTCGATCGAGCCGGACGCGACTGTGTTCAAAGCCATCGAGCTGATGGCGGACAAGAATGTCGGCGCGCTCCTCGTGATGGAAGGAGAAAAATTAGTCGGAATTATCTCTGAACGCGATTACACCCGGAAAGTTTTTGTCCGCGGGAAATCTTCCAAGGAGACCCGGGTTGATGAAATCATGTCGTCGAACGTTTCGACAACGAAGCCCGGAGAAAGCGTTGATGAATGTCTGCGCTTGATGACCGAGAAACACATTCGTCACCTCCCTGTGGTCGAGGACGGTAAAGTGATCGGGATTATTTCCATCGGCGATCTGGTCAAACACGTGATCTCCTGCCAAAGCGCGACCATTGCGCATTTGGAAAGCTACATCAGCGGCGGATACAGCGGCTAATGCCGGACGGCGGACAGCGTCCGCGGCTACAAGGACCAGACGGTTTTCCCGTTCACAATTGTGCGCACGGCACGCCCTTTTAATTGCCAGCCATCGAACGGAGAGTTGCGCGACAGGGATTGGAACTGATCGGTCCTGACCGTCCATTCCAAGTCTGAAGCGATCAACGTCACGTCGGCCGGCGCGCCAACTGACAATGTACCGGCATCGAGTTTAAGAAGTTTCGCCGGCTCGAGCGTGTACATCTTGATCAAACGCACGATGTCGATCTTGTGATGCTTGTGCACGAGCTGATCGATGAAAATTCCAAGCTCGGTTTCGAGACCGACGATCCCGAACGGCGCCTGGTCGAACTCAACTTCCTTTTCAAACCCGGCATGCGGCGCGTGGTCCGAGCACAGAATCGAGAGCGTGCCGTCGGCAATTCCTTCCAAGATTGCATCGACATCAGCCTTTGATCGCAGCGGTGGATTCATTTTGTAGTTGGTGTCGAAGTTTTGGATCGCTTCATCAGTCAGCGCGATGTGGTGCGGACAAACTTCGCCGCTAATTTTGACTCCGCGTGCCTGCGCTTCACGGATCAAGCGCACGCTTCCAGCGGCGCTAATGTGTTGGCAGTGAATGTGATGATCGCAAAGTTCTGCCAGCAAGATATTCCGCATCACGATCGCTTCTTCGCCGGCGGCCGGCCAGCCGGGCAAGCCGAGCAGCGTGCTCCAATAGCCTTCGTTCACCACGCCGTTCCCGACCAAATTGTAATCCTGGCAATGATCGAGCACGGGCAATCCGACCATGCGTGCGTACTCCACTGCGCGCCGCATCAATTCGTGATTTTGGACGCAATGACCGTCGTCAGTGATCGCGACGACGCCGGCTTGGCCTAATGAACCGATCGGTGCGAGCTCTTCGCCCGCGATGTTCTTCGAGATCGCGCCGGTCGGTAGAACATTGACAGACGCGGTTCGGTTCGCGCGATCCTTGATCCAGGCAATCGTCGCTGGATTGTCGGCTGCGGGCAAAGTGTTCGGCATGCAGACAATGGTCGTGAATCCGCCCGCCGCCGCGGCGTGCGCGCCGGATGCGATCGTTTCCTTGTGGCCGAAACCCGGCTCGCGCAGATGGACATGCATGTCGATCAAGCCTGGGGCGACAATCAATCCTTTTGCATCAATCGTTTCCGTCTTTTGATTCTTGATCGCGGATTGGTCCGCGATTCTTTCATCGACAATCGTAAGATCGACAACCTCATCGCGCTTGTTGGCCGGATCGATCACGCGGCCGTTGCGAATAATGATCGCGCTCACGCGGCGATTCCTCCGCAGAGGTAAAGAACGGCCATCCGGACGGCGAGGCCGTTGGTGACCTGATCAAGAATCACGCTCTGCAAGCCGTCGGCCACTTCGCTGTCGATCTCGACGCCGCGATTGATTGGGCCCGGATGCATGACCAGGCAATTCGGCTTTAGCAATTTCGCGCGCTCTTTTGTTAACCCGAATAGCGTGGTGTATTCGCTGATTCCCGGGAAATATTCCTTACGTTGACGCTCGTGCTGGATCCGCAACAGGTTCACCACATCGGCGTCTGGCAGCACTTTGTCGATCTGGTTTGAAACGGTGACACCGAGTTTTTCGAACTCGCGCGGGACGAGCGTGCTCGGTCCCACGAGCGTGACCCGCGCACCGAGCTTCGTCAGGCCAAAAATGTTCGAGCGCGCGACGCGACTGAACAAAATGTCGCCGACGATCACGACGTGGAGGTTGTCGATCCTGCCCCGCTTCTCCCGGATCGTGTACATGTCGAGGAGACCTTGAGTCGGGTGTTCATGCGCGCCGTCGCCGGCGTTGATCACGCTCGACTTCAATCGTTGCGCCAGAAATTGCGCTGCGCCGGCGGAACTGTGGCGCAAGACGAGGATGTCGGCGTGCAACGCCTCAAGATTCCGCGCGGTGTCCTTGAGTGTTTCGCCTTTGGTTAGACTGGACGTTGTCGCGGAAATGTTGATCACGTCCGCGCTGAGACGAAACGCGGCCAGCTCGAACGAGGTACGCGTGCGCGTGCTGGGTTCGACAAAGAAGTTGACCAGCGTTTTACCGCGAAGCGCCGGGACCTTCTTGATCTCGCGAGTGCCGACCTGTTTGAAGGCGTCTGCGGTCTCGAGAATGAAATTGATCTCGTCCGCAGAGAGTTCGCGAAGCCCGAGCAAATCTTTGCGATTCCAATTCATCTCATTCTTTAAACAGCCAGACCGCATCTGGTTCCTGGTCGACGTTTTGGAGACGGACTTGAATTTGTTCGCGGGTGGCGGTCGGCAAATTTTTGCCGACGTAATCGGCGCGAATCGGCAACTCGCGGTGGCCGCGGTCGACCAGCGCGGCTAGTTGGATTCGCGCGGGCCGGCCGAAAGAGCTGATCGCGTCCATCGCGGCGCGCACGGTGCGACCCGTGAAAAGAACATCATCGACAATGATGACCGTGCGATGCTCGAGCGGCAGCGGCAGTTTCGAGGCATGCACCATCGGCAACTCGGCGCGCGTGCCGACGTCGTCGCGGTGCATCGCGACGTCGATGGTGCCGGTCTCGATGTCGATCTTGGCAACGTCGCGGATGAATTCGGCGAGTCGGTGTGCGACCTCCACTCCGCGCAGCGGAATTCCGGCAAGCACGACCGATTTCAAGTCGGCGTTTTGCTCGATAATTTCGTGGGCGATCCGCCGCAGCGCGCGCCGGATCGCTTCCGCGTCCATGATCGGGACACCCGAGGTCCGAGCCCGACTGGCAATATGTTTTTTGTCGTCCATTTGCATCCTTGGCGACCTCGCAGGATCGCTTTAAAGGAGCCGAAAATAAATCAGGAGGCTGCTTTTTCTGTGCGAGCCTCCTTCATTCGCCGCTCCCGCCAATGGGAGCGATGTTTCACGATCCAATCGAGGAGCGCTTTTTCAAAGCCGATGTCCTTGCCGGCTTTTTCACTCTCGATCCATTTATGCTTCAAAATCTCTTCGCGTTCGGCCAGGAACTCTTTGTAGAGGACCGAGTTCTTAACGAACTGCGATTTGTCTTTCTCGACTTCGGCAACCGGCATGTCGACAGCTTTTTCCATAAAAACGAGAATCAGTCAATACAAAGTGAATAACTTGTTGGTAAGGTATGACGTAGCATCACCCATACCTATTTAAAATTACGCCGCAGAATCCGTTAAGCCAGTGCCTCGCGAATCCGCTGGGCGATCGTCATAAACTCCACAGCCACAGGAGACTGTCGATCTTGCCCGACGATTGGCTGCCCGCGGTCCGCCGCCTCACGCGTTGCAATGTCGATGGGGACTTGGCCGAGCAACGGAACCCGGAGGCGCTTCGCTTCGCGTTCGCCGCCACCGCTGCCGAAGATGTCGTATCGCTTGTTATCCGAAGGCGAAACGAAATAGCTCATGTTTTCAACCAGTCCGAGCACGGGAACATTGACCTTTTCAAACATGGTGGCGGCCTTGCGCGCATCGATCAGCGCCACTTCCTGTGGCGTCGTGACAATGATAGCGCCGGAAAGCGCGACGGTTTGAACGATCGTCAGTTGAATGTCGCCGGTGCCTGGCGGCAGATCGAGCACCAGAAAATCAAGTTCGCCCCAATCGACCTGACGTAAAAATTGTTGAGTGTAACGCGTCACCATCGGCCCGCGCAAAATGGCAGGTGAGGTATCGTCGAGCAAAAAGCCCATCGACATCAGCTTGAGATTGTACTGTTCGACCGGGATGATTTTGTTTTCGTCGGTCGCGGTGGGCCGCTCTCGCGTCCCGAACATCAGAGAAATACTTGGACCGTAAATGTCGCAGTCGCACAAACCGACGCGCGCTTTGGTTTGCTCAAGGGCGACGGCGAGGTTTGCCGCGACGGTAGATTTTCCAACGCCGCCTTTGCCGCTCGCAATCGCGATGACGTGCTTTATTCCCGGAATTCGGGTGGCGCCAACACTCGCGCCCGCACCGGCTGGAGGCGCGTGGATATCGATCAAAACTTTTGCGCTGAGAACACCATCGAGGTCGCGCAAGATTTTTTCGGAATCGTTTTTTATGGTCGCCGGAATATTGGGATCGTTGGTGGCAAGTGCGAGCTGCACTTTGACTTCACCGCGATCAATCTGGACACCTTTAACGAGACCGAACGATACAATGTCGCGGCTAAATCCAGGATAACGGACCGAGCGCAGCGCATCGCGAACTTGTTCTTCTGAAATCGACATTGCCGAAACCTAGGCCGCTGGCGTGGCCAGTAAAGATGCGGCCAGGTCTTCTATGCTTGAAACATTCACGCGTTCCGGACAGCATCGCGGCATGAAGAAACAAATCTCAGTTGTTATCGCTGTCACGGCGGTCGCGCTGCTTGGGGGATGCGCCATGTTCCAAGAGAGCGGACAATCCGCACTGGTCGGAACGTGGACGAATTCGCTCGGCACAGTTTGGGCGATCAAGGCCGACGGCACATTCGATGTCGATCTTAAGCATCATGGAAGACGTGATGCGTGGGGGACCTATACTGTGCAGGGCGATCAGGCCACTTTCCAGCGTACCGGTGGAGTGAAACCGAAAGGCTGCGAAGGACCGGGCGTCTACCAGTTCAAACGGACGGACGACACGTTGCACTTCACGTTGGTCAGCGACCAGTGCAAGTTGCGCCAGAAAAACGTGCTGCAGTCATGGAAGCCGTGGAAGAAAAAATAACTTTCCGCCGTTAGGCGTCACCAGATGTCGATCTTGCCAATTGTTTGTGCACGCCGTTAGTGAAGAAGATCCGTTCGCGCTCGATGTCGGCGCCGCGCTTGGAAAAGAAATCCCGCAGCTCCGATGTAAGATAATCGCCATTCGGTAGTGGATTGAGCGTGAGATAGATTTTGCCGCCAGGCGCGAGTCGCCGTTGAAGATCGCGAAGAAGAAAATCCCATTCGCCTGGTCCCCAGCGCGAGTTCGTCGCCCGATATCGATCAAAACCGATCGAAAACGCGGTGATCCAATCGAATTGCTGGTGAAGATTCGGGAGCGACTCGAACGGTTGAATTCTGAAAACCGTTCGTGGCACGCGGAAAACTTCGAGCAGTTCCTTGAAGAGAGACGATTCGTCAAGGTCGAGGCCAAGAACGGAATGACCGAATCGTTTCAGAATGAACAAAAAAAAGCCACCACCACAGCCTAGATCGAGGACGCGTTGGGGCGGCGAGCGATGCAGTTTCAAATCCTGGACTCGCTCACGATTAACGCGTAGCCATTGATCGACATCGGCATATTTCTCGCCGGCGTAACGTTTTTGGATTTCGGCGAGCCGGTTTTGATCAAGGCCAGCGAGAACGGGCCCCAAGGGCAATCGAAAAACCGAACGCTGCGCTCTTCGCCAGCCTCGCCGGTAGGTTTCCCGGCGCGCGAGCTTCGCGAGTTTCCGATGCAGCTTCATGGGAGTGCCTCTGCGATCTCACGTAGCAATCCGGGTCCGCGATAGATCAGTCCGGTATAGATTTGGAGAAGTCGCGCGCCGGCTTCGATTTTCTCTCGTGCGGAATCCGCGTCCATAATTCCACCGGAGGCAATGATGGGTATTGTTGATCTGGCGGCGATCTCGCGAACAAGAGCGGTGGATTTCCCCCGCAACGGCGCGCCGCTCAATCCGCCTTGCTCGTCTTGGGCGGCGGGAATCGATGAATGATCGACGGTTGTATTAGTAGCGATAATCCCGGCGACCTTGTTGGTTGCGCACGTTGAAACGATGGCGTCGAGTTCGGATGGCGCCAAATCCGGCGCAATTTTAATCAAGATTGGTTTACGGCTGATGAGATTCTGTTCGCCAATCGCCGAGAGTAATTCGGAAAGCGCATCCGCTCCCTGCAACTCGCGCAAGCCGGGTGTATTCGGTGAGCTGACATTGAGGACGATGTAATCCGCGAATTCACGCAGAAGCCGGAACGAATAGAGATAATCTTCAGTGGCCTCGGTTAGCGGCGTGCTCATCGATTTTCCAATATTGATTCCAACAGGCACTTCCGGCCAACGACTGCTTCGCCGCAATTTGCGTAATCGTCGTGCGATCGCGTCGGCGCCCTCGTTATTGAATCCGAGCCGGTTGATCAACGCGTTTTGTTTGGGGAAACGAAAGATTCGCGGCTTCGAATTACCCGGCTGCGCTTTCGCCGTTACCGTGCCGATCTCGATAAAACCAAACCCGAGTGCCGCCCATGCCGGCAGCGCGACGCCGTTTTTATCGAGACCGGCGGCGAGGCCGATTGGGTTTGGAAAATTCAGACCGAAGAGTTTTTTCGGGCTGGCCGGTGGCTGAAAAGGATTCAGGGCGTGCAGGGTAAGATCGACATGCGAGGCTGCGCGCAGGCTTTCGATTGTGAACCGGTGAGCGATTTCGGCATCAATTGAAAAGAGAAGCGGCCTAACGAATCGCTCGTAGGCGTCCTTCATTTGCCGATGCAGAATTGGCCGAAGACCGAATCCAGAATTTGTTCGACACCGACCGTGCCGATCACTTCGCCCACTGCTTCCAAAGCCTCGTTCAGGTCAACCGACAGATACTCAGGTGAGAATGTTTTGTCCAAGGTCTTTCGCGCGCGATCACACGCTTCCAGAGCGCGGCGCAAGCAATCACGATGACGCATATTGATGGCGAGCGCGTTTTCCGGTCGCAAATTTTGTTTGCTGATCCGCGAAAGAATTTCGTTCTCAAGAGCCCCCAAGCCATCGCCGGTTAGGCAAGAAACCCGAAGCGCATTGGTGTTTTTCCATTCCGGATGTTCGGGCAGGTCGCTCTTGTTCAGCACGAGGAGTTCGTTCCCATTCGCGTTCTGCTCAAAATGCGCCGGGGGCGCTGCATTTCGATCGATAATGTGCAGCCGCAAGTCAGCTTTTTGCAGGGAACGCTCGGTGCGTGCAATTCCCTCGCGCTCGATATCGGATGTCGACGTTCGAAGGCCGGCGGTATCCAGCAAACGAACCGGAACCCCGCACAAATTGACGGTTTCTTCGATCGTATCCCTTGTTGTGCCGGGAGCATCGCTCACAATTACGCGTTCGTAACCGAGGAGGCGATTGAGCAGGCTGGATTTGCCGGCGTTGGTCGCTCCATAAATCACGACTCGGACTCCGTCGCGCAAAATGCGGCCGTGATCGGCAGTTGCAAGAAGCGCGGCAATTTGTTCACGAACTGAGTCGAGTCGCACGCGCAATGAATTGCCTTCGTCCGGCGCGATTCCTTCCTCTGAAAAATCGATTGAGGCTTCAACGTGAGCGAGAAGATCGACCAGAGAGTCGCGAATCCCTTTGATTTGTTCGCCCAGCTTGCCTTCCAATTGTTCAGTGGCGGAGCGCAAAGCGAGATCGGTGCGGGCCCGAATTAAATCGATGACGGCTTCGGCTTGGGTCAGATCCATTTTGCCATTCAGAAAAGCGCGCTCGGTAAATTCGCCGGGGCGCGCACCGCGTGCATCGGCGTGCAAACAGGCTTCGAGAACTTTGGCCGTCACGAGCGTTCCGCCATGGCAACTGATCTCGACAATATCCTCGCCGGTGTAACTGGCAGGCGCGCGATGGATCGACATCATCACTTCGTCGATCAAGCCGCCTGATTCAGTGACGATGTCGCCGAAGTATTGAATATGAGAAGCGAATCGTGACGGTCTTTTCTTGCCCCGAAAAATTTTCTCCGCAATTGAAACCGCAGCCGGACCGGAAATTCGAACAAGCGCGATAGCGCCTTCGCCCGGCGGGGTTGAAATCGCGGCGATGGTTTCGGTTGCGATCAAATGAGAATCGTCCCGCGCCGAAGATGTCGATCTTACGAGAGCACGTCCTTCAAGACTGCGATGCATTTTTCGTTTTGCTCCATTGTGCCCACGGTGATGCGAATCCACTCGGGCAGGTTGTAGCCGCGCAGCGGCCGTACGATGATTTTTCGGGCGAGCATCTTCTTAAAAACGGTTGGTCCATCGCCCACATTGACGAAGACAAAATTTCCCGCGCTCGGAATATATTTTAATTTCATTGCGGCAAATTGCTCCTCGAGAAACGCGCGGCCAGCATCGACGGTTCGCTTGGATTGAAGGACGTGCTCGGAATCTTCGAGCGCTGCGATGGCGCCAATTTGGCCGATCCCGTTTACGTTGAACGGCTGCCTGGTTTTCTGGAGGACTTCAATCAGGCTTCGAGACGCGATCCCATAGCCGACGCGCAGACTGGCCAAACCGTGAATTTTCGAAAACGTGCGTAAAATGACAACATTTTGACCATTGCTCACGTGACGAAGGGTATTGGGTGGATCGTCCAGAAACTCAAAATAAGCTTCGTCCACCACCGTGATGACCTCGTCCGGCACCCGCGTCAGGAAGTTGTCGATCTTCTCCTGCTCAATCAAGAATCCGGTTGGGTTGTTCGGATTGGCAATGAAGATGATTTTAGTTTTCGGCGTGATCGCGCTTAACATTGCCTGCAAATCGGGCTGGAAATTTGCCGTCGGCGTTTCAATGGTGCGGGCATCAAAAAGCTGCGCGATGAGTTTGTAAGCAATAAAGGCGTACTCAGGGACAATCACCTCGTCGCCGCGATCAAGAAACGCGTGGCCGATGAACTCGATGATCTCGTTGGAGCCGTTTCCGAGAATAATATTCTCGCTGCCTAATCCCAATCGCCTCGCGATGGCCTCACGCAAATAGACACCGCTGCTCTCGGGATAGAGCTGCGCCGATTCAATCGCGGCGCGCATCGCCGCCACGGCCTTTGGAGACGCGCCGAGAACGTTTTCGTTGGAAGCGAGCTTGATGATCTCGCCCGGATGCGCCCCGATCTCATGCGCTGTCTCTTCAATCGGCTTACCCGGTTCGTATACCGCGAGGTCCCGCAATTGCCGGTTTGCTCTGTCCCAGATTGATGTCACGCGATCAATCTAGACGCAATTGAGGACCGAATAAAAGCCGCTGCGCAACATAGAAGCACTCGCCGGGAACGGGAGTACAGGGTGAATCCAACCGACTAACGCGCCTAGCCAAGTTTCTATCGACAGTGGCGTGAGAAAACCCGCAAGAAGCCGGTTTTTTTGCTTGCGTTTGAGGGGCGGTTTCCGGTAAAAACGTGCCGGGGTCAGACTGGCAGTTATAGGTGGCATAGAAATTGTCATTGACGGTCAAGACGCAATTATGATAAATATGGTAATCATGGAAACCGCCGCCATGATAACTCGCCGCCGAGCAAAGGATAATCGCAACATGAACACTATTAGGGTCTTTTCACTCAGCGCCCTGCTTATTGCAGCAGCCGCGCTTTTACTCGCTACCAGCGCGCACGCCACCATCGTCGATTTAACGACCAGTGCCAACGCCAGTGGTGACATCAATGGTGCTCTATTCTTCGCCAGCGACCAGCAAGCAGCCGGCACCGGCTTCATTGATCCGTTTCTGCGCGTTCAAGCCAGCCCGACGGAACAAGGCTACAATACCGATGGCGGTTTTCCGTTCGACGACAAAAATCCGCACAACTTCCAGCACAGCGTGCTCCTGTCCTCTCTGATGCAGTTCAACCTTAACGGCATGGAGTATTTCAAATTCACGTTGGACGCGAATCAGTCCGGGGCTTCGAACCACACTTTCACGATGACTCAATTACAGATCTACACCGCGAACAGCGGTTCGTTATTGCCGACATCACTAAACGCCGATGGCACAATTGCGTTGGGCAGTCTGGTTTACAATATGAATGCGGGCGGCACCACGAACACAGTTGTCACTACCGCGACGGGCAGCGGCAAATACGATGCGGTTGTTTACGTTCCGGTGAGCCTTTTCAACCTGTCGGACAAATTCGTCTATCTCTTTTTCGCAGGTCAGGGCAACGGCGGGTTTGAGGAATGGAATGCGGCCACCGAGGTCAATCCAATTCCGGAAGCGAGCACGTTTTTCCCAATCATCGGTTTGTTGGCGGCGGTTTTTTCGACGCAGTTCGTGCGGCGCCGGCAACTGCAGCAAGTTTCGAAATAGTCGAGCATTCTGCTTTCAGAAGCTCCTTGTTTGGCATAGGCAGCGGAGGCGACAAGAATATGTCGCCTCCGCTTTGCTTTACAATACTGTCGCCGCGGACTTGCCGGATTGACCTTCGACGCGATTGGACAAATACCGCGCCGAGACTGAGATCGTTGACTGCCCTGTTCGGAAGCGAGCGCCAGGGAAGTGTTACCGGATATCTTCGATGTAGCTAGCGACCTGGTAATCAATCGGAATACTGTTGATGATTTCCTTGTCATAATGAAACCCGGTATTGCCGTTACCAGTAAAGCTGTTACAGACGATCGCGCCAAAGATGTCTGGATTGCCGATCATACTCATGCTAGCACTTGGTGCATAAAAGGTGGCCCAAACATTACCTGGAGGAGTGACGCTGATTGTCTGGGTGGAGCCATCTGTTGGGCTAACGCCATAAAACTGCAGGTGGCCAGCCCGGCTATAATCAGTCGAAGGTGTTCCATCCATGTTGTAAATCCCCGTGGCGCCATCGACATTGTTGTTCACGAGATCATTCCCCGAGGAGCTGAGGTTTCCGGTAAAGTAAATCTTGGCGTTAACGCCTTGCCCGATTGTGATAGGACCGCCGACGTTGCCGTTGACCACAATCGTCACGTAGGTTTCGGCCGGTTTGCCCGCGTTGGGAAGCAAAGGAAGGACATTTTGGCCATTGATCGTGAGTCCACTGCTTAACGAGCTGTAAACGTATTGTGCTGGAGTAGACGGAGTCGTTCCCGCCAGCACGTTAAGGGTACCGGCGGTTCCCGGTAGATAACCGGTTGTGTCTGGTTTTACCAGAGGGGGGATGCTAAATGGCACACTGTTGTCGATCGTGCCACTGATGTTAGTCCCAGAGTGTGTGACATTGCCGCCATTCGTTGTCACATTTCCATAAATCGGGCCGAATTCGGTGAAACTCGAACTCCCAACGGCCACATCGCCATTTGTTGCATCGGAGTAATGCGGATCCAACGGATTATTGGCGGCAAAGTAGTAGGCGCCATTTTTCGAATCGTAACTATCGATCCACCCTGCGGAACCGGGCCCACTAAAACTTGCCGTGGCCGTGAGCGCGCCGGTAAAGGACCATTGTGGGACGGCCACTGTTTCGACACGTCTGGTGATTTGCGGATTGGAAACCGCCTGGATCGTGGTGTTGTTACCATCGCCGTCCCCGTAGGCAGACAGAAAATGATCGTATTTGAAATCGATCTTACGAATAAGACTGTCGCCCTTTGTCACGCTGTTCATGCGATCATCCATTCCAACCCGCATTAAACCAAAGAGCTTTGCTGTCCCTACGGAGCGAATCCGATAACAGGCATAGCCGTTGGTGTAAGTAGCACTGTCGACCGTGACGGTGGCGGAAAGACTATTGCCTTGCCCAAAAGTTATGGTTTTGACACAGGCAGGTCCCGGCGTCGGGGAAGCTGACACGGTCCACCCATCCGCGACGAACTGCGCACTAAACGGCAAACCAGTGGTAACGAGCTTGCGCACTTCAGCGAAGGCGACGTCGCCCCCGGCTTCAGCGGCATAGAGAGCTTCTTTCCAACCTTTGACCTGCTTGGAGGAAACGTTGTAACGAGTCGTGGAATTGACCAAAACGTTGGCTGCGATCAGCGAAAGAATCACAATGGTAAGAAGCGCATAAATCATTGTGCTTCCGCTTTGCTTCTGAAGAGATTTCTTCATGATGACATTGTTCCTTTGATTAACCACGACGCTTGTTGCGAAGGTAGGTAGTTGCGAACACAGTCGTGCCAGACTGTTCAGCGGCTGCACCGCCTGACGTAAAGGTCGGTTGGAAGGTTATTGAGGTCGTTGTGTATTGCGTGTTGGATAATATGACGTCCGTCGTTTGTGGGAGGAGCGAATCTGTACTCGACGCGATGTTTGTGACGACGCCGTTCTCTGTCCGAACAATGGAACTGCCACTAATGGAATAGACTACCGTGGTCGCACCAAACGTAACCGTCGCATTGCTCGTGCTAGCAGTCGCGTTGGCCGACAGGGTCGCACTCGTAGCATTCGAGACACTTTGGATCGTGGTGCCGGTTGGGATATTGGCGCCGGCAACTGATGCCCCGATGTCGGCGGACGTGAATGCGGCCGTACCGGAAGTGAGTGTGGCAGAGGCGTTGGTTGTAACAGCATCAGTTACTGTCCTGCTCTTCGGATAGCTGACAACGGTGCCGTTCTTGGTCGTCCTGACCGTTGGCGTTGATCGCGCGTTGCCGTTGAGGTAGTTCGGGATAATGCAAGTGATCGTTTTCAGGTCGCTTGACGCGGTGACGATGTAAGAACGCCTCACATCGCGGCTGAGATAATCGACAATGCGGATTTGCTGCATTTGCGTGCCGAGGAACTTGTCCGCCGCGCTAAAACTCTTTTGGAGGGCGACCGACGCAACGGTCACAGCGGCCAGGACAACTGCTCCGGCCGCGACAGCCACGAGTAATTCAGTTACCGTGAATCCAGTTGCCGGGTGAAGATGCTTTTGTTTCATTTCTTGGTTCCTGCGGAGATGATCGTTTCGCTTTGCTCGCTTCTGGACCTTCCTCCAAGGGTCTCGGTCCAGGAATAAGTAACGTTAACCTTTACGAGTTTGGCGGTGGCGAGGTTCGAGTCAGTTGAATTGATAGTTGCTGACGAGCCTCCGGCAGAGAGAGTGATTTGGGTATTGCTGGCGTTAGGCGTGGGATACGCACTCAAAGTGACGACCTCGGTTGGGCTCCTGGCCAGAAACTCGGCTCCGTTTGCCGGGGTGGTCATCAGGCTCTGCACGTATGAAGCGCTCGTCAGATTGGCGAACGACAGGTTTCGCAGTTGCTCGAGCCTGTCTTGCACTCCTTGTAAGACCGCTACGTTGTTCTTACTGGATGTTATATAGCGGAGACAGAGGCCGTTAACCTCGAAGATTGAAACGAAGAAAACGGCCACCAGAGCAACAGCTATCATCGTTTCGACTAGGGTGACCCCTGCGAGAGGTTTTCTCGAGCGCTTTAGGCCCACCCTGTAGGAGTTAATCCTCATGTCAGGGCGTAACGAAGCAATTGCAGTGCCCTGATCGCGCTACAGTCGCGCGATTCGGTCGTAGCGAAATACACGACATCTCGAGCCGAAGTCTTTGGTTAGACGGAGGCTTTTTGTCCTGCACTGACCCACCGAATCGCTTCATGACAAAGCTGGCTGGAGTTCTCCAAATGCAATTTCGTTTTGATTCGTGCCCGGTAAGTATCGACCGTGCTGAGTCCGAGATGAAGTTGATTGCTGATCTCGCGGGTGCTGCGTCCATGCCCGATCAGCTCGAAGACCTCGAGTTCTCTATCGGTCAACTGAGTCACACCGTTTTCGCTTTTTCGGCCAAGAGCAACGGTTTCGAGAATGCGGGAGGCGATCCGTCCCGGCAGATAAATTTCGCCCCGAAGAACAGCGCAAATGGCGGTCATCACTTCTCTCGAAACTTCGTTCTTGGTGATATAACCACGCGCCCCGGCTTTGAGGACGCGTTCCGCGTAAAGCGCTTCATCGTGCATCGAAAGAACTAATACCGGAACGTCGATCTCTTTTGCTTTCAGGTTTTTGATGAGCTCGAGTCCGCTCGGACCTTTCAAGATAAGATCGACAATCGCAATGTCAGGCGCTTTCGACTCGATCAACTGGAAAGCATCGTGAATGTTGTCTGCTTCACCGCACACTGTCATTCCTGGCTCTTTATTAATGAGTTGCGCCAGTTGCTCGCGAAACATCGGATGGTCTTCGACCAGAACGACACGGAATTTTTGTAGCGCTTCCGTATTCATCGCTTAGCGCCAGTTGGAATGGTGCAGGACACGATTGTTCCGCCACCGGAACCGGCTTCGATCGCAAATTCCCCATCCATGATGTTGGCGCGATAACGCATGATGCTGATCCCGACGCCGTTCATGGCGTTTCCATTTTTGGAGAAGCCAATTCCGTCGTCGGCAATGCTCAAGCTCGTCGCGCTCGCGTTAGCGCTGAGGCGAATGTCGATCTTGCGCGCTTTGCCATGCTTGGTCGCATTGTTAATCGCTTCTTGCGCGATCCGGTAAAGATGTGTGGCCTTGCCGTCTTGGCTGGCGCCAGTTTTCCCGGCGGCTTCAAAAGTGCATTGGACCGGAAGCAATCGGCTCGTAGAAACGGCGAGTTCGTTAAGTGCTGCCGGCAATCCCGCTTCATCCAATCGTACCGGGACCAGGCCGTGTGATAAATCGCGCGCTTGCTTGACCGATTCGCTTAACAGTTTCTCTATCTCACTCGCGTTCGCCGCTAACTTATCCAGCCCTGTCTCTTTCAAATCGATCTTGAGCGAAGTCGCGGCGCAACCGACCGCCGCCAAAAATTGGCAGAGCCCATCATGAAGATCTCGCCCGATCCGCTGTTGTTCGTACTCGCTGACCTCAATGATCTGCTTTTCGAGGCGCTGCGTGTGCTCAAGCAGTGAGATGCGCGCGTTCGAAGCGCGTTGTTGTTCGCGCATGGCGATGCCGGCGACCCCGACGAGGAAGAAAAAGGCAAAACGGATGGCGAGTTCCCATGCTTGGACCGTGCCGCTGGAATAGGAATTGCCTATTACAAGATCCGCCCAGGACCAGAGGGTGCCTGCTAAACCCGCAACGATGAAAACGCTTTTGTTATCGCAAAGCCAAACCGCAAAAACGATCGGAGCCGTGTAGAAAAGAACGAGCGAAACCTGATGCCCTGTCACCAAGTCCAGCCAACTGATCGCGAACAGCAGCGCCAGAGCCTCGATGAAGGCAAGTGTTAGTGACCGCCGAATAAGTGAGCGAAACATATGAACTTGGTCGGACGACGCCATGTTTCGGAGCAAATTTCCCGCCAAAGATCGACCGCCAGGCAACCTCTACTCTATGGGCTGACGCTCGCGATCAGCGGTGGCCCTTCCGGCGCACCCGACGCGGTTAGGGCCACTGCC
>Ga0209056_10002183_pt1 | contig 21256 bp, 15 predicted proteins | sample GraSoiAngelo_114_FD_185876 | JGI IMG/M metagenome (GOLD analysis project Ga0209056, IMG submission 185876) | Grasslands soil microbial communities from the Angelo Coastal Reserve, California, USA - 14_0903_13_40cm (SPAdes) (version 2) | ecosystem: Environmental > Terrestrial > Soil > Grasslands...
CCGCTCGATGGACGACTACGAGCAGGTGAACCTGCGGCGGCAGTCGGACTATTTCACCTACTTTGCGGAGGGCTCCACCGAGATGTCACGGGAGCCCTGGGTCTTTGCCGGACTCGTCTCGCTCGACGGGGCCCGCAACGCCGCTCGCCCAGCGACCCGGCGGCGGCTGCTCGATCTGTCCGCGGTGCGGTTCCTGGTGCTCCAGGAGGCGAGCCTTCGGCGCGCGGAGGTGCGCGAGTTCCTCGAGGCAGCCGGCCTCGCGCCACAGTCTTCCCTTCCGGGCGAGGAGCCGACCTCCGGCGAGGACCGGCTCGTGCTTTTCGAGAACCCCCGGGTCCTGCCGCGAGCGTACGTCGTCTACCGGACACGCCCCGCCCCTCCGGCCGACGAGCTGCTCGGCCGGATGAGCCAGGAGAGCTTCGACCCGCTGGTCGAGAGCTACGTCGAAGGCGACCCCGGCTTCATCCCCGCTCCCGACGCGCCGGCGCGCGGCATCGCCGCGGAGATCCTCCGCGACGACCCGCGAGTGGTCGAGCTACGCGCGACCGCTGCGGCGCCTGGCCTCGCCGTCCTCGCCGACACCTTCTACGCCGGCTGGCAAGCCGACGTCGATGGCAGGCCCGCGTCGGTCGTGGCGACCAATCATCTCTTTCGCGGCGTGCCGGTGCCCGCCGGCATGCACCGCGTCCGCTTCGAGTACCGCCCCGCAAGCGCCAGGGTAGGCACGGCGGCGACCGGCTTCGCCCTCGTCGCCCTGGCCGCGCTGCTCCGGCGGCCGCGCCAAGGAGCTCCACGGCGATCCGGAACTTGACGGACAGGGTGGCGAACCCCATTCTGCACCGCCGTGCCGGACACGACCCCACCCGCTCGCGACCGCCGGCGCACCGTCCTCATGGCGCTCGGTCTCGGCGTGGCGGTCACGGTCTTCTGGGCAGCGCGAATCGTGCTCCCAGGACATCAGAATACGCTGCCCAGCAGCGACGTGTACCTCCTCTACCTTCCCGCCTACGAGGTCGCTTATCGCTGGATCAGGGCCGGCATCCTCCCGATCTGGAATCCGTACATCCTCTGCGGCATCCCGTGGGTCGCCGCCTTGCAGGAAGGGTTCTTCTATCCATTGCACGCGGTCTACCTCGTGCTTCCCGGCCCCGCGGGCCTTGCGATCTCCAGCGTCCTCCACCTCGCGCTGATCGCGATCACGACGGCGCTCTTTGCGCGGCGTGCCGGACTCGGCTTCGCCGCGGCGGTGCTCGCCGCCGTGCTCTGCACCATGCGCGGGCACATCGCCGAGGCAGTCGTCACGGCGCCCCCCCAGCTGGAAGCCGTCACCTGGCTACCGCTCGGAGCCCTGGCCGTGCTGGGCCTCGCTCGCGGGGAGGGACCCAGGGCGGCCGGCCTGCTCGCGATCGCTGCCGCCGCGAGCCTGCTCGCCGGCTACCCGCAGATCTCCGCGTACGTCGTCTACGCCTGGGCGTTCCTGTTGCCCGCCTTCTTGATCTCCGAGGGGGCAGGTGCGCGACGATGGGTCGCCGCGGCCGTCGGCTTTGCCGGAGGCCTCGCGCTCGGGGCGCTCGCGGCCGGAATCCAGCTCCTGCCCGCTCTCGAGATGATCGGGGACGGCGCGCGCACGAGCCAGCCGATCAGCATGAATGCCATGTTCCCGTTCGGCAGCTTTCTCTGGGGCAACCCGGCGGCCGTGCAGCTCCGCCACGAGGCGATCAGCGGGAGTCGGTTCTCCTTCGGCGCGGTCGGGCTCTCGCTCATCCCGGCGGCGATCGTGGCGCGTCGCCTCCGCCCGCGCGCGCTCGGGATTTTCGGCCTCGGCGTCCTCACGCTCCTGTTCTCGCTCGGCCCATTTACCCCGCTCTTCCGGCTCTACCTTGCGCTACCCACCCTCGCCTGGTTCCGCGCTCCCAATCGGATTCTGTACGTCACCGAGTTCTGCTTCGCGACGCTCGCCGCGATGGGCCTCGATGCGGTGATCGAGGGGCGGAACTCGGCCCCGAGGCGAATCCCCGTAGCCAGATGGGTCACGCTGATCGGGCTGGCGGCCGCGGCCGCGCTGGTCCTCGCCGGCGTCTCGTCATCGGGGAGCGCCTACCCCGTGCTGCTCGTTTCGGCGGCCGGCGCGGCGCTTCTGCTGGCCGCTGGGTGGCGGGGCGCACCCCGCGGCGCTCTCCTCGCCGGCTCCATCATCGTCCTCGCCATGCTCGAGCTGCTGCAAGCGAAGCCGCAGCAGGAACGTATGCCCTACGACGAGGCCAGCGAGGCCCGCTATCTGAAACACAGCCGCACCTTCACCATGCTAGCGTCCCTTGCCGGCCCGACGCGTGTGTGGGTCTACAATTCCGGCATGCAACCCGAGGTCTGCGCGAAGCGCGTCGCGCTCTACCGCCTCCGCTCGATGGACGACTATGAGCCGGTGAACCTGCGCCGCCAGGCGGAGTACTTCACGTACTTCATCGACGGCTCGGCGACGATCTCCCACTGGCCCTGGGTGTTCCAGGGCAACCTCGTCTCGTTGAAGGCGAACGGAAACGCGTCGGCCCCAGCGACCCGCCGTCGCCTGCTCGACCTGGCGGCCGTCCGCTTCATGGTCTTCAGCCGGTTGAATCTCTTCCGCCCCGACCTGCGCGCCTTCCTGCAAGACGCCGGCTTCAAGGCGCGACCCCTTCCGACCGAACCGCTCACCGAGGCCGGGTTCGAGCTCCTGATGTTCGAGAACCCGCATGCGCTGCCCCGCGCCTACGTCGTGTACCGCACGCGAGCCGCACCACCGACGGACGAGCTCCTCGGGATCATCAGCCAGGAGAGCTTCGACCCGCTGGTCGAGAGCTACGTCGAGGGTGATCCGGGTTTCACGCCGGCACCGAACGCGCCTCCGCGCGGTGCTGCCGCGAGGATCGTCGAAGACGCTGAGCTCGCCGTCGAGGTCCAGGCTTCGCTCGCCGCACCGGGTCTCCTCGTCCTCGCCGACACGTTCTACACCGGCTGGCACGCCACCGTGGACGGCAACCCGGCGCCCATCCTGCAAACCAACCACCTCTTCCGCGGTGTGCCGGTGCCCGCCGGGCGGCACACGATCCGCTTCGAGTACCGGCCGTGGAGCTTCGCGGCGGGCGCCGTGGCGAGCCTGGCCGGCCTGCTGGCGATCATGACCTTGCTCGTCTGGACCGGGCGCGGTCGGGGACGGGCGCGCGCGCCCGCCCGAGCCTACGAGATCGGCCGCTCGTGACAGCGTGCCTGAGCGTCGTCACGGGGAGCTCCGGGCTGCTCGGCGGCTGCCTGGTCCCGCTCCTTGCCGCGCGCGGCGACCGCCTCCGGCTCATCGACATCGTGCCCGCCGACGGCGATCCCGCGGGCGACTTCATCCAGGCCGATCTCCAGGACACCGCACGTGTCGCGGCCGCCGTTGACGGCGCGGAGGTCGTCTACCACCTGGCCGCTGCGCAGCGCATGAAGCCGCAATTCGCGCGGCTCAGCGAGCGGCAGATCTTCACCATGAACGTGCGCGGGACGGAGAACGTGCTGCGCGCCGCGGAGCGCGCCGGGGTACGGAAGGTGGTCGTCATCTCGAGCTCGGGCGTGTACGGCGTCCCGCGCTCGGTTCCCTGCCGCGAGGATCACCCCGAACGCCCGCTCGGCGCGTACGGCGAGTCGAAGCGGGTCGTCGAGCGGCTCTGTCGAGAGGTGCGGGCACGCGGCCTCGACGTGACCGTCCTCCGCCCGATGAGCCTCTTCGGCCCGCGCATGACGGGCATCTTCGTCCTGCTCTTCGAGTGGGTCCGCCGCGGCAGCCCCGTGTACATGCTCGGCGACGGCGCCAACCGAATCCAGACGACGAGCGGCTGGGACCTGGCACGCGCCTGCATCCGAGCGGTCGACACGGCGGCCAGCTCGGGCGAGGTCCTCAACATCGGCTCCGAACCCGACACCGTGCCGACCGTTGAGGCGCAGGTGCGCACCCTGATCGCGCACGCCGGCTCGCACTCGTCGCTGGTCCGCATCCCGGCGGCGCTGCTCCGCAATGCGGCGCGCGCGCTGCACGCCGTCGGCCTCTCGCCGATCGTGCCCGAGCATTACATCCTCGCCGACCGGACCTTCGTCCTCGACATCGAGCGCGCGAAGGCGGTGCTCGGCTGGCGCCCCGAGGTGACGAACGTCGAGATGATGACGGCAGCCTACGACTGGTACGTGCGCGACGGGGCGGCGTACCGGCCGGCGCCGCATCCCGTGCTCGGCATGCTCGACCGGCTGACGCGGGCCGTCGGCACGACGGCCTGAGCTCATGCGCCCCGACGCCGGAGCAGCTGCTGCGTCAGGTCGCGCGCGATGGCGTTCCCCGGATCGAGCCGCTCAGTCGTGCGCAGCCTGCAGCACCCGCGAGAACGTCTCCCGCACGCTGCGGGCGGTTCCTAGTCGAGCGCGGCGCATCGGGCAATCGGCTTGTCGACGCGGATCATCGGTCGCGCGCTTGCTCGCTCCGCCGCGGCTTGGTAACGCCAGCCCGTCATGCTCCGGCGGGTCAATCGCCGCTCTCTCGCGTCGCGATGTCCGGTCTGACTGCTCGCCTCGCGTTCGGCCTCGTCATCGCCGTGGCGACCACCCTCCGGGCCATCCACCTTGCCTGGGGGCTTCCGAGCTTCGATCATCCGGACTCTCTCATCTACTTCGTGCAGCCGGCGGCTCAGCTGGTGGCCGCACGACAACTCGTCCCGCCGCAGTTCGTGCATCCGCCCGGGCTGGTGTACGCGCTCGGCCTCGTGTACCTGCTCTGGTCGACCCTCAGCAGCCACGCGATCATCCTGACCAACCCGGGGTTCACGGCCGAGCTGCCGACGCTCGTGCTCGTGGGCCGCGCGGTCTGCTCGGGCATCGGGGTCGCGTCGGTCGCCGTGCTCTACCTCCTGGCGCGGCGCCTCGCCGGCACGCGGGCGGCGCTCTTGGCAGCGGCCGCGTTCGCGGTCGCACCACTGCACGTGCTCGAGAGCCATCGCGTGAATCCCGACGGCGCAGCGATCCTGCTCATGCTGCTCGCTGCCCATGCCGCCGTGCGGGCCGCCGACGAGCGAGGGACGGGCCGCTTGCTCGCGGGCTTCGCGCTCGCGGGTCTCGCGGGAGCGACCAAGTACACGGGCTTACTCGGCGCGACCGTCCCCGCCGGCATCGCGCTCGCCTGGGAGGGAGCCGCGCGGCCGCGCCGCCTCGGCCTCGTCCTCGTGGGCGCGTGCGTGACGGTTGCGGTGTTCTCCGTCGGCATGCTGCCGGCTGCCTTCGCGTGGTCGCGCGTCGTCGACGCGCTGCACATGATGTCGGCCTTCGGGTACACGATCCTGCCACCGGGGCAAGGCCTCTCTGGAGACGGCTGGGTCTTCCGGCGCTATCTCTATCCGCTGCTCGTCTCGTTGCCGTACATCATGGGGTGGCCCGCATACCTCCTCGCACTCACCGGCCTGGTCGCGATCGGCCGCACGAGCCGCCGGGCACAGGCGGTCGTCCTCGCCGCGATCGTGCCCTACTTCCTCCTGCAGGGCTCCGCCCCTCTCGCCGTGCATCGCTACTTCCTGCCGCTCCTGCCCTGGCTCGCGCTCGCGGCGGGCGCGGCACTCGACCGGGTGTGGCGCGCTCGCCGCGCGTTCGGGGCGGTGCTCGCCGCCTGCGTCGTCGGCTACACGGCGCTCTTGAGCGTGAGCCAGTGCGCACGGCTCCGGCTCGCACCTCGCGACGCCGTGGCCCGAATGATCGCGGAACGAGCGCCGGCAGGCGACGCCGTCGACCGGCCGCTCGTCGTCGGCTATCAGGACGCGGTGACGCTCGTCTACGACCCGCTCCGGCCGAGGCTCCTCCAGCCCGGGGTCCGCGTGGTCTACTTTCCCGAGCCGGATCAGAACCTGCGGCAGGTGGCGGCCCGAGTGCCCTCGGACGACGAGCGGCTCGCCCTCGAGCGCCAGTGGGTGCGAGACACGGGGGTCGAGGTCGTCGTGCTGCCCGACTGGGTGGAGAACGGCGTCCTGCGCGAGCGCCCCGACGGGCCCATCGCCGGCTTCTACCGCCGCCTTGCCGACGGGCGGCTCGGCTTCCGGCTCGCCGCGGACTTCCGGTCCCACTATCTCACCGAGGCGCTCTACGTCTGGGCGGACCCCATGCTCGAGACGCACCTCGAGACGGGCATTCTCGCTTACAAGGTCTTCCTACGGGACGGGGAAGCTGGCTGACCGTGGGCTCGTCCTCGGCCTCCTCGCGAGCCTCGCGATCTTCGTCGCGAGCGGCGAGTTCCTCGTCCGGGAGCTCGGCCTCATCGACCGGCTGAATGGGGTCCCCCACGAGCTCTACCTGGCGACGGATCGGCCCGACCTGCCGTATCGACTCCGTCCCGCGGTGGCGTGCGACCTGCAGCGGACCAAGGTCCGCGTGAACCGCCTCGGCCTCCGCGGCGGCGAGACGACGCCGCGGCCCGCACCCGACCACCGCCGGCTCCTCGTGCTCGGCGACTCGGTCGTCTTCGGCCAGGGCCTCGAGGAGGCCGATACGTTCCCCGTTCTCCTCGAGCGCGCGCTCGCCGCGAAGGGCGGCTCGGCGACCGAGGTGCTGAACGGCGGCGTGCCGGGTTACAACACGGCCACCGAGGTCGCCTTCCTCGAGCGCTTCGGGCTTCCCCTCGCGCCCGATGCGGTCGTCCTCGGTGTGAGCCTGAACGACTACAGCGACGCGCCGGTCATGACCGCCTCCGGGCTGCTGACGAACGAGCTGGACGCCCGCACCCGGCTCCCCTGGCTCACCAACCACTCCGAGCTCTACCTGCTCGCGCGCTGGACGGCCGTCTACCTTCGCGGCGCGCACCCATGGCAGCGCCTCGGCGAGCAGGCTCCCGCCGCCGCGACGCCGGTCGAGGAGCGTTGGGCGGCGCTCGACCGCGCCGTCGCCGCGATGCACAAGCAGTTCTACGCCGCACCCGCCGGCCCCGGCTGGGAGCGGACGCGCGCGGCGCTCGGCGCGCTGCGCGACCTGACGCGCGGGCACGGCCTCGCGCTCACGGCGATCGTCTTTCCGGAGCGCGATCAGGTCGAGCTCCCGGCGCCCGACCTCGATCCGCAGCGCCGCTGGCTCGAGCTGTGCGACGCGGTCGGCATCCGCTGCGTCGACCTCGCGCCCGCCTTCAGGGCCGCGGCGGCCCCCAACGGCTCGCTCTTCCAGGACACCCAGCACCCGAACGCTGCCGGCATGCGAGTCGCGGCGCAGGCGGTGGCGGACGCGCTCGGTCGCTGACATGCGCGACGCCCGTTTCGCCGACGACCAGCGGCGCCACTTCGAGCAGGCCGACGCGGCGCACTTCCGCTGGACGACCGCCTCGCCGGGCTTCGCCGAGAGCGAGGAGGCGCTGCTCGCGCCCTTCGCGGCGATGGCCGCGAGCCCGTGCCTCGAGATCGGCTGCGGTGAGGGCGGAAACCTCCTCCGCCTGGCGCGCCGCACCCGTTGCGTCGGCCTCGATCGCTTCCCGGCCAAGGTCGCCTTCGCCGCGGCCGCCGTGCCCGCGGCGCGCTTCGCGGTCGCTGACGCCGCCTTCTTGCCCTTCCGGCCGGCGAGCTTCCGGACCGTCTTCATCCGCGACGTGCTGCACCACGTCGACGCGCCGGAGGGCGTGCTCGCCGAAGCCGTCCGCGTGCTCGTGCCCGGCGGGCGGCTGCACGTCCTCGAGCCCAACCGGCTGAATCCACTGATCCGCCTCCAGACCGTGCTCGTCCCGGCCGAGCGCGGCGCACGACGCTCGGGCGCCGGTGAGCTTCGCGGCCTGCTCCAGCGCTTCCCGGTGACGCGCATCGAGACGAGCATGCTCGAGCCTTTCCCCCTCCGCCGCGCCGTGCTGCACTACCGGCTCGGGCTCCCGTGGCTCGGCCGTCTCGCCTTCGTCCGAGGCGCGCTCGGCGCCGTCGAGGCAGCCTTCGGGAGGATGCTCGCGCCCGCCCGCTGGAGCTACATCGCTCTGACTGCCGAGCGGACGGCTTGAGGGACCTTTTGCTTGATCTTCCAACGCGCGGCATGGGAAGCTCGGGGCGCTTCGCATGCCGACGCGCACCACCGCGCTGGACAGTCCAGAGGCCGAGGTGAGCACCATCCGGCGCGAGCTTTACCACGCGGTCCCGGGCGCGCTCGCACGCACGCTCCTCCTCACCTACACGATGCTCGCCGCCGCCTTCGCGCTCGCCCTCGGCACCGGCTCGGCGCTTGGGTACGCCGGCGGCTTCGCGCTCGTCGTCGCGGTCCAGACCCGTCTCGCGATGTTCATGCACGAGGGCGCACACTGGCTGGTCGACGCGGACAAAACCGTCAACGATCGCCTCGCGAACTGGCTGGCGGCGTTTCCGATCGGCATGACGGTCGAGCGCTACCGCGCGAGCCACCTGCAGCACCACGCCCGCCTCGGCACCGCCGACGACCCGGACTTCACGGCGCTCTGTCTCCCGCCGGTCGAGCAAGGCGTCGGCGCATCGGTGCTCGCCTGCCTGACCGGCTGGCGACACGTGAAGCTCGTGCAGAAGTATCTGGGTGAACGCGATGCCGAAGCCGGGCCGTCGCGCGCGCCCTCTTCCGCTTCGTCGGTGATCGGACGGATCGGCTCGCAGGGGCTGCTCTTCGGAATCGGCGTGCTCGCCGGGCAGTGGTGGGCGTACTTCGTACTCTGGCTCCTACCGCTCGCCACCTTCGGCGTTCTCATCAACGAGGTGCGGAGCGTCGTCGAGCACACGCCGCTCCTGCCGCGGGGGGCGGATGGCGCGTCGATGCCGTTGACCCCGATCACGCGCACGGTCCGCGCCGGCTGGTTCGCCCGGAACTGGTTCGCCCCGCTCCACTTCCACTACCACCACGAGCATCACCTGCATCCGGGCGTGCCCTTCTCCCGGCTCCCCGAGCTGCACCAGCACCTGGTCGCGACCGGCTACTATGCGACGCGGCCCGAGCTCCTGTGCGACGGGTACGGACCGATCCTCGGCGCGCTCTGGACGAGGTACCGCCCAGGTCCCAGCCGCCTGCAGCTCGCGAGGGACGGCGCGACCTACGTCGCCCGCGGTGGCTGAGCGCTGGATCGACCGGGCGATCGCCGGGCGCCCGGAGCTCGGCCTCGTCCCCGGTCGCTGCGCCTTCCGGGACGCGCCGCCCGGGAAGGAACACAGCCGGGGCTTCGATTACGAGTATCTCTCGGTGCGCAACGAATTCCGCGGCGTCGTCTGCCCCGCGTGTCGCGCCTGGTATCTCGACCCCCGTCCCGCCGAGCACGACTTCGACCGCATCTACCCGGACGAGTACTCGGCCTACGCCATGACCGACTCGGCCGAGCGGCGGGCGGGGCTCGCCTTTCGAGCAAAGGCGTGGCTCGAGCGGCGGAAGATCCGGCGCTACGCGCGTTTCGTCGCCGGCGTGGCGGGCGACGTGCTCGACGTCGGCTGCGGCGACGGCCTCCTCCTCGACAGCTTCGCGCGGGCCGGGTTCCCCCGCGAGGAGCTGGTCGGCATCGACTTCCACCCGACCGCCATCGCGCTCAGCCGAGCCAAGGGCTACCGGGTCGTCACCGGTTCCTTCGAGACCGCCGAGCTGCCCGCGGGTGCTTATCGGCTGATCGTCATGAACCAGCTGATCGAGCACCTGGTCGATCCGCTCGCCGCGCTCGACAAGCTGCGCACGCTCCTCGTGCCCGGGGGCCACGCCTTCCTCGAGACGCCGAACCTCGCTTCCCCGAACGCGCGCCTCGCCCCGCGCCGCTACTGGGGCGGCTATCACTACCCGCGCCACCTCCACCTCTTCTCGCCCGCGACGATGCGGGCGGCGCTCGCCCGCGCGGGCCTGGAGCTGGTGGAGATCCGCTACCTGCCCTGCCCCGTCCAGTGGGTGCTGACGATCAACAACTGGCTGAAAGAGCGGCGGCGGCCCGCGCGCTTCCTGATTCGCTTCACCGACTGGCGGAACCCGCTGCTGCTCGGCGTGTTCACGCTGGCCGACCTCCTGCTGCTGCCCTTCGGGACCGCGAACATGCAGGTGGTCGCGCGCCGGCCGGCCTTCAGCAGAGAGACCGCGCGGTGACCAGCATCTCGCCGAGTGGGAGTCGCCACGCCCGTGCGCGCCAGGCGCGCGGGAGCCGCCGGGCGACGGCGCCGGCCAGCGCGCCGAGCCGCGGGTTGAAGCGGACGAGGTTCTCCACCGCGTAATCGAGCCGGAGGGGCTTGCGGAACGGCTCGACCCGCACGTCGCGAAAGCCGTGCGCCGCGACGAGCGCGCGGATCGTCGCCGGCGTGAAGTAGTGCACGTGGTCGGGCGGCGCGTAGTAGTACCAGTGGCGGCCCATCGCGCGGGCCGGCACGCTCGCGATGTCGGGGAGCGTCAGCGCGAGGAGCCCGGAGGGCGCGAGCCAGCCGGCGAGCCGGCGGAGAAAGGCCGCGGGGTCGGGCAGGTGCTCGATCACGTCGAAGGCGGTGATGAGCGCGTAGCGGCGTGCGGGCTGGAAGTCGTCGGTGGTTCCGCGGTGCACCGCGAGGCCCCGGCGTCGTGCCTCGGCGACGGCGGCGGCCGAGAGCTCGAGCCCCTCGACGTCCCGCCCCGCATGCACCGCCTCGGCCAGGAAGGCGCCGGTCGAGCAGCCGACGTCGAGCCAGGGCCCGGGCGGCGCGAGGGGGCTGACGAGCGCGAGGCGGTGGCGAGCGATATCCGCCCGGACCGTCTCGGCGGCGGCAAAAGCGGCGTAGCCACCCGCGCGGTACGACGCCTCGTGATGAGCGGCAAGCTCGGCGGGCGTCGGCAGCGGACGGAGCGAGACCAGGCCGCAGCCCCGGCAGCGCACGAAGGTCCAGCCCGCCTTGACGAAGACCGGCACGGCGTCGTCGGCGCCGCAGACGGCGCAGGCGAGCCGCGGCACCGGCGCGCCCGCGGCAGGCATCTATGGCGCACTGTCGACGCGGCCGCGATCCATCACTCCCCCCGCCAGGCCGCCGGCCGCAGCGCGTTACCCAAGATGCTCTGGTACGCCTCGCACGGCGTCCAGCATTGCGGACACTTGAAGTCCCAGATCTCGCGCTGCAGCGCGGCCGTCTCGGGCGCGTTCCAGATGCGCGCGAGATCATAGTCGGCCTCGCGCAGGCTGCCGACCTTCCGGTCGTAGATCGTGCACGGAAAGACGTGCCCCCAGGAATCGATGAAGCACGACGAGCGGAGTGCATGGCAGCGCACGGGCGTGCGGCCGCCCTCGAGATAGCGACGGACGCGCTTCAGGTAGGCGCGCTCGAGGTAGTTCACCGGCGACCAGCCGAAGCCGCGGAGGCGCGCGTACGCCTCGGTCGCCCGCGCGAGCGCCTCGGCGCCGACCGCCTGCCGGAGCGCGAGCCCGTCGTTGTGCAGGTAGTGACCCGACTCGTGCACGATGTTCACGTGGAAGTCCCGATAGTCGAGATCGGGGATCTCGCGCTTCGCGGCCGCGAACGCCGCCGGGAAATGGTCGACGTTCGGCGCCGAGAGCGTCATGCCGAGGACGACGTGCACGCCGGGAATCTCGCGCAAGCGCCGGAAGGTCTCGATCTGCCGGCGCCAGCCGCCCTCGATGCCGCGGATGCGGTCGTTCATCGCCTCGTCGCCGTCGGTGCTGACCGTGACGATGAGCTTCTCCGGTCCCATGCGCACGATCTCACGGGTCGCGGCCACGAGCTGGTCGGTCAGGTAGCCGTTGGTCGGGAAGTGCAGGAGCAGCAGGTCCCGGCAGTTGGCCACGATCGCCTCGCACACGTCGACGAAGTCCTTGCGCAGCGAGACCTCGCCGCCGGTCACGTCGACCCAGACGAAGCGGTTCGAGCGCGAGAAGAATCGCCGGATCTCGTCGAGCCGGAGCTCATCGCGCGGCTTCATCTGCCAGATGTTGCAGGTCGTGCAGGCGTAGTTGCACCAGTAGGTGATGCAGAACGTCAGCTTGTACGGGAACTCGAGCCGCTGGAAGTTGGCGCGCGCCGCGCGCGTCGCCAGGGCGAGGTACGGTCGGAGCGGCATCAGCCGGCCGCGGCCCGCGTCTCGAGCACCGCGCGCAGCGGCGCCGCGGGGCCGAGGAAGCGGGCCTCGATGCCGGCGAGGACCTCCTCGACGGTGATCGTCCGGATGCAGACCGGGTCGGTGCAGCGGCTCACTTTCAGATTGTAGTTGGTGAGGCAGGGGCTGCAATAGAGATCCTTGTAGAAGACCAGGTCGTCGGGGTTGCCGGGGCCGTAGTGGAGCGGCGCGGTCGGCCCGAAGAGCGCGACCACCGGCGTCCCGACCGCGGCGGCGAGGTGCATGACCGAGGTGTCGTTCGCGACCACGAGGTGGCAGCGAGCGAGGAGCGCCGCCAGCTCGGTGACCGAAAGCCGGTCGGAGGCGTCGATCGCGGGCCGGCGCATCTGGGCCACCGTCTCGGCGATCAGCGTGCGCTCCTCCGCGCCCTTGCCGGTGAGCACGATCGCGGCCCCGTGCCGCTCGCCGAGCGCGTCGGCGAGCCCCGCGAAGTGAGCCGTCGGCCAGCGCTTGAGGGGGACGCGGTAGAAGTTGTCGCCGCTGCCGACATGGATGGCGACGAGCGGAAAGTGGCGCCGGCCGATCCCACGCTCCTCGAGCAACGCGGCAACCGCTTCCTGCTCGCGCGGTTCGAGCGAGAGGCGGACCGGGCGAGGCGTGCCCTCGATCCCGAGCGGGCGAAGGACGCGCATGAAGATGCGCGACATGTGCTCGCTGTCCGTGTAGACGACGCGCGTCGTGTAGAGCCAGCCGCGCCGCTGCCCGTCGGTGTTGAAGCCGATACGCTCGGGCGCGCCCGAGAGGAAGGCCAGGATCGCCGAGAGCTTCACGAACTGCTCGAAGTCGATGACGACGTCGTAGCGCCGCCCCTGGACGGCGCGGACGGCCCGCCAGAGGCTCTGCGGAAAGCGGCGGAGGTCGGCGATGTCGACCCCGATCACTCGGTGCAGGAGGCCGCTCCGCTCGAGCAGCGGGCGGTTGTCCTCCAGGGTCAGGAATTCGATCTCGGCGCCGGGCAGCGCCTCGCGTAGCGCGTGGACCACGGGAAGGATCATCACCATGTTGCCGAGGCCGTAGAACTTGATGGCGAGGATGCGGCGGGCGGCGGGCGGCGGGCGGCCGGGCACGGGCGGCGTCGTCGCCCGCATGGGCGGCAGGCGGGCGCCGCCGACAGCCGTGCGCAGCCGAGAGAGCCCGAAAAGGGCGGCGCAGACGGCGAGCCCGCCCCAGTTGTCGATCGGGCGGGCGAGGTTGATGTCCACGCGGCGGCTCACCCAGCGAGGCTAACACCCGCGCTTTTCGAGGGTCAACCGCAAGTCCACGACGGACCCGACATGGCGCGTGCGTGCGGCGTCGTGGTACCCAGCCTCCGTGGACCGTGACCCGGCCGCCGAGCGGGCGCACTTCGAGTCGGTCCTCGCTCGCCGCGGCGCCCTGTACTGGGCGGATCGCACGGCGGCCGGCCGCCGGCGGCAGGAGGTCCGGTCGGCGCTCCTGGTCGCCGCCGCCGGCGTGACGCGGCCGGAGCAGCGCGTGCTCGAGATCGGCTGCGGGACGGGCGAGTACACTCGGCCGCTCGCCCGCGGGACCGTCGCGGCCGTGGTGTGCGTCGACGTGACTCCCGGGCTCCTCGCGCACACGCGCGAGGGCGCGCCGCGCAACGTCCGCGCCGCCGCCGCCGACGTGGAGGCGCTGCCCTTCCGGAGCGCGGCCTTCGACGCCGTCGTCGGGAACGCCGTGCTCCACCATCTCCGCCTCGAGCGCGCCGTGCCCGAGCTGCTCCGCGTGCTCAGGCCAGGCGGCCGCTTCTGCTTCGCGGAGCCAAACCTGCTGAACCCGCAGGTCTTCCTCGAGCGCACCGTGCCGTGGATCGGACGGCGGCTCGACAACTCGCCGGGGGAGACGGCCTTCGTGCGCTGGCGGCTCCGCGCCGCGCTCGGACGCTTCGGGCTGGTCGACGTGCGCGTGCGGCCCTTCGACTTCCTCTACCCGCTCACGCCGACTCGCCTGATCGGACCGGTCGAGCGGCTGGGCCGCTGGCTCGAGCGCACACCCGTCCTCTCCGAGGTGGCCGGTTCGCTCCTCGTCACCGCCCGGCGGCCGAGCTAGCGCAGCCTCGGGTCCCTCAGGTAGCGCAGGATCGCCGCCCGCACCTCCGGGTAACGGAAACGGAAGAGAAGCCCGTCGAGGTAGAAGTGCATCCACCCGAGGCCGTAGAAGGCGCCGAGCGTCAAGAACACGGGCGTCCGGTAGGCCGCCAGCAGCGCCGGGCTCTTCTCGGCCAGGAAGTGCGGCGCCCTGAGCAACGCCATGGCGCAGGCCGCGAGGAGCACGAGGCCGATCCACACCCGGAAGTCCTTCGCCAGCCTGCCGACCCACGAGTCGGCATAGCGCGGGTTGCCGGTGTATTTGTTCTGCCCCACCAGCCAGAAGATGCCGTGGTACTGCATGTAGTGCGGGAGCAGGCAGGCCATGAAGGCGCAGGCGAAGTTGTCGAGCACGAGGTAGGGCGAGTACATGGCGATCCCGGTGAGGCCGAACCCGAGCCGCTGCCAGGCGACGCGACCCGCTCGCCACCCGAGCCAGAGGACGCGCGCGGCGAGCACGGCGCCGAGCAGCGCGACCGCGCCGCCCGTCGGGAACGCGACGGCCGCATGGGTCTCGACGGTGGCGAGCGGGCTCGTCCCCGAGAGGACCCCGAACTTCCAGAGCGCGAAGGCGTTGAGGATCACACCGCCGGCGTAGATCAGGGTGGCGTCGAGGTTCCGGTCGGTGTCGGACGTCTTCGCGCGCCCGAGGTAGAGCTTCTGGATGCCGACCGACTGCCGGATCACGTGCCAGTTCGTGAAGAAGACGTGCAGGATGAAGGCGAGAACCGGCGCGGCGACGGTGATCCCCATGGCCGCGCCGAGGAGCGCGAGCGGCACGGTGAAGTAGTAGTGGGGGAACTTCCGGTAGTAGGCCAGGTTCTCGGGGTCGAGGAAGAAGAAGCCGGTCACGAGATTGTGCGTGTTGGCGAGCAGGATGCCGGCAACGATGGTGGCGGGAATGGCAAGCGACGGTGCAGCGAGCGCGATGACCGTCAAGAGAACGCCGGTGGCAAGTGAGCCGAGGAAGAAGGTCGTGTCCCAGCTCCTGTTGGCGATCCACCATGTGGGCTGGAGCGCCGGGGCCGCGGCCACGCTCGCGGTCGAGAGGTTGCGGGAAGCCGACGCCCGCGCGGTGGGCGGGCTCATGGCTGCTCGCGCCTCGCGATCATCTGCAGGTTGGACGTCCAGCCCACACGCTGATGGACGAGCTCAATCAGGGTGAACGGCGCGAGCCATACCGGGTTGAACGGGCTGAGGAGCCGGTCGCCGAGGCGGCGAGCGCCGACGTCGCAGAGCCAGTTGTGCAGCGAGATGATCCAGAACTGCGGACAGACGAGCGGCCGGAGCGCCACCGCCTCGAGCCCGGCCCGGCGCGCGAGCGCCGGCAGGGTGCGAGTGTCGAAGAGGTGGAAGTGACGTGGCAGGTGATAGCCGCCCCAGTAGCGGCGGCGGAAGAGGCGCGCGTCCCACGAATCCAGGTTCGGCGTTTCGACGAAGACGTGGCCGCCCGGCCGGAGCGACGCGGCGACGTTGCGGAGGACGGCTACCGGGTCCGCCACGTGCTCGATCAGCTGGTTCATGATCACCAGGTCGAACGCCCGCGCCGGCAGGCAAACGTCCTCGATGCGCCCGCGATAAACCTGGAGGCCGCGCGCCTCGGCCGCGCGGGCCGCCGTCTCCGAGAACTCCACCCCGGCGAGGGTGAGCGCCGCGCGCCGGTCACCAGCAAGCTGCACGAGGAGATGACCGTCGCCGCAGCCGATGTCGAGAACGCGGCCGCCGTCGGGAAGGTAGGCGCGGTAGGCCTCGAGCTTGGCACGCTCGGCCATTCCCTTGAAGCGCATCACGAAGCCGCCGGCCTTCCCGACGAAGTCGTAGGCGTAGTAGCTGCTCGGGTAGATGCGCGCGAGTGCCGCCCTGGTGGGCCGCGGGTCCAGGTACACGCCGCCGCACGGGCAGCGCCAGAGCGTCAGCTCCGTGCGCGTCGTGTCGTACTCGAAGTCGGGACCCGAGGCGAGCCGCCCGCCGCGCCGCTCTCCACACAGCGCACAGGCGCCGGGCTCGGTCGGGAGATCCGCGCCCGGCTCACCGCGATCGCCGACCGGCGCGGGGGTGGGGGATATGATCTGGACGGCACCCCGGCTCATGCGATCTCCGGTCGGATCCTCGCACAGAGTCGCGGGAAAGGTAAAGCCTGAATCTGCGGCGTGAATCTGCGGCGTGGCTCGCACGCGACGGAACCGACCCCTTATAATATCACGGCCGATGCACCTCGCGCTCCGCGGCCTCTTCCGGGTGGCGCGCTGGACCGGGCGCGACAACCGGCTCTTCGCGGTCGCGCGCGCGGGGTGAGTCGGCCCGCGACACGACGAGGCGGGGATCCGACCAGCCGGCGATGTCGGGCAGCGTTCCCAAGGCGTTCTCGGCGCTCACGCGGAACGCGAGGGTGACCTGTTGGCCAGCGTAGGGGGCGAGGTCGAGGTCCGCATTCCACCAATGACGGTCCTCGGGACGGCGGTGGGGATCGATGCGCGCCTCCAAGCCATGGACCGTCTCGCCTGCCACCGTCTCGACGTCGATGGCGAACGTCAGGGCGGACCGGTCGACCGCCATGATCCAGCGATCCGGGTTCATGCCGTAGCCGACGCGGAGCCGCGCCTGCGGCGGGACATCGACCGCGACGCGGAGGACGCTAGCGCCGGGTGCGACCGTCGGCTGCTCGACGACGACGCGCCGGAAGGGCCAAGCGGCCGCGTATGCGCGGGCCGTCGGATCGGTAGTCGCCACGCCGTCCCGGGCCGTCGTGATGGGTGCCTCCGCGAGGCGCTCGTCGAGCCGGGCGACGACGTCGGGCGCAGCCGGATCGCGGCGTCGCAGCGCCGTCAGGACGAGTCCCCACGGTCGCATGCTGAACGTTTTCACCATCTCGTAGTGATCGACGAGGTAAGCAAAGAGGGCGGGCGCGTTCTCCTGGAAGGAGCGGAGGTTCCCGGCGTACTGCGAGATGCTGTAGATGATCGTCTCCACCCGGGCGTGCTCGAGATCGCGGATGAGGCGCTGATTCAGGTCGGGGTAGGGGCTCACGGGCCAGATGACGTAGTCGCTGACGCCCGCGTCGCGTCCGAGCAGGAACGAGATCAGCGGTTGATAGGGCAAGACGGGGAGGGGAGCGCCTGGCGGCAGGTTGGCATCGACGTAGCGCGCGATCTCGGTCAGGACCTGCGCCTCGTCCTCGGTCACGCGGACGGTTCCGCCGGGAAGGGCGAGCGTCTCGGGCGTGAAGGCGCGAAGGTCGACGGCGAGCTTCGCCGCGAGCCCGAGCGCGGCGGCCACCCCGAGCCAGGCGACCGCCGCTCCCGCCCGCCGGAGCGCGCGGGGCAGGATGCTCGCGAGGTCGCTCGCGAGCATGAGGGCGAGGAGGAGGGTCGGCATGAAAAGCACCATCAGGTGGATCCAGTCGCGCGGCTTGTTGAAGGCGAGGAGAAACGCCGTAGCGAAGAGGAGGAGGACGACCCGGCTCGCCAGTCGCACCGGCTCGAGCTGCCGTCGACGGTGCCGAACGGCGATCGCGGCCGCGACGGCGACGGAGATCGGCATGTAGTAGACGATCTTCAGCGAGATCTCCCAGAACGGCGTCGAGCGGTAGAGCCAGCTCGTGTTGATGTTGGGCCAGTAGAGCGTGAACAGGATGCCCGGGAAGTAGCCGAACGCCTGCGCGCGGAAGGTCGGGTCCTGGAGGAAGAACGGCTGGAGAGCGGGGAGCCCCGGATAGGGGAAGGTGCGCGCCCAACGGAGCGGCATGGCGACCGTCTGCGCCCAGATGTCGGGCAGCGCACCCGCGGCCGTGAAGTAGGCGACGGCGGGCAAGCAAACCGCAGCCGCGCCGGCCGTGAAGGCGACGAAGCCCGCCGTCCGCCCCGCGCGCGCCGGAAAGAGGAGGACGGCCGTGGCGAGCGCTGCGAGGCTCGTGAGCCCCGAGTCCTGCTTGCAGAGCAGGGAGAGCCCGCCGAGTAGCCCGGTGGCGACGAGCCGGGACCGACCGGGTGCCGGGAGCCCGGACACTAGCAGCGTCACGGCGAGCGTCGCAAAGAAGATCGCGAACGTCGAGTAGCTCACCATGTGCCAGTGAGGGAACGCCCACATCCGGTAGGCGACGAAGAGGAGACCGGCGGCGAGGGCCGGTGCCGGGCCCATGACGGCGCGCGCGAGCCGATGGACGCAGGCCGCCATGGCGGTGAACATCACGACGGCGACGACGCGCGAGACCTCGAGCGTGGCGCCGAAGAGGCGGAAGACCGCGGCCAGGAGGTAGAACGCCGCGGGGAAGGGTGCGGGAATGATGACGTCGCGGTAGAGGACCTTCCCGCGCAGGATCTCGGTCGCCGTCTGGAGGACAAAGCCCTCGTCCAGGAGGCCGATCCACCGGTCCCAGATCGCGAGCTGCAGGAGGAGCGCGGTACCGAGGACGGCGGCGAGGCCGAGGAGGGCGGCCCGCCGCTCACGGGTCGATGGCGGGCTGGCAGACGGGGCGGGCACCAGGCAGAGTCCTCATAGCACAGCGCGCGGCCCGACCAAGAGCGCGCGGTCCGAGAACCGGCTCTTCGCGATCGCCGACGTCGCGCCGTCACTCGAATAGCGAGCGGCGCGCCTGCCCGGGCTGCCAGCGGACCACGTCGACGGTCGTCTCTGCCCGTGCGCCGTCGAAATTCGGCCCGCCGTTCTGTCCGAGGCTCAGCTCGAGCCGGTACCGTCCCGGCTCGACCGGCGCCATGATGATCGCCGAGGCGCGCACCCGTTCACCGGGGCCGAGGTCGCGCGCCAGCCGGAACGAGTCCGCCGCACCCCACACGTCGCTCGCCTGGGCCGCCCAGCGATAGCGCACCGCGACCAACCCCGCCGGGAACGGGTCGAGACCGGGCCAGGTGTCGCTTCCGAGGTTCTCGACCGTGACGCTCACCGGAAACGGCGCTCCCGTCGCCGCCCGGGGCGGCGCGCCGAGATCGCTCAGCCGGGCGTGCAGGGCATCCGGCGAGAGCGGGGCGCGGCTCGCGCCGCCGAGCGTCCGCGGTCCCGGGCGCTCGGCGCGGAGCGCGGCGATCGCGTCGCGCGCCGGCAGGACGCGCACCGCGAAGACGATGTCGTCTCCGAAGCGAGCCGCCGCGACGACGCCCGGCGCCGGCACGGGGGCGTCCCACGCCGCGCGCGCCACCGGCGGGAGGAGCCCCTGGTGGACGATGAGCCACCTGACGCCGGTCAGATCGACGAGGTCCTGAAGGGCGGCGCGATCCGGGAGCCGGCGCGCGACGTCCATCAGGAGCGAGAACCCGGGCGGGAGGTAGCCGCTGTAGCCGTTCAGGAGCGGCCGCCAGTGATACGTGCTCATGTAGGCGTAGCGCGCCTGCCAGTAGGCCCCGACGAGGTCGGCGTCGCCGTTGCCGACCGGCAGCTCCAGGACCGGCCCGGCGGGCGCCGCCGCAACCCAGCGGTACACCGGCGGGACGGCGTCCCCGGTCTCGAGAACCGCGAGCGGGAAGGGATGCACGCCGATCTCGAGCACGAGCCCGAGGAGGGCGACGGCGGCGAGCGCGGGGCGGAACGCACGTGGCGCGCGCTCCTCGAGTCCCCGCAGACCGAACGCCGCGAGCCCGCTCGCGGCGAGCGATACGAGGATGCCGAAACGCCCAGCACCCCGGAGCGACGAGAGGCCGGGGATCGCGAGCAGCAGACGAAAGGGCAGCGGCACGCGCCAGCCGTCGAGCTTCAGGACGGGGCCGAGCGAGAGCACGTAGCCGAGGACGCCGACCCACGCGAGGATCGCGCGTCGTGCGCGGAGGCGGGCAATGCCGCGCGGGAGCCCGAGGCCGAGGGCTGCGAGCGCCGCCATGGTGAGGCTCAGGAACGTGCCGCCGGCGAAGGTGAGTGGCGTCAGATAGCTGCGGAACGGCCACGCCGAGACGGATTCCTGCACGTCGCCCGAAGGGGGCACGAGGAGCCCGCGACGCGCGAGCAGGAACTGCGGCAGGTAGGCGGGGCCGAGGAGCACGCCGGCGGTCACCACGGCGCCGACGAACCGCCGCGCGGCGCGCGGCGCGATCGGCTCGCGCCGGAGGCGGACCGCGAGCAGCACGGCGGCGACGGCGAAGGACAGGATGCCGACGTAGAGGTCCGAGAGCCCGGCGAGGACGAGGACGCCGCCGAGCGCCGCCGCAACCGGGCGCGGGCCGCCGTCGAGCACGTACTCGCCGGCGAGTAGCACGAGCGGGAGATGGCACACCGCCTGGGTCTGCACGTACGGCACCATCAGCCGCCAGGGCGCGAGCCCGAAGAGGGCGCCGGCGACGAGCGCCGGACCGATGCGGCCCGTCCAGCGCCAGGCGAGCGCGTACATCGTGACCGCGGCGAGCACGAGGTAGGCGAGGAGCGTCAGGTTGTGCGCCAGGACCGGGTTGCCCGTCGCGAGGTAGAGCGGCGCGAAGAAAGGCAGGTGGCCGAGGAAGGTGTCGGACCGCGCCAGCGCCCAGCGCGCCGGGTAAAAGATGTTGCCGTCGAGGAGCGAGGCGGGCGCCGTCGCGAGCGCGTGCGTGTCCCACGCGAGCGACCAGACGACGAAGAGCACGTCGGCGAGCGACAGCCAGCGGACGCCCCCCTGGAACGCGTCGACGACGTGCGTGGCCCCGTCGCGCGCGAGCGGCCATGTCGCCCACAGGACGAGGGGGACGTAGGCGAGGCAGCAGGCGACGTGCCGGAGCGGCCGCCGCGCGGGCGGCGTCTCAGGGTTCACGTGTGTCGGCCTGGTCGCCTGACTCACCTGGGCCTGTGGGAGCGATATTAATAGTGCACGTAGCCGAGGGCCCTCAGTTTTTCGACGGTGCGCGCGTCGAGGGTCGGGCCCGGGCTCTCCGGCAGGCCGTGCCGATCTGCCAAGCGCGCCGTCAACGAGGACGCCCGGGCACGATACTCTGCCACGAGCGCCCGCCCACGGGCGAGCAGCTCGTCGGACCCTATGCTGTGGCTTTCCGCGGGGTCCCGATCGAGGTCGTACACCTCCGGAGCCTCGCTCGACGCCTGCGGGAGGATCCACTTGAAGCCCGCCCTCCGCACACCGATCACGTAGCGGTCGTGCAGCCGGAGCTCCGAGAAGACCACGC
>Ga0209056_10002188_pt1 | contig 21231 bp, 18 predicted proteins | sample GraSoiAngelo_114_FD_185876 | JGI IMG/M metagenome (GOLD analysis project Ga0209056, IMG submission 185876) | Grasslands soil microbial communities from the Angelo Coastal Reserve, California, USA - 14_0903_13_40cm (SPAdes) (version 2) | ecosystem: Environmental > Terrestrial > Soil > Grasslands...
CATGGAACACCTCCACCCCCATGCGCAGGCCTTCCGGGAATGCCTCGGCGCCGATCGGCACGACCATGAATTCCTGGGAGTCCACGGTATTCGCCGCGTGCGCGCCACCGTTCAGAATGTTCATCATCGGCACCGGCAGCACGTGGGCAACGGGACCGCCCAGGTAACGATACAGCGCGAGGCCGGCATCCTGCGCGGCCGCACGCGCCACCGCGAGGGAGACGGAGAGAATCGCATTCGCGCCGAGGTGGCCTTTGTTCGGCGTGCCGTCGAGATCGAGCATGGCGTAGTCGATCGCGATTTGATCCTCGGCCGACAGGCCCTCGAGCCGCGGCCCGATGACTTCGTTCACGTTCTTCACCGCCTCGAGCACGCCTTTGCCGCCGAAGCGTTTGTTGTCACCGTCACGCAGCTCGACCGCCTCGTGCTCGCCCGTCGACGCGCCGCTGGGAACGGCCGCCGTGCCGCTCGCGCCGCTCGCCAGGGTGACGTCGGTCTCGACCGTGGGATTGCCCCGGCTGTCGAGAATCTCCCGCGCATGGACTGAAATGAGGGTGCTCATCGTGAAACCAACCCTACCGCGCCTTTGACTGAAGAGCAACCATCGCCGCCCGCACTTCGTCCCGCAGCCGCTCGCGATCTTCCGGACGCAGCCCGGTCGTGGAAATGGGAGGCGCGACGAGCAGCTGGATGGGACGGGGACGAAGTCGCCAGGCACCCTTCGGCAGAATCTCAAAAGTGTGGTGGACGTAGACGGGAACGACAGGAACTTGAGCGGCAATCGCGAGGCCAAACGGCGCATTCTTGAAGGGCAACAGCTCGCCGGTGCGGCTGCGCGTCCCTTCCGGAAAAACGCCGATGGAAGAGGTCCCGCGCTGTATCGTCCGCGCGGCCTCGTCGTACGCCTCGAACGCCTTCTTGCGGGCGGCCCGATCGATCGGAATGTGGCCTGCGGCGCGCATGGCTCCGCTAAGCAGAGGAATCTTAAACAGCTCGCGTTTGGCGACGAACCGTATCGATCCGGGCAGCGTCGCAAACAGCGCCCAGATGTCGAACATCGAAGAGTGATTCGAGGCATACATCACCGGCCGGTCGCGCGGGATGTTCTCGAGGCCCTCGGCGACCACCGGCGTCCCCGCCGCCCGGAGAATATCCCGCGACCAGTCCGCGCAGGCCCAGTCATACACGCCACCGACCCGGTTGCGCACGCGAAACAGCCCGGCCACGACGGCAACGACAGCATGGACGATTGTTGAAACGACGAGAACTACATAGTACCAGACGGTGCGGACACTCACGCGAAGTGATCGTATCCAGGAGGCAAGGGGACCGGATCGTTGTGGTCGAGCAGCCGCACGCCACCGCGACGTCCGCCTGCTCCACGCAGGCAGGAGCCAATCCGACTCAGCTGCAAACCGGTCTCTGAGCGGAATGCGGACACGCTGGCATCACCGAAGGTCGGGGGCATGGTGCATAGTAACTCGAATTCTTCGCCGCTGGCGACCGCTGCCATTGCGTCCACATCCTCCCAGCGCGGGATCTGTTCGAGGTTGATTTCGATGCCCACTTCGGACGCGGCGGCGAGATGCTGTGCGTCGGCTGCGAGACCATCCGAGATATCGATCATCGCGCTGGCGCCATGACCGGCCAGCCAGCGGCCGGCTTGGATGCGTGGCTCGGGACAGGCGTAGCGGTTGCGCAAGGCGGTCGGCATAGGCTTGCCCGCGCGAAACTGCGCGAGCGCCAGCGCGGCACCTCCCAAATACCCGGTGACCCAGAGTCCGTCGCCTTCGCGCGCACCGGAGCGGCGCACCGGCCGCTCGACCTCGCCGATGACGCACACATCGACGCTGTACCGCTCCGAGCGGGTCAAATCCCCGCCCAGCACCCTCGCTTCGAGATTGTGCGCCACGGTGGCGACGCCCGCCATGATGTCGGCGGCGGCATCGGTCCCGTTCTTGCCGTCCGGCGGGACACCCAGCGACACGAGCACACCCAGCGGCGTTGCACCCTCGGCAGCAAGATCCGACATGGCGGAGCCGGCAGCCCGAAAACCGATCTCTTTGAAGTCAAGCCAATCGGTCCGGAAATGCACGTTCTCGAGCGAATTGTCGATGCTGATCGCCAGCGTCGTCGACCCCAGCGGAATCAGGGCGCAGTCGTCGCCGAGATCCGGGTCCTCGCCTGTGATCTCGGCGATCCGCGCCATGATGCCGCGGACGCGATCGAACTCTCTGCCGGGGCCGAGATTCATCGGGATGCCTCGTATTACAACACGTCGGGGGCTTCAAGTTCCGCGAGCACGGGTGGTCGGGCGGGCTTCACGTCTTTCCACGCTCTCCACACGTCCGGAAGCGCGGCGAGCACGTCGGCCGGGCGCAGGCTGCGCGCGGTCCACTGCCGCGCCCCCTGCTCCGCGGCGCGACCCAGGGCATGCGCGCCGAGCGCGGCGGCCTCGGCGGGCGCGGTCCCGCGCGCCAGAAACGCGCCGATGAATCCCGCGAGGAGATCACCGCTGCCGCCGGTCGCGAGGCCGGGGTTGCCGCTCGCGACGACGTGCTCAGGACCGCGGAGATCGGCGATGACGGTCGGAACACCTTTCAACAGAACGGTGCACTTGAGCTTCGTCGCGGCGCGCGCCGCCGCCGACCAGCGATCGTTCGCCGCTTCGTCCGCCAATGCGTCTCCGGCGAGCGCGCGGAACTCGCCGAGATGCGGCGTGAGGACAACAGGCCGTTGTGAAGGTTGGTGGAGGTTCTGAAGGTTCTGAAGGAAATGCAAGGCGTCGGCGTCGACGACCGTTGGCAGAGGTCGCCGGGCAAGCACCTGGCGAACGAACTCCGCGCGCGTCTCGCGCGGCTCACGACCGAGGCCCGGGCCGAGGACTACCGCATCCGCCCATTCGAGCGCCTCAGCGGCTGCCGGTTCGAGCTCTTCACCAAGTGAGGTCTCCACCGTCAGCACGTCGGGGAGACTGGCCTGCGCCGCCGCGATCGTCTCGCGCGCCGCGACCAGCTTCACCAGTCCAGCGCCGGCGGCAAGGGCGGCACGGGCGGCATGGAGTGCGGCACCACTCATGCCGTCGGACCCGCCCACAACACAGACGCGGCCGCGATCGCCTTTGTGCATCTGCGGCGCCAACCGCGGTAGGCGCTCCGCGGCCCAGGTGTCGGTTACGAGGAGAGGCCACGCAGTGTCGGGCGGCGGGAATCCGATCTCGACGACGACCACCTTGCCGCACCATTCGCGCGCGAGCAGATGGCCGCGCCGTGGCCCACCGAACGTCACGGTGATCCGCGCATGCACGGGACCGTGGGCTTCGCCGCTGGTGAGATCGAGGCCGGTCGGCCCATCCACCGCCAGAATCGGCGCACCGTAAGCGGCTAAACGCTCGGCAAGTGCGAGAACGTCGCCCTTGGCGGGGCCGGCGGCGCCGGTACCGAGGAGCGCATCCACGGCGACGCTGGCCTTGGGCCACGGTTCTTCGCGGCCCAACTCGCGCACGCCGTCGAGGCGCGCGAGCGCGCGATTGTCGATAGCGTCGTCTGTTTTGGGATCGACGGCAGCGACCCAGACGGGAATGCCGGCGGCGTGCAACGCGCGCGCGATCACCCAGCCGTCACCACCGTTATTTCCGGCGCCCGCCGCGACGAGCACGCCTCCTGTGATTGCATCGGGCGTCTCGGTGAGCAGCACCTGGACGGTGGCACGGCCCGCGGTTTCCATCAGCACACGGCTCGGCACGCGGTACTGGGTGCGCGCCGCCGTATCCCATGCCGCCGCTTCGCTCGCCGAGAGCACCGGAATCGGATTCACGGAATCACCACCCCCGCGTATCCCACCACTCGCGCATTGTCGCCGGAGACCCAACCAGAGTGGCGATAGTCTACCACCTCGGCTCGCGTCGCGCCCAGCGCCCTGGCGGCGGCGATGACGACAGCCGCCGGCCCGCGCCCGCACATCGAGATCCGCTCGCGCTTGCAGCGCGCGAGCAGCTCAGCGCCGTCGAGGGCGCTTATCGCGTCGAGGGCCTGGGCATCCTTCTGCTCCGAAACGAGCGCCGGCTCATAGTGATTCAGGTCGCTCGAGGCGAGCAGCAACACCGGCTCGCCGGCCGCCTGGACCAGCCGCGCGAGCATTTCCCCCAGCAGGCGTGCGGAGTCCCAGCCGTCCCACGCAATCACCAGCGGCACGATGCGCACATCGGCACGGAGCAGCTGGAGAAACGGCAGCTCGACTTCGACCGCGTGCTCGGCCCGATGGGCGTCGTGGTCCACACCGACGACCCCGCGGGAGACCTCGAGGAGCGCCTTCGCGGCGTCGGCGTCGACCGGCACGTCGCCCAGCGGAGTGCGAAAAGCACCAGATTCCCAAAGTGACACTCCTCCCTTCGCTTCGGAGATTCCGGTGTGGTTGGGAGCGAGAATGATGACGAGACCCGGAATGATGACACGGGCAAATACGGCGGCCGCGGTTGGTCCGGAGTAGATGTAGCCGGCATGCGGCGCAATGACCGCACGCGCCGACCCAGCGTTCCCCCTCTCCGCGTGCGGAGAGGGGGTCAGGGGGTGAGGACGACGAGCGTCTGCAAGGAGTGTAGCGACGGTCGCCCGCAGTTCTGCGGGATCTTTCGGATAGAACCGTCCGCTGACTGCGGGGGCCCGGACCACTATCCCGAAGAGGAGACTCCGGGCCAGCGATAGCCGGCTCCCGCCTTGAAGACCTCAGCGAAATCGTACACGTGCTCGAAGTCCTCGAGGCGATCGGTGGGCTGGCGCGCCAGCAACCCCACATCGATCAGCATGAACACGATCTGCCCAAAGTCCTCGGTCGTGTGGATGCCCCAATGCGTCAGCACGACCGACGCCAGCATACCGAACTGCTCCAGCGCAAAGTCGCGGCAGGCCCACGCCAGCTCGCCACCGCTCAGGTGGCGGCGCGCGGGCAGGCGGGTCTGGGCGAATTCCAGCGCCGCAAGCACGAAGACATAGGCGCGCTCGTTGTACTTGCCGTCGCGGCGGCGGATCTCCGCGAGCGCGGCTTCGAGGGTCAAGACGTCACTCATCGCCGGGCCTGCCCGGGAGTCGGGGGCGCTGGAGGCGCCGGCGGCGCCGTGGAGGTCACGACGCGAATGCCGCCTGAGCGGCGTTCGGGCGGCGGGTCGAGCAGCGCCAACGCGAGCACATCGTCGATCGTTTCCACGAGCTTGATATCAAGCAACTTCTGTACCTCTTCAGGCAAGTCAATGAGGTCGTTCTTGTTGCGCTCGGGAACGAGCACGGACGTGACTCCGGCCCGCGCCGCAGCCGTCAGCTTCTCCTTCAGACCGCCGATGGGAAGCACCCTGCCCCGCAGGGTCAGCTCGCCCGTCATCGCCACGTCGTGGCGCGCCGGCCTGCGGCACAAGAGCGATGCGAGCGCCGCCGCGATGGTGATGCCTGCCGAGGGACCGTCCTTGGGGACGCCACCGGCTGGGACGTGCAGATGCACATCCGACTGCGTGAACGCGTCGAGCGGGATGCCGAGCGCGCTGGCGCGGGCCCGCAGCAGACTCCAGGCCGCCTGCGCCGATTCCTTCATCACGTCACCAAGCTGGCCGGTCAGGGTGATCTGGCCCTTGCCCGGCATCCGGATCGCCTCGATGAACATGATGTCGCCGCCCACCGGCGTCCACGCGAGCCCGGTCGCGACACCGATCTCCGGCGCGCGGCCCGCGACTTCGCTCTGCACCTTCGGTTGGCCGGCGTATTTCTCGAGGTTCTTCGACGAGATTCTCACGGTCGTCGACTTCCCCTCGACGACTTCCAGCGCGGCCTTTCTGAGCACGCCCTGGATTTCCCGCTCGAGCTGTCGGACGCCGGCTTCCCGCGTGTATTCGCCGATCAGCCGTTCCAGCGCGCCGTCCGCAACGTGTGCACGTTCGGCGTCCTTCCCTTTGCCCAACCCGGTCTCCTTGAGCTGGCGCGGCAACAGATAGCGCCGGGCGATCTGCAGCTTCTCCGACGGCGTGTAGCCCAGCAGCGTCAGTTGCTCCATGCGGTCCAGCAGCGGGTCGGGAATCGGCACGGTGCTGTTCGCCGTCGCGATGAACATCACGCCCGAGAGGTCGAACGGCACCTCGAGGTAGTGGTCCACGAACGTCGAGTTCTGGGCGGGATCGAGCACCTCGAGCAGCGCGGCCGTTGGATCACCGCGTACGTCGGAGCCCATCTTGTCCACCTCGTCGAGCATCAGGACGGGGGTGCGCGTCTCGCAGCGCTGCAGTGCATGGATGATGCGGCCGGGGATCGCGCCGACGTAGGTGCGGCGGTGGCCGCGCACCTCCGCTTCATCGCGGACGCCGCCGAGCGACACGCGTGTGAACTTGCGGCCCAGCGCCTCGGCGATGCTCTGGCCCAGCGATGTCTTGCCCACGCCGGGCGGTCCCACGAAGCAGAGGATCGAGCCCTTCGCGTCGGGATTCAGCGTCCGGACGGCGAGGTACTCGAGAATCCGCTCCTTCACCGTCTTCAGGTCGTAGTGATCGCGGTCGAGGATTTCGCGCGCCGCCTTGAGGTCGAGCCGATCCTGGGTCACCCGGCTCCACGGCAGCGCGGCAAACACGTCGAGGTAGGTGCGCGCCACCTGGTATTCGGCGGACTGCGGCGACATCTGGCGCAGTCGCTTGATCTCACGGTCAGCGACCTTTTTCGCTTCGGCCGAGAGCTGCGCGTCTTCGAGACGTTTGGCGAGCTCTTCGAGCTCGTCGTCGCCCTCGCCTTCGCCCAGTTCCTGACGGATGACCTGCAGCTGTTCGCGCAGCACGTATTCGCGCTGATTCTGATCGAGCCGCGTCTTCACCTTTTCCTGGATCTGCGTGCCGACTTCCAGGACTTGCAGCTCCTGCATCAGGAACTCGCCCAGGCGCTCGAGCCGGTGCGTCACGTCGTCGATCGCGAGCAGCTCGGCCTTCGCCGGCAGCGCGAGATCGAGGTTCGCGGCGATGAAGTCGGCGAGTTTCCCGGCTTCGGTGATGCCGGCGAGCACCTCGTGCAGCTCGGCGCCGAGGTAGGGCGCGATGTCGATCACGCGCGAGAACTGCGCGATGACGGTGCGCTTCAACGCTTCGGTGCGCGCGTCCTCGAGCAGGTTCTCCTGCAGCGGCTCGGCTTCCGCCATCAGCCACTTCTCGCCTTGCGCGATGTCTTTGAGCCGGGCGCGCTCCAATCCCTGCACCATGACGCGCACCGAGCCGTCGCCCAGCTTGAGCATCCGCACGATCGTGCCGAGCGTGCCGACGTCGTAGAGCTGGTGGGGCAGCGTGTTCATCACGGCGCCTTCGGGCGGCTCCATCCCCCCCATCGACTTCACGACGCCGAGCAATAGGCGCTTCTCGCCCTGGATGATCTCGTCGATCAGCTGAACGGCTTTGGGATCTGTGAGGGCCAACGGTAAGACGACGTGGGGATAAACGACGAGCTGGCCCAGGGGAAGGACCGGCAGGCGTTCCATTAGGTCACTCGCACCGACTGCGCGCCCGACGAGCGTGGCGGTTGTTTGGCGAGCCGGATCTCGAGAAAGCCGTGCTCGTAAGTGGCGCGGATCGACGCGGGATCGACGACGACGGGCAGCCGGAAGCGACGCTCGAACGGCCCGATCTGCACTTCCATCGCGTGATAGTGCCGCCTGCCCTGCTGCCGGGGGACGCGCTCGCCCGCAATCTTCAGAATCCCGTCATTCAACTCGACGCTGAAGTCCTCGGCCACCATCCCGGCGATGTCCATGTGGACGATCAGCTCCTCGTCGGTCTCGTACACGTCGGTGCGCGGCTTCCATTTCGGAGACGCGACGAAGCCGACGGGGCGGCCGTGGGCGACTTCATTGAAATAGACGTCGAGCTCGTCGGCGAGGTGAACCGTGAGAGAACCCGACCCGCGGGACGGACGATTGGGAAGACCGCTATCTGCCATGCGCGATTAAGATAATGCGCTCCAGCGCGGAGCGCGTGGCCCTAGGTCACCGATTTCACCCTCATTGGGGGCTCCAGGGCGGCCCGAACGCGGGTGGTGCGGCGTGGTCGCCACTGGGCTTGCGAATCGACAGGTCATCGAACAGCAAGGATGGCACGACATACGTCCCCATTTCGGGAGCGAAGACGTCGCGGAACCCGCCCGGGATCATGGCCATCATGGCAAACATCCCGCCTCCTCGTGGTCCGCTGCCGGTCAGGGTGGTGACGGTGCGTGAACGGGACGCCGCTACGATGTCCTTGAAGGAGGCAATCGTGACGCCCGCCAGCGTGGCACCGCGGATCGGCTCTTCATGCCCGTCGGCAAAGACCTTCACCGCCTCGGCCAGCGGAATCGCTCCTCCCCCCTCCCCTGACCGCATCGCAGCCATGAGCGCCGCAAAACCTCTTGGCCCGCCTCCGGCGCCACCCAATCGCCGCACGACAATCGCGTAGTCGCTGCCGCTCTGCCTGGCGAGAGCCAACGCCCGCTGACGCAGCTCTGCGTCGCCGAGACCGCTGTCGGTCGTCACGAAGACGTGCGTGACCGCGGCTCCAGAACCGCGCCGGCTCCCGCTGCTACGGGGAATCCCCGCGACCGGAACACGGGTCGTGAGCAGGGTGCGGAGCACACCATGATCGACGAGCTTCGTCTCGCGGGTCCGCACGCCTTCGTCGTCAACCAGCGTGCCGCCGATCGGCTTTCCCTCGTACGTCCGTGCCGCCGGGTTCTCGATCACACTGAACGGCCGCGGCAGTACTCGCGACCCGATTTTGTCCAGCATGCCGTTTCCCCGCGCGGCAAACTCCTGAAACATCGGGTTGTCCGACTCCGGCATCCGGTTTGCCGTGAGCCCCGCTCCGAAAATCGCAGCGAACAATTCCGCCGCGGCCCCGCCCTCGAACAGCACCGGCCCGTTGTACGACTGAGCCGGAGCAGTTTCGCGCAGCCGCGTCAGCCGTGTCGCGAAATCTTGAACACGCCGTGTCAGCGCGTCCCGCGTGGGGAGATCGTCCGGTGAGGCCGCGTACATCGCCAGCGCATCGTCCAGCGTCATGCCGTCGGACGTCTGGGTTGACGCCCTGACGTGCACTGAGCCCCATGGAGTGGTACGCGTGAACGCGCTGCCTTCGCTGTTCACATACCAGGACCGAACTCCGCCGCCGGACCAGCTGACGTACGACTCATAGATCTCCGGTGCGCCGCGGAAGGCGGCGGACGCCCCGCGGACCAGTTCTTCCGCTCCTGCCTGGTCGAGCCGCGGCAGCGGGGCGTCGTCCGTCAACGTGACCGGATCTTCGCGCGTGAAATCGGGCAGCTGGTCTCGTCGCGTGCGATTCGCGAGTGCGGTGCGCTTCTGCGCCAACGTCGCCACGGCAAATTTGTACGCGCGATCGGTGGCCAGCCACAGTTGGCGTCGTATCACCGCGTAATCGTCGTCGAGCGGCAGCTCGCCCATGCCCGGCTCAAAATCGTCCATGATCATCGAGAAATGCCGGGGCATGCCAAGGAAGTTCGTGTTGTCGAACGCGTAATCGCCGACGCGCAGCTCGAGCGACAGCCGCCGACTGTGTCCAGCGTCGCTGCTCGTCAGGCTGCCGCGCGATCCGGAGGCATGGACATTCCGGATCTCATCGATGTTGTAAGACAGGAAATAGGGCCGTGGCATCGTGTCGAGCCGGAGCTCCGCCATCGAGCGGGCCAGCTCGTCACGCATGGCGCGGAGCACTACATCGCCGGTGTCATGCCCTGCGGTGATCGGGGGTGGGGGCAGAATCGGCGCGCGCTCCGACGATTTCTGCTTCTTTTGCACCTCGATTTGCGAGACGAGCACGGACGGTGATATCGCGGAGACCGGAACCAGGCCCGATTCCGCGCCGCACATGCCGTTGAAGACCGCGATCTGATCGTCACCCGCCGTGACCTTGCTGAACACGGTGAGCGGTGTGCCGATCAGATCCACGCCACGGACCAGCTCCTCGCGGCCATCCGGGAACACGCGATACACCATCACCGGGATGACCTCAAAGGCGTTCGGAGCTCCTCGCTGCGTGATCGTAAAGCCGCCTTCGATATCGTCGAAGAACAATCCAAAGGGCTTGTGCTGCCGGCGGATCTGATCGAGAAGCTGCTGCTTCAGCTGCGCGTGTGTTCGGGGAGCCGTCACCTGCACGATCAGGTTTGACTGGCGGGCGACGGGAGAGAACCCGACCTGACGTCGCCCATGACCGTTCGAGTTCGAGAATCCCTCGATGGGCATGCGCGACATGAGGAATGTCTTCAGCGCGCCACGCTCGATCACGGCGACGCGACGGGCCCGGACGCCTTCGTCATCGAACCGATAGTATCCCGCGAGGTCGGTATTCCCGAGGCGCTGCAACGTCGGATCGAAGTACACCGAAAACCCGGCTGGCAGCACGGCATCAGTGATGCGGCGCGTGAAGGTTTGTCCTTCGTCTTCGTTCTTCTGCCGGTGTCCCTCGAGACGATGGCCGAGGATCTCGTGGAAGAACACCGCGCTCGCGCGCCCCGACAGGATCGCGGGGCCGGTATAGGGATCGATGACGGGTGCTCGCCGCAAGGCCTGGAGATCGGCGATCATGCGGTCGACGGCCTTCAGGACGATCTGATCGTCGGGAAGGCCCTCGGGCGTTGCCGCGTAGAATGACTCGTACCGCGGCAGCTCCATGCCATCGTCCGCCTTGCTAAAGGCGGCGATCAGGAGCCGATAGCGGGGCTGTGAGGTCTGAATCTCCGTCCCCTCGCTGTTCACGTACCAATGCGTTTCCACGGTCGCGGTGAAGAACGCATTCGCACCGTAGATGTCGCGCTGCCGCGCAAAGGGGGCCGTGTAGCGACGCACCCGCTGCTCCCAACCGCTGCGGTCCACCGTGAGCCGCAGCGGCGGCTCGATGTAGCGCTCCGGCGATTCTCTCGAGAAATCAGGAGAGGAATCCTCCGGCGCGACGCGCAGCCGCGCGTTGGTCCGGGCGTCGCTCAGCTGTTCCACGGCGTGGCGGTAGCGTTGCTGGGTCTCGTTCCACAGCGCCGCCCGGATCGCCATCGGGTCGTCATCGATCGGGACATCGACCGGAGCGTCTAAAAACCTGGAGAAATCAGGGAAGTCGGTGTGCGCCGCGGCGTGCGTGTTGTCGAACGCGTACGAGCCGACTCGCAGCTGCACGTCCAGCGCCCGGCGGCGTTCGTCGGAGCGATCGGTGATCGCGCCGAACGAGCTCGTAACGCTGAACTCCTGAAGTTCAGTGATGTCGTAACCGAGGAAGTATGGAGGCGTTGGACTCGTGCGCAGCGCGTCGAGCGAGCGTCCGAGCTCGGCTTTCATCGCGTCGAGGACGGGGCTGGATTGCTGAGCCGCGACAGGTGATCCCGTCGAAACGGCGACGAAAGCCGCGATTGCCAGCGATTTCCTGATCATACTCCGCCTTTATTTCAGGTATTTGGTCCAGATCAGCACAACGCCGCAGCCGCTAGCCACCTGCTGATATTGCTCTGGGGCGCTGGAGGCCCGCGGATACATCTCGACCCCCACGATGTCCTTCGGCCTGTAGACGTGGAGCTGATCCCAGTCCGACAGGAAGCCGTCGATATAGAGCGCCGCGAGACACCAGCCGCGCCCGCCGACCCCGGGATTCGGGAGCAGCGCCATGAAGTCGGTGTTGCCTTGCCCGCGAACCAGCTGAATCGACGGCAGTGAGCTGAGGACGGAACGCATCGACGCCATTCCCGCGATTTCCGCCTCCCCGCGGTAGTAGCCGAGCCCGCTGCCGGCGCGGCGGCGTTCCTCGAAATCACTCAACATGCGCGACGCCTGCCCCAGCACGCGCACCGGTGCGAGCGTGACCGGAAGCGGGCCCAGCGTCACGGCCAGCCAGGTTGTATCGCCGGGCCGCACGTCCACCGCTTGCCCACGCGGTGCTCGGCCGATCGCCTGCACGTTCACCCACTGCGTCCCCGGCGTGACGCCGCGAATGACGAAGGTGCCGTTGTCATCGATCATCGTGCTCGCGCCCTCGCGCACGGAGACGCGGCCTCCCCACACCGCGGTCTGTTCGACCGTGATTGCCTGCCCGCGCAACACACCGGTCTGGCGCGCGGGCGCGAGCGCCACTATGAGATCCTGCCGCCCGACGCCGCGCGCGCCGAGCTGCAGGTCGATCAGTCCCGACGAGTCGGTCTGCGCGTACGCGCGCAGCGCGATCTTCATGTCGCTCGCCACGCCACACGCGTAGTAGGTGCCGGTCGAGTCAGTTTTCGCGGTGATCGCACGCGGCTGGGTCATCACATTGATCGGATCGGCCTGCACGATGCGCAGCCATTGCAGCAACACGCCGGCGCCGGCGAGGTGATCCTGCGTCTTCGCGTCCTGGACGACGCCGAACACCAGACCGCTGTCGGCGCGGGTCATCAGCTCCTGCCCGCAGCGGCGCCGCCACAACGTGGCGAGCGACGGCGTCGCGACGCTCAACGGTGTCGCGCTCCCGGTGATGTTCACCGGAACGGCGAGCGTGAAGACGCCGGCGGAATCGAGGCCGGGATGGGAGACGAGCAACGTGTAGCGGCCCGCAGCGATGCTGTCGAAATGGAAGCGACCGTCGGAATCGGTCTGCACGTGCTGTTCGCTGCCGCGCACCCAGACATCGGCGCCGCGGAGCGGGCCGTGCAACAGGCTGTCGTAGACCGTGCCTTCGACGGGACGCTGGCCGGCGGCGACCTGTGGCGCGAGCAACAACAGCAACGACAGGCGCATGTCGCTCACAATACGTCGGGATTGTGGAGTGAGACAGGGAAGCGTAGCCACCCTCATGCCTACATCCTACCCCGCTCCCAGCCTGGAGCCCCGGGACCCGCTTCGCTGTTGACACGGCTTTCGCACAGGCTAGCATAGCCACATGCGCTCCCTACCATACGCCTTCGCGATTCTGCTCGGCACCATCAGCGCCTGCGAAAAGCCGGCGCCGAAGGCGGCCGGCGTAGCCGACTTCCACAACCCCGCCGATCCCGGCTTCGCGCAGCAGGCGCCAGACAGTTTCCGCGCCCGCTTCAGCACCACGAAGGGCGACTTCGTCATCGTGGTGCATCGCGCCTGGGCGCCGCACGGCGCCGACCGCTTCTACAACCTAGTGCGCTCCGGTTTCTACGACGGGGTGCGCTTCTTTCGCGTGATCCCCGGCTTCATGGCGCAGTTCGGTATCCACGGCGACACCGGCGTGACGACGGCGTGGCGGGTGCGGACGATCCCGGACGATCCGGTGCGGCACAACAACCTGCGCGGCATGGTGACCTACGCGACCGCCGGGCCCGGCACGCGCACGACGCAAATATTCATCAATTACCGCGATAACATCCGGCTCGACGCGAGCGGATTTGCGCCCTTCGGCCAGGTCGTCGAGGGGATGGAAGTCGTGGACGCGCTGTACGGCGGGTACGGCGAGGGCGCGCCGAATGGGCGCGGTCCGGATCAGTTTCGGGTCAATGTCGAAGGCGAGAAGTATCTCGCCCGTCAGTTCCCCAAGCTCGACAAGATCAACAAGGCTACGGTCGAGTAATCTGCCGGAGCCGTCCCTGTGCCTCGCCGTTGGTTGAATCGCGGCGCACGGCTTCGCGGAATGCGGCGACCGCGGCCGCGGAGTCGCCTTTCATCAGATTGATGTTGCCGCGGAACGTCGCGAGGTTCGACGACGTCGGGAACTGTTCCTCGTTGAGCCGCAGGATCGCGAAGGCCTCGTCGAACTTCCCCGCGCGCCCCAGGCGAAACGCCGCGATGTCCAGTGTCGGCTCCCCGAAATCGTAAGCCGCCCGACCGTAATAGCGCTCGCGCAGCGCACGGTAGGCGCGGGTCGCGGAGTCGATGCCCGCCGTCTGCGCCGTCTCCTGAATCAGCTGCTCGAGCGGCATCGGCCGGCTGACGCCGCGGTGGCACGTATTGCACGTCACCTCGACGTGGCTCGTCATCTGCGCGTGCTCGGGCAGTGTGTCCAGCCGCCGGTTGATCTCTTCGACCATGCGCATCATCTGCCGAGCCGTCAGCTTGGTGCGTTTCTCGTCTTTGGCGAAATCGAACTGGCCCAGCGGCATCCCTTCCTGGCCCACGTGGCAGAAGTGGCAACGCACGCCGAGCGCGCCGGCGAAGTTGCGCATCATCCCGACGACCTGCATCACGGGCGTGTTGCGCGGAATCACTTTGACGTTGATGAGCGAATCGGGGGGGAAGTGGCCGGGAGCCTGGGAAACGAGGGCGGCAGGGGCGCTAAGGGCGGCAAGCGCGGCAAGGAGAAGGCGAGTGTTCATCCCTTAGAGATACGGCTCCTGACCGCAGCCGCCATGGGCGCTCCGAACAGCCCTACCAATCCCTGACCCGGCTTACAAAACTCGAATCCGATCCAGCCGCAACTCGGCGGCCTCATCTCCCACTTCGACTTCGATCGTATCCGGTACCATCAGACCTGCGACGCTGCGATATGACCGGTAATAGACCCAGGTTGTCGCGGTGCCCTTCTCCTTATGGACCATGAAGCGAGCGCCACGCGCCAGGAAAGTTCTGAGCGCGACGAACAGATCCACCGCGGCTTTCGTCGTCCCCACGCGCACGCGCACACAGGGCTCTCCATCGAACAGCTCCAGGCCCTGGACCTTCGCGGCGTCGCGATCCATGACCGATTGACGCGGGAGATCGTAAAGCGCCTGCCAGCGGAGGTTCACGCCGCCGAGCGCGACGGGACTGTCCAGCGTGGCGGGGGAATCGACTGGCGTAATCGAGTCCTGCTGAATGCGACGGGTGCGCGATGTCCCGCTGCCCGTGACGGCATCGAACAGTTCAAACGTCGACTCCCCGCCGTAGGCCGCGATCATGCGCGTCACCAGCACCTCGATCGTCGGTGGCAACGTGACGCCCGCACCGCGTTCCCGGACGAGGCGGGTCGCTTCGGCGAGACCCGCTTCCACCAAGGAATCGACTCCACCCGCGTACGGACCGATCGAGGGCGCAGCCACATCAGGAGGCACCGGATGCTGTTCGATGAGCGGCGTGTACGGATTGGGCACCTTGTCCGTTACCGGATACATGAGGACCGCATCGCGGGTGATGCGCGCGAAGCCCGCCGGAATGAACGCGCCGGCGGTCGGCTCTCCGACCAACCGGGCGAGGCCTCGGGCACGCAGCTCGAACGCAAGTTCTTCCTTCGCGCTCCGCGTCTGCCGGTCGATCAGTGCGACGACCGGTCCGCTGAAGCGCTGCTCCGGCCCGGGCGTCAACATTCGCAGCACATCTCTCACGGCAGACTCGCTGCCGCCGCGTCCGCGCAGATCGAGCAGCAGCGCATCGCTCGACGCGAGCGGGCCTGAGAGGGCCGCTATAAACCCTCCCGCCACGCCCCTGGTATGCATGTACCACCAATGGATGTAGCCGACGCGAACACTGTCTCGTGTCGTGAGCCGAACGCTGGCCCGGGTGGCGTCGAGCGCAGAAAAGAATCCAGGAGAAACTCGGACGGTCGTCGTTTCCCCGGGGACGCGCACGACCCGCAGCTGAAGTGTCGAGCCAAACGAGGCGTGCAGAGCGTACGTCGGGGGGTCGCGCTCGTCCGGAAGGGAGGCGTCATCTTCCCGCCAATCGACATATGGGCTCTGTGATGGCGTTACGCTGTCGATCGCGGCGATCTCGTCGCCGTCCCGAATGCCTGCGACGTAGGCGGGTCCGCCGGTGAAAACCATCGATGCGAAGTAGCGCTCCTGCGAGGTAACGAGCTGCATCCCGAGCATCACATGTCTGTCGCCCGCAAGGTCGTACGCGAGGTCCTCGTATTCCTCGCGGGACAACAGGACGAGGTGTGAAGCGGGAATACGCGTCAGGAGCCGGCGAATCACGTCGCGTTCTTCGGCGGCGGTTGCGGCAGCTACCGCCGCGGGCCGAAACTCATCGGTCAAGATCTTGAGATTGTCACGCACGAATAGCGGGTCGTAATAGCCATCCTGCAGGACTGCGACCACGCTATCGAACATGCGGCCGGGAGGGAGCGGCTGTGGCGGGACGACCGGGGCGGTACGTGGTGGCAAGCAGGCTGCCACCAGTACCACGAGGACCAACCCTCTCAAAGCCCCTTGCTCTTGAGCCATGTCAGGGACGCGTTCGCGACTTCCTTCCACCCACTGTCGACCGTGAGCGAATGGCCACGGTCGGGAAACACCTGATAGTCCGTCACGCTGCGCGACTTGCGGTAGAGCTTGTAGGCCGCGCGCGAGACGCTCTCCGGCACCGTGTGGTCCTTGCCGCCGCCAGTGATCAGCAGCGGCCCGCGCGTCGCCTTCGTGTTCACCTTCGCCGGCGTATTCGGGAAGACGTTGGCGAATGCTGCCTCAAACAGCGGCTTGCCCGGCGCCGGAATGTGATACTTCGCGTGCAGGCCGTTCGACTCCTGCTCGGACACGGCGTTGCCGAATCCGAAGTGAAACTGCTTCAGCGTCTGCGAGACGGCGCGTTTGTAATTGAATGGGTTGCCGAGCACCGGAAATGCGCTCTTGAGCTGCGCCAGCGGCAGGGGCAGCACGCCGCGGATCTGCGCGGGATCGAGCGCGACCGCCGCCGACGCGAGACCCATGCCGAGCAGCTTCTGCGCAACAAGTCCACCGAATGAATGGCCGATCACGATCGGCTTTGCGGGTAGTGTGCGAATAATCTTGGCGTAATGTTCGACGACGTCATCGATACCGACGTTGGCGAGGCGCTCGGGGTGCGCATTCGATTCCGCGACGCTGGCCGGTTCGCCGGGCCAGCCCGGCGCGATGGGATCGTAACCCGCAGCCCGGAACAGCTCGACCCACGGTTTCCAGGAATCGGCGTGTAACCAGAGTCCGTGGATGAAGACGACGGGCGTGGGCATCGGATCCTCGTACGGAGACGGGAAGAGACGGTAAGAGACGGTAAGGGACGGTAAAGGTCAACTACACCCGTACCGTCCCTTGCCGTCCTGTACCGTCTCTTACGGTCGTTCTTCAGCGAGAGACGCTGCTGCTCGCTGATCCGATGATGACCTCGCCCGTCGTCAGTCCGGTGAGCGCATCCTGCAGCACCACGTGAATCATATTCACTGTCATGCCCCAGGACGTAACACCATCCCCCGACGGGACCTGCTCGTTGAGAACCGCGTAGCCCACACCCGGTAGAGCGACCTGCGTATTGGGAGCGACGTCGGTAGTTACGGGAACTCCGTTCACGACGAGGTTCGTAAAGCCGGAACCCGTGGCGTCATTGCCGCCCGTGAACTGACCAAAGTAGCTCGTCGCCACCGCGGTCACGATGTCGGCGGTAATTGCGCCGCCGGCCGCACTAACGTTCTCAACTTCGGACGTGCTCTGCGCACCCGTCTTCTTGTTGTCGACTGCCCCAGTCGTCACGGCGTTGAGCCACCGCCCGTCCACAGCACCTGCCACCGAAAAGGCGTCCGCCTGCCCAGTGGCCATACCGCCGGTGCTGGGTAAGCTCGCCACCGGTGACTGCGATACGATCCCGGCCACGTTCACGTACGTCCCGAACGCGTTGCCGGTCACACTTTGCGCCTGCACCGCTCCTGCGAGGAGGGTGAGCGCTGATAGGATTTTGAGAGCCATTGTCGTTCTCCTCGAGCGCTCAGATGTTGCCCGTCAGGCGATGCTGCTGAATGTTGCCGCCCGACAGGATGCCGTGGCGCGAATACACGCCGATCGTGATCGCGATGTGGTCGTTCCCTACCCCCGGCTCGTCCACGTCACAGGCGTGACGCACCTCGAACGGGACGTTATCAAAAGTCTGGCCGTCCCGGGTCTTCACCCGACCAAATCCGCCGAACCGCCCACACCGCGAATCACCAGCGGTTTCGTCGTTGGTCGTCGTGAAAAACGTCACGGTGCCGTGGAAGGAGAATCCGCCGCCAAACTCGGCGGGATTGTGCTCCTGCCATTCGAGGTTGCCGCTGCCATCAGTCGGCGGGCATGCGCTGGTGGGGCGCGCCTGAAACCCGAACGTCGCGAAGTCATGTGATTCCGGCGTGCTTTTGGCGAAGCCCAGGTGATCACGCTGGTCTATCCGCCCGCCGCCGGTGAGCCGAAAGTTGGCGCAGCCGCCGCCTCCTTTTGGCGGGGGAAAGCCCCCGGCGGTGATGCTGCCTGGTGAGCTCGCCGTGTCCTGACACGCGACCGCCACCAGAATGGCCGCGATCGCGCCGAGCGCCAGCGAGAGATGCCTCCCCTTGTTCATGTGGACACCCCGTTTCTTTCGATGTGCATGTTGCGAGAGCGCTACGCAGAAACCACACATAGAAAAACGCAAAGCCGGTGCCAGCACTCGTGTGCTGCGACACCGGCCGTTGTTGATTCTGCGCTTCGGGCGCGCGCGAAACGATGTGTCGCGCGCGAAACGATGTGCCGCGCGCGCCACACGTGCGGGATTAGTTGTGCTGCGTCTTCGTCATGATGGCCGTGAGTTCAGCGGGTGAGAGCGCGTCCGACAATCCTGGACCGGATGCCTGCTTCACATCGCTCGGAATCGTGATGGCGGCCTCGCCCACATTGTTCGTGTAATCGCTCTCGGCGAACATGTGACAGAAGCCGTCGGCGTCGCGCGGCCGCGCGGCGTCGCCGTCACCGCAGGTGAACGGTGGATTGACGGTGACCCGGAGGACGTAATCCCCCGGCGTAACCGGCGTGGCAGGCTCGTCGAGCACGAAGAACTGGCCGTCCAGCACGCGATTGTAGGAGTCAGCCCACCCTGCGCTGATCCCTTGATAGCCGGGTGACGATCTGGTACCGCAGGTGTCGTAGGTGCGTTTGCCGGGCGCCGGGCCGTCGGGGCCGGCGGCGGGCGCTACGTCCACCATGCAGAACCCGCGCTTCGCCGCCTGCACCACCGCCCCGGTCTCGACCGAGATCAGCTCGTAAGTCGCGTAGTGTCGGAAATGGTAGTGATCGTGACAAAGGGCGAACTCGAACATGCCGTCGTTCGCGGCGACGTGCTCCAGCGGGTCGCCTACGAAGACGTCGGCGGTGCCGATGTTCGGCGTCGTGGCCGTGAAGCGCAGCACGCGATGGGTCCCGGGACTCACGCCTCCTTCAATCACGCTACACTGGCTCGCGTCCTCGACCCGAATGAGCCAGGAATGGGCGAGCTTCTTCGCATCGACGGTCAGATCGGGGAGGCCATCGAGGTCGGGGACGTTGCCGGTGGAGGCGAAGGAGGGATTAGGGCCCGCCGTTGTCCGCTCGACGCTGTTGCAGGCGGTCGCGAGCACCGCGGCGCAGACGACCAGGAAGATGTACGAACGCATCACAGGCTCCTCTGGGGGATACCAGAGGGGGTTGCAAGCTCCATGCGCGACTGTTGAGCGGAAAGATTAGGGCCGAGCGCACCCGCTGGCCCAAGCCGCGTGGCGGCGTTGCAACACTTCTAGCGCGACGATGCGACTGATTCCGCTCGGTACCCGAGTCTGATCCATACGACCCACAGTGAGATGTTGAGGAGCAGGCCGAGCGCGGGTCGGACGAAGGCCAGCCCGGTCGCGGTCAGGTAGACGAGTGGACCCCAGAAGTACGCCCTCCGCACTTTGGCCACCGTTGCGGCGGTCACTTCGGCATGTAGCAAGCGGCCGCGCACCATCGTCTCGAACAAGAGGTTCCAGGTGAGGCTGTTCGCGACGAACATCGCGCAGTAGAACGCCGCTGCCGGTTTTGCCTCCGTGGTCGCGAGGTTCGCCGCCAGGACCGCGGTCGGAAACGGGACGACCGTCACGGTGAGCAACAACAACCCGTTGGCGAAGAGAAAGGGATAGTTGACGCCCCGCACCATGCGCAGCAGCTCGTGATGATTCACCCACTCGATCAGAATGACCACGAAGCTCATCAGGAACGCGATGTACGACGGCCAGAGCGCAAGCAGGCCGCTCCACAGTCCGTGGTCACCGTGCGGGACGCGAATCTCGAGGATCAGGAGCGTGATCGCGATGGCGAAGACGCCGTCGCTGAAGGCTTCGACGCGGCTGGGACTCTCAGTCATGCTCACAAAGATGCTTTTTCCGGGTAGATTCTGCACACACACAACAAGTTGGGTTCATGCATCGCGCCACGCGTACGGTCACACTCGCCCTCATCGCCGCCGGACTGGCCGCGTGCAGCGGCAACTCCAGCGGCCCCGACGCCGGCTTCGAGTGTCTCGGCCAGGCGCTCCCCACGATCGCGCCCCCGCTCGTCAACGTCACGGGGAGAATCACAGCCAATGTCCTCTCACCTAGGGCGTTGCGCGGCGCCTATGTTTTCGCGTTCCGCACTGGTGACACGACGACGCTGGCCGCCGACACGAGCGACACCTCCGGCGCATATAGCTTGGCGATCACGACAGGCGGCACCCCCGTGAACGGGTATGTGCGCGTGACCGACAGTACGCACCTCTCGACCTATGCCTATCCCGCTGTCCCGCTGGCCACCGACGCCATCGATAACGTGCTCATGGTCACGAGCTCGGAGTTCTCATTGCTCGCGTCCTCAGCGGGCGTCAACCCGGTCCCCGGCGATGGATTCGTTGGTGTGGTCGTCAAGAATTGCGCGGGCACACCGATCGCCGGCGCGACAGTCACGAGTTCGCCCGCCGGCACCGTGCGCTACAATGCGGGCGGCGTACCGAGTTCGTCGGCGACGTCCACGGCGTCCGACGGCGTCGCCTACATCGCGAATGTCACGGCGGGCAACGTGACGGTGCAGGCGAACGCGAGCGGCCACACGCTGCGCCAGCACGTCGTGAATGCGCGGGCGGACGCGATCACGCTGACGGAGATCCAGCCCTAACGTTCAGCCACGACCACTAGCTCGGGACACCCGTCCACGACGGGCCCCCGCGCGAAGTCGCCGTACATCTCACGCACCCGGAACCCGGCGCGCGCGAGTAAATGCCGGAGCTCGGCCGCCAGGTACCAGCGCATCTCGAAGGCCTGGACGTACCGGTTGCCGTCGACGTAGTAGATCAGCTCCGACTCGCTCACCTGATCAACCCACCGTACGCGCGCGACGCGCCACGCACGCCGGAACGTGCGGCCGTCGGGGAGCCGCTGCTCCGGCGTGTCCTCCCGTTCGATGCCATCCGCCTCCACCAGTTTCGCAAAGTAGGGATTGAACACGTCGAACACGAACCGCCCGGTGGGCCCGAGATCACGCGCGATGACCGCGAGGAAGCGCAGTTGATCGTCCACGGTCGTGAGATGTTGGA
>Ga0209056_10002189_pt1 | contig 21225 bp, 15 predicted proteins | sample GraSoiAngelo_114_FD_185876 | JGI IMG/M metagenome (GOLD analysis project Ga0209056, IMG submission 185876) | Grasslands soil microbial communities from the Angelo Coastal Reserve, California, USA - 14_0903_13_40cm (SPAdes) (version 2) | ecosystem: Environmental > Terrestrial > Soil > Grasslands...
GGCAGCACCAACTGGACCACCTCAGGGCTCTGCACCCAGGCGAACAATGCATTGATCATTTCCGATGACAATATCGCGCGAAATTTTCTGGATGCCTGGAACCGCCTCAAGGCCGCCGGAAACGACTACACACCCGCTCTCGTCCAGGGCAATTCCACCGCCAGCGCTTCTCCCATCGATGGCTGCAAAGTTACGCCGTGGTTCGTGAAGACCTCGGCCGCCCAGGACCTCCAATACGCGCGCAAGCTCATCAACGCTGCCAAGGAAGGCATCCTCTTCCTATTCTTCAATCCCGGAACTTTCCAGCAGGACCCCACGCACTGGACGCTGCTTCAGAACATTCTTGAGCGCCACAACCAGCAGGGTTCCAACTACAACCCCAACTTGTATTTCCGCGGCGTCGTCAACCAGGACATTCCCCAGCTGACAAAGCCAGGCGCGCCGCAAACGGGCCAAAAGCAGCCGGACGCCGCGCTCGACCCCACCACCGCGGTCCAAAACCCGGTCACCCTGTTCAATAATGCCATCGAGCCGCCGCTGCGCCTGAGTCACGATGTCCTCGTGCCCAGGAACATCAAGGAACAATTCGACACCTGGGAACAGGAACTCCTCGGCGCCAGCATGGTCAACATCCACAGCAAGGTCATCGTGCTCGATCCGTTCGGCGAAAATCCCGTGGTGATGACGGGCTCGCACAACCTCGGCTTCAAGGCGTCCAACGCAAATGACGACAACCTGGTCATCATCGAAGGCAACGCTCCCCTCGCCGCCGCCTACGCCATCAACATCATCGCCATCTACCAGACCTATCGCTGGAACAGCTACGTCGAAGCCCACCGCAAAGACCCCAAGGTGTGGCATGGCCTGGTGGACAACGACCAATGGCAGGCCGGTTATCTCACCGGCGATGAGCTCGCCGAGCTCAAATTCTGGCTCGGCGACGAGGCGGCCGAAGCTGCCGTTGCCGCCGCTGCTACAGGCCCAGTTGTCGTTTCGGCTCCGACCGCACCATTGACTGCGCCTTCTCCCGTTCGCCAGCGGGCCCACGCGGTCTCCACACGCGCTGCGCACGGGGCTAAAGCACGGGGTTAGGTCCGCAAAGCCCCGGGGCCAGGGCCAAACCTACGAAGATTAAGATTGCCGGCGATACGCGCCGTCACCAAAACAAGCAAGAGTAAGAGTAAAGGAGCGAACGCTGGCCGATACTTTCGTTCCTAACTCCAAGCATTCGGCTATCGCCGAAACCAAGCGTTATACGCATATAAATCTCGATTCCAAAAAGACCGCAGTGGTGAAGCTCGAAGGCTTTGCTGACAATTTGGCGACAGGTGAGCCCTCGATTGCAGCAAATGGGGCAGGGACTGTCACTAGAAAGAGCTATAAGGTACAATCTCGCAAGCAGTTAGTTTTGGAGAGGTGGCAGAGCGGCTGAATGCGGCGGTTTGCTAAACCGTTGTAGGGGCCAAAACCTCTACCGGGGGTTCGAATCCCCCCCTCTCCGTATCCTACTTGGAAGCGCGCCGCATCTTTCATGGCCTCGCGGCTTATCCAATCAGCTCAGCGGCTGAACCGATTCCATCAATGCGAAAAACCCTTCGGCGAGCGTGGGATGGATATAAACCGCGCCTTTCAACAACGTGTAGGGAGCATCGGCCAGAATGAGCGCGCCGAGGATTTGAACGAGTTCGCCCCCCTCGCTCGACAAGATGGACGCGCCGAGGATTCGATCGTTCGACGCGTCCACAATGATTTTCATCAGGCCGCCAGTTTCGTTGCGCTCGATGGCGCGAGCGACGCGGCTCATGGGAATCTTGCCGACTTTCAGCTTGTAGCCCTTGGCACGAGCGGCTCTCTCCGTAAGGCCGACACCGCCAAGTTGCGGGTCGGTGAACACCGAGTACGGCACATAGCGTTTGTCGGTGGATAAGTTCTTTCCTTCGATCAAATTGGCGTAAACAATCTGGTAGTCGTTGTAAGAGATGTGTGTGAATGCGGGTCCGCCCTTCACATCGCCCAGTGCCCAGACGCCCGGAACATTGGTCTCGAGGCGGCTGTTCACCTTGATATACCCACGCGTGTCGCGTTCCACCCCGGCTTTCTTCAGACTCAAGTCTTCCGTATTCGGGACGCGGCCGGTAGCGACAAGGAGATGGGAACCTACAAGGGTAGAAGCGCCCTTCGGGCCCTCAATCGTCAGGACGACTTGTCCGTCCGTTTTTTGAACGCGCGTCGTCCGGGTGTTCAGCGCGAAATGAATGCCCTCCGCTTCGAGGATCTTTCGCAGTTCGCCGGAAACTTCCGGGTCCTCGCGTGGCAGAATCTCGTCGCGGTGATGGATGACTGTCACGCGGCTGCCGAAGCGCCGGAACATCTGCCCGAACTCGAGGCCGATGTACCCTCCGCCAATCACCAGCAGGTGATCGGGGACGTCGTTCAACTCCATGATGGTGGCGTTTGTAAGATAGCCGGCCGTTTCAAGTCCCTCGATGCCGGGAATGGCGGGACGCGTGCCCGTATTGATGAAGATTCGCTCAGATTCGAGCGTCTCGCCGCCGACGGCGAGGCTGTGTGGACCGGTGAAGCGCGCCTGCCCGCGATAGAGACGCAAGTTCGGGCGCTCGTCCACTCGGCCCTGCTGTCCGGAGCGGAAGCTTTCTACGATCCGATTCTTGCGCGCGACAATCGCGGGCAAATCAACGGTTACGCCATTTGTTTTCACGCCCCAGCGCGATGCGTTGCGCGCATAGTAGGCGACCTGGGCGGAAGCGACCATCGTCTTCGTCGGCGTGCAACCGGTGTTGATGCAGGTCCCGCCCAGGTGCGCCTTTTCGATTAGAGCCATCTTCCAGCCGTAGTCGGCGAGTTTTTGCGAGAGTGGATTGCCAGCCTGGCCCGAGCCGATGACGATTGCGTCGTATTTCATTTTCTAAAGGCTCCTTCACACGTGAAATGAGTGTGATATCTTACTGGCCGATTCCAGCGCCCCAAAGTTGCACCGAAAGATGCAGGGCTGGTTGTTGTGATGATGAAGCTTGGCGCAAAAAAACGCGCTGTGCCCTCGCCTGTCGCGAATTGAGTTCGGCGGCCAATAGCATCCCGATTCGCCTCGGCCCTTTCTTCCGTTATCAGGTTTACGAAGGACGCGGCAAAACCTCCAAAGGTTCTTTCATCGGAAGAGGCGGATATTTTAGCGGCACCGACTGCGCGCAGAACAGGGGAGTGTGGTCAAGAGGAATACGCCGCTCATCCGCCTACGTCGGGGAGACAAATATGAACGCCAAGACAGAACCTGTTTCCGAAAGACAAAAGCTCGCGCCGATTTTGCGCCATCCCGATGCAATTCATTGTGGGCGAGACATTGCCGGAGACCTTCTGGCGGCGGAACAACGCGAATGGCTCGTCACGAATGGCATCGGCGGTTTTGCTTCCGGAACGGTGGCCGGAAACCTGACACGCCGATATCACGGCTTGTTGTTCGCGGCCCTCAAGCCCCCCTCGGGGCGCACGCTGCTCGTCGCCAAGCTCGATGAGACGGCCGACTACGACGGAGAGTCATACGCGCTTGCGGCGAATCGCTGGGCCGGGGGCGCAATCGAACCGCAAGGTTTCCGAAACATCGAATCTTTTCGCCTGGACGGGACAGCGCCCGTTTGGAACTTCGCTTGCGGCGATGCGCTCATCGAGAAGCGTATCTGGATGGAGCAGGGGTCGAACACGACCTACGTCCGGTATGGACTCGTGCGCGGCAGAGCGCCCGTCGAACTGACACTCAAGGCGTTGGTCAATTACCGCGACTACCACTCGACAACGCATGCTGGCGATTGGCATATGGAGGTCAGCCAGGTCGAGAGCGGATTGCGCGTGCTGGCTTACGAGGGCGCCGCCCCGTTCTACCTTCTTAGCCAACGCGGCACCGGCGAGTCTGCACATGATTGGTTCCGGAATTTCGATCTTGTGCTTGAGCGCTACCGCGGTTTGGACGATCACGAGGACCATTTACATGCCGGAACTTTTCGTGCGGTGGTCGCACCCGGGGAATCGGCAACCATTGTTCTGACAACGGAGGCCACTGCGGGATTCGATGGTGAGTCGGCTTGGGGAAGGCAAGCCGCCCACGAACAAACCTTGCTCGATCGCTGGCGTGCAGCGCAGCCCCAAGTCTCGGAGGAATCGCCCGCGTGGATAAAGCAGTTGGTCCTTGCTGGCGGCCAGTTCATTGTGCGACGGCCTCTACCGGAGGATGCCGAGGCACTCTCCATGATTGCCGGCTACCATTGGTTCTGCGATTGGGGGCGCGACACGATGATCGCGCTGCCCGGCTTGACGCTGACGACCGGGAGGCCGGAAGTTGCCCGCAAGATCCTCAGCACCTTCACTCGGTTCGTGGAGCGCGGCATGTTGCCAAATGTATTTCCTGACACCGGCGAGACCCCGGAGTACAACACCGTAGACGCAACCCTCTGGTATTTCGAAGCGCTGCGGCAGTACTGGGAGGCCACTCGCGACGCTGAGTTTCTTGATCGCTTATATCCTGTCCTCGCAGAGATCATTGACTGGCACGTCCGGGGGACGCGCTTCAACATCCACGTCGATCCAGGCGATGGCTTGCTCTTCGCCGGCGAGCCAGGTGTCCAGCTCACCTGGATGGACGCAAAAGTTGGCGACTGGGTGGTCACGCCCCGCATCGGCAAGCCGGTCGAGGTAAACGCTCTCTGGTACAACGCTCTGCACTCGATGGCAAAGTTTGCGAATGCGCTGGGCAAAGATGCGGCGGCTTACGCAAGCATGGCCGAGCGAGTCCGGGAAGGTTTCCAGCGTTTCTGGAGCGATTCGGCGCGGTGTTGCTTCGACGTGATTGATGGCCCCGATGGGAACGATTCGTCGCTGAGGCCCAATCAGATATTCGTGGTCTCCTTGCCCGAAAGTCCTATTAGCCCAGAGCAGCAGCGAGCGGTCGTGGACACTTGCTCACGCCACTTGCTCACATCACACGGCTTGCGTAGCCTGTCGCCGGGCTCGCCACAATATCGCGGACACTATGGTGGCTCTCCGCGTGAGCGCGACGCCTCCTATCATCAGGGCATTGCGTGGGGATGGCTATTGGGGCCGTTCGCGCTCGCGCATCTGCGCGTGTATAAGGACGCAGAGCTCGCCATGTCCTTCCTCAGGCCCATGGCCGACCAATTGCGAATCCACGGGTTAGGCACTCTAAGCGAAATCTTCGACGGCGACGCGCCCTTCGCCCCGCGGGGCTGCATCGCCCAGGCATGGACTGTTGCGGAGGTGCTTCGCGCCTGGACTGCTCTGGCGACTGTCTCGGGGGATTCCAAAACGCCGACAGCTCGCGGATAAGGCCTTTGCAGTTCAATTGCTGCGACGTTGTTTGAAGTGCTGAAGCTGGAGGTGACAGCCGGAGTGCGACGCAAATTATTGACGTTTCAAGGAAACCAGAGTGACGGCTTCGCCGGAGCGTAATACAGGTCCAGGCTCAGCTTGCCGCCTCCGCGAATTTCTCGAAAAACTTCTTGATCATCATCTTGGCCGTTCCATCGATCAGGCGCTGGCCCACGGCCGCGATGGTGCCCCCCACCTGCGCCTCGCCTTCATAGGAGACCTCGGTACCTCCGTCGGCCGCACGGAGCTTCAGCAGACCCTCGCCTTTCACGAACCCGATGCGTCCCGCGCCCTCGACCACCAGCCGGAAACTCAAAGAAGGAGTCTGATCGGTGATGCGCACGCGGCCCTCGAAAGCGCCGGAAAGACTCGCCAGCGCCATCTGCATCTTCATGCGATATTCGCCTTCGCCGGTTTTTTCAAGCCCTTCGCAACCAGGAATGGCGCGCGCCAGGACTTCGGGATCCTGCATCATCTGATAGGTGCGTTCCGGGGGAAGCGGCAGAGTATAAGAGCCGGAAATCTTCACGCCGTCCTCGCGAGCGCTGTCATCAGCGCCCGCGCCGCATGAACGACCGCCAAATGCCGCCGGTATTCGGCCGAGGCGTGCAGGTCGGAGTTCGCATCGACACCCTTCGCGACCAGCGCCGCGGCGTTCTGAATCTCCGTGGCCGAACCCAATTTGCCTTCAAGCGCCTTTTCAGCGGTGGCCGCACGATAGGGGCGATTCGAGAGCCCGGTCACGCCGATGCGCACGAGAGCGATATTTCCAGCCTTCTTCCGAACCCGCGCGGCAATGCCGACAATCGCGAACCCGCTCGCCGGATGGAACATCTTTTGATAGCTCGTCCCCGTGCCGGCGGCTTCGACAGGCACAATCACCTCGCGGATAATCTCATTCGGTTGCAGCGCAGTCGTGAAAGCGTCCACAAAGAAATCGGCCGCGGCCACAATGCGGTCCGATTTTGCCCCCTTCAGCGCCAGCTTTGCCTCGAGGGCCTGGAGCGCGGCTGGATAATCGGCCGCCGGATCGGCATGCGCCACGCTGCCTCCGATGGTGCCCATGTTGCGCACCTGCACATCCCCGATCGCCGCCGCGGTCTCGGCCAGCAGCGGACACTTCTTGCGAAGAATCGGCGAGCTTTCGATCTCCGCGTGCGTCGTGGTGGCGCCGATGTGCAGTGTGCCGTCCGTTTCGCGAATGTAGTTCAGGTCTTTCAGCTTGCCCAGGTCCACCAGATGCTCGGGCGCGGCCAGCCGCAGCTTCATCATCGGAATCAGGCTCATGCCGCCGGCCAGGGGCTTTGCTCCGGCCGCCAACAAGAGCAGCGCTTCATCGAGCGTTTTCGGCGCGGTGTACTCAAATTTTTGCGGAATCATTTCAGTTTCCCCCTGCAATCAGCTTCCAGATCTTTTCCGGCGTCAGCGGCATGTCAATGTGTCGAACTCCCAGCGGCGAGAGCGCATCCACCACAGAGTTGACTACGGCGGGCGAACACCCGATCGTGCCCGCCTCGCCCACACCCTTGACGCCCAGCGGATTCACCGGCGAAGGAGTGGTCGTGTGGTCGTTTTCAATCCAGGGCATCATGTGCGCTCGCGGCACGGCGTAGTCCATCAACTCGCCGGTGACAAGCTGGCCGTTGTCGTCGTACACGGCTTGCTCCCACAGCGCTTGGCCGAGCCCCTGCGCCACGCCGCCGTGCACCTGCCCGTCGACAAGCAGCGGATTGATCATGTTGCCGCAATCGTCCACGGCGACGTAGCGGCGGATCTTGATCTGGCCGGTCTCGCCGTCGATGTCGCTCACAACGATGTGCGCGCCGAACGGGAAAGTGAAATTCGGCGGCTCCCAGAAGCGCGTCGCGAGCAGCCCGGGTTCGGTTTCCGGCGGCAGCTTCAACGCCCGGTAGCTCGCCCCGGCGATTTCCTGGAGCGACTTGCTCTTTCCCGTTCTGTTGCAGGTCACCTGGCCCGCGGAAAATGTGACGTCCTCGGACTCCAGCAGCATCGCGCCGAATTTCTTGATCTTCGCCTTGAGGTCCTGCAGCGCGAAATAGAGCGCCGTGCCGCCGATCGCCGTGGCGCGGCTGCCGAAGGTGCCGATACCGTACTGCACGATCGCCGTGTCCCCGCGGATCACCAGCACGTCGTCAAGACCAACGCCAAGCTCGTCGGCAGTGATTTGAGCGAACGTGGTTTCCTCGCCCTGGCCATGCGGACAAGCGCCGGTCATCACGGTCACTTTGCCCGAGGGTTCGATCTTCACCGTGGCGCTTTCCCACCCGCCGGCGGGCGTGGCCGGTGACGGACCGATAGCGCAGATCTCGCCGTACGTCGAAATGCCGATGCCCATCCACTTTCCTTGCTTGCGCGCCTCGATCTGCTCTTGGCGCAGCTTCTGGTAGCCGACGATCTCGAGCGCCTTCTTGAGCGGCGCGGCGTAATCGCCCGAGTCGTACATGAGCCCGGTTGCGGTTGCGTAAGGGAACTCGTCCTTGCCGACGAAATTCTTGAGCCGGATTTCGGCTGGATCCATCTTCAGCTCGTCTGCCAGAAGATCGACCATGCGCTCGATGCCGTGAGTCGCCTCCGGGCGTCCGGCGCCGCGATAGGCGTCGGTCGGCATGCAGTTGGTGAACACACCCACGATGTCTGCGCGAACGTTTTTTGTCTTGTAAAGGCCGGGCATCATGAGGACGCTGAGCGTAGGGATTGCCGGCGTCAGCAACTGGTGGTAGGCGCCGAGGTCTTGAATGATCTTGAGCTTGATGCCGAGAATCGTGCCGTCGCGCTTCGCCGCCACTTCGTAATAGTCCACGTGGCCGCGGCCGTGGATGGTGCAAAGGAAATTCTCACGGCGCGATTCGATCCACTTGACGGGCTTGTTGATCTTCATGGCCACGAAGCCCATCAGCGCCTCTTCAGCGTAGACGTTCAGCTTGCTCCCGAATCCACCGCCGACCTCGGGCGTCACCACGCGCATGCGGTTTTCCTCGAGACTCAGCATCTGCGCCACCAGCGTACGCACCAGGTGCGGGATTTGCGTCGACGTGTACAGATTGAGCTGCCGGTCGGCTCCGCGCCATTCCGCCACCACACCACGCGTCTCCAGGGCCATGGGGATCAGGCGCTGGCTGGTCATGCGTTGCTTGACCACGAGGTCGGCTTCCGCAAACGCTTTGTCCACGTCACCGCCTTCCTGGTGAAAGGTGAACGCGGTATTGTCCGGCCACTCGGGGTGCACGGCCGGAGCGCCCTTGGCCAGCGCTTTCTCCGGATCGGCCACCGCTGGCAACACGTCGTAATCCACTTCCACAAGGTCCGCGGCGTCCCGAGCGAGATAGCGGTCCGTCGCTACCACCACAGCCACCGGATGCCCGACGAAGTACACGCGGTCGGTCGCCAAAACATGATGGTGCGGAACGCGCAACCCCGGCAGCGATGCTCCGCACGGAACCGGCCCGACGCGCTCGGTGTCCTTGCCCGTGTACACCGCCACTACACCGGGCGCCGCCTCCGCCTGCTTGGTTTTGATCGAGCGGATCCTGGCCGCTGCATGCGGGCTGCGCACGATGACCGCGTAGTGCATGCCCGGCATCTGGATGTCCTCGACGTAGGTGGCCGTGCCGGTGATCAGTCGCGGGTCCTCACGCCGGCGGACGCGCTTCCCGACGAAGGTTTCGGTTTGCGTCATCGTGGTCGCCATTGTCGCCTCCTACTTTCCCGCCCCGGCCGCGGCGGCTTTCACTGCATTTACGATGTGCTGATACCCGGTGCAACGGCAAACGTTGCCTTCCAGGCCGTGGCGGATCTCTTCTTCGGTGGGTTTTGGAGTGCGGTCCAGAATCTGCTTCGACGCCATGATCATCCCGGGCGTGCAGAAGCCGCATTGCAGGCCGTGCTCATTCCAGAATGCTTCCTGCACTGGATGGAGCTTGCCGTCTGTGGCCAAGCCTTCAACCGTGACGACGCTTGCGCCGTCGGCCTGCACAGCGAACATCGTGCAGCTTTTGACGGCCTTCCCGTTCAGCTCGACCGTGCAGGCTCCGCAAAGCGATGTCTCGCAGCCCACGTGCGACCCGGTCAGTCCCACGACCTCGCGCAGATAATGGATGAGGAGCAGCCTCGGCTCCACGTCGTGGGAATAGCTTTTTCCGTTGATCGTGACTCTGATCTTCATGGCGATCTCCAGGGCGGGGAAAACTCCGGTGGTGGGTGAAGATACCAGAATTCAGGGCTAAAGGAAAAGGGCCTTCCAGTTCCGGCCCCGGGTCAGTTTCCGAGTGCCCCGTCACTCGGGCACAATCGCCAAGGTGTCAGATGACCACATCTCCGGTTTGCCAACCAGATCGGCATGGGGGCAGTGGTTGCGCGCTGACCCCTGCCACACCACCGTGCGTGCGGGTCTGTACACGGCGGTTCGAGATGATTAACAGAAACTTGCTGGTCCGTATTTCCCTCGTTTCCGCATCATCGCTGCTGCTTCCGTTGCTGAGTTTAGCTCCCACGTTGTTGTTGCACGGATCCCGTGCGTGCAACGACCCAGAGCGACGCTTGCTTAAAGTGCCGATTTAGCGATGTGACGAGCCTTAACGGATAGAGATCAGCGCAACAGACGATGTGTGCAAGAATTCGCCGGCGTTGCGAACGGGACAGTCGCTCCTCATAGAGAAGGACCTCGTCATGATGTTTGGGATCCTCGGGCTTGGCCCGGAGAAGCTCCCGCTCCAGTCCACGGTCGCCCTGAGCTAGGATTCTCATACAAGCAACTCGAACGCGTTCGTGCTCGGCCCATTTTTCACGCAGGATTCAGATTAACTCATTGGAACCCGAATGATCTGCCATTGTTGATCCGTGGCGGAAGCGGGCCGATCATCGAAGCAGCTGTCCTTCGTCGAAAGGCAGGCCATGAAACGCTACTTATCGGTGGTCTTGTTTGGACTCGTATCCGCTTCGGGAACGCTGGCACAGCCCAATCTGGTCAAAGTTCGGGTCCGGGTGATCCTTGTGGATCAAGAACTCAATCAGAAACCGGTGCCATTTTTCGTGGTGTCGCTCAAGAGCGGGGCAAGGGCCGCGGAGGTGAAGACTAGCCTAGACGGAACCGCGGAAGCACAGCTTCCGCCGGGGCGGTGCACGGTTTCGTCGCCGAAGCCTGCCGAGTTGGGAGGTAGGCGCTTTTCTTGGAATATTCAGGTATCGCTTTCGGGCGCCGAGCGGAACATTGACTTAACCAATGACAACGCCAAAGTGGAGGAGACTGCTGCTCCGGCATCGTCTGCAAAGCCCGCCGCCAATGACCTCACCGAACAGTTCAAGCGACTGAAGAACACCGTGGTGACCGTGAGGAGCGAATCGGGGCACGGCACGGGATTCTTCGTGGACGGGAAGGGGCTCATCCTGACCAATCAGCACGTCGTGGGCAATTCGGAGTATTTGGCCGTGCAGTTTGACCGGACGCACAAAATCGTGGCCAAGCTGATTGCCGCCGATCCCCAGAAGGACGTCGCATTGCTGTCGGTGAACATGGCTGCCCTGCCGAACGCTTCACCCGCACCGCTGTATAGGCCCGGAGCTGGCAGGACTCCGGTCGAGGAAGGCGAGCGGGTGTTCACCATCGGCAGCCCGCTCAGCCTCGATAAGATCATCACCACCGGCATCGTCAGCAAGGTCGAGCCGCACACCATCATGTCGGACATCAACATTAACCCGGGAAGTTCAGGCGGGCCGCTGTTCAACGGAGCGGGCCAGGTTATCGGGTTGACTACCTTCGGCACGCGCGGAGAAGGCGGGCCGGGCGTGTCGGGTATCGTGCGTATTGAGGAGGCACTTGCGCTGCTCGAGCAGAATCGCGCGAAAGTTAGGGGCACTCCGCCGCCGGGTGCGCTCCTTCCGGTCGAGCCTCTGACGCCTTATCCGATCGAAGGGCTCAAGGAAGCGTTGCGGGCGGAAAAATACGATGCACGCCCGTACTATTTCGCCGCCGGAGATTTCAATATCGCTCTTTCCACACCTCCTCTGGATTACCGGGAGCAGGAGGAGAGGCGGCTGCAGGCCGAGCGCGAGCATCAGAAGCGCAACAAGAAACAACAAAGCGCGGACGGAAGCACTGGCGATTCCGATGCGCCGAAGGAGTGGGAAGAAGAAGCCGGCGCGCATCCAGCAGTATTCGCAATATATGTGATGCCGAAGGCCAAGGAAGGGTTCGGATCAGCGTTCGGCCGCTCGCTCAACCCAAACTCGGCTGCAAAACTCAAGTTCAAGACCGATTTCCAGACGATGAAGCTGTTTTGTGGAGACAAGGAAGTGCGGCCGATCCATCCTGGGAGGGTTCCGGTGACGGTGTCGGTCCGAAACCGGGTGGTAAAGATGGAAGATTCCACCTACAAAGGGGTGTACATGTATTCGCCGGACGCCGTGAATCCGGACTGCGGTCAGGTGAAGCTGGAAATCTATTCCGCGAAGGGCGGGGACCCCACGGTCAAGACTTTCGAGGAGAAGACCGTGCAGCATGTCTGGGCGGACTTCGACGCCTTCCGCAGGGCTCAGGCGGTAGGCACGCAGGCGGCGTCGGCCGCAAAGCCCTAGACTAGAATTTACACAGATGCGCCGCTCCATTTACGCTTAACAACAGGGAGACTACCCCTGCGTTGCCGACTTCGCCGAAACACTCCGGCGCATCCGCGGCCGCTTTGGATACCATGAACTTCATCCGAACAGACGACATTAACAATCCTGTAGATCCGATTTGGGCCATTTTCCATGCAGGATTCAGGTTAAGCGGTGACATTTCGTTCTTCTGGTCACGGCCTGTTATTGTTCTTTGCAAAATCCCCCTCTCACTCGAAAACACTCCCGACGTCCGGAGTGTATCGAGGGAGTCAGAGCCACGGCTTAGTTCTAACGCGCAACTCGTACAGTGTTAACCCGGATTTCCCCGTGCATCGGTGCGCAGCGGATCGATCCGACGATTCTGGACGAGTGGTCGGCAAACCGGAAACTGGAACGAGATAACTTGAGAGTTCGCCGTTATTCGGAAATGACCTCGAAAAGGATGGGGCGGTTACTCCCTATCCGGCTCTGCGTGTTTTGCGGCGAAGTGCGTTCCGAGGCTAGCTCCGTAAGGAGTAAACATCGCCTCCGCGCGGGATCGGCGTTCTCTTGTATGCATTTGTGAAGCGAACTCGGAAGAACCAGAAGATTAGCAAGAGCATTAGCGCACATCGAAACCAGCCTTAGGACCGAGGACGACCGAAAAACAGGACGTAGCCGTCCGCGTCCTTGAGTTCGAATCCACGCAAACCATCATGCGTGTCCTTGAGTGGTTCCGAAAACTTGACGTTGCGCGAGGCAAACTCTGCGGCCAGTGCATCCGGATCAGGAACGTAAAGGTAGGCGTCCCAACGGGCCGCTGGTTCTCGCTTGTAGTTGGGAAGCGGAGCTACACCAACGCTCTTGAGCATGATCATCGCACCGCCGCGGCGCACAATACCGAAGAAGGGGTCATCAGCGGGCTCGCGATACGTGATATCAAACCCGAGCTGATCACGATAGAACGAAAGCGCTGCTACGCCGTCATGCACGATGAAGAACGGCGAGACGCTAGAGATTTCCGGTTCAGTCATGTGAGTTCCCACCCGTTTTCTTCCGCCCAACTAATAGTACGCCGACCGGCATATCGGCGGCGAGTCCCAAGCGTAACGCCAACCGCCCTGGAGGTAAGGATTCGTCAGGGGTCCGAGTTTCCGCGCTTACGGAAGTGCATTGTTTTCTGGGTGTTCCGCAACTACTTAGTGGCCTCAATCTTGAGACCGGTGAAATAGCCTTCAGTGCCTGGACCGATCCAGAGCGCTACGCCGCCCGAGGAATCACCGAGTTTGAGATCATTGACAATCAGACACGGCTGGCTGGCGCCATGGACATACAGACGGGCCTTGGTGCCTTCCACCGTGATGCGGTAGCGGGTCCAGACGCCCGGCTCGAGGTCCACGTAACTCTCGTACTTCTCCGGCGACTGCTGGCGGAGTTCCGCGAAGCCGAATTTCGGGTGCGACCCGTACTGCGTGGAATGATTACGGCGGATTTGATCATCCGCCCGACCGTTGGTGGGACGCAGATAGATGTACTCGTACTGGCCGTCCTGAAGACGGAAGCCGATTCCAATGAAACCGCGCGCGCCGCCGCCGGCTCCAGTAGCGGGACGCCCCGCCAGTTCCACGTCGATCGCGCCGTTGTGAAAGGCGGACCCCTTCACGATCGCGTATGCCTCACCATCGGCAACCTGGCCATCTTCCGTTATCTTTACGGCGTGTTTGCCGAGGTACTCGGCGGACTCCAGTCTTACCTTATGCGGAATCAACTGATCAACGGTCTGAGCGGACGCTACTGACGCGACAGCCAGATGGAGCCAGAAGGCAAAATTGCAGACTGACATCATCCATGACTTTTTCATGATCTCTCCTCTATTCCTGTCTCATTGCAGTCAGTGGATCGATTTTGGATGCGCGCCCCGCCGGAACATAGCTGGCAACAAGGGCCACGATACCCAGCAGAACCGCCACGGCCAGATACACCACAGGATCGTTCGGCTGCACGCGGAATAGCATGCCCGTAAGCAGTCGTGTGCTGGCAACCGCCGCGGCCAAACCTAGAGCCAAGCCGAGACCCGCGAGGGCGAGCCCTTGGCCGAGGATGAGCCGAAGCACGGAACTCATGCTGGCGCCCAAAGCTATCCGCAGGCCGATCTCGTTCGACCGTTGGCCCACGGCGTAGGCCATTACTCCATAGACACCAACCATGGCGAGCCACACGGCCAGCCCGGCGAAGACCGCAAACAACAGCGTGCGGAACCGGGGCACAGCAACGTTCTCCGAAAGTACGGCCTCCATCGTCATGAACTTCATCGGGACATCCGGCGACCTCTCGCGCACCAGGTGCCTCAATGTTCCCGCAAGCGCGTTTGGATCGCCTGTGGTCCGCGCGACAAGGCTCAATCCGTTAAACGCGTGCTGCCCGTAGGTCATGTAGCACTCCGGCATCGGTTCACGCTCCGGGCCACGCTGCCGCACGTCACCGACTACACCGATGATCGTCATGCCCTGATCAGAATCGAACGTACAAAAGATTGTCCTGCCGAGCGGGTTCTGGTTGGGAAAGGATTTTCGAACCAGCGCCTCATTCACTACGGCGACAAAGGGCCTGTCCAATGCATCGCTATCGCTGAAGTCGCGTCCGCTCTTCAGTGGAATCCCCAGCGCCGCGAACGTGCCAGGCGCGACGATAGAAAGGATCACGGGAGGCGCCGCCGGATCCGGTTGCGCTGGCATGTGATCGATGAAATAAGACCCCGTCGAATCGACGTATCCGGGTGGCGCCATCGTAACACCCGCTGCCAAGACGCCGGGCAGCGTCCCAATTTGAGAGAGCACATCTTTGAAGAATTGGCGCGTGCGCGCGATGCCCACTGACGGCGGGGCAGGTACGGTCGCCCGCATAACCAGCACGTTTTCAGGCCGAAAACCCAAAGCCACATTCTGTAAGGCCACGAAGCTCTTGATCAGCAGACCGGCTCCGGAGACAAGGACCACGGCCAGCGCGATCTCGGCTACCACGAGCACTCCACGCATGCGCATCATCCCCCCGCCACTGACCAGGCGCGTTGCTCCCTGCTTCAGCGTATCGCTCAAGTTAACCTTGGATGCATAGAGTGCGGGAACCAGACCGAACAGCAGGCTCGTGATCATCGACATGCCAAGCGTGAACGCCAGTACCCATCGATCGATGCCGGTTTCGGCAAGCCGCGGCAGGTCGGCAGGAGCCAGAGCCACCAGTGCCTTGGATCCCCCATAGGCGAGCAGTAGCCCCGCGGCACCCGCGAGGAACGCCAGCAGCAAGCTCTCCGTGACGAGTTGCCTCACGATGCGCTGCCGGCTCGCGCCCAGCGCGGCGCGAACAGCGACTTCGCGGGTCCGCGCCGTAGCCTTGCTGAGCAGGAGGGTCGCGGTATTGGCACAGGCAATGAGCAACACTACGCTGACCGCGCCCAACAACAGGTAGAGCGTGAACCGAACGTTTCCTACCATTTCATCTCGCATCCGCGTCACGGCAACGCTCCGGCCCTTGTTGCTGTCAACATACCGCTGCTCAAGACGCGCTGCGATCAAGGTCATCTCGGTTTGCGCCTGACCGACTGAGACGCGGGGCTTGAGCCGGCCGACCGCGCGAAAATTTTGCCCGACGCGCAGTCCAGGCGGCCCAACATATGAAACCCACACATCCGTCTTCTCCGGGAACTGGAAGCCCGGTGGCAGGATCGCTACAATCGGTCGCAGCCCTGCAGCGCGAATGGTCTGGCCCAGCGCGCGAGGATCGCCGCCAAAATGGCTTTGCCAGCATGCGTAGCTGATCATCGCCGCACCACTGCCGGCAGTCTTCATTTCTTCGGTCGTGAAGACCCGGCCCATGACCGGCTCAATGGCGAAGACGTGGAAGAACTCCGGACTCACGAGGGTGACGCGCGCATACTCGGCCTCGGGGCCTCGAATCACCGCCATTTCCCGCGAGACATAGTAGGCCATCGCCTCAAACGAAGAACTTTGCGCGTGCCAATCCTGGAAGTCTGGGATCGAAATTTGCTTGGAAAGCGCCGTGGGGGCCTCGCCGGTCTTCGAGAAATCGGAGAGAGTTACAATTCGATCCGGATCGCGATACGAAAGCGGCCTCAGAAGCACCGCGTTCACCACACTGAAGACAGCCGTGTTGGCGCCGATGCCGAGCGCCAGAGTCGCGATGGCGATGGCAAAGAACGCTGGGTTACGGCGGATCTGGCGCAGTCCGTAATCGGCGTCGCGCACGACTTGCTCCAATCGAGTCCATCCCCAGGCTTCGCGAGTATTCTCCTCCACCACAGTGAGGTTGCCCAATTCACGGCGTGCTGCCAATCGGGCCTCGTCCTCCGCCAACCCGTCTTCCCGGCGCTCTTCTGCTTCTTCGTCCAGGTGAAATTGAAGTTCGTGGCGCAGTTCGGCTTCCTTGTCACGCCGTTGCGCTAACCAACGTAGCTTGCGAAAGAAGGAGTTCATTGTGTCTCTTGGTCGACTGAATTCAAGATCAGCCCCATGGCGCGGGAGAAAGTTTCCCACTTCGATCGTTCGGCCACGAGCTGTTTGCGCCCGAGGGGCGTAAGGCGATAGAACCTGGCGCGCTTGCCTTTGTTCGAGAGTTCCCAAGCAGGAATTATCCAGCCCTTGGCCTCCAGACGATGGAGTGCCGGATACAACGACCCGGTCTCAATCTGGAGTAGCTCTTCTGAGGTGCGCTGAATGTGCTTCGCGATAGCGTGGCCGTGAGCGGGTCCCGCAAGTAGAGTGCGAAGGATAAGGAGTTCGAGTGTTCCTTGCAGCAGCTCAACTCGGGAAGCTTCAACGCGACTCATTGTGTAGACACTCTACTCTTTTTTCTGTAGAATGTCTACTCTAAATCGAGGAGTCCGAAGTTGACTAGCGGATCGGTCGTTCGAAACGTTGCGCCGGGCGCGCGCTGCCTCGCTTCTCCGCAATGTGTCCGACTCGCCCGAGTAGGTTGTGGACCGATGACGGGCAACCCGTAAGTTATCGGTTCGTCTTTCGGATTAGTACCGACAAACGCGCTTGTATTGACTGGTCTGGCCAACTTCCGAGTGGTCGGCAATCCGGAAGTTAAGATCTTTTGGCGTTAAGTTCCGAGTGCGCCGTGAGCAATCTTGAAAAGGCGTGTCGCTAAACCACCCAGAAGGGGACTTATGGCCCGTATATGTACCAGTTGTGCATTACGTGTCGAAGTGAGCCCACACCTCGGATAGCTCTACACTGCACGACTTTGCGGGAGCTTTCCTGTTCATCACCACAGAGCTACGGAGCAGACGGAGAAGATTTTCAGTCCACCGACGCGGACTCCCTAGTCAGAGTGGAAAACTAACTGCGCCTCGTAACTGAGAGGCTTGAAGCCTTGCCTCCGTACCTCCGTGTTGAACGTTAAGATTCTTACTCGTACCGCAAGCAGTCTATGGGATCGAGGTTGGCCGCCAGATTTGCCGGATAAAAGCCGAAGAACAGGCCCACGCCGACGGAGATCGCGAACCCAATCGAAACCCACAGATAAGACAGCGTTGCGGGAATCGAAGGCACGAAAGTGCGCACTAATGTAGATATGCCGGCCCCGATCAGAATGCCGATTGTGCCCCCGACCAGCGTGAGGACCACCGCTTCAAATAAAAATTGCAGGCGGACATCCGCGCGGCGGGCCCCGATGGCTTTCCGCACGCCAATCTCCTGGGTGCGCTCGGTCACGGAGATGAGCATGATGTTCATCACGCCGATTCCGCCCACCAGAAGTCCTATCGAGCTGATCACGGTCGTTAGAATCACCAGCGCGCCCGTAAGCTGATTCCACAGGTTGCTGAGGAAGTCCGGCGAGCTCAGCTCAAAATCATTTTCGTTTCCGGCGGGGACGTGGCGAAGGCGGCGCATGGCGTGAATCACCTCAGCCTGCGCTGTTTCGATGTTGACGTTTGGGGGAACAGTGAAGGCCATGACCAGCTCTTTGGCTTCGGGATACTGCTTCTTGAAGTTGCTTAGAGGAATGATGGCGAAGATATCCACCCCAGGGCCGAGGAACAGACCCTGGTCGTGCTCAAAGACACCGATGACTTCGTAGACGGCACCGTTGATGCGCACGGTTTTGCCGACAGCGTCCGTATTGGGGAAGAGCGATTCGCTGATGGCCGCCCCGAGCACGACGACGGAGCGCGCATGCTCCTGGTCAAAGGCGCTGATGAAGCGGCCACGCTCGATCGTGAACAGCGGAATCGCCTCCGTGTACTCGGGCTCAGCGCCGCGCACGATGACCTTCTCGACGCTATGATTCCCGCTGGTAATCAGGTTGCTGTCCCCGAAGAAAAAACCTCGCGTGCCAACTGTGGTCACAATCTGGACGTCGGGGGCGGTCTGGCGGATAAACCCGGCGTAGTTGTACTCAAAATACTTGCGCGTGCGAATGCGTTCCGGCCAGCGCGTGGGGTCCGTACCGGGCGGAAATCGTGAGAGGAAATAAGTGTGGGAGCCGAGGGATTCCACTTTGTCTTGCACGAACTTGTTCAGACCTTGAATGATGGCCGCCATAGAAATCACCGAGGAAACCCCAATGACGATGCCGAGCACGGTCAAGGCGGAGCGAACCTTGGACGAGCGCAGCGTCTGCATTGCAGCAATGAAATTTTCCCGTGCTTGCGCAAGGGTCATCAGTCCGACCTCAAGGCGACAACTGGGTCCACTCGTGATGCCCGCAGCGCCGGGTAGATTCCGAAAAACAGTCCAACTCCTGAACTCAGAAACACACCCAGCACCGCCACCCACGTCTGCACGGAGGCAGGGAACGGGGTATACGTCCGGAGGGCCAGGGCCACCAGGAATCCCAGCGTGATGCCTGCAAGTCCCCCGACGATGCATTGCATGAAACTTTCCGCCATGAACTGCCACAAAATGTCGCGCTTTGTGGCGCCCACCGCGCGCCGCACGCCAATCTCCCTGCGCCGCAAGGTCACGCTCACCAGCATGACGTTCATGATGACGATGCCGCCGATCACCACCGAGATGGCGCTCACCATAATGAACACGGCGAAAAACGCAGAGCTGATGCTGCGCCACAAGGCCATATAACTTTCTTTCGTGCCAAGGAAGAAGTCATCATCCATTTTCCCAGTGAGGTGGCGTCGCGCACGCAAGATGAGCTGTGCCTGGTCCTCGGCCTTTTGAAAATTATCTGTACTCGTCTTGACGTTGATGGTCAGGCTGGTATGTGCCCCCTGCATGCGCAGGAAGACCGGGAGCGGGACCATGACGAAGTTGTCTTGGTCCTGCCCAAGAACGCTGCCGACCTTCTCCATGATGCCTACCACCATGAATTCATCGTTGCCGACGCGAATCGGCTTTCCGATGGGGTCCATGCCGAGAAATAGCTCCTGCACGAGCGTGTCGCCGATCAGGCAGACGTTCGCGCGGTGTTCGGCCTCGGACGGAGTGAAATAGCGGCCCAGCTCGACCGCGCGTGTGTCAATATCCGCCATGCTTGCCGTTTGGCCGGAGAGGTTCACGTCTTGCACCTCTTTGTTGCCGGATCGTGCCCGGACCGTGGTGCTTGCAGTGGCGCCCACATCTGCGCAGGCAGGACATCCTTCGGCGATGGCGCGCATGTCGTCGAACTCAATCTTTTTGTACTTGAGCGCCTTGATGATGATGTTGAAGTCCGTCACCGCGAAAGGCGTTCGGGCGATCTGAAAAACGTTCGTGCCGAGATTGGCGATCTTCTGTTCCACATAGAGGTTCGCGCCCTGCACGATGGTCATGACCGTAATGAGGGTGGCCACACCCATCGTCAGCCCAAGCATGGTGAGCGAGGCTCGCAGTTTGTGAGCGCGCAGCGCGCTGATGCACTGCGCAAGATTGTCACGAACGGCGAGCATGGGGCGGGAAAAGCCTTTCCAGTTACTCTACCGCATCCTGCGAAGCGCGAGGTACGAACTCTCGGCGGATGCGGAATCCTCTCTGAAAAGAATACGAAGAAAGGGGTGCGCGGGTTACGGTGTCGGCTTCTTTGTTCAGCATCTTCTAGGAAAGTGGGTGGTCCGACTGCGATAGATCCTCATAAACGCGCTAGCACTCACCAATCAATGCTCGCAAGAAGCCGACTTATCGGGAGTTAGGCCGCCACTGCTGATGTGCAAATGGATTCCTTGGACGATTATCCGTCGGCGAGCCGATTCAGTGCGTCTGCTACTAAGAGGACCTGTCTCCATTCATCAAAAAACTCGCCCCCCAAAGACTTGTAGAATTTAATTGCTGACTCATTCCAATCCAGCACTTCCCAACGCATGCCATAGGAGCCTTCCTGCCGTGCAATACGAGCAACCTGACACAGAAGCGCTCTTCCTATCCCTCGACCGCGAAGCGCTTCCCGTACGAAGAGGTCCTCCAGGAAGATACCGGAGCCTTTACAGGTTGAATAAAAGCCAAAGAAGAGCGCATAGCCAATCGCTTCTCCGTCCCATTCCGCGATCAGGCTGCGGAACTTTGGTTGAGGTCCAAAGCCGTCCCTGGTCAGCGTCTCTTCCTTAATGACCACCGCATCGGGTTGGCGCTCGTACTCCGCGAATTCGCTGGAGAATCTCAACAGCAACGGCACATCGCTGATAGCGGCAGGCCGAATTAGCAGCATCCGGGAGCTTTCCATTACGCAAACGTAGTTTAGTCACAATCAAGCCGATTCGTAAACTGCCAGCACGATGGCTAGCAGATGTCCGGTAACGCGCTATACTCGGACCACTCGACATTCTTGTCGACATCGGCGTTCCTGCCGAGAAGGAGGTGATCCAGTGAGGTACGGTTTACGTTGACGCAGTAGAGGAGGCGCTTGTGAGGTTACCGAGCGCCTCTCTCCTTTTTGTCCCGCCTGTCCGAATTCCCCGTGATTTGACGAATTTATTCAGCGTCTTATCTCTAGCCAGTGCCTGACAAACGCGCTAAGAGTGATTGACGGTCGAAAAGCCGACTTCCTGGTACTAATCCGGCCAACTTCCTCGAACGCCGTTTCGAAGGAGTGTGAGTCGGAAGCACTTGACCCGAATACCGAATTTGGGATTATGGAAAAGGAGCCAAACCTCCGGCCGCGCCAGCGAGCCGTGCAGGTTCGGAGTATTGTCATTGAACGGTGCTACCGTGCAGGATGCGTTTGACCGAGAGAGTGTCGAAACGAATTGATTTCGCCAAAGAACGTAGAGCCCAAGGGCGCTCTTTA